>SDBV01006329.1_pt1 | contig 16443 bp, 14 predicted proteins | sample 2277081 | NCBI WGS metagenome assembly SDBV01 (sample SAMN10402039, study PRJNA504765) | marine sediment metagenome | isolation source: marine sediment core GS10_PC15, 223 cmbsf | place: Arctic Ocean: Southern Knipovich Ridge | collected 2010
TTCCTGCTCATGGAAGAAATGATACGCTCAGGGCAAGAATTGGGTCTTTCCGGGGAAACCGCAACCCAGCTCGTATTGCAAACAGCCGTAGGAGCCAGCCTCCTCGCCCAAAAAGCCGCCCAAGACGACGAAGACCCCGCCCAACTCAGGCGAAAAGTAACATCACCAGGCGGAACTACCGAAGCGGCCATCAACGTCTTTTACGAAAACGGCTTTGCCGACCTCGTAACCAAGGCACTCGCCGCCGCACACAAAAGAAGCCGTGACCTGTCCGGTTAACACCGCCGCAATTGAAAAATTTTTCTGGAAATCATCCCCAAACTTGCTATACTGCCCTCGGACTCTTAAGAAACACAGATTTTTGTGGTCGGGTCCCATGCAAATGACGCACGCGAACCTGGTCAGACGGGGAACCGAGCAGCCATAAGCGTTGCCGTTGTTGTGCCGTGGCAAACCCGACCACCTTTTTTGAATCGAGTATCATGGCCTATACGGTTTTAGCAAGGCGGTATCGTTCACAGACATTCGACGAGGTTGTCGGCCAGGACGCCGTTGCGCAAACTCTCAAAAACGCCATCAACAGCGACCGAGTCGCCCATGCATATCTGTTCTGCGGAACGCGCGGCGTCGGCAAGACCACAGTCGCAAGGGTACTGGCCAAATCGCTCAATTGCCTCGAAACCGACGGCCCAACCACAACTCCATGCTGCAAATGCGATAGCTGCATCTCCATAAATCTCGGCGAAGACATCGACGTCATCGAGATCGACGGTGCATCCAATACCGGAGTCGACAACATCCGCCAGCTCCGCCAGAACGCCATCTACCGACCCGCACGCGCACGCCACAAGATCTACATCATTGACGAAGTGCACATGCTAAGCACCGGCGCCTTCAACGCGCTGCTAAAGATACTCGAAGAACCCCCTGACCACGTCAAGTTCATATTTGCCACCACCGAACCCAACAAGGTTCTCGCAACGATCCAGTCAAGATGTCAGCGTTTCGATTTCACCAGCATCGGCCCCGATACGATCTGCCGCCAGTTGAAAATGATACTGCAGGAAGAAAAGGTCAAGTTCACCGATGACCTCTTGCTCCACCTGGCACGTCTTGCTAATGGTTCGATGCGCGACGCCCTCAGCCTCCTCGACCAGTTGATAAGTACCGGCACTTCACCATTAACCGTAGAGCTTCTCGAAGAAGCTCTCGGCCAGCCCGACCGACAGAAGCTTTGCCAGCTTATCGAGATGGTCGCTTCCGACGATGCTGCCGGCGTACTCACTGCAATTGACGAACTACTCAAGAGCGGCCAGACCGCTTCCCAGATCGTCGATTCAATGATCGATTACATGCGCGATCTCATGGTAATAAAATCAACCAGCGGCAAAAGCGACATTCTCATCCTCACCGAAGACGAGCGCAAACAGATGTCCGCACTCTCAGCAGGTTTCGACATCGCCGCTTTGGTATTCAACATTACAACCCTCGAAAAACTCCGCTGGACGATCAAGAATAGCGACGCCCCACGCGCCCTGCTCGAAGCCTCAATGCTGCGCCTCGCCCTTAGCGAACATTTCTTAGGCATCGAGTCGCTCATGTCCCGTCTAAATTCCTCTGCCCCGCAGAGCAAGCGCCCCTGGTCAAAAAAAAAACTAACACCTGACAAAATACCAATTGCAACCACAGCCAGCCGGCCCGCCCCGGACTCTATCCTCGATAAGCAGCCAATAGAACCCGTCGCAGACGGCGCAAAGCTCGACATACAAGGCATAAAAGATAACTGGCAATCCGCACTTGACGCCATTGCCGCAAACGACCCCAAAGCATCAGGCTACTTAAAATTCTTAAAACTCGCCGAGCCCATCGAATGGGACGCAGGAGTATTAACACTCGGCTTCCCGCGATCATCGGCCTTCGGCAAGGACCTATGTGAAAAACGCCTCAATGACATCACCTCTGATATCGGCGCCGCCCTTGGCTTTGATGTAAGAATAAAACTTACCATAGGCGATTTTCAGCCAAAGAAGGATTCCAGATCCCCCGGCGCAAAGCTCACCAGCCAGCAGCGTCAATCGGCCCTCGACGACCCAGCCGTAAAAACCCTGCTCTCCGGTCTTAACGCAACCATCGTCCAGATAGACAAAACAAAAGAAGAAGGAACCAAGAATGAACACCAATAAACGCGACTATTAAATAGGGACAGTCACCTATTAAAGTGTTACAAAAAGAAATATTAGTGATTATTCGTCCGCCAAAGGCGGATTCGTGGTTCTTTGGAATACGAACGATTACAGGAAGAGTAAAGTAGAATGAACCCAGCCTACACAAAAAGTTTAAATGAGTTGATCGAGCAATTCGCCACGTTGCCCGGCATCGGCGCAAAGACCGCCGAGCGACTCGCCTTCTACGTCCTAAAGTCCGACACCGCAGATGCCCTCAAGATTGCCGACGCCATCAGCAACGTAAAGCACAACATAACCCAGTGCAAGATATGCTTCAATCTCAGCGAATCCGACACCTGCGCAATATGCGAAAGCCCCGCCAGGGACCAATCCACCATCTGCGTCGTCGAACAGCCAAAGGACGTCATCGGCCTCGAGAAAACCGGCATCTGCAAATGGGTCTATCACGTCCTAAACGGCCACATCGCCCCGCTTGAAGGCATCGAACCCGGCGACCTCACCATCGACGAACTATTGCAAAGGGTCCGCTCCGGCAACGTAACAGAGATCGTCATGGCCACAAACCCGAACCTCGAAGGCGACGGAACATCCCTATACATAAGCTCACTCCTAAGACCCTTAAAGGTAAAAATAACCCGCCTAGCCCGAGGCATCCCAACAGGAACCAGCATAGAATACGCCAGCGGATCCATCCTGACAGACGCAATCTTAGGAAGACAAGATCTCCAATAATCGCTAGCCTACACAGAGATCTATTGCTCTTCAGGAAGAACAAGGATCGTCATAAGCTCATCAGGACCCGTTCTGACTCCACTTATCAATAACGCTTCACCTGTTGCGAGTTTGATTCTTTTTACTTCGCATCCGTTGTCGGTGTTATCGAAAGCACAATCTAAAATTAAATGGTGATTATCGTCTTTGTTGACGATAATCGCTGCGCCTGACTTTTTTGTCTCTTGCCCAGGATCACCAGTCGCTGTAATCATTGCTCGTTGCCCGCCAAATGTCGATGCTATTAGATGTGACACACATTTCATGCCCGCTGAAGATAAAAAAACTATAACAGGATCAATAGTATTAGCTGGTATCACGGCGTATTTAGCATCACCGGAGTCCGCCGAAACGAAATCGATATTTTGCTCGTTTAAGAATCCCTCTAGCGCAGAGATCTCAGAGCTTAAGTATAGCTTGCTTGTGGTTAATATTATTACAGATTTGTCTATTTCACCTGCTGATGGGTACTCATTGTCGGGGACGGTATTGTCCGTCATAAATGCTCTCAGACGGGAGAGTATACTTGTTACTTCATGTGTAACTTTTCCAAAAGCGGTTGTTCCATTTAGTGGAACAAAACCTAAAAAAAGAATTACAATTATTGCTGCCGTACTAATTTTTATCATTTTACTATGCATAATTATTCTCCTGATGCTCGGCGTCTCTGCCTGAGCATTTATAGTTTGTTCCATCGCCTGTGTAGCATCGGCTAATATCCGGCTTCGCATCGCGGGCGTGGATTTTATATGTATTTGTTCGATCTTTTTCTCTATGTTGTCTGCGTTAGTCATTTTTCTACCTCGCTATTCAATATTGATCGCAGTTTATCAATTCCATATCGGTACCGCGCTTGTGTCGCATTGATGGATACACCTTGCAGCACAGCGATCTGTCGAAACTTTAAACCTCCCTTAACCTTCAAAACCACAGCTTCGCGCTGCTCATCAGGAAGCTGCCCAAGAGCATCGGTTAACCGCACCGACTGCTCCTCTAAGATCATCCCGCTATCCGGCCCAGCAGCCAAAGATTCCGGCAACTGAGAATCATCCAGACTCACCGGAACCCGCTTGCGTTTCCGCATATGGTCGCGCGACCGGTTAATGACGCTCGTAGCAAGATACGCCTTCAAACTCCCTCGAAGCCGAAAACGCGTAACCGACCCTGCAAAACGCACAAAAACATCGTGCAATACATCCTCAGCAAGGTTTTTATCATTCAAAAGAGCCCCAGCCAGCGTCAGCAGATAATCCGCATACTTGTCATATATAGCCGCAAGCGCACCGGTATCCCCGCCTTTAAACTTAAGTTTCAACAGTTCATCTTCAAGCATATGCATCCAGTTAGGCTAACCAAAACGATCGTCTCTACAATAATCACGTCCGCACAACCCATTTTAGTATAAAAAAAACAGATTTGCACAAAAAAAAGGCCGAGCAAAATAGCCCGACCTCTGTAATAAATGTGATGTCGTGTTGCTGATTTACTCCGGCAGATCTTCTGGTGCAACATTTTCGATGGTTAAATCGTCATAAATAGCCTTATATCCTTCTGTCGCTTCGTCAAACCACCAGCAGATTATCATTTCTGCCTGTCCCAGCACAACACCTTGCCCTGCATAGCCCCAACGGCCGTCAACTTTCATTTCCTGTGCAAAGTATAATCCTTTTAATACCTCATGCACTTCATCCATAGCTGCGTCCAGTTCTTCTTCAGGGTCACCGTCTTTATCGAATTTTGCGATCATTATGGGTTTAAGCTTGTCAGGTTCACCGAGATCATTGATCGTATCGGGGAAAAGGCCTTCCGACATCGTTGCCCATAACCTAAGGCTGTAGACCAAACGATCCTCTCCATTACCGGAGACATCAAAAGTTTTTTCCTTGACAGCGTAACCCTCTGGAGGAACCATGCTAAACAGTGACTTATCCAATTCCGCATCCCAATTGAAATTGTGATAAGTTACCGTCATTTTTTTCTGTATGCCTTTGCCGCTGCCTCGACTACTGCCGATGGTTATGCTGCGTGAAAACACTGTTATTGTTTTTCCTTCTTCATTTGTAAAAGCTTCAGATTCAGCACTGAAATCTCTGGTACTCAAAGACATTGTAGGCATTATAACAGGGTCGGCGTCATTAGATGCTTCTGTGTTTGGGAAACTCTCCATTTTTACCTTTACCGGCAAATTTGTCTCTAGGTCAACCCATACTGTCATCCGTTCAAACGGCACTTCACTAACAAACACATTAACCATCATACCGTCAATATCTTCCTCGCCAACAAGCTGTGTGTCTTGTTCATGGAGTTTCTTTAGCCATTCAAAGCGGTTATGATTTCTTGTCGGGTATTTTCTGCCGACACGGTGTTCGATTAACGCACGTTTGGATTGCGGAATTAATTGTAAATTTATCCCGGTTGAAAAATCCCTTATATTGATAATATCACCCGAATATTCCGTTCGCATCAGACCAGGCTCCATTTGCATTTTATTTACTGTAAAGGTGTGTTTTTCAGTTTCAAATGTTTGCTTGTACGTTACTGTTCGAGAATCATAAATCTGCTCTAACACATCAGCCCAGGCAACACTTGAACCGTCTATCGAACCACCAAACTGATTAACTATTACCATCCCTACTAAAATTATCGCCGCCGCAACTGCTAATTTTGTCATTTTACTATTCATAAGTATTCTCCATACGTCCGGTTTATCACAAACCGGCGTGTTTTGTTTTGATTCTCTTATTGCCTTTGAGATGCCGTTGTGGATTCGCTTGTCCATTTCTACACTTGGCTCAATGTGCAATTTCTTTATCGTTTCATTTATATTATCTGCGGGTTTCATGATTCCACCTCTTCATTTAACATTGACCGCAGTTTATCGATCCCATAGCGATACCTGCCCTGGATCGTATTAATTGACTCACTCTGTATTTGTGCGATCTTTTTAAATTTCAAACCGATATACAAACGCAGCATTATGACCTCACGTTGGCTGTATGGAAGTTGCCCCATCGCCCAAGCCAGCTCGCTCAATTGCTCGCCGAACATCGCTGCATGATCGCCCCGATCACGATCCGATGGAATATCGCCTGCCTGATCCAGTCCAACGCTCTGCCGGACCGCTCTGGCCTTGTTCACGTTCCGGGCCTTATTAGCCACGCAAGTCGCAAGATAACCTTTCAAGCTGCCGGTAAGGCGAAATTTCTGGCCCGATCCGATAAACGACACAAAAACATCATGCACAACATCCTCAGCTTCGGTTTTGTCATATAAAAGAGCACCAGCCAGCGTCAACAGACCTACCTTGTACTTATCGTACATCCGATGCAGCGGCTGACCGTCACCGCGGTTAAACTTCAATATAAGCAGCTTATCTTCGAGCATACACTCAGTTACCTGACCACGATTTAGAATTCCTGTTTATGTACGGCTAATTAGCATCGCAATCGTAGATTACAGCTTTACTCGCAGGATCTTACCACCCTTAAGGGTGACCTGAAAAAAACAATCGATTGCACATATACAACAACTAACGACACCACTTTAGTATAAATAAAAACAAATTTTTCCGCCAGTACCGTTTTTATCCCCCAAAAAACCCTACCCCTTTCATTGAGCCCGCGTAGCGGGCGCCATGTTGTAGCCTCACCCGCAAGGGCGTGGACCCGAAGTCATCCACCACCCCCCTCCCACCTTAATCGCAGACCACCCCTCAATCTTTTAGCCCCCTGCACTCAACATTTTGCGCGAAAGCAATTAAATACTTGCGCCATAAAGAGTTAGCCTCCATAATACTCCTAAATGGATTTTGAACTCAAAAAGGAGACGATTATGGAAGCTGAACTCTGGAAGCAAGTGTACAAATTAGTAACCAAAATGGCCAAGGGAAAAACAATTAAAAGAGCAACTTACACAGACGGCGACATTATTTTAACTTACATGTGGGCTGTGATTCACGACAGGCCTGTCTACTGGGCATGTAAGAAAAAAAACTGGCCTATATATCACAGGAGACGGTCTCTGCCGAACCCATCAACAATGACAAGACGTTTGCGTAGACCTGAGTTACAAAAGCTGCTTTACGAGATGGAGAAGAGCCTGGTCAACAAATCACCTCGTAGCGTATGCAGGTGGATAGATGGCAAGCCCTTGGCAATTGGCGGAGCAAGTAAAGACAGCGAATCTGCCTTCGGTTTTGGTGCTTCATGTATATGCAAAGGCTACAAACTCTATGCTGTGAGTGACTTAAACCAGGGTTTCGTAGAATGGACAATTCGTTCGATGAACCATGGAGAATCTACGGTCGCAGTCGATCTGGTAGCTGGCCTTGACCAAGGAGGCTATCTGGTTGGTGACACTGCATACGACAGTAACAAACTTTATGAAGCGGCATCAAAAAGATCGATCCAGCTTGTCGCTGCACGCAAACCCGGCAAGGCATTAGGTCATCGTCGTCATAGTAAATATCGTATCAGATCGAGAGAACTTTTAGAGCGAGAGTTTGGCCGGTCTCTTATCATTGCACGTAGAAGCATCGAGAGGATGTTTGGCAATCTGGTATGCTTTCCATGCGGCCTAAAGCCACTGCCACATTGGGTTAGAACATTGCAGAGAGTCCGATTGTGGGTTCGTGGAAAAATGATACTTTATCACCTTTGGAGAATGAGGAATGAACATGTTAAAATCGCTTAGATGCAAAATGTTGACTGTAGGGGGTTTTGAGTGAAATATTTACCGGTCTACGGCCGCCGGTTGCTGTTAATAATTATTCAAAAAAACCACAAAAACACTTGACATATAACATGGAAAGAAGTATAATATACACATAACAATCAGGATATAATAATGCAACTTAATAAAACAAAATTTAATACAATTCCACTCCTAAACCCTAATCCCTATCCCCTAGCCCCTCTAAATATATCTTTTCTTTGCGCCTTCGCGCCTTTGCGGGATAAAATTCGTGCCAATTCGTGTTCACCTGTGGTGAGCGTAGTCGAACCATTGGTGGTTCAAACGGACAATATCCGCCAATTTCCAGGAAAATCCAACGCCAAAAACCTTATTTCGCCAAACGAACCCAATTTCAAAAAACTGATGAGTACCCTAACTCACGAAATAACAAGGAATTACGACAGATCACATCGAAACAACCACCCCAAAAACGAACCCAAAGCAAACCCAATACGAACCCAATACGAACCCAATACGAACCCAATTCGAACCCAATACGGACCCAATCCGAACCCAAACAAACCCAATTTCCGCCAGTCACCTCGAAGCCGTGGCGAAGACGGAAGGAACTTATTTCAGGAACTTTGCGATAGGGGGGTTACTTTTGAAAACCACTTTTAGTATAATTAAGAAAGAGGCAATAATTACAGGGCCAATTTCTTATGAAGATGTCAATGACAGGGCAGATGCGAATGGAGCAAAGAATGAAGCTCGCTCCCCGCATGATACAGTCCATGGAGGTTTTACAGCTTCCCCTGCTCGCGCTTCAGGAAAAGATCGAAACCGAATTAAGCTCCAACCCCGTCCTCGAGCAGGTCCCTGCAACTGATGAAGATGGAACCGGTCCCAACGGTGATACCGAAGATACCGACCCCGACGACCAAACTGAGCAGGAATTCGTCGTAAAGGACGACTCGGACAACGTCGACGATTTTCAGCGGCTCGACAGCATCGGTAGCGCCGACGGCAATTACACTGATTATATGGACCGAGCCGAGTCCTTCCAGTTCCGACGACGCTACGGCGACGTTGATAAAAAACTCGAAGCCTTAAACAACACAGCAGCGTTTGAAAAATCGCTAAACGAAAATTTAATAGAACAGTGGGCACTTGTCGATGTCGCCGGACCCGTAAAAAAAGCCGGTAGCCTGATCATCGATTATATCGACGACAAAGGCTACTTGACGGTTCGCCTCGAACAACTTCATAATCCAGATAAGTACGGTTTCAATATGGCCGAACTTGAAAGGGCATTGGAACTGGTCCAAAAAATGGAACCTGCCGGCGTTGGAGCTCGTGACATCAAGGAATGTCTCTTGATCCAGATGGCACAATTACCAAATGACATGTCATTTGAAAGCCGCCTTATTGCAAACCATCTTGACGATCTTCTGGCAAATCGGCTCCCGCAAATTGCAAAGGGAATGGATTGTCCCGTCGAACGAATCAACGAAGCAATTACCAGGTTGAGCAAACTCGATACTTCGCCCGGCTTACAGATGGGCAGAGATAACAATCACCCCATCACCGCCGATGTGATCGTAGAATCCGACGAAAAGGGCACCGGCTATGTCATTTCATTGAAGGATACCCATATCCCAAATTTGCGCGTGAATAGTTTTTATTCGAGCATGTCGAAGAACCGAAAAATAGACGACAAAACCCGTCAGTTCCTTCAGCAGAATATTCGTTCGGCTCAGTGGCTCATGGAAGCGATCGAGCAGCGAAGGAATACATTACTCCGGGTCGCCCGGGCAGTAGTCGATCACCAGAAGGAATTTTTCGATAAAGGTCAGCTTCACCTTAAGCCCTTGCCAATGGCCACTGTTGCAGATAAGGTCGGTGTGCATATTGCGACCGTATCGCGTGCCGTTGCTGGTAAATATGTGCAGTGCTCGCAGGGCATTTTGCCGCTTCGGGGATTTTTCAGCGGGGGGGTAGAAGATGCCGCCGGTAAATCACATAGCTGGGATGCGATACGAGCCGAGTTGCAGAGTATAGTGGACAACGAGGATAAGACCAAACCTTTAAGTGATGATGCGATCCGCAAGGAGCTCAAAGAAGTTACAAACAATAATATTGCCCGCCGCACAATTGCAAAATACCGCAAACTTCTAAACATCCCCGCCGCAAGATACCGCAAACGCTACTGATTTTTTTTGATGGGCCTTTGCATAGACTCGATACCGGAAATTATTGTTGCAAGTATCATCAGCAGAAAAGTCACTATCACAAACCAGTCACCCCACGGCCGTGATACATAGGCCCACTTGAAGATGACGGTACCTATGCCGAAGGCCTGGAGAAACATTTTTATTTTACCGGAGACAACGGCCCCGAATTCTATTCCCCGCGATTCGGCGATCTGGCGGAATACTGTTACGATTATTTCCCTTGCGAGGATGATGATCGCTGTCGACCATCTGAAGATATCCATGGCCATTGGCGCGATGTTGAGATTTGGGAGTTCGGGTCTGCCTGTTATGGCGAGGCAGAGAAAAGCTCCGCAGACTAAGAATTTGTCGGCGAGTGGGTCGGCTATGCGGCCGAATTTACTGGTAACGTCGTATTTGCGGGCTATGTAGCCGTCGACGATGTCGGTAAGGCCGGTAACGACGAACAGGATAAATGCGACCAGAAGGAAGTTGGCCGGTTTGGGTTCTTCAAGGCGGGGGGCGTAGATTATCATCCACAAAAACACGCCTGTCAATACGAAACGCCCGGCGGTCAGGATGTTAGGGATATGACGAACTATTTTTTTGTCAGTTTGTGGATTCAATTTTATACTCCACTTAATTGCTGGCAGTATACCGCTTTGTTGTGATAATTCAATTGTAAATTTGGACTCATTAACGTGATCTGCGACCTGGTGGAAATTGGGTTTGATCGGGTTCGGATTGGGTCCGTATTGGGTTCGAATTGGGTTCGTTTTGGGTTCGTATTGGGTTTGCTTTGGGTTCGTTTTTCCGTCGTCCATTGCAGGGTAATTTGTTGTAATCCTTTGTTATTTCGTGAGTTAGGGTGGAGGCCTCCCTGTTGAAATTGGGTTCGTTTCGCGAAATAAGGTTTTTTTGTAATCGTAAGGATTCCCGAAAAAAGCTCCGCGCTCCCTTCGGCTATGCTCAGGGCAGGCAAATGGGGTTTGGGAGTAGTGAAAAAATTGGCTTTGCTTTCCATAAAAAAGTTTTTTGCTTGGGTCTCACTCGAAAAGCGAGGGATTTTCCATTTGAAATTGGCTTTAATTGGGTTTGTTTGGGTTTGTTTTGGGTTTGTTTTTTTTGTCGGAATTCGGAGAGTAAATTGCGGTAAGTTCCTTTCGTTTCAGGAGTTAGAGTCGGCCGTAAATTTTTAAAATTGGGTTTGTTTTTACAAATAAGGGTACTCGAATTTGCGGGTTCTCCCAATAAAAGTGAGGGTTTTATTGTGTTTTCGCAGTAGTCTGTTTTTTGTTGTTTTTTCATGTTTTTAACGAAAATTAACACCTTTTGACAGGATAACAGGATGTTTTAACCATTTTTTTGTCTAACCACAATTAACACAAGATTTAATACTGATCTACAGGATTATTTTGAACCTCTAATGAACACCAATAAACACTAATAAAAGATTAAATTGTATTACATTATTTGATGAACATTATACAAAGCTAAGAGTCTTTTGTCAAGTTAATTTTTTGAAATATGAAGAAAAATTGTATTTAGGGGCCAGGGGCTAGTGGTTAGGGTTTAGGGGTGGAATTTCTCTGATTTTTAATGAGGGATTTGGTTGGTTTTGTGCTTTACAGGCTTTTGTTTTTATAGGTTGATGGCGGTGGAGTTCGTATAGCCCTCAGAATCTCATAGCACCCCTCTCACGGGCACTTTACGCTCGTAGAATCGACGATCAGGGTTTGGGGGGTGTCAAAGGCCATACCTGCCGGAAACAGCCCTTGACAATCCAGTTGGGGGGATATATGATTCTGGTAGAGTTATGCCTTGTAACCGTTAAATGGGAAATGTCAATTTAATGGAGTTGGGCGGGTCAATATAAACAATGTGAAAGCGAGCAAATATGAACAAACAACCTTTCGATATGGAAAATTTTCTTCGTTGCGCCAAGTGGAATACTCTCCTCAATCTATATGGTTCGTCTCATATTTCAATAATTGGATTTCTCAGCACAACTTGGCTGGCTCAGTCAAATAAACATTTTGTGCTTGAACCTGCACCCGCGAATCAAGTTGACATAGGAAACAGGGGAAAAAGTGCCGACACCCTACTCTGTTCTGACTCAACGCCTATCGTCGTTACTGAAGTTGAATCAACCGTTGACAAGTACAACTACAAACTGGAAACTGTTGAATCCTATCTCGACAACCAAACGGAATTCTCGGGTCTTGAATTTGGCTTGTTATTCTTGTTAAACTGGACAAATCGGCGCGACACTACTTATACTCATCAATGGGATGAACTAAAGAAATCTATCAAAGAGACCAAGCATAACATTGCCCTTGTTTCATTTGTAAAGGAACGTGCCGAACTGCCATTTAACGAAGATTTGCATCCACGGCTTATGGAAGAGCGAGGTTATTACCAATGGCGTTACACTTCCATTGATTTTTGGATTCATTTTGAAGACCAGCAAATAAAATCAGGCAACTTGTGGGAAAAACAGAAGGATCACTTTAGAGCAACAAATAACTAATTGAGATTTAAGGAGAAGACAGTGAGCAACAGTAATGAGAAAACGCAAATCATCAAAGTCCAGACCAAATCAATCGCCTTAGTATTAACAGTTTTCCTTTTGCTTTGGTGTTGGGCCAATCGCGACAAACTTATGCCAGAACCGAACACCTCATTAGGATCACTCATATCTGATGTGGAACTGGTGAAATCCAGTCCATTTCCAGACAACCCTATCATGCCTATTGGCAAGGCATACGATTCAATCTGTCTATCCGGTAACAACTTCTACGAGGTAGAGGGGCAATCCACCTGTACTTGGAGTGAACTTCTATCGCCAAAGGGAGTCCGTGTTGTTCAGGTTGAAGGCACACTGTCAGACATTGGCATCCGAGAAAAAATCTTAGATGATAAGTGGGACATAGAGGAAGTATGTAAGAAACTTCCTCGCGTTTCCACATTTCTCGAAGCAAACTCTGTTGGTTTTACTGTTTTCAATGCAGCATGCAAGAATCCTGATGATTACCAGAATGTTATCAGTAAGTATGGGTTTAATGACGCCGCAACGGAGTACATCGCACAGGCCAAAGAGCATGTTGGAGCGGACATTAAAATAAAAACTCAGTTTCTTATGATGGTCAATAAACAATCAATAGGCACAATGCGAACTATGTTTTCCGGCGAGACAGGGCCTTTCTCTGTTGGTTTCTCTGGTGTAACTCTTAACTCAGGCCCATTTGCAGGCGAGGAACTGAACTATACTGAGTTGACAGACCTGATTCAGAAAAACTGACACGCAGTATTGGCATATTGACCGCGTGGACATTATGGAACCGTAGCAGCGTGAGGTTGTTCTTGTTTTGTTGCGGTTTGTTCATTCAGTGTTGACATAAATCCGCGACAAACTGCGTCTTACGGTTTATGTCAACACTAAACAAACAATCCTTTGGCAGTGGTGTTGCGGGGTGTTTGCGTTTGGGCGGTTAGAAAGTGGGGGTTATTGAAATTGTAGAGTCAAGATCCCAGCCTGCGCTGGGATGACAAATGTGCGCTCAGGATGACAGGGGTGGGGTTTGTTTTGTGATTAGGTCGTAGTCTTTTGTTGCTGTTACTTTTGCGTTTATGAATTGGCCGGGTAGGGCGGTGGGGTTTTCTATTAGACATACGCTGTCGATCTCGGGGGCTTGGGCGTATGATCTTCCTATGGCGGTGTTTTCGTTTACGCTGTCTACGAGGAGGGTTATGTCTTTGCCGATCTTCAGTTCGGTTTTTTTGAAAGCGATTTTTTGCTGGGCGAGCATTATGGTGTCGGCACGGCGTATCTTTGTTTCTTCGGGGACCTGGGCGGTCATTTCGGCGGCGGGGGTGCCTTGCTCGGGGTAATATGTGAAGCAGCCGAGGGCGTCGAACCTGGCCCACTTTACGAAATCGAGCAGTTCTTCGAAATTCTCATCGGTTTCTCCGGGCAGGCCGGCGATGATCGTGGTTCTAAGGGCTACGTCGGGCATAGCTTTGCGGAGGCGGTCTATCAGGGCCATTGTCTTTTCTTTGCGGTCACTGCGCCGCATATTGCGGAGTATGCGGTCGTTTATGTGCTGGACGGGCATGTCGATGTAGTTTACGATCTTTTCGCTTGCTGAGATGGCGGCGATGAGTTCATCGGATATTTCGGACGGGTAAAGGTACATGAGGCGTATCCATTTCAGGGCGTCGATGGTTTCGAGCTGGCCGATGAGTTTCACCAAGCCGTCCTTGATATTCATGTCGCGGCCGTAGTAGTTACTGTCCTGGGCGATGATGTTGAGTTCGACGGCACCGTTTGCGACGAGTTCGGCAGCTTCTGCGAGGATCGCATCCTGGGGTTTGCTTCGGAAATGTCCCCTAATCGAAGGGATAGTGCAAAATGCGCATTTTCGGTCGCAGCCTTCGCTGATCCTGAGGTATGTCCAGTGGCGGGGGGTTATCAGGAGTCTTTGGGAATCGTTCATCTCGGTTTCGGCGGCTGGTTCAAGGTAGGTACCGTATGATCCCGGGTTTTGCAGGGTCTCTTTTATTATCCACGCGATGTCATCCCGTTGTCCAAGCCCGACAATGGCGTCAATCTCGGGTACCTCGTCGCGGAGGGTTTGGCCCATTCGCTGGGCGAGGCATCCGGTGACGATGACCTTCTTTATGTGTCCTTTTTTCTTCTGTTTGACGGCTTGGCGTATCTCGTCGAGGGCCTCTTCTTTGGCAGGGGCGATGAATCCGCAGGTGTTAATAACGAGGATATCAGTATCGTTAAGGTCGTTTGAGAGTATGAAGCCGGCTTGTCCGATGTTGGCGAGCATCTTTTCGGAATCGACAATATTTTTAGGACAACCGAGGGCGACAAAGCCAACGCTTATTTTTTTATGTTTGGCTTTTTTCATGGCAATATTGTACAATAAACAGGTGCGCCTTGATAGTAGCAAACTACAGAGACCCTTGTATCTTTCGATCGCCGATGGCAGGGGCCGATCCGGTGTTGTGGAGGCAGGGTTTTGCAGTTCACAAAAATTATGGTTTCAGTGCAAAAAAGCGAATTCTTTGTGCGAATCTGTTATAGAAAAGACGTGGTATCTGCCGACGATATAAATATACATTAAAACCTGCAGGTAGTTATGACACCCTTATAGGGTGATAAACGTTCGCGGTGACAATTAATATGTTGTCGTAAAAAATATAACCGCGTACAAAAGCGTATCTTACAATTGTAATTGGTATGATGGATATGAAACCGAAGAGCATTTCTGTGCAGGCTTTTTCTAAGGTCGGCTTGCGCTATGTTGTTGTAGCGTCTGCTCTGCTGAGCATTTGCGGGTGCAGCGATTATTTCGCGAATAGGCCCACCGATATCGAATCACGAGCAATCCTTGCGGACCTTAGCCAGGTAAAGGACAATCCGTATGTTAACAACCCGCTGCCCGAGATGTACCGTAGCGGACCGAAAAGGATCACAGTGCATAATGGCGTCAAGCTGTTCTACTTTACCCAGCATCTGCCTGTCGCTGAACTAGCAACCGGTATCGGTCCGGCAGGGCTTGGATTCGGTGTAAGTCAAAATCCTTCGACAAACCAGTTGATCATCCATTGTGCCGACGATGCCGAAGCCGATCTGCTGCTTGAGTATCTAAGACGAACCGATGTTCCCCCGATACAGATAAATATCGACTGTTTGATCCTCGAGCGTTTTGGTGATGTGACAACGGACTGGGAAACTACGCTTTTGATCGACAATATGTTAGGTGAAAATATTGTTCTCGGGCGCGATAAATTTCCCGGTGCCGCTTTTCCCGGCGCCAGTCTTAGAGAAACTAAAAGGTCCACTTTCGGTCTTGACTTCGGTTATTGGATAGACAAGGGTGTTACCGGCCATGAGGTGAGGCTGATAGTCGACATGCTCGAATCAAGAGGGTATTTGAAGATCCTTATGAACCCGACGCTTGAAACGCTTAACGGCAAAACGGCTAGCGTTTCGATCATGGATCTTGCGCCGATCCAAAAGACGATTACCGGCAGGGGAGTTGTCAGTGGCGAAACTGTTACCACGTCCTACGAATTGACCGAATACAAGGAAGTTCGCGATACACTTACGGTTACACCTTATGTCTATTCCGATGGATATATCGGTCTCAAAACTTCGATAGTTGTTGGCTCGAAATCCAAACCGGAGGGCATTACGCAGGAGTCCATCATAACCGAAAGGTCGATCAGTGTTACCGAAAACAGGATAAAACCGGGGAGCAGCCTGGTCATTGGCGGGATGCGAAAATCGGAGAACCGTTCCGTTATTCGAGGCGTGCCGTTTTTCCAGGATCTGCCGCTTATTGGTGTGCTGTTTTCGAGTAAGGATTTTGAAGAAAAAGCTACCGAGATAGTTTATATCCTTACCCCTACGATCTCTTCGGGTGGCAAAGAAAACGCCGAAATGCTCGATTATATAAGAGATAAGTACCGCACTCCGGAACATGCTCCAAGTTTGACCGAAACTATTACAAATCCGCTGGGCAGGGAGGTGTATACCGAACTTGTCGAAGAGAAGGCCTCGAAAGCGACCACGCAAAAAGAAA
>SDBV01006330.1_pt1 | contig 16443 bp, 25 predicted proteins | sample 2277081 | NCBI WGS metagenome assembly SDBV01 (sample SAMN10402039, study PRJNA504765) | marine sediment metagenome | isolation source: marine sediment core GS10_PC15, 223 cmbsf | place: Arctic Ocean: Southern Knipovich Ridge | collected 2010
AAAAGTGTCCCATGTAGTCGGGCTTGCCCCATCAGAAAATTCAAATGTCGGCCTAATCCCCCCGCCTGACGCTACCGTTTCCAGCAGAAACTCCAGTTCCTCGAACTTGGAGGCGTGACCGATTGTAACCGTGTCATTATCTGCTGCGAATATGGCAATGTTATTCGCTCCGCCCGGATCAGAGGTCGTGAGCTGGGTTAATTTATCGGCGGCGTTCACCAGCGCAGAATCCATGTTAGAAAACACACCTGAGTCTTGATGTATCGGGCCAACGAGAGCGGCGGCCTTAAGCCCCCAGATCAGAGCGGACCCTTCGGTTGCCAAGACCTCAACACCGAACACTTCCCCGCCAGTGGCTAAGGACTCGTCGATATTCAACAGGATTATGCCTTCATCCTGACCGACATCTATCGCGCCCGTGACGTAAGATATGTCGATGGCTTTTACGTCACCAAATCCGGCAGCATCCACGTCCAGTTCTAAGGCGTGGTCATCGGTTTCGGTGGCGGTGTGAATAATATCAACAACACCAGTAACAGTAAGTGACCTTGATATAGCTACATCATAGGCATTCAGCACCGACCCATCCCGCATCTTATTGCTGCCGTCAGCAAGTAGCGGCTCCCCTGCCCAATACTCATGCGTTATGCCACTGAATCTGTGAAACAGCCTTTCGGGATTCCCGGCAGTCAGGGCAAACGAAAGGTCACCTTCTCGCATTGACGCTGGGTAGGCCCGAGAAATACCAATTCTCTTTTGGGGTAGAGCAGGCATTACTTACGCTTCTTACGACCAGTGGACTTGCTGGCTTTCTTGGCCGGGCGTCTATGGCCCGGGTTGGATTTGTAACCTGGATCGCCTTTTTTGTGCGCCATTATTTCTTCCTCTTTTTAACCCTTGTCGGCTTTTTACCACCAGCAATGACACCAAATAATCCCTTTTGCTTTTTGGTCAGTTTATGACCTCGTACAGACCCGTGGCGTAGGATTTTCTTGGCCTTTTTTGGGCCTAGTGCTTTGTGTTTCCCTCTTGCCATTACGCTTCCCCTAACCCATACTTGTTAACGAACCATTCCATCTTGCCCATCGCCTCTTGCAGAGGTCTGGGTAAATCTTCAACTGTTTTGAAAACCTTGATGATGCCAGACTGTTTATGCCTTGCCCCTCCATTGATGGCCGCCTTGCAATCAACTCCCTCAACACCTAAGTAACCGCAAACTGCGGCCAGATAGTCAGGGTCGGATGTCATCTTGTCAAACCGGATCGGCCTTGCACCGTCCTCAATACACTTATCAAGTATCTTCAAAGCCACGCCTAGTTGTGCCGCCTCGTAATCGAGCATATGATATTGTTTAATGCCGAACATCCGGTAGACTTCCGCATATCTATAAGCAGCCATCACCGTTTTACTCAGTATCTTAACATTGATGTAAGAGATAAAACATTTGCGAGGGTCTTTCAGGATCACGCCCTTCTTGGCGACATCAAGCCTGTCAAATACCCATGATAGTCCACTGTTAACCTCTCCGTAATGGTCGTGGTTTAATCGTCCCTGGATATGATCAAACCTCTCCTTGCTATGTCGGTGGGCATCAGCGACCCAATTATTTTCATGCCCTACAGTCCAGCCAGGAGAACTATTGAGAGCATTGGCTAAAAACAGTGTACCCGCCCGATAGGGTCCGGCAACGGCGAAATTATTTATCCTTGATGCCAATTTCTTCCTTCCCGAGGACTATATCCTTGTTAGCCTCTTTATCACCAGCCAGTTTTCGTTCTTGATCAGCCACACAAGCAACGAAATCTCTCATCTTGGTTATATTAGTCATCGCTTGTGCATGTTCATCACGAGTCATCCGAACTTTACCTACAACTGCATCGATTTCCGCTAGTATTGAGTAAATATCTTCCATTGTTACCCTTTCTACCTCATATTTAAAAGGCCAGTTTTCAAGATACATTTCATCGTCGTTCCATGTTTGCAGGAAACGCATCGATTTCAGTCCCGCGTATCCTAATTGGAACAAATCACTATAACGAACGAATCCAAAGTCCGCAATATCCATATCTTCAAGTAACGTATCCCTATCATTGGGGATAAGGATAGTATCCTGTAGATTAACCTCGAAAGCCTCGAACTCAAACTTCAGTTCGTTCCGACTTGTAGTAATGGGGGCTAATTCAGCCAATGAACCAACCCCCACCTAGTCAGTCTCACATAGTGTTCCTTCTCATCCTACTCTTCCTCTCCATTATCGGAGTCGTCGGGTTTTTCTTCCTCTTCGAGCTTACCCTCTATAAGGTAAGTAAACGCATTAACAGCGCCCCTGGATGCTGCTATCATCTCCTTTATCTGCTCAACCGACTCCTCTGCCTTTATGAGTTCGGCAATGTTGTGGTTGAGAGAAGCGGTAGCTGCGGCAACCTCATCGTCGAGGTATGAACCTGTTATGATAGCCATGTCTTAAGACATCGCATATATGGGGATTTGATACTGTGTAGTGCCTATGTACACATTGAGATACCCCTCTTCCTCAGCAGTGATGGGGTCTTGGGCCATACCATCAGGGTCTAACACAAGTCCACCGGCCCCGCTTGTCCGGGCTCTCATGAATCCGGTCCAGCCGGTTCCACCGCCTCCAGCAGCACTAGCACCAATGATAAAGCAACCATTAGTCATAGTAGATGCATTGGAGGTCATGCAGTCCAGGACGTATCCTGAGTCAACCGTCCGGCCAGACCCACCATCGAACTTCGCCTCATAGCAGCGGACTGGGCCTGACAGTGTTCCAGCACTAGACCCCTTAAGATCGGGGTTAGACTTGTATCCAACAAGCTTACCTCCTGCTATACCGCTGGCGAATCGCGGAGACGCTTCAAACGCAGTGATACCAGTCGTTCCACCAACTGATACGTTGGGCTTGGACTGAACAGCGTTATGCTCACCAGATGTAGACGTGTAATCTCGACTGTTGAGTTTTACCGATTGATTACCGACTTGACGTGTCCTGAGATCAACCTCACTCCAGTTTCTCAGCTCCGTTGCCATTGCGCTGGTAATACGGCCAGTTAACCCTCGAATGAGGTATTGACCAAAGTTACCAGTTCCAGCACTAGCCATTATTTACTCCTTTTTCTTTCTGTCGCCAACTTGGGCAACTCGATTTGTTAAACCGTATTTACGGTTATTGCGTTGTGCAATTATTGTCTTTCTATCTCCGCTAAAAAATCTTCCATAGTCTCATGGTAGAATAAAAATCCCTGCCAGGAAACGTCATAAGATGACCTGGGCTTGAAAGTAATCTCCTTGGTCGCCTTATCGTAAATCACCGTTAACTGCATACTTTCCATCTCAATAACATAGTCAAGCGTATTCTCCTGTGGGGTTACGCTGAGCTCCAACGGGCTATCAGGGATAGCATTCTTGGGAACCGGTTTAATAGTCTTCACAACATTAATGATATGCTTGATAAAGGACTCTATAGATTTGATGTTTGCCCTCAAATCATCAATACTCATAACAATAGGTACGGTTGTCTCATCGGACTTTACCCCTCCATATGGAGGTTCTAAGCCGTGATTGTAGTAAGTAAACGATCTCACCCACTGGCCGCTCTCACCGTCCTGATAGAGCATTAAGGATAGTTCTATAGCGTAACTGCTAGACATTTTTCAAAGCCGCGAGAATATCCTTCTTTTTGGTTTTCTTCGTAATCTTGATACCGCGCTCTTTTGCATAAGCCTTGAGTTCAAAGAACCTCATATGTGAAACATCCGGCTCATCCTCAAAAGTGCTTGGAGTTTTTTTAGAAGCCGGGGGTTTAACCCCCTTCATAATCTTCTCAGCCTTTTCCATCATGCTCTCTTTTTCTGCGATGGCTTCATCCTTGAGAGCTTCGTAGGCAGCGATATAAATCATTTTCTTGCCTGAATGCTCACGAGGCATAGCGACAACACTATGCTTATTCCCCTGGTCGTCTACAACGATACACTGATAACCGCCGTAACCACCCTTATTAATTAAACTGTAAGACTCAACGTACATTATTATCTCCTATAAATAAGTACTTGGTTGTACTTGCAAAAATCCCGCCTGCTTGCCCATCGTGGTGTATTCCCTCCCCCGGCGGACAAGCCTCTGGTAAACGCCGCTCCATACCCGCTGATTGATGGTGTCGCTATCGGTTTTATTTACCTTATCCTCGTAGTAATCCCTTAAAACCCCGGCAATAACAGCACGTTGGAGATGTTTCGGTATCTGAGATTCCTGATCAAGATTCTCGGTGAAATGTGCGGCATAAGCAGGCCCATAATACTCCACAGTCACAAATCCGGCTGGAGCGTCATAATTGGTGGAGGTAGTATTATATTTACCAATGCCGATCTTCCGCTCCTTGACCCACCACTGATGATCTGCTGTAGCGGCCATTACCTTCCCAATGGTATGTTGCGCACGTTCATAATCTTATCCGCAAGTTCCCCAGCATAATTCACCTCAAATATCCCGATACACTCGGAATCCAGATCGTAATACATCTGGCCTGGTTCTGTCATAAAATTCCACTGTCCTTCAAGTATTCTGGTTTCTTCACAATACATATCGCTTGCATCATTCATTCGTGATCGGATTTCACTCTCGTTTAATTCGGGCGCGTGCCGCCTAATGACTTCCATTATCTGTTGCTGGGTCATCAATCCACCACCAAGTATTCTACGGCGAGATGGATTCCACCAGCAGCTTCCGAGCCGTCACTGTCCACGGTTTCCACTTTTACTCCCGAAGCCACTATGGGTGTCGTTATATCGGGGACAGGCATAATGAAACACTCTCCTGCCCCTAATATTGCGAGAATAATCGCCCCGCTGTTCACGGTCACCTTAACTCTACGAGTAGTGTTGGCCGCTCCCAAAACCGTTGCTGAGCTGAAAACAAACCCGGTATTCTTGATAAACACAAATGAGGCGGAAGATTCACTCGATATGGCTACTTCCCCGCCAGCGCCATCGGGCGCTTCCAGATAATTAACCGCGCCATCCTTATATCCCTGATTAGCCGCCGAAGCACTGTAGTCCACCACCGGCGCTTCACCACTGCCCCCTAAACTCTGCCCAACCTCTCCTGAAATAACAGTGTAAGTATTGGACTGTTCATCCGTAATATCCTCAAGAGGAGTTACGGAAACTGCATATCTGACTTTATCGGCCATTTAGAGTCCCTTTCCTGTAGAGCTCCATTTCATCCCTGAATTGTTTGATGTAACCATTCCCAGCTTGAAAAGCCAGCGCAGCTTTCCCGTCATAAGAAGCCGCCGCCCCAACTCTGGCCTGAGCTTCGGTCAAATTGGATATTGCCGACTGGAGTTTATTTTGAAACTCCTGAACCTTTGCCGATACTTCCCCAGCATATCTCTGAAGGTCGGTCTGATATTGCCTTGCCAAAGCATTGAAAGAGTTCAAATGATCCCTTTCCTCGGCAGAGTAAGAAGCGATCCCGGCGTTTACCTCGGCCACCTTATTAGTCACTTCAGAATTACGAGCAGCTACCTCAGTTTGGAATTGGCCCAAACTCTCCTGTAATTCCGCCTCGTATTCTCTAAGTTGCGCCAACTCATCATTGATCGATTTTTGCGCTCTTTCCCCTTCTGCTAATATAGCACGAATCCCAATACCAGCCTTTTCTACATCCTTGTCCGTATCAATATAAGTTTCAACATCACTGCTACCGATACCGGAGTTATCCATCATGTCCTGCATTTGCGTCAGAGCGTCCGAAGTGTGCGTTGTATCGTAGGTAAAAGCAGCAGGGGCCGAGAATATAGGAACGATGGTATTTATCGTTACAGTGGAGCTGGGGGCGCTTCCTGCGGTTTCGTACACAAGGGCTTGAACCGCCGGGACCGTAGGGATAGTCAAAGCTGGGAAGGTTGAAGTATATCTATCCATAGCCGTTGCCGCAGCTTCTACTTGATCCTGAGATGTTCTCCGAGTCACACCAGCTTCGCGCAACAATACCAACCCAGCCGCATAAAACACCGGGAGACCTTCCAATTCATCAGGGAATCCGGCTATCATCGTGCTGTTGCTTATGGAAATAGGCGGAATAACAACGTGAAATAAAATCCCAGCCGTGGAAGTTGCGCTGGTTGGAAGAACTTTAAGTGTGACAAATCCACTTGCTTGAGGTTCCAGATAATATCTTGGCATAAACGCCGAAGGTTCGTAGAAAGAACCTTTTTCACTAGCCGCCCCGACAAAAGCCAAATCCATTTCAACACAGGGGCGGTTTACACTCCCGTCATTCCTAAGCACCCTTAGAATCTTGGGATTCTTTACCTGGACCCCGGATGTAGGCGCAAAGGTGGTTTTTTTCGCTGCGAAGTCCAGGGCCGCGATTGGCAGGATTCTTATCACTGCCCTAAGTCCATCATCGAACATATCCTGCATCATTGCCGTAGTGAGACTCAAATCCCCAGAAGTCGATTCCCCTACAAGGTCCTCAATTCTTACTTGAAAAGTCTGAGCCACTAATAAGCCATTTCACACTTTAATGTATTCGCGCTTTCATTCGCATCCGTTGTAATTGAAATGAAATAATACGGAAACGGTGTTGCAGAAACATCCCGGGCGGCAAACTGAACCTTTGTCCCGTTGGTTACATCCGTTACCAAAGCATCCGTTATTTCATTCTTTACCGTACCCGCTTCCGTGAATGATCCGTGAAGCCCAATATCCAGATTCGATCCAGAAACAGCCGAAGCTGTTAGAACAAATTCCACATAATCTCTATGTTCAAGCCGGAATGGTTGCAGAAAATCAATAACAGCGAAATATTCCGTTGTTGTACTAGAAGCCAACGTAACCGTTTCCGTCGCGGTAAAGACATCATTAACCGTTGTTTCTGTCCAAGCCATATTTTCTCCTTAATTGGTAGGGGCGATCCGCCAGTTGGCGGACCCGCCCCATCCAATGTTATTCTACTGTATGATGTAGAAGATCGTGTCAGCGGCTTTTCTAGCGCCGCCACCATCTACGTTAATCGCATAGTACGGTGCTGTACCTGCATTGACCTCTCCTGCCGTCCCGGTCACGGCTTGCACTTTTGCAACCGTTCGATTGGGATTGACAGTAACGAACAATGCCTCGTCAGACGTATCATCCATAACTGCGGAGGCGACTTCGCCCCCATCAGTAGCCGTTACGCTGGCACCTTGTCCTGACAGGACAAAACTATCGGAATAGCCCGCCCATATATCAACAGGATCGGTGTTATCACTGGTGTCGGTACCTAACGCATTGACAACCAAAATCCACGGTCTTGTAGGATCAAGTCCGCCTCCAGGCTCTCCTGCTTTTGGTGTCCTTAGCGTGTAGGTATCCGTTTCACTAGTCGTTGACGTGACAGTACACTTCAGTACTAAACGATCATTGACAGTACTCGCAGCCCATGCGCCTTGTGATAGTGCCATTAGAACACCTCCTTAAGTGAACTTAATCAGAGCATGGGAATTGACAAGTTCCATGCCAATACCGTTCTGCCCTGAATATTCGTTCTTTTGGATTGTCGGACGGTTATCCGTCTTGATGTCCTGATGGAAAGCATTGGCTTCATAGACCGCTTGGAAGACATTATCCGGATCGATAATGAGCATCCACTTATTCCGGGGTCCCTCCATGACCGGGGTTGGAATTAATTGCAGAAGGCCGTGAGGTGTCTCAAGCATCCTATAATTGAAACCAATCTTATCCGTCTTCATGTCACTGATCTCAACCTTCCAATCACTGTTACCAAACAGACCTTGTTTAGCAGCCTTGGACCAGATGCTCATAGCACCACGCCCACAAAAGGCTTTCTTAAACCCGCTGTTTGGTAGAAACTGGAAGACCTTCTCAGAAATGTCCACGTAATCGGCCCATTTGAATGAAGCCTCAGCAAGTGAAAAGACACTCTGATCATCACCGGACGAATCGCCGTAATCATCGACCATATTCACCACACCGTAACCGGTCCGCAACGTATTACCATTCGGGTCGGTTCTCCACGCTGCACCGCTTCCGGTAGAATCAGTAAACGTGTCGCCTTGGGCCAGGTTTGTCCCTATAGGACTGATCCCGAACAAAGACAGACGTTCTTGCTGAATCTTGAACTTATGCAACGCTTCACGGTTGAGCCGGATAAGCTCCTGGGGCGCACCTCTCAGTGCCGCCAGGCGCAAATCCTTGGTGATTTCTACGGTAACGCGGTATTCACTACACGCATTCCAGACAATGCTCAACTCATCATGGTATGCTTCTGGCGCACTTGCGCCCTCACCACCGATCTGTGCAAGTACAAACCACCGATCATTATCAACGGTCGCAATGGATGAAGAACCATCCAGGTTGCGAACTTTAATCTTAGTGGTTGTTGGCACAGCGGTAATAACAGCCTGCCCACGATTCGTTACCAGTGCAGAATCCCAACAATCGATAACCAGACCGATATAGGATTCGTCCACGGTAGCAGCTAGACCCGTAATACCATCAATAGTGATGGAACTGGAATCGGCGTTGCCCGTATCGACCGTAACGGTTGAACCGTTATTATCGAAATACTGACGCCGCCAGGGACCCTCATGCTCAAACAATTTGAACACGACATCCTTGGGTTTTTGCCTGCCTAGCGTTAGGCTACTGGTAAACGGAGTGACACTGGGCCAGAGTTCGGCATATGTCTTCGGCTTGACGTACCAATCTCGCCGGTCGGTATATTGTACACCGGAGCCGGTCAAAGCTTGAGTAGCCATTTAAAATCTCCGCTAAATCCCCTGGTTAAGCCATTCCTGCTCCATCGAATCTGCTTCGTCACCTTCTTTAGGAGCCCAGCCTTTCGGCATGGCAGCATCACTGCTAGGTGGCGGAGGAGGAGCCTTAACAGGCTTTTTTGGGGGAATAGTTTTTGCTTTCTTGACCGCTTGAGCCCTACCCAAATTATGTTGGGCAAATTGCCATAAAACAGTAGGAGAATACGCTTCGGGATTACCAAGGACTTCAATGGCTTCGGCTACGGCTTCGTCTACCTCATCTGAAGGTATGGTTTTGTCGTTTTGAGCCGCCTTTTTCAGGCCGGACTGAAGGTTTTTAAACCAGTCATTCTGGGCCTGTGCAGACTGTCGCTCCTTTTCTTTGCGCGTAGCATCCGCTTTTTGATCAGCCTCGATGTTCTCCCTGTCTTCTCTCCATTGCTCAATCTCGACAGGATATTTATCCACAGCATCAAGATACTTGGCATCTGGACTCTCGGGGTCTTCGATAGCTCGCTCTCGGGAAAAGTTCGCCGGTCGCACTGGAGGAGTAGGCTTCTCAGGAATCTTGAACTCAGATTCGCCTAACGGCTTACCTGCCATTCGATTTTTAATGGCTTGGTTAAGTTCAGGATCATTGAGAATGAGATTAAGTTTGGGCTCCATTCTTTTGTAGCTCGCCAACTCAGCCTCTAAAACATTTATATGGGTCTCATCCCTCTCCTTCTGCTCCTTTCTCCTCTGACTACGCGACTTACCTCCCTTTCTCGGGCTATCTTGCTCTTCCGATACTTCTGTAGTCTCCTCCTCGGTCTCTTCCTCAGTGGCTTCCGGGCCTTCGGCCTCCGGCTCTTCCTCGGTGGATTCGGGTTCTTCTTCAGCAGGTTCTTCTTTAGTTAACTGCGCTTCGACCGCTGCGGCAGGCCCTAAATCGTCACCCGTACCAAAACTCAGGAAATCACCCGGCATTTCTTCTGTCGGGGTCTCTCTCGCATCGGGAGTTTCAGTACCTTCTGGACGTTCAACGTCCGGTTTCTTATCAGGCATCTTCCTTCCTTTCTGTCACCATCAGGTAACTCGATTTACGCCTGGGGCATGAGATGTGCCTTTAACTCATGCATCAGGGATTCAAATTCTAATTCTTGTGTTTTGGCCGAAACTTCCAAATCAGCCCGGTCTTCCGTTAAATCTCCCTTGAATTTTTCAAGTTCCGTGCGCTCACGAGAGTGTAAAAGCTCACGCCTGGTCGTCTGAAGCAGACCGGAAATATCTTCATTATCCTTCTGAGCTTTCTGAAGAGCCTGCTGGAGTTGGGCAATCCGGGAATGTCTTTCAAGGACTTCATCGAGGTTTTGAATATCGCTCTCCCTGAGAATGACTTCATCATCCCGAAGGACGCCTTCTTTCCAGAGCATAAGATAATATTCCAGTCGCGCCCAACGATTTGAAGGCAATGTCGAACCGGGAACAACAATAATATCAGCTTTGGTTAGTTGAACATCGTTAACTCGCCTGATTAACTCACCGCTAAATTCATCATAGATGGGTCTATTAATCTCAACTCTCTTGGATTTATTGTTGGGTTGGAAAAGATGGATAACCTTGTGTTCGGTGTAGACATACTGGGCATATTCCATTACTACTTGGCCAATTAGAGTCAGAGCACTGTAAAAATCATCCATCAAAAATTTTGTCTTACGCTGACCAAATTCATCCAAAGCTAGTGTAGCCCCTTTCGTAGACGGGGCACTAGCAGCATCGCCCTGCATCACCTGATAAACCCCAAATAAATCTCTGAGCTCCTGTTTGGCCATGTTTATGTCGGCAAATACTTGGTTAGGAATAGGAGGCGGTTGGATATACATAACCGTTTTGCGAATGTCTTCATCAGCAGGAATTAGGATAACCTTGCTTCCAACTTGCGTTATTTTGGCTTGAAGTTCATTGGGATCAATACCTGCCCCAGAACTCAAGAGCATGGTAATACCTACAGAATTTGCCATGTAAGCAGCAATTTGCTGCCGGGTTTTATTAACATACTCATTTAAGGATTTCCCCATTCTCACCTTTGAAAGCGGATAAGGATTACGATTGTGCTGGAGCATCCAAGTCACTACAGGATAACGACTTATAGGTAATAGCCCTTTATAGTTCTTATATCCTCCAGCAGATTCAACTCTCTGAATATTGGTGACATATTTGATTTCATCAATAAGCAAACCTTTATCAATCAAATCGCCCATCGTCACTAGGCCAACAGCGACGGTAGAACCGGGGATTGAGAACTCATCTTCAGGACCCGGGACAGGTTGAGGCTGACCGGTCTGAGGGTCTTCAACTAAATGGAACATCCCTTGCTCTTGTATCTGTTTGTAAAAGGCAATGTCCTCCTCTTTCAGAACAACCTCCAAACTCTCTGCTTGAAGATTATGAAGCAGGATCGCTTCACTTTGCTTGAAAGCTTCGTAATCCTCTCCCTCTAAGGTTTCCTCAAATCCACTACTCTCATGCCAGATGTAATGATATTCGACTTTGACTTTTGTGTACCTATCTAAAACTTCATAGATAACCGTGTCGGGGTCCGTATCGGGTTCATCAAGAACCTGATCCTCTTGTGGGTTGCGGTCTGTAGAGGTCTGCGAAATTACCGCCTGAATAATTTTCCCATCCTTCCGCAGTTTCGCAAAATCGGTTTCTGGATAACGCATGGATATTTGGCGTTCGGTTTCATAAGAGCGGATAATAATGTGATCTGCATCGGTCGCAAATCGGCTCTTGCACGAGGGAGGGAGGAAAAGATTAGCCGTATTAAGGGCCTTGATATAAACTTCTTTCTCATTAAAATCAGGCCAGACAATCATCCCGCCCATCGAGCGCACAAAAGCATCATAAGCAAATCGTTTTATTTCATCATTCCCACCGGAATTATAAATAACATGCGCCATAAGGTCAGAAGCCCAAGTCGCTGATTCTACATCACTATCTTCTTTGGCTGTGGCTTGGAACGCTGGATTTTTGAACGTAAGCATCCCGACCGAATAATCCACTAACTCTGGTATAATAGGTACTTTAATAGCGGCATAACCTTGTTTTTCAAGTTCCCTGACATGCTGATCTTTCCACATAATATTATTGACAAACCCATCGTCCTCAAGTATCTGCCTTTCCCAACTTTGCCTGTCATCCGTGTCATACCGAGTAAGTAAAAGTTCGCTCAACAGAACGTCTTTATCTCTTTGCCCACTGGAAGTCGCAGGGATGTCACCACCGGAAATCTGTTCAATGACTTGATCGACTGCTCTGGGAACGATTTTAGTCACACGATCCCCATCCAGCGATCAGTATAATCTTCCACCCCAAGCCGTTCACGCCGGGTTGTAGGCGGAGTAATTGTAGAAACGTGTGAGGGACCGTGGAATCTCGTGGTAGCAAATTCAAGCCCGTCAAGGGTATCACGTTTACCTCTGGGATAAAGGAGAAGATCAGACTTTAGGTCGTCCATACCCTCAGTAAAGAAAACTCTGCCTTGATAGAAAAACGGCTCCATGCGCTCATGGCGGGTATCTTTTGAATCCCTCGTAATGTGTTTCTGCCGTAGACCGGCCATGAACATGCCCGCTTCAGAGTTACGAAGCTGTTCGGCAAGAGAAACCTGATACCCGTTGGCCTCTACGGTGGTCCAACTCGGCTTGTACTCGACATACCTTTTCTGCAATTCTTCATACAACGCCGACGGCGAGACCCGTTTCCTGAAATATGGCAGGACAAACATATTCAGTTCGGCATCTACGGCTATCGTAACGATAGTGGCATAAGAAGCCCCTTCTCGTTGACTTGAGGCGGGGTCACAGCCGGTGAAAGTTGCTACGGGGCGAAGTTCCGGTTCGGTCAGTTCAAATCTACTGGGGTCCTCGCTGAACCTCTTATTGTCCGATTCTCTCCAGAGATGGGTAATCTTGAGGAATTGATTCCCGAAGTTGTCGTAAGTCAGATTCCCGCGATAGTACCTGAAATATTCAGGCCGGAAGAGCTGTTCTTCGGAACCGACAAGCTGACAACGGTACTCACTATAGAAAAGACGGAGTTCATTCATTGAACTAGCCGATTTTTCTATCTCCTTGAGTTCCGCGTAAGAGATTTTCTCAGGCCACAGGGAAAGTTTCTTTTCATCGCTTACAATAGAATCATATCCCCCACCTTCCCTTGTACCAAGCGTAACCCAACCGTAGGCATCTTTCAATGCTCTCACCAGAGCCAATTCGTGTTTGGGGGTAGCGATATTGATAGCCTTACCTTCATCTTCCAAAGCCGGTAAAACCTCTCCCAAAAGCCACCTGAGATGCCCTCTCATTGCTTCGACGGTCTTGGTATTGTGAATATCCTGAACGTCGTCCATAATAATTATAGTGGGGCGTAAATCCAGAAGATTCAACCCGGATATGGGTTGGTTCAAACCTAGAGAAGCAACAATACTCCCATCAGCCAGGATAATCTCAAAAGCACCCCAAGTCTGAGCCGTTGTTTTACTCCAGTCCCCATAAACCTCTCTGATCCTCTCGTTGTAGGTTAACGCAAACTTTATCTGGTGTAACGACTTTGCGGCGACCGATTTTTGGGTTTTCCCAATCAGAAGAATGTATTCTCGCTTACCCAGAGCGATAGAAGTCAAAAGAGTTTTTAGAGGATAGGTCCTGGCTATGATAGTTGTTTTGGCGTGTTTTCGGGGGGCTTCGATATTCAGGCGCAAAAGTGAGGGGTCTTCCAAAGCCTGATCCCATTCATAGTGCATTGAGCATGGATTCAAGGGGAAGCTGCCGGGCATAAGGGCTTTGCCGAACTTAAGTGTAGACCCCGCTACCTGCCCCTGAATCCGGCGCTGGTGTTCGGTATAAATCAAGTCTCAAGCCCTAAAACCCGCACCCTACAGGTAGCGGTATCGGCCTTTAATGAGATATTAGTGGCATTCCAACGCCCCAAGAAGGGTTCTCCGGCGAGCATTTTCATTGAGGGACTATCGGCATCGTCGCCGCCTTCAACAAAATTTGTACTGTCGAGGTTTTTCATGTAAACGAAACCCCAGGTCCCTATATCGCCTTTAGGGACTGTTTCTGCTGCGGTTCCGACAGAGATAATGGTATCAAGATACTCCGTGCCGGTCATATCGAAGTATTTGGTGAACGTATCTACTTCATGGGGGTCTTCGCCGGACTCGGCAAGACGTAGGATCATTCGGACTGCTATTTCATTTGCCATTAGTAGATACTTTCTGTAAATCCTGTGAAACGGCATCAAGGACTTTCGTTCCTTCTCCCAGTGGAACTTGCCTGCTCTCATGCTCTTTTACCTGTAGAACCTCACCGAACTCTTTCCACACACGCCTCATTTCAGGCAAATTGCCATTTTGGCGAGCTTTACTAAGAATCTCCATACCCAGTTCCATCCAAGCGGTAATGGTCATGCCCTGATCGAGGAGTTCTTTTTCTATCTCTTTACGGATCATCTCTTTAACCCTGGGGGATTTGAGTATCTGCCTGATATAACGGATTGCCGCGCCTTTGCCTGTATTCTTCTGGCTGTAGATATTTGCAAGTACATCATAATCAATGGGTTTGTTGGATAGCCACATAACGACCACCGCATGGACAAGTATCCTTGTAACATTGGTTTTAGCCTGGCGGTCAATCCAGGATTCCGTGTTATGGCTATTGTAGGTTTTGGTCGCCCGGCGCTCTTCAAAGGAAAAAGGGGATTTATTGGAGTCCCAGAATGATCCGCATGTCGTTCTGATGTAATCTCTAATGCCATTTTTTTTACTGTCGTCGTACGTCCTTCGACTTAAACACTCTGCGACATACCCGTCATCCGTAATCGCCCATTGGCCTTCTTGAACATCTTTCCAGGGAACCATATCAAGACCACGCTCTTCAGCCTCTTCGAGAGTATAGATAGGGACATCCTGTAAAATCCCCTTGATTCTTCGTCTGATGGTTTCCATAAAAAATGGGGCCACTAAGCGATTAGATGGGCCTAATGACCCCACGCTATTCCTTGCGGTTTCGAATATAAGAATTTGCTAATACAAATAGCAACTAATATAGTAAAGCCCCCTTAGACCGGAGTCTAAGGGGGCTGAAGCAGACCCGTAAGTGATTGTTTATTCTAGATCATTCTCCCCAATCTACTTTCTCAAGCCCGGCAGCCTTAAAAGCCGCATCCACAGATGCACGGAAGCCGTCCACTCCCCCTAATGTATTTGTCTTAAGTTGCGCAAACACACTCACGGCTATCTGGACGGCTTTCAGACGGGTTTCATTTGGGTCATTCATCACTTCTCCTCTGGTAAATGCAGTTCAATTATCATTTTCCCTTTTCGCATTTCAACGGAACTTTCCTTTACAAGTGTCAGGGCAGTTTCAGCAGCCCTCTTACGTAGGCGTGTATCAAGTTCAAGGACGACAGCAGTAATATATTTTTCTGTCTCCTCCTTGATAAGTCGATCCAGATTATACTTAACGCCCTCTCTAATAAATTCTTCTGTGGGAACCGCTGTTGCTATAGTATTTGCCATCACTTTCTCCTTGTTTTTGTTAACGGAAAGATTTATTGGGAGTAACCTACCCCTAGTATCATATCCCGCATGTCGTTCTGCGGAACTCTTACTTGTAAACGGCTTTCTCATCACTTTCCCCTTCGTTTAATAGAAGGGTGTTAATAAAAACCTTTTTATCCTATTCCTCTGATCACGTACAAAATAAGAACTAGTAGAATTTAACACAGTTAATCCACAGGTTATCCGGCCTTTACGAGCGTAATGCTTCACCCCTCGCGCCCTTTTAAGCATCTCCAACACAATGTCATCTGGAACTGGGTTGCTATAAGGCCCGCCTGGATTGGATTTGCGGTATTTTTCTATCTCTATTGTCAATAGACGGGTTTGTTCACGGATAATATCTCTGGAGAGTTTCTTCACTTACGTCAAATCCTCCAAGGGTATATCAGTAGTAGCATCTTGGCACTTCCCTCCTCCTGAAGGCTCTGAGAGGGCTTTACGGGCAAATCTGTCGTAAGTGCCGTCCAGAAACTTCTCTATAATATCATCCACCAGTTTTTGCATAACCAGCCCCCGCTCACGGCAATACCGCTTCAGGAGAGCATGGAGCGTCTTGGAGATGACGATGTGGGTGGTGTCAGTCATCTTTTAAATCATCCTCAATCTCAACAACTCGCCCAACGGCCTTTTTCAAATCATCATATTTAAGGTCGCCAACATCTATCCCCCATAGTAAATCCCAAATCTTAATTAAATCAGACAGTTTCATACCCCCTAACTCCTATGATAAAAAATATTTGAACTCGGGATCAGAAGATGGTAATCTTGGCAAACCAGAGACGAAATCTATAAACGGGGTCTCTAATGGCCATAACAAATCCCCGTACTCCTGCCAGCGAAGCCACTCAACAGACCCAGGAATTGTCTCATAGCCAATATGCGGTATCGTCGCTATAGCAACAGGGACCACAACAATCCCCACCCCAAATCTTTTTAGAAAATCCCCTCGCTTCATACCCCCAACTTAACTATAATTAATACGGGGTGCAACATAATCCCAAAAATAATATCAGATGCAAATAATACCCAAATTACTAGGAGATTGGCAATGGGG
>SDBV01006331.1_pt1 | contig 16438 bp, 9 predicted proteins | sample 2277081 | NCBI WGS metagenome assembly SDBV01 (sample SAMN10402039, study PRJNA504765) | marine sediment metagenome | isolation source: marine sediment core GS10_PC15, 223 cmbsf | place: Arctic Ocean: Southern Knipovich Ridge | collected 2010
CCCGGGCTCGGCGCGAAATTGCGCAGCGCGTTCTCAGCGTATATGCGCACCTCGATCGAGGCGCCCTTCGGCACGATCTCACGATCGAGCGCCGGCGGCGTGCCGGCCGCCGTGAGTATCATCCACTCGACCAGGTCAATGCCCGTTACCGCTTCGGTAATCGCGTGCTCGACCTGCAGACGCGTGTTGACCTCAAGGAAATAAAACGTCTGCTGCGCGGAGTCGTAGATGAATTCGACCGTCCCGGCAGAACGGTAGCTGACCGAACGCCCCAGACTTTCCGCCGCGGCCAGCAGATGCTCGCGGACGTCAGCCGGTAAATGAGGCGCGGGCGTTTCCTCGACGACTTTCTGGTTACGCCGTTGCAGCGAGCAATCGCGCTCGCCCAGCGCGACGACGTTGCCGTGTCCGTCGCCGAAGATCTGCACTTCGACGTGCCTGGCGCGGTCGACGAAGCGTTCGACAAACACGCCGCCATTGGCAAAAAAGGACTGACCGAGCCGCTGCACAGACTCGAACGCGGCGACCAGTTCCGCTTCGTCGTTGCAACGCGTCAGCCCGATCCCACCGCCGCCCGCAGTACTCTTGAGCATCACGGGGTAGCCGATTGTGCTGGCCGCTTCACGCGCGGCGTCGAGATCGGCCAATAGTCCGGAACCTGGTGTGAGCGGCACGCCCGCGGCTTCGGCCAGCTCCCGTGCCGCATGCTTCAGGCCGAACTGTTCCATCTGCTGCGGCGTAGGGCCCACAAAGGCGATCCCTTCCGCTTCGCAGCGTGCGGCGAATTCGGCGTTCTCCGAAAGAAAGCCGTAACCGGGGATGATCGCCTGTGCACCCGCCTGCTTCGCCGCAGCGATGATGAGCTCGCCGCGCAGGTAGCTTTCCGCGGCAGTGTTGCCACCGAGCGGAATCGCGATATCCGCTGCCCGGACGTGCAGGCTGTTGCGATCGGCATCGGAGTACACCGCGACCGAGCGGATGTTCATGCGTTTGAGCGTGCGCGCGATGCGGCACGCTATCTCGCCACGATTGGCGATCAGGACGGTATCGAACATGACAGCCCCGGGATCAGGAATGGGATGGTGTGGAGGCCGCTTTCTGGCTGGCGAGCCAGGCCGCCCAGCCGCCGAATTCGGTGATGTCGCGCGCTTCCTGCAAGGCGTATGGCTCGCAGATGAACCCCTTGACCTGCCTGCCGTCGGCAAGCGTCACGGTGCCAATGCCAAGCGGCGCGGGCACACCGGCGACGAAGGAGCCGAATGCCGCGCTCGGCACGTCCCATAGCTCCAGCTGTATGGGCGCACCGTCGCTGGAACGCAGCAGCCCCGGCTTCGCGGGAGTCGTGTTGGCGAGCGAGAAGAGCCGATAGTCGCTGGACGTGGTGGTGCTCTCCACGAAGAGTGCGCCGCGGCTCGTCAATTCATGATTGAGCGGCATGCCGCGCAGATGTGCACCGACCACCGCGACACGGATCGTGCCGCGAGGGCCGCCTGCCCCGGTTGCGGGCGTCCGCTCTGCCGCACTCTGCTGTAGCGGCAGTCCCGTTGCTCCACGAGGCAAGCCGGTGGCTTGATGCCACTGCGCGGCGAAGGTCGCGAGTGCGCGCTCCTGCCATGCATCGCCGATGAAGGTAATCCCGAACGGCAGGCCATCCTCACGCAGGTTGGCCGGAACGGCGACAGCACTCCAGTCCAGCAGGTTGACGAAGTTGGTGTACTTGCCGAGATTGCTGTTCAGCCGCACCGGGTCTGCGAGCAACTCGGCGATCTTGTAGTGTGTCGGCGCCGTCGGCACAAGCAGCGCGTCGAACTGCGAGAGCAAGGCATCGGCGCGGCGCTTGAGGTCGGCCAGTTTGTAGATCGACTCGAACGTATCGGTAGCGGAGAATTCCTTCGCCTTGAAGATGATGTTACGCACCACCGGATGAATGTCTGCCTCATGCTTGCCGGCAAACTCGCGGATCGCCGCAAAGCGCTCCGCTACCCAGGCGCCGTCATAGAGCAGCGCGGTGACGTCGTCGAAAATGGCGAAGTCGATCGGCACACAGGTCGCCCCGCGTGCTTCGATGTGTGCAACCGCAGCCTTGAAGGCCTTCGCAGCGAGTTCGTCGCCGAAGAATTCCGGCTGCACCGGCACCGCAAAACGCGGCGCGGCGGGAACGCGCCAGTCGAGCGCAGCGGCTGGCGCTTCGCGCGAGAGGCCGTCTGCCAGATCGAGTGCAGCGGCAACGTCGTAGACGAGCGCTGCGTCGTCCACCGTTGTCGCGAACACCGAGACGCAGTCGAGCGTGCGGCATGCGGGGACTACGCCCGTGTTGCTGAATGCGCCGCGGGTGGGCTTGAGTCCGACAATATTGTTAAGGCCCGCAGGTACGCGTCCAGAACCGGCAGTATCGGTTCCGAGCGAGAACGGCACGATTCCGCGTGCAACCACGGAAGCCGAACCCGAGCTCGAGCCGCCCGAGATGTACTCGGGATCGAAGGAGTTGGCCGGTATGCCGTAAGGCGATCGCACGCCCACGAGTCCGGTCGCGAACTGATCGAGGTTCGTTTTGCCAATGACGATGGCGCCGGCTTCGGTCAGCCGCTGGATGATCGTTGCGCTGCGTTCCGGCGTGTAGGCGAACGCGGGGCATGCGGCCGTGGTGTCGAAGCTGGAGACGTCGATATTGTCCTTGGCGGCGAACGGAATCCCGTAGAGTGGGAGTTTCGTCAGATCGCCACCGGCCGCCGCGAGTCTGCTATCGAGCCTTGCGAGCTGTGCGTCGAGCGCTGCCGGTGTGACAGTCGATATCCAGGCGGGATCGCCGGAAGCCAGCCCGCTCACGAGTTCGCTGAGTAGTTTGGCGGGTGTTTCACCGCGCCGGTAGGCGTCCTGCCAGTCAGAAATTGTCCAGCCGCGCATCTCGTATTTCCTCTTGTGTACAAGTTTTTGCAACTTGTATTCAAGAGTTGTGCCAAGTACGCTGGATGTCGTCCGGGCCTTTCCAGGAGCGGGATTCCGACGGCAGACACCGTAGTCCTGCCATCGCCAGATGCACTTGTCTGGCGCGACATGCCCGATCACTGGGCGTAAGACCTGCGGTGGTGCAAAGCCCCCAGGAGACGAGGAAGGCTGGCGGACTCCTGCGCTACGGCGCTCGCGGCCGATTCACCAAGGTGACGATAACGTAACTCATGATCGTGAGCATGAACCACGAGCCCAGCTTGCCGACCGACACCATGGCCCACCCTTGCATCTGGCTCGGATACAGCCAGGCGTGACTGAAGGTGCCGAGGTTTTCGGCGAGCCAGATGAACACCGCGATCAGAAAGAAAGCGAGCAACATGGGCATGCGATGGTCCGCCGCACCGATTCGGAAGTAAACCCAGCAACGCCGGAACGCGAGCGCGACACACGCCATCAGCAGGTATCGAAAGTCGAACCAGTAGTGGTGCAGAAAAAAATTGCCGTAGATCCCCGCAGATAGCGCTAGCGTTACCTTGAACGGTGGATGATGGGAAAACCGCAGATCGAATCCACGGCAAGCGCGCGTGATATAGCTTCCGACCGACGCGTACATAAAGCCGGTAAAGAGCGGCACACCGCCAATGCGCAAATACGCGAATTCCGGGTACACCCATGACCCCACCGCGGTCTTGAACAACTCCATGCAGGTACCGGCGATGTGGAACAACAGGATCACCTTGACCTCGTCCCACTCTTCCAGACGCAACGCGATCAGGACAATCTGAATCGCGATCGCCGAAAGCGTCAACGCATCGTAGCGCGGTAAAGGCCAATTGGCCGGATACCAAAGATGCGTTGCCACGAGCAAGGCGACCATCAGCCCGCCGAACAGGCAGACCCATGCCTGCTTGATGCCGAACACCAGAAACGAATGCAGAGCGGCAGCAAAACGACCGCGGCCATTCAATGAACCCAGCAAAGTGGACGCCAGAGCCTCGATCCGCCCATTTGCGGAAGACGGTTCTATTTCTAATTGCATGCTTGCCTTTTAGCGCGGGTCGATGCCCGCTTGGTCAATGCCTGAAACACGTCGCCGTGCGGTTTGAATGAAGGTGGTCACGTCCGCTTGGGTATGACGGTGATTAAAAACACAACGCCGGTTGTCGCCGGCAGCCCAATATTCCTGATTCGTCGCATATGCGTCAAGGATCGCGTTCCGCGCCCCACTTCCATTGTCACAGCCGTAGCGGTGCCCGATAATCGCAAACCGTTCGACCGAATTGTCAATGTCGATAAAGCATTGCGCATAACCTGTCCGGAGGCTCCGCGCATGACCGCGCCTTCCCCTGCCGAAACGTATCTGCAAGACTTCCATCAGCGTCAGCCGGGTGCAACGAGCGCCGCGTTCGCCCATCTTCGCGCCCATTCCACAGTTGCCGAATATGCGTCCTCATACGCCGCGCTCGCTGCGTGCGTTCCAGACGCGCAGACACCGCTAGCCGTGCTCGATCTCGCCTGCGGCGACGGTCATCTGCTCAAGCTCCTGGCGGACAGGCAACAGCCGTCGTTGCGCTTGATCGGCGTCGACATGAGTCAAGGTGAACTGGACGTTGCGCGAACCGTTTTGCCAGCTGACGTCGTGCTATTGAAAGAGCGCGCCCAGGCGCTGTCCATTGACACAGCGAGCGTCGATTGCGTGCTCTCGCATATGGCCATCATGCTCATGGACGACATCGAGCAGGTGGTCACCGAGATCCGGCGCGTGCTTCGTCCTCAAGGACAGTTCGCCACCGTGATTGGCCGGACCGGTTTGCTTGGCGAGGCGAAAGACGTCTTGCTCAGTTTCCTGGTGCCGATTCTCAAGGAAGAGGCATCCTGGTTCCGGTTCGGCGACGCGCGAACCCGCACGGAAGACGGCATGACTGGGCTGCTCGCGCGTGACTTTACCAACCTGCAGTTCGAAGACCTGGACGTGGACTGGGAGCCGCTTCCCCACGAGCTATGGGACTCGCTCACTGAAACCTACGATGTGGACGTGCTATCCGCGCCAGCCAAAGAACGCCTGCGTGAGCGCCTGCTTGAGGCGCTGTCCGGACTGCAGCAAAGCGACGGAACCATTCGCACCGGCTGGGGCGTTCGACTGATCCGCGCTCAGGCGAAGTAAGCGCTTTGGTCGGCTTGAGCGAGCTCCGCTGCAACATCAGCGGGCCTCGCTCACCGGTAGCCGGTACAGATACCCGCTGGATTAATCGGCGAACCGGTCTGTGGCCGCGATCAACGCCTGCAGGATGCCCGGTTCGTTAAAGGCATGCCCGGCATCTGGAATGAGCTGGAAGGTCGCCTTCGGCCAGGCCTTGGAAAGATCCCACGCGGTGCGGGCAGGCGTGGCCACGTCATAGCGGCCTTGCACGATTACGCCGGGGATATCGGCGAGACGGTGCGCGTCGCGAATCAGTTGGCCTTCCTCGACGAAACCCTCATTGACGAAATAGTGGTTCTCGATTCGCGCGAAGGCGAGCGCGTAATCGTCGTCGCCGAAGTGCTGCTCAAGCTCCGGACTCGGCAACAAGGTGATCGTGCGTCCCTCCCACAAGCTCCAGGCGCGGGCCGCTTGCCGTTTCGCGGCCTCATCCGTGCCGGTCAGGCGGCGCCGATAGGCGGCCATCAGATCGCCTCGCTCCTCCTCGGGAATCGGTGCGAGGAAGGTCTCCCACAGGTCCGGGAACAACCACGACGCGCCTTCCTGGTAGTACCAGAGCAGTTCGGCACGGCGCATCGTAAAGATGCCGCGCACAATCAGCGCGCTCACCCGCTGCGGATGCGTTTCTGCGTAGGCAAGACCAAGCGCGCTGCCCCATGAGCCGCCGAACACGAGCCATTGTTCGACGCCAATCATGTCCCGCAGCCGCTCGATATCCGCCACCAAGTCCCACGTCGTGTTGTTCTCGAGGCTGGCGTTCGGCGTAGAACGGCCGCAGCCGCGCTGATCGAACAGCAGGACGTTGTAGCGCGCCGGGTCGAACAGGCGGCGATGATCCGGGCTGCATCCACCGCCGGGACCGCCGTGCAGAAATACTGCGGGCTTGCCATTGGGATTGCCACACAACTCCCAATAGACCTGGTGTCCGTCACCTGTGTCAAGAAATCCGTGCTTGTAGGGCTCGATTGATGGGTACATGAGTCATTCCAAAGTGTGAGTGCCGAGGTGTCCGACTCACGGCAGCGACCGTCCGCGCAAACCGTTTGTCTCAAGATACATGCAGCGATTAAAGCGTGCAATGCTGAATGGCCGGCTCTGCGTTAGGCTGCTGCGTGTGGCGCAAGTTCGAGCTGGCGGGCTAATCGGCCTGAGAGAGCTGAAACACGTTTCCCTCGGGATCTTCTCCGTCGCACAACAGATACGGACAGTAGAGCGACGGCGCGGCACTTGCGCCACCGCTCTACCAGCGCGCTAGGTCAATTCGACCCGCACATGAAAAACCTCCGCGACGCTCAGCTCGAATTGCTTGACCTGCCCTGCGTCGCATAGATCGCGCTGTACGGACTCAAGCCACTGAAGCTGCGCTCGCGGACCTTCAATCACAAGCCGCTTCACCTCGGCCTTCATGGAAAGCCGCGCTTCTGATTTGACTTTACGAATCTCGCCTAGCACTTCGGATGCCGCGGCAGTCATCTCCGGTGAAACATCGCAATCCAGACCGCCTGGCGCATCGAGCGCCGCCGCCGTCGGCCAAGGCGCCGTATGCACTGACGACTCCATCCACCACGACCAGCATTCCTCCGTAACGAACGGCAGAAACGGCGCGAACAGCCGCTGTAGCACGGAGAGCGAGGCCGCCAGCGCATTGCGCGCCGACTCTGCCCGCGCCCCGCTGCCATATGCACGCTCCTTCACCAGTTCGACGTAGTCGTCGCAGAACCACCAGAAGAAGCCCTCAGCGCATTCGATTGCGCGGTTGTACTCGAACGCCTCTAGCGCGGCCGTTGCTTCCACAACGACCGCGCTCAGCCGCCGCATCATCGCCCGATCAAGCGCTTGCGTGATCGCGCCGTGCGGATTCCCCGCAAAGCCCAGCGCAAACTTCGACACGTTCAGCAGCTTGAGCGCCAGCCGGCGGCCCACCTTCATCTGCTTTTCTTCGAAGACGGTATCCGTTCCGGGGCCGCCGAGCGCTGCCCAGTAGCGCACGCCATCCGATCCATAGCTATCCAGAAGCGCTAGCGGCGTGATCACGTTGCCCTTCGACTTCGACATTTTCTTGCGATCCGGGTCGAGAATCCAGCCCGATAGCAGCGCGTGCCGCCACGGCGCGCAGTTTGCTTCCAAACCGGCTCGCACCACCGTGTAGAAAAGCCACGTCCGGATGATGTCATGCCCCTGAGGACGCAGGTCCATCGGAAAGACATTCGCAAAGCAGCCGTCGGGCTCCTCCCAGCCGCCCGCGATCTGCGGGGTGAGCGAGCTGGTCGCCCACGTGTCCATGATGTCTGCCTCGCCCGCGAAGCCGCCGGGTTCGCCCCGTTGCGCTTCAGTGTAACCACGGGGCACATGCGAACGCGGATCGATCGGCAACGACGACGCATCCGGCGCGATAGGTCTGCTGTAATCAGGCTCGCCCGCAGAGTCTAGCGGATACCACAGCGGAATCGGCACACCGAAAATGCGCTGACGGCTAATCAGCCAGTCGCTATTCAGGCCCGTGACCCAGTGTTCATAACGCGCTGCCATATGCGCGGGATGCCAGCTCAACTGGGCGCTTCGCTCAAGCAATTGCGTGCGCATGTCACCGTCACGCCCTCCGCTGCGCAGATACCATTGCCGTGTCGCGATGATTTCAAGCGGCCGCTCCCCCTTTTCGAAGTATTTGACGCTATGCATGAGCGGTCGCGGCGGCGCGGTCAGCTCGCCGCTTTCGCTCAACATGTCCACAATCCGGCTGCGGGCCTGCGCAATGGTGGCGCCCGCGATCCGCGCATAGGCCAGCCCGGCGCGCGGCGAGCGGAGCCAGTCGGGCGTCGCGTCATGCAGACGGCCATCCTTGCCGATCACGCAGCGCGTGGGCAGGCTCAGCTCGCGCCACCAGATGACGTCAGTGACGTCGCCGAAAGTGCAAACCATCGCGAGCCCCGTGCCCTTCGCCGGATCGGCCAACGGATGCGTCAACACCGGCACCTCGACCTCAAAGAGCGGTGAACGCACCGCGGAGCCCGCCAGGCAGCGATATCGTTCGTCCTCCGGATGCGCGACCAGGGCGACACACGCAGGGAGCAACTCTGGGCGTGTCGTCGAAATGACGACGGCGTTGCACATGTTATCGATGAAACGCAGATCGTGGTAAGCACCCGCAATCTCGCGATCTTCAAGCTCCGCCTGCGCCACTGCAGTCTGAAACGTCACATCCCAGAGGCAGGGCGCTTCCTGGCTGTACAATTCGCCGCGCTGCATGTTGCGCAGGAATGCCAACTGACTGATACGTTGCGAGCGCTCGTCGATGGTGGTGTAGCTGAGGCTCCAGTCGATCGAAATGCCGAGTCGCACGAACAGTTCGCGGAACGCACGTTCGTCGATGGCGGTCAGTTCGTGGCACAACTCGATAAAGTTGCGCCGGCTGATCCGCGCAAACTGCGAACGGCGTGTAGCCGGTGTGGAAGGCGCACGATAGTGCGGATCGTAGGCCGCATCCGGGTCGCAGGTCACACCGTAGAAATTCTCCACACGCCGCTCGGTGGGCAGGCCGTTATCGTCCCACCCCATTGGATAAAACACGCTCTTGCCGGTCATACGCCGATAACGGGCAATGATGTCCGCATGCGTATAGCTAAACACATGTCCAACATGCAGCGAACCGGAGACCGTGGGCGGCGGTGTATCAATCGAGAACACCGCTTCGCGTGGTGCAGAGCGGTCGAAACGGTAGGTGTGCTGCGCTTGCCAATGACTGGCCCAATGCGCTTCAAGTGCATCGAGTGTGGGCCGCTCGGGCACACTCGCGACGGCACGGCGTCGAGGAAAATGACCCTGCTGCGCCGCCGGTAAGGAAGATTGCTGTGAGTTCATCTCTGCGTCGATTATCGAGGGGTATTCGGACTTCCGCACGATGCGCAGGCTTGCAAGAATCCGCGCGCCCTCAACAAGAGGCACGAACGGATTTATCAGGCGTGCGTCACGCGGCGTTGAAAGCGCTGTTCGAACGAGCGAAAACGCGGATAAGCAGCGCTATTCCGGTGGAGGAATACCCGACAAAGGCTTGCAAAGACTCAATGACGCGCGATACGACCTGGGCCCGTGAACGACCGAACGGTGCGTGGAAGCGAAGTGAAGCGAGAGATGAGGACTGCGGCGGAAACAACATGACGCGCAATACGGCCGGTTCCGGCAAAGGGAAAACGGCGCGTGCTGCGTATGGGACAGGTCAATCAGTGCGGCATTACGTTTAACGGTGACATAGCATCCTCCGCGTGTGAACGTTAGATAAGAGGTGTCCCGGCTTGTGACCGAGACACCTTTTTATAATCGATCGTCGACATTCGCACAAGTGCTAAGTGCGATCTCGCCAGGCCTCTGCCTCGATCCATGCTTCAAACGCCGCATACAGGGCCGGCAGCGATTCCTCGTTGGTGGCAATGCATTGCGCCCCGTGAACGATCGAAATCGACGCATCGAGGTCCGTCTCGGCCTCGGGCGGCGGCGCGGCGGTGTCCATGTGCTTAAAGGCATCCTGCGCACGTGCCCACGCTTCCTCTGGCGAACGATTGCATTCCGCCGCCAGCCAGGACGAAGTCAAACCCTCGCCCGTCAGGTTCCGTAGCGTTTCATCGAGCGTCAAACTGTTGCCGGATGCCCAGCAATGCTGCGCAAGCAACGGACCCACCGCAGGGTTATCGACAATATAGCCGAGCGAGCGCGTCAGATAAGCGCGCGTTTGCGAAGCCGCCATCTTCGCCAGTAGATAGCCCTGGTAGTACACCGCGATGTCATGATAGACAGGATGCGGCGTGCTCAGCACATAGCCGGTGTGGTTCGGTATGCCGAGGATGCGTTGTGTCGTTGCGCGCGCCAGTTCCAGCACCGACTCCACAGTCCGCTCGCCCTCCTCCATGCCATACAGCGCCCGCTCGAAATACGTCGGCACCAGGTCGCGTCGTTCGTTATAAGCGAGGAAAAGCTGGTTCGACTCGACCCGTGCACGGATCATGTCGTCGGGCATCCGCTCGCCGGCCGCGTTGCGTGCGTACCGTCTGATCCAGCAGGGATCGCCCGGCAGCGCGTCGAAGAATTTCGCCTGCGCTTCGAGGTAAGCCGGCGAACTCGGTGTGAAAATGTGCGAGAAGCAGGGCGAATTGAGCGCCACGTTCGAAAAGTGCGCGGCGTGCCCCGCTTCATGGAACAGCACGTTAAGCCCCTGCATTCCTGCGCCGGCCTGTTGCGGGCGCGCGGTCGAGGTAAAGCGAACGTCACCCGGCACCCAGCCGGTGTTGTCGTCCTGATAGCTCGCCGTGGGTGCCGCGCAAAACCCGGTCGGAAACTTACCAGGCCGGTCCAGCAAATCGATCTGGATTCGCGCGCCGCGATAGGACACGCCCAGACGCCGGAACGATTCGGCCCAACGCTCGAGCGCTTTGCCAAAGGGAAAGTAAGCGTCCGTCTTCGCCGCCGCGCCACCGTGCATCCTGTATGGCAGATTCTGCGGCTGCAGGGTCTCCTCACCATGCTCCACGACAAGGCGGTCCAGCACCGCGAAATGCGTCTCGCGCGTATTCTGCTCGAACTCGTCGAAGATCTCGAAGAGTTGCTCGGGGCTCATGCCGCTATACGTGCGCAGCCGATAGTCGAAGAAATCGCGGTAACCAAGTTCGCGCGCCAGGGCATTGCGCCTGGCCACAATTTCAAGGAAGCCGTTTTCCAGCACCCAACGTTCCAGCCCATGCAGGGCATCGTGCGAGCTCTTGCGCGACGCCTCGTCCGGATTGCTTGCCAGGTTCACGCGCAGCGTGGCAGGCGAGGCTTCCTCGCTATGCCCCGACGCGCCGATATGGCGCATCTTGTAGGCTTGGCGACGCGCAAAGAGAGCCCCGTCCATTTCGATCAGCTCGGCCAGCAAGGTAGCGGCGCGCTCGCTGCCGATCGCGTTGCCTTCGAACGCTGCGATCCAGCCACGCAGGCCGGTCACGAGCGCATCGCGCTCAACCGACGGAGCAGCCGCCTCGACTTTTGCCAGGTGCTCACGGCTTTGCGCGAGACGTTGCGTGTCGGCGAGAAAAGTTCTACGTGCGAGGCCTGCCGCTCCCTGGGTGTCGTGGTCGTCGCTCTGGCCGGTGTGAGTCAGCCAGAACAGATCCCATTCCTTGTGATGAATCTGCAAATAATCGTGGTTGAGCTGGTCAAAGAAGGCACGAGCGTTTTTCATGTGCGGAGCATCGTTAGAGGCGTCGTTTTTGCTGCTCGGCGAAACTGCGAAGGCGAGCGCAGCGAGAGGTTTCGATCGTAGCGCAGTCGGCCTACAGTTGACTTGCCAGGCCGCGGCCAAGGGCACAAGGGCACAAGGGCACAAGGGCATTGTGTCATCTACACCCCGAAGATCGCTTAGGCTTTGCGCTCGTTAAGCCGCTTCATCAATCGGGCTTAGCCGCTGCCCATCCGGGCGGTCCTCCACCTGCCAACCCGCTGCCTTCAATCTCGCGCGCAGGAGATCCGCCTGCGCCCAATCCTTAGCCGCGCGCGCCTTCTCGCGCAATTCCGCCAGCGCCGCGACATCTGCCGGAATCTCAAACGCATCGGCCTGCCAGTCGGCGAGCCGCAGTCCGAGCACGGTATCGAACGCATCGACGGTTGCCCGGCGCGTTGCGACGGGCAGATCGCTTCTGACCAGTTCCCACACAACAGCCAACGCGCGCGGCAGATTCAGATCCTGATTCACCTCGGCGTTAAAGCGCGCCACGAAGCGCACATCTGCTTCGCCACCGGCAGGCCAGCTCGCATACGCTTTGCGCAACCTGTCTAACGCCGCCTGAGCGGCTTCAAGCGCCTCGTGATTGAAGCGCAGTTTGCTGCGGTAGTGCGCGCTCAGGCAGAGGTAACGGTAAGCCAGCGGATCGATCCCGCGGTCGAGCAAGCTTTGCAGACGCAAAAAATCACCGCTCGATTTGGACATCTTCGCGGCATCCAGCGTCAGAAAATGGCCGTGCATCCAGAAGTTGGCAAGCCGTGTGCCGTAGCAGGCCTGAGTCTGCGCAATCTCATTGCTGTGATGCACGGCAATATGATCTTCGCCGCCGCAATGAATATCGAACCACGGACTGAGGTACTTCGCCGACATCGCCGAGCACTCGATATGCCAACCCGGAAAGCCGCGTCCCCAGGGGCTGTCCCATTCCATCTGGCGAGTTGTGTCAGGCGGGCTGAACTTCCACAGTGCGAAGTCGGTGGCGCGGCGCTTGTCGCCCAGCGCGACCCGCTTGCCGGCCTGCAAGCCGGCATGATCGAGACGCGCCAGATAGCCGTAGTCGTCCTGCTTGCCGGTGTCGAAGTACACACCGTCGGCCGTTTGATAGGTGTAGCCGTTGCGCTCCAGTTCGGCAATGAAGGCGATCTGCTCCGCGATATGGTCCGTCGCACGGCACCAGAGGGTCGGCTCCAATAGATTGAGCGCCTTCCAGTCGGCCATGAAAGCGTGCGTGTAGCGTTCGGCTATCTCCCACGCCGAAGCGCCGGTGCGCCGGCTACCCTTTTCCATCTTGTCTTCGCCTTCGTCGGCATCGGAGACGAGATGCCCGACGTCGGTGATATTCACGACGTGCCGCACGTGATAGCCGTTCAATGCAAGCACGCGCCGCAGCACATCCTCGAACACGTATGTCCGCAGATTGCCGATATGCGCATGGTCGTACACCGTGGGTCCGCAGCAGTACATCCCCACATGCTCAGGCTGCAGCGGTGTGAACGGGCGCACGGCGCGCGACCAGGTGTCGTACAAGGCGAGAGACATTAGCGGTTCCCGGTGATGGAATAGGCAGAAAACAAAAAGGCCACCGGTTCTTCAACAGGTGGCCATCAGGGACTTGCTCAGACGTGACGCGGATCGACGCGCTAGACGCAAGCTCCCTCTGGCAGGCTTTGACAGCATGCGCGCTTGAAGCGAACGAGGGAGACGGAGGCGGAGATCATGATGAAGATGCTAACGCGTGTATATTTTTTGGTCAATCGGTTATCACGGTTAGTGCTAAGCGCGGCTTTGCATTGCCTGTTCGGCGGCGTCGACTGTCTGCGCGATCAGCGTGGCAATCGTCATTGGACCGACGCCGCCCGGCACGGGCGTCACCGCGGCGCACCGGCTCGTCAGACCGTCAAGGTCGACATCGCCGACGCCACCAGGATGATAGCCGGCGTCGATCACCACTGCGCCGTCGCTGATCCAGTCACTCGGAATGAACCTGGGCTTGCCCACGGCGCCCACCACGATTTCGGCTCGCCGTACCTCGGCCTCCAGATCGGCGGTCTTCGAATGACACAAGGTGACCGTCGCGTTCGCATTCGAGAGCATCAGCGCCATCGGCTTGCCGAGAATCGCGCTGCGTCCGACGACAACCGCCCGCTTACCGGCGATCGCGATCTGATAGTGCGCCAGCAAGCGCATGATGCCGGTCGGCGTCGCCGGGCCGAATGCCGGTTCGCCGAGCGCCATCCGTCCAAAGCCGTGACTCGTCACGCCGTCCACATCCTTGAGCATCGAGATGCGGTCGAAGCACCGACGCTCGTCAACCTGAGGGGGCACCGGATGCTGCAGCAAGATGCCTTGAACGTCGGGATCGGCGTTGAGACGGTCGATCTCGGCGAGCACATCCCGCGTGGTACTAGCCGCGGGCAATTTGACGAGCCGCGAGTCCATACCGACGCGACGGCACGCGTTGCCCTTCATCCGGACATAGGTGGCCGATGCCGGATCGTCACCCACCAGAATCGTCGCGAGAATCGGCGTCCGGGCGCCATTGCCGGTTTTGAGCGCGGCGACACGCGCAGACAAGGTGTGTTCGCCCAGGGCAGCAACGGCCTTGCCGTCCAGCACCACGCATTGAAGATGATCGACCATGGTTCAGCCCCCGTTCGTCACGGCGCCTTGGCCGATACGCTGCAACGGGTGAACAGCCTCGTGAGGTTGCGCCGCGACGAACTGACGGCGGCGTACGGGCACGACGCATGAAACGGAGGGAACAAGCGAAGACGCAAAGATAGGGGCAGTCATTGGAAGTCTCCAAAGAGAACGATCAAGATGCCCAGGCGAACGGCGGTCTACCCCTACGCTTCCCGATGGTGATCCATCTTCTCTCGCCAGTCACGTAGGCCCCCATGATAACTCAGGACCACGCCTGCACGACCTCAAAAGTCTCGCAGACAAGCGGCATGGTCTCGTCGATCGTGCGTCCTATTTGCTCGCACTCGCGCAGAAAATACTCCCAATGGGCCTTGCGCCAGTATGCAAGCGACAGATCGCCCTCGCCTTCACTGGCCGCAAATTCCGCAGTCACCTGGTTGAAGGGAACGATCTCGACACGCGTGATCCGGTGAAGCATGACCGGACGATCGAAGTAGTCGACCACGATGCCAATATCCCCTACCGCCGGAATCGCCTCGCCCTCGAACTCCCACGACCACAGCATGCTGCACGTGCCGCGCTTCGTGCCCTGCAGCATCAGCGCAATCAGTTCGGCTGAGAGCGCCTGCGAGTCGCCGAAGCCGACGATCCTGCGCTTGCCCTCTGGAACCTGAATGCCGCGCTGCGACAATGTCTCGACGAGACTCTCGATAGTTGGACTCATAAGACTGCACGGGCATACGGGGTGGCGAAGGTTCGCAGCTTACCTCAGGCACCGCGAACCCAGCACCGAACCGCGCCACGTGCCCCTCGCCTGTTATTGCCCCGTATAGCCGACCGGCGCCGTCACGTTGCTTTGCATCACGCTCGCATTGGAAGAGACGACGTAAATCGGCGACTCTGTCAGCGTCAGGTTCACCACCCCATTGCTATACGCCACGGAAGAAGGATTGCCCATCATGTCGATCACGGTCACATGCCCGCTGGTCCCCGCTGAATCCACGGTCAGCGCATAGGAGGTGCTATAGGTCGGGCTATACGTGCCGCCGGAAGTGGGCCAGTCGGCATTGTTGTGCGTCCACAGCGCCGTGATCACCGCTCCGCCGCCCAGTTGCTGGAAGGCGTATCCATAGACCATCGACGGCAGGCCGTTGAGATGCCCAAGGGTCTGCGTACCGTCGATGACGCGGGTCAGCGCCGCCATCGCCATCGCCTCCGGCTTCGGACTCACGTTGGTTGCGCCGTATTGTCCCTGCGGGTCGACGATGTCGAAGAAAGTGCCTTCTCCCACATCGGCAGGATAGTCCGCGCCGTAGAAGAAGTAGGTCACCTGTGCGCCCTCGCCGAGGATGATCAGATGCGCCCGCACCGCGACCGCGGCCTGCCCGTACAACTCGTTCGCACTCGGATAGTTCGGGCCGTATGCCGCGCCCGAATCGTAGCTGATACCCAGTTCCGTGGACCACAGCCGCATGTTCGGCTTGAACGACTGCATCTCCGAGCGCAGCTCACGCATCTGCTGGTCGAGCGCGTTCGCAACGTTAGCGGGATTCGGGTCCGTGTCGTACAGTTCCGGTGGATGCGCGGCATAGGTTCCCGCGTTGTAGTAGCCATGCGTGGTCACGCCGTCGATATAGCTGCCGAGCCCCAGTGGCACATAGGTTTGTAGATAGCCTTGCGTGCACTCCGTCGTACAGTTGGCAGGGAATACGTTAGTAGTACCCATCACCACTGCATTCGGGTCGGTGGAGTGCAGGCCGTTATATACCGCCGCGTACATGGCGACGAAGTTGGCCGTGGTGTCGACCCATTGCGGCTCCCACGTTACCTGATAGTAGTCGTTTTGCTGATTCGGGAAATAATTCTGGCGAATCGCCACCGAGTCTGTACCGACGCGGGCCATGTAACCCTGGTAATAGCTCTCGCTGGTCGGTGCGTTCGTATCGTCCTGGAAGGCGCCGGTCGGGCTGGCCCATGCAGGTATCCCGTCGAGGCGAATCAGGCGCATGATCTTGCCGCTCGTATAGAACGGATCGAGATCCGAGAGCGACGGCGTCCACGTGTTCGGACCGTTCGGCTCCATCGCGGAGAGCTGACGGTTATCGATTGTCTGCGAGATCCCAAGGTCGGTCAGCATGGGACCGTTGTCATTGAAGCCCTGCATGCCGAAGCGATGCTGCTCCTGATGCGCATAGCTCACGGCCGGAATTGAAGCGGACAGATTGGGCAGGATGCCGAATGTCGCAATCCCGGTTGGCCGGGTGCCGGCCTCGGGCAGCGTGCCACCGGCGCTCGAAAGGGTGGCGGTGATGGCAAAGTAACCGGACACGGCGGCGTTGCACGACAACGTGCTGGTTTGCGCACCGCTCGGGACCGCGAACGAGCCGCTGCCCTTGATG
>SDBV01006332.1_pt1 | contig 16437 bp, 28 predicted proteins | sample 2277081 | NCBI WGS metagenome assembly SDBV01 (sample SAMN10402039, study PRJNA504765) | marine sediment metagenome | isolation source: marine sediment core GS10_PC15, 223 cmbsf | place: Arctic Ocean: Southern Knipovich Ridge | collected 2010
ATATAATATGATTTATTTATAATAGATTTTTATGGACTTTTTATTATAAAGATATAATATTAAGATTTTATGAATTAGGATATACTCCTTTTATTTCTCCTGATTCTTGGGTAAATGAAATTAGGAATAAGAATACAAAAAGTTTTTTATGTAAAAGAACAGAAAGATTAGGTAATAAATTAAATTCTATATTTTGGGAAAAAGATGAATTAGTAGTAAATAAGAGAAGAGAACAAGTATTCTCATTTAGTGATAAAGATATTTTAGTGAAAGATCAATTTTAAAGATATGAGTAAAAAACCATTAATAAGTGTTTGCGTTGGGTCTAATAGGCCTTTTTTATGGAAAAGATTGTATGATTCTTTAGAATCTTGTTCTAATAATATTGATTTTGAAATAATTTTTGTAGGTCCTGAAAAATCAGATTTTAAATTACCATCTAATGCTAGATATATAAAAACAAAAAATATTAAATATCCACAATGTTTTGAGATTGCATTAAAAGAGTCTCAAGGAAATTTTATTAATGTTAGCTCAGATGATGTTTGTTTTTTTAAGAAAGGATTAGATTATTTATATAAAGAATACAAGGAGTTATGTGAAAAAGAGAATAATGATAATATTATTGTTTTACCTGCTCTTAGAGTTAAAGGGAGAAATCAACGTCTTCGATACGCAAAGAGAAAAACAACTCCTTTTGCTAGTTTGAACTCAGCATTAATTAATAGAAAATTATTGTCATTAATAAAAGGAGTAGATAGAAGTTTTGTCGGTGTTTATTGGGATTGTGATATGGCTATGAGATTTCAAGAGAAAGGAGTTAAAATTATTTTATCTTCTGAAGTAACTTGTATAGAATTTACTCATAAAGGTTGTTTTTCTTATTTACATAGAGTATGTAAGCCATATGATAATAAAATTTTAGATAGTTTTTGGATAAGAGGATATAAAGAAAATGAAAAAATACCTTCTGAAAATGTGTGGTGTCAAATGCCAAATAGAAAATATATTCTTTCTAGAAAAAGATTAAAACCTTTTGTAGGTTATAAAGATGAGGATATATTATTATATTCTCAAGGACCTAAAGAAGCAGGGGATTTAAAATGGGAGTAAAATTATTTAGCAGAAGAAGATATGATGATAAATATTATAATAGACATTTAATTAGGTATAGAAAATGGGAAAATAAAGTAGGAAAATATCTTTATAGTGAATTGAAACCTAATTCTGTATTAGATTTAGGATGTGGAGTTGGTAGCTATTTAGAAGGTTTTTTAAATGCTGGTTGTAAAGATTTATTAGGAATAGAATTAAATTTTAGTAAAGCAAAAAAGTATATAGTTGATAATATATCTTCTTTTATAAAAAAAGGAGATGCTACTATAGATCTAAATTTAAATCGTAAGTTTGATTGCGTTATTAGTTTTGAAGTAGGAGAACATATAGAACCAGATGGAACAGAGATATTTATTGATAACTTAACTTGGTATTCCAATAAATATATAATATTAACAGCAGCTCCTCCTGGGCAAAGAGGGACAGGGCATATTAATTTAAGAAACAGAGATTTTTGGGTAAAAGCTATTGTTTCTAAAGGATTTTTATATCAAGAAGATTTAGTTAAAAAATATAGAAGAGCATGGAAAAAATTTAATGTAAGAAAATATATTATCAATAATTTAATGATTTTTAAGAAAGAATAATTATGGAAAATAAAATAGTTTTAGTGATAACAAGAAGTAAAGATTATTGGTATAATAATAAAATAACTAGTTATAAGGTCAATCCTTGGGTAATCCATTTGAGAGAATTATGGAATTCTTTTTTTAATTATAAGATAATTGATTTTTGTAACGATTTGAGAGATATATCTTCTTCTAACTATTTAAAAAATAAATTTGATGAAATTCTTCTTTATTCAGAAATAGATCCTAAATATAATGATTTATGGTTATTAGATAAAAAAATTATTGATTATCATAAAGATTCTATACTCATTCCATTAGATGAAGATGATTGGATAGATCCTTCTCTTGCTTCTATTTTAAGGGGAATAGAAACAGATAAAACATTTTTTGTTTGGAATTATTATAAAACTATTAGAGGGTATGAATTTGAACCATTTAAAAATAATGAAAGAGGGAGAGGATGGACAATTCCATCTTCATGGGCAGTTAGAGGGTTTGATAATTTTATACACAGAGATGGACATTTAAAAATAAAAGAAAATGAATTTAATGATATTTATTTTATACGTAATCCATTAGGGGTTAAAGTAGAACATGCAGGTTCTCTTGGTTTTTTAACGAAAACAGTAAGAAAAAATTGGGGGAAAGAAGAAGAATGGATGAATGTTATTATTAGTAAAATTAGAGGAGATTTAACAGTTGAGGGAAATGAATATCCTGAAGTATTTCAAGACCAATTTAAAAAATATAAAGAGTTATTACAAAAACTTTTAAAGTCAAAAAAGAAGAATATTTAAATTTTGAGATAGAGAAAAAATATGAAAAATTTTATGGTAGCAAATAGATCAAAACATAAAAGATATGATTTTGAAAAAATAGAATTATTAATTAAAGCACAAATAGAAAACTCTTTGGATTTGGGATGGGAGATAAAAGATATAATTTTATTAGCAAATTTTAATTATGAATTTCTTGGAGTAAAAACTTTAAAAGCAAAGTTAAATAAAAATTGTTTAACTGGTAGCAAGGTTTTTGGAATAAAATATTTATTTGATAATAAATTAATTAGTGACGATGAAATTATATGGGCTCATGATTTAGATGCGTGGCAGAATGTTTGGTTTGAATGTCCAGAAATTAAAGATGTAGGAATTACTTGTTATAGTACTAGTAAATTTAATGGAGGTAGTATTTTTTGGAATAAAAAAGCAAAAGATATTGTTGATGCGATTGTTGATATTATTAATAATGATAATGAGAAAAAAGAAGAACCTACTCTTAATGATGTATTAAAATCAAAAAAATATAAAGATAGAGTTGAAATAATTAATAGATCATTTAATGTAGGTTGTTCTGGATATGTTGTAAGATGGTTAGATAGCATAAAACCATTAAAAGTTTGTCATTTTCATCCATATAATAATATTGCCTGGGAAACTCATGCTCTTGATAGAAATGGATTAGATGTAAAGGGAATTACTCCTAGATTAGAAAAAATAATTAGAAAATATTATCCTAATTTAGCTACTAAATTAAGTAGAAAAGGAGAAAAAGCCCAAAAAGAGAGAAAAGATAGGAGATTAGCAGGATTACCATCGAAACCTAGAAAAGGAGAAAAATAAGTGGCTGGGAAAATATGGAAATATGATTGTTATGATTTAAGAAAATTTAAACCAATGGATATTAATTGTTTTATTGATATTGGGGCAAATATTGGTTCTACAACTTTTATGGCAAAAATTTTAAATCCTATTGCTAGGATAGTTGCTTTAGAACCATGTAAAAAGACTTTTGAATATCTAGAAAGTAGTTTTAAGAATTGGAGAAGAATTGGAATAGAAAAATATAATATTGCTCTAGGAGATGGGAAAAAAATGTATTTTCATGAAAGAGGAGGAGAATGTGGTGGAATGAATAAATTTTATTCTGAAGAAGAAAAAGAAAAAGGATGGGGATCTAAAGACACATACTCAATAGATAGTAAGACATTAGAACAAATATTTACTGATTATAAAATAGATGTAAATGAATCATATATTATCAAAATAGATTGTGAAGGTGGAGAAAGATTTTTAATATATCCTGATTTTGAAGAAGAATCTTTAGAATATATAAGAGGATCTGTACAGACTATGATAGAAATTCATTTTGGATTAGGTGGAACTAAAGAACAATGGAATTCTTTTATAAATAAATTAAAAAGTACTCATGAGTTAAGAATTGGAGGATGGAAAGATAAAAAAACTAAATATAGAAGATATAAATATGATTATTATGAAGAAATACCATATGATAGAGGTCATGTTCAAATTGACTTGGTAAATAAAGAATGGGTTGTTAACGGATATTAAAAATTTTATTTGAAAGTGAAAAATAATTTAATATAATGGAAATAAGACAAAATTATAATGGGCAAGTGAATAATGATTATTTAGAGAATTATGAGAAATATATAAGAGGTTATTTTTTTATTCCGGAAAAATTTTTAAAAGAAGAAAAAAAGAAGAAATATACAAAATTTACTAGATTTGAAATAATGGAGATTTGAATATGCCAATTTTTAATAGACAATCTAAAAAGATAATAGAAGAATATGGAATCAGAATTAGTCCTTATTCAAAATTTTATTTATGGAATAATATGTTTTTTGAACCATGTTATTATAGAGGAAAAAAAACAAAAACATATAAACCAGTTAAAGATAATTGGAGAGTTTGGAAAATTCAAGATTTTATTAAACAACAAGAAAATATTCCGAAAATTTCTGATGAAATTAAAAATAAAATTTTGAGCAATAATAAAAAGAGATATTCGAAAAAATGTAAGAAGAAAATAAGTAGATTTGAATTAATGGATATATAAAATGCAATATGATTTTTTAATTGGACATAGAGTCAGGATAAATAGAGTAGATGAAAAAGGGAAAGTAGTAAAAGATGATAAGAGTAATAGCGTATTTGTTGTTGTTAGAGTCATAGAATTTCCTGCTTATGAAAAAATTATATATGTGAAGGAGGATGGAAATGTTGGCTGGGTTAAAAAGAAAAAAGAATGTGATTCTGATACGGTAAATAAGGAACATTTTTTATTTTGTATTCTAGACTGGGATCCAGGTAATCCTTTTAAAAAAAATAATAATAAGAAAAAAAATAGATTTGAAATGATGGATATATAAATTTTTTAAGAAAAGGAGATTATTATGTTAGTATTGAGTCGAAAGAAGGATGAGTCAATAATTATTGGAGACGACATTGAAATTACCATTGTGGATGTGAGAGGAGATAAAGTAAGACTGGGAATTAATGCTCCAAGAAGTATTTCTGTTCATAGAAAAGAGATATACGAAGCGATACAAAGGGAGAAATCTCAAAAAGCAAAAGAAGTAGCAGAGAATGAAGAAAGTTAAAAATTGCCAATTATGTGAGTTGAATAAAATAACAAATTGGTATTTTGAAAATGATGATTTTGCAGTACTTGGTTGTGATCATTGTAATGTTCCAATGTATGTCTGGAAAAACCATGAATTTCCATCTAAAATAGATATATTATTAATGGTCAATCATTCTCAAAAACATTTCCCAGATAGAAAAATAGATTTTAAAAGAAGAAAAATTCCAGAACATTATCATTTCCATATGAGAGATAAATAGTGGCTGAGATTAATCATTATATTTTAGAAGGAAGAATTATAGAACGAGTTTCTTTTATGAAATGGGTGAATTGGTTTGAAAAAAAAGATAATAGAAGAATTAAATTAACTAAATTATCTAATGAAATTGATGTTTCTACTGTTTTTTTAAGTATAGATCATGATTTTTCTGATAATAAACCAATATTATTTGAAACGATGATTTTTGGAGGGAATAGAGATGAAGAATGTGATAGATATTCTACTTTAGACGAATCTTTAAAAGGACATAATAAAATAGTTAAAGAATTTTTAGAAAAAGGATTTAAAATAATAGAGGAAGATATAAAATTTGAAAAAGAGAAATTTACTAAATTTAGTAGATTTGAGATAATGGATATATGAGTGAAAAAATTAAAAAATATGATAAAAAAGGTAATTTAATATATTTTAAATATTCTGATGGTTCTGAATCTTGGTATAAATATGATGAAAACAATAATAAAATTTATAATAAAGATTCTGATGGTTATGAATATTGGCAGGAATTCGATGAAAATAATAATGAAATACATTTTAGAGATTCTTATGCCCATGAACATTGGCATAAATATACTGAAAATAATAACAAAATAAAAATTACAAAACGAGAATATAAAGAAATAGAATTTCGAAAACAAGAAAAAGAATACAACTCAAGAACAAAATGTTCGAGATTTGAATTAATGGATATATAAAGTTATTATTTTTATTTAAAAAATAATAAAAAGACTATTCTGGAAAAGAATAGTCTTTTTTTAATGCTAATTTTAATTTTTTCCGATAAAAATAATATAGTTATTAATAATAGGAGAAAAATAAAATGCCTTTTACAGAAGAAGAAAAAATAATAGCAATAAATTGTGCTAGAAATGGTTGTGATTTTATGTATATACCTTCTACTGAATTATGTAATAAAATAATAAAAGGAGATCCTAGGGCAAAAGGAATTAATACTATAATAATGGCAACTATATTAAAAAGACAAACAATGAGGTTAGATACTAATATGGTATTAAAATATTGTTCTGGAACACTAGACAAAAATAATACATGGATATTCGATAATGGTGATATAAAAGTAGTTCCTCCAAGATTTAAATTAAAAGAAAATCAAGAATTTAAAATAAAGGAAAATAAGAAAGAATCGGAGAATTAAAAGTATGGAAAAAAAAGAGAAATCACAAAAAAAAGCAATTAAAAAAACAACAGCAATAAAAATAAAAACATTTAAAGATTTAGAAGGAAAATTCTTATTAGTAAAAGTGGGTTCTTCAGAAGTTCCAGCAACAGACACTCAAATAAAAGATGTACAAGAAAAATTAATTGAGTTATTAGAGGCAAATAATATTAATTGCGCAGCATTTGTAACTCATCATGCAGTAAATATGGAAATTATTGAAAAACAACAAAAACAATAATGAACAATAATGCAACAAAAAACTATGTTTTTAGAGATTTTCATGAATATTGGTATTATGCTAAATATTTGTCAGAACAACAAAGAGCAATAGTTTTTAATAGTCTTCCTGAAAAACAAAGAAAAAATCTTAATAAATCATACCAAAAAGGGGGATGGAGTGATGTTTTTTTAAGAAATGAAATAAATGATATTATAGATGGATTAAGAGAAAGATACGGATATGATTTGATAGAATTAAGAAGTAAAATTTTAAAAGGGAAGAGTGTGTATCTGCCTACTAAATTCTGGGAAATTGTAGAAGAACAGATAGGTCAATACCAATTGAGTGATGTTAAATATATTACTTCCGGAATAAATGCTGTTGTATGTAAAGAAAATCCAAAAGTCACTTTGTTGGAGAAAGAAATAGTTAAAAAAAATAATTAAAGGATTAAAAAGATAAAATTAGAATTGTATTTATAAGAAAATATAATTCTTTTTTGGAAAAAAATGAATATAATAGATAAGATATTAAATAGAATAAGAAAAAAAGCTTACACTAAAAATCCCTTTAATTTAAAAAATATTAAAAAGGCTAGAGAATTGACACCAGAAGAAGAAAATTGGTATAAGCAGAATAAAGATCTAATACCTCCAGAAATAACAGATGTAGGACAAGAGATAGGAGTCGCAGAACAACCACAACAAATAGAACAACAACCACTTCCAGTAGATGAGAAAATAAAAAATAGTATCCACACTTATTTAATCAATACTTTTAGAGGAACTGAAGAATGGTCTAAAGATAGGATACAACCATCTCCAGATATATATCAGGCTATTTTAGAAGATGAAAGTGGTATTGTTAATTCGATATTTACAGAAGAAATAAAGAAGATAACAGGTAATAGTGATCCTAGATTTTCTAAAGATATTTTTGATATAATGGTATTAAAAACAGAAGGTTTTTTAGGGGGAAAACAAAAATTAGAGACTGATGTTTCTAATAGAGAAATAGAAGAATTAGGGAAAAGACAAGTTAAAAAAGAACAAGATATTGATATTTCTCTTGCAGATATTTTCTCAAAAACTCCTCAATATATAAATTTACAAAAAAGTTTAGCAGGGAAATATTATCAAGGAGACCCTAATAAAGCAGCAGATCATGCTCAATCTCTTATAGAGAGGAATTTAAGTTCTCCTATTGGTAAAAACAAAGATCAAAGAATGGCATTTTTTATTCGTCATCCAGAAGAAATGCCAGATAATGCATTTAATTTGATAAAATCATTATTAGCTCAATATGGTTATAATGATATAAATTTAAAAGAAGATTTAAAAAGATATGATTTAGGAATGGCAAAATCAGCAGAAACAAAAAGATTGACTAATTTAATGAATCAAGGAGCGGGAATAATATTAGTAGATAGATTAACAGATCTTATAAACAATAATGATAAAAAGATTTATAATTGGGTTGCAAGATCAAGCGGATTCTCTATGGAAAAACCCTCTTTATCTACTCAAGTTGGAGAAGGAGAAGAAGAAACTACATTAGAGGATTTAGGAGTAGGAGAAAAAACCAGGGGAATTTCTGGAGATGAAAATAGGAATTATCTTGAAGCTAGAAAAGATCATGTTGATTTAATGACAGAAATTTTTGTTAGCACTTATTTGAATGAAGTTATTAAGGAATCTCAAGAATTAGCTATGGATACTCATAATAATATAAATAGAAAAGCAGCAGAAGCAAAAGGTAATAAAAAAACAAAAATGGAAGATATATCTGATAGATTGTTAGTATTTATGAATACTGCTACAGAACAAATAAATCCATTTTTTGAAAGAACAGAGGGGTATAAACCAAAATATATAAATGATCCGAGTAAAGATTATACAACATTTATACATCCATCTAGTAATTGGTATAAAATAAATATACCAAAAGATGCTCTTGGCAGTTTATTTTTAAATTTAGAAAAAGATACTGGGAAAAAACCATGGGAACATTTTGTTAATGGACAATTAACAGCAGAGGCAGATCAAATTATTAGAAATTATGCTAGGACTAATGCTGCTAATTGGGCTCCTGATTGGGATACTTGGGTTCGTCCTGAAAAATTGAATAAAAAATTAAATGATCTTGGTCGAATTAAAATGAAAATTAAGAATATTAATGCTAATCCAAATATTGATTCTTCTTTAGAAAATATATATAAAGTTTTACCAGAAGAAGATAAAAATATTTTACAAAATGTATTTAAAAATAATAATGTGATTTTAGGGTTCATAGATAGAACAAAAAGACAACCATTAAAAGGAAAAAATAGCTTAGAAAGAGATTGGTTATATGCAGGGCAACCAGAAAAAGGAGGAGTAAAAGAACCAAAGACACAACCTAGAACTGAAGTTAAACAAATGATTAGTAATATGGAGGATTTAAAAAATAGTGGAAAATATGGAGAAGCGGCTTTTAAATCATTTTTTAATATTATAAAACCTCATGGAGATATAATGACAGGAGGAAAAGAAGGGAAGGGAATAGGGTTTGATAGTAAAAGTCTTACTGAAAATATTCATCATTTAATTGGCACAAAAAAAGAAGAAATGAGTATGCCTTTAAAATTAAGAAATGAAATTAGAAAGCATAATACAAAAAAAGCTTTAGAAAAAATAGAACAAGATCAAAGTTTAAGTCCCGTCAACAGAGCATTAAAAACAAAAGAACTTAAAGATAGATGGGGAAAAATAGAAAAAAGTTTAAGTGTTCATGAAGAGAATTTGGGAAGAGAAACAGGAATAAAAGGATTAGAAAAAAAACAACATCAGGCAGAAGTTAAAATTAGAAAAATTAATAGAGAAGCTAGAAAAAGAAATGGAGTAGATGATCAAGGAAATCCTTTATTAGATAAATCAGATAATAATAAAATAAGAATTATAAAAAATGAAATGATAGATAGAAGAAAAGAAATAGCAGAAGTAGAAAAGAAAATGAATAAACACAAAAAGAAATTTCCATTAGATGCATTTGCTATTAGTTATTCTCAATTTAAAATGATATATTCTATGTTTTTACAAGATTCTGATAAAATAGTTAAATTGGCAAATATGATGAATAAATATAATAACATAAAAATGGCAGCAAATGCCAATAATATAGAAAATATGATTGATAATATTTTATACAAATATGAAAAAATATTAAATATTTAAAATATACTCATTTCTTTTTTGTCATTAAACTTCAAATCAATATTTTTCGATATAATTAATAGGTGAATTTTATGACTATAGTAATAGTTTGTTCTCATTGTCGAAATCACGATAAAGATCCTAATCTTGAAATAAATTTTCGAGATGGAGTAATATATTATATGTGCCCAGAATGTAAAGGAGAGAGTAAAATTAAATTAAAAGCAGAAAATATTCCACTACCTAAAACTCGGAGAATGAGATAATTGTGTATTTTGTAATCAATAAGACTAAAAAACATATTACTCTTCAAGATATTGGTATCACCCTAGGCCCCCGACAGGCAATTAACTTAGAACAAGTTATGAAAAAAGAGAAATATGAAAATTCAAGACACTTGAGAATAGCACAAGGAAATGGTGATATAGAAATAAGAATAAGTAGAAAAGAAAGTAAAAAACAAGAAAAAAATGTAATAAGAAAAAATGATACAGCAGATATGGAAAAAATGAAAAATGATATAATAGAAGAGATGAAAAATGAATTTAAAAATATAGGACAAAAAGAAGATAATTTATCAAAAAAAGATTTAGTAGAAATTATGACAGAAGTAATAAAAAATTTGCCGAAAGAAAAAATAATTATAAGAGAAAAAGAAAAAGAAGGAGAATTTGACGATGAGAAAGTAGAAATAAATGAAGAACAATTAGGAGAAATTAATAAAAGAGCGGTAGAAAAAATGGTAAAAAATGTTAAAAGCAGAGAAATAAAGTATAAAGAAGAAAAACAAAAAGATGATATTGAAGACAGTGTTAGTGAACTAGAAAATTTATTGGGGTAAAAAATGGAAAAAGAAATAATTAGATATGATGAAAGAGATAATTTAATTTATTGGAAAGAGACTTGTGGTAGAGAAAACCAGTATGAATATGATGAAAGAGATAATTGTGTTTATATAAAAAGTTTTTTTGATAAAATGGATTGTAGCAGAGAAGGATGGAAAGAGTATGATAAAAATAATAATTTAATTTGTTACAGAGATTCTTATAATTATAAATTCTGGTCAGATTATGATGAAAAGAATAGAAAAATTCATTTTAAAGATAATCATAATCAAGAATACTGGTATAGATATGGGAAAAGGAAAAGCATAACAGAAGAAGAATTTAATGAAAAAGAATATTTAAGTAGAAAAAAAGTTAGTAGATTTGAAATAATGGATATATGAGCAATACACTATATAGTTATATCCCCAGTTCTCCTATGTCTTTAAAAGTTTATAATAAAGAAATAGAGATTGATGGAATATCTGAATTTAAAATTCATGTAGATAGATATATTGCTGATTATTCTGTATGGATTAATACAACTCAAATAGAACCATTATTGCCAGAAGGTAAGAAAAATATGATTATTTGTACTCCAACAGAGATAAATGAAAAAGGTACTTTAAAATTTAATGATATAGAAATAGAGTGCGATATTAATAAAATATCATATATTCCTAGAAGACATGGATATATAGTAGAATTAAAATGTATTGTGAAAAAGGGAGATTTAGAGAGAGTTAGATATATTAGTCCAGAAGAAATTATAAAAAATAAGAAATTTACTAGATTTGAAATAATGGAGATATAGTTTTATTTTTTTCGGCAAAAAAATAAATTAACTAATAATAGGAAAAAAAATGAGTATTAAAGAAATAAAAAAATATGATGAAGATAATAATTTGATATATCATAAAGAATTTACTGGTTCTGAATATTGGTACGAATATGATGAAAATAATAATAGAATATATTGGAAAAATTCTAGTGGTTATGAAGAATGGTTTAAATATGACAAAAATAATAATTTGATATATAGAAAAGATTCTAATGGTTATGAAAATTGGCAAAAATATGACGAAAATAATAATATAATTCACTATAAAAGTTCTAATGGTACTGAATCTTGGTGTAAGTATGATAAAAAAGGAAGAACTATTTATATTACAGAAAAAGAATATAAAGAAATAGGATTTAGGAAAAAAGAAAAAGAATATTTAAGTAGAACAAAATGCTCTAGATTTGAGATAATGGAGATATAAGAATATGGATGATTCATGGATAATAAAATTTGATAAAAATAGAAATGTAATTTATCTTGATTATCGTAATGGTAATGGAATATGGCGAAAATTTGATGAAAATAATAATTTAATACATTCTAAATCCTTCAATGGAAAAGAGTCTTGGTATAAATATGATAAAAATAATAAACCAATAAGAATCATAAAACAAGAATTTGAAAAAATAGAGATTAAGAAAAAAGAAGAATTAGAATACAAAAGAAAAATTGAGAAAAGAAGTTATAGATTTGAAATAATGGAGATATAAAAAGTGGAATGGTTTAATATAAAAGATAAAATACCAGAAAAAGGTAGTGATATAGTTATAGAATGTATAAACAAGGAAAAAAGAGAAAAGATAAAAAGAGCATTAGATCATAGATGGTATAATTCTATAGATATGTATTCTACAGAATATCATGTTGTTAGATATCTTAATAATGGATATTATAATACTTATTTTGGGAATAATGAAATAGGAAATAAAAATAAATATGATCTAATAAAATGGCGCAAAATAACTCTTCCAAAAATGGGGGAAATAAAAAGTAGAGAAAAAAATACAAAATTTACTAGATTTGAAATAATGGAAATATAGGGATTTTTATTTTTTTTGCCGAAAAAATAAATTAACTAATAATGGGATAAAATTATGAATAGAGAATATGATAAAAATAATAATGAGATATATGATAAATCTCTCAATGGTTATGGATGTTGGGCAGAATATAATGGAAATAATAGAATAATTCATTTTAAAAATTCTGATGGTTTTGAATATTGGCAAGAATATAATGAACATAATAATGTAATTCATTATAAAAGTTCTACTGGTCTTGAATATTGGTGGAAATATGATGAAAATAATAATAATAGAATATATCATAAAAATTCTGATGGTTTTGAAGGTTGGTGGAAATATGATAAAGATAATAATGAAATAGAAATTACAGAAAAAGAATATAAAGAAATAGAATTTCGGAAAAAAGAAAAAGAATATTTGAGCAGAACAAAATGTTCTAGATTTGAAATTATGGAGATATAAGGGGTTATTATGGATATAATATATGGATTAATAGGAGTAATAATTATTGTTGGTATTGGATGGTTCTATATAAAGTGGAAAAGTTAATAGAAAGTAGGGATTTTTTATTTTTTTGTCGAAAAAATAAAAAATAAAAAAGGATTATTAAAAGTATAACAGAATAGTATTATAAGACAATGATATTTTGTTATAAGGATTTAAAATTATGGTTAAAAAAATGGGTGTAAATTTTAGAGTAGAAGTAGAACATATTAAAAAATTAAAGAAGATAGCAAGAGAAATTTCTTATAAAGAGGATAAGGATATTTCTTATGTTGATTTGATTAGGAAAGCATATGAAAAAGAGTATGGATTGGAGGTAGGGAAAAATGATTAGAAAAAGTAAATATAATATAGAAAATGTAAGAAAAATATTTGAAGATGCGAATTGCGAGCTATTAGACAATATTTACGAAGGTTGCGATAAAAAATTAAATTATAAGTGTGAAAATAAACATAAAACGAAAATAACATTAAATAGTTTTTTGCAGGGACATAGATGTAAAAAATGTGGTATAAAGAAAATGGCTGATAAGCGTCGTTTTTCTTTTGAATATGTTGAACAATATTTTATAGATAATGATTATAAACTATTAGATTGTACATATTTAGATTCTAATACAAAAATGAAATATGAATGTTCTAGAGGGCATATCTCTAGTGTATCTTTTTCACATTTTTCAAGAGGAGTAAGATGTAAAGAATGGGTTGATGAAGATCAAAGAGGGAAAAATAATCCTAGATATAATCATAATTTAACTGATGAAGAAAGAAAAAAAAATAGATCCCGCCCTGGATGTAATAAATGGAGAAAAAAAATAATAGAAAGAGATAAAAATACTTGTCAGTGTTGTTTTCAAGTAGGTGGAAAATTAATTGCTCATCATATAGAGGCTTATACTCCTAATAAAGAATTAAGAACTGTAGTTTCAAATGGATTTCTATTTTGTGAAAAACATCATAATCTTTTTCATAAAATATATGGATATGATTGTAATAGAAAACAATTAAATGAGTTTTTAAAAATAGGAGCAAACAATGAGTAATAGAATTTGCAGTTTTGACGCGGGAACAATGTTTTTTCAAGTTGCGGAAAAAAATAAAGATGGAGAAATAGAAATTAAAACTATGAGAAATTCTTTTGTTGAATTAGAGAATTATGATATAGATGATATAGAAGAAACTTTAAAACAAAATAAGTGGCAATACGTTACTGATAAAAAACATTTCTATATTATTGGGGACGATTCACTTAAAGTTTGCTTGCTTTTCCCACAAGTGATTTTGAGGCGTCCAATGCAGGATGGAGTTCTTAATAAAGGGGAAGATAAAAAAATGTTAGTTATGGCAAAAATGATTGAGGATTTAATTGGCGGAAAATCTTTAGATGAAAATTCTTTAGTTTGTTTTTGCACTTCAGGAAGATCTATAGACAATGAAGTAGATGATAAATTTCATAGAGCTAGATTAACTGGAATGTTTGAAAGATTAGGATGGAAAACAAAGAGAATTGATGAGGGACTAGCGGTAGTACTATCAGAACGGCCTACAATGATAGAAAAAGACAAAACAGAAGTTCCATATACAGGTTTGGCGATAAGTTTCGGGTCGGGAAAAGTTAATATTACTCTTGCTTATAAAGGACTTCCAATTATTTCTATCTCTTCTACAAGAGCGGGAGATTACGTGGATAAGATGGTTGCTGAAAATACAGACTTATCATTATCTCAAATTGCTCATGTTAAAGAAACAAAATTAGATTTTAATAATATAGATTATGAAAATGATTGTCTCTTTTGTCTTGATGTATATTACCAAAATATGATTGAGTATACAATGCGTAATATAGCAAAAGAATTTAAAAAAGTGAAATCAAAATTTACGGGTCCTATTGATATTGTAATTGCTGGAGGCACTGCTAGCCCTCCTGGTTTTCAGAATAAGGTAGAATCAGTTATTCGTACTCTTGACCTGCCATTTCAGATTAAAAATGTAAAAATTTCTAAAGATCCCAGAAATTCAGTTGTTAAAGGACTTTTAATCCAGGCAATAATTTCGCAAAAAAAATTAATAAAAGATGATATTGAAAAAGATTTAGAATAGAATAATATTCAATGCTATAATAGCAGGAAAAATAGAGAATATATTTATTTTTTTGCCGAAAAAAATAATAAATATTGAAAAGTGAATAATAATATAATAAACTGTTAAACAATGATTTAATTTTAATATAGGAGAAAAAAATGAGTGAAGAGATTAGAGAAATGAGAACATTAAAAGAAATAAAAACATTACAAGGAAATTCTTTATTAGAGAAGTTTAAAAATGATAAAGCTATAAAATGGGGAGTTATTTTTTCTCAAACATCAAATGCTTATCAATTTTATATCCCTAAAGAAGATTATTATGTAGAAACTAGTAGTGATATGAGATGTGGAATTCCTGAAAAAAATAATGGAGGTTTTATATTTGATGTAGCATCGGCTCCACATTCTTATGGAGAAATTAGAGATAAATTAGTAGAAGTAGCGATAGAAAAATTACAAAATGATATTTATTCAATTAATTCTATTCTTAATACCTTAAATGAGGAAAAGAAATTTAAAAATAAGAAAGTATTGATGGAAGATGTTGTAGTAAAAATAAATGAAAAGAATGAGACAAGACATAGAAAATGGAAAATAGGGAGAATATTTAATTTTTTCCGAAAAAAATAAATAATATTGGAGAAAAATTTTAAATAGAAGAAATATAAAAAAAGGGATTTTAAATTTTTAACAGAAGTTATATAGATAAATATAACTTCTGTTTTTATGTAAATAGGAGAAATTAAAAATGGGTTATTGTACACAAACAGATATAGAAAACACTATTGCTCAAGCTCTTACAAGTGCTACAAGTCAAAATGTTGATAATTTAAATAATTTGGGCAGCCTAGTGAATATCGGAAAAGTTCTTGATAACAATCTAGTAACTTCTGAAATAATCAGCTATTATATACAACTAGCAGATCAGGAGATAGATGGAGGATTGAGTCAATTATATGGAACTCCTTTTTGTGAAACAGTAGATTTTGAAACAGCATTATTTTCTGCGATCTCAGAATATAATGGTACAATAATTTTAGAAAGGGCCTGCCCACTATCAGTAGGGGATATTATTTTATTAAAATTTGTAGATAATGAAGAAAGACATGAAATAGAAGAAATAATTACTCCTTCTACTTTTGAAACAGTAGATATGATACAATATTTTTTCCCAGCAGATTCTAGAATATTAAGAGTTGCTTATCCT
>SDBV01006333.1_pt1 | contig 16437 bp, 36 predicted proteins | sample 2277081 | NCBI WGS metagenome assembly SDBV01 (sample SAMN10402039, study PRJNA504765) | marine sediment metagenome | isolation source: marine sediment core GS10_PC15, 223 cmbsf | place: Arctic Ocean: Southern Knipovich Ridge | collected 2010
TTGACTTGGTGGCAGAAAGTATATTGGTATCGTGATATGGGATTGAAAGAAACCTATGAGTTTCTTTTTCAGCAATATCCCGGGATCAATATAAAGTCTTCTCTTTCTCCTACGTGGAATTTAAAATAATGAATAAAGATAATGGAATGTATTATAGATGGAAAAGATTAGAGTGGTATCGTAAAATAGGATTGCGTGAAACTCTTATATTTGTTTGTTGGGATCAGAATTATCTAATATGAAAGTATTTCTTATTATTGTTTTTATATGTTTTAGTATTAATCTTTTAAAACTTATTGTAGATATTTTTATTGAAATATGGGGAGAAATTGTGTCAGTAAAAAATAGAAAAATAATTAGACATTGGGATTGGCTGAGAACAATGGGTTATGAAGAAGCGGCTTTGATTATTTTACAGAAGATGAGAAAATAATGCATAGAGTACGTTGGTTAAGACTTATGGGATTGATTGAAACAATTAGTATTGAATCATCTTGGGTAATTTGTAAGGTGAGGAAGGTTGTGAGATTAAAATGAAAGCTGTTTTTATTATGATAATGATATTTGCTATATTCATAGTTCCTATATATTATGGGATACTTAGATCTGAGCAGAGACAGAAACGATTTAATGCTTTAATACTTCTTAAAGAAGTTACACTATTACGAAGAGCAGGAATGCGTGAAACAGCAAATATTATTGTAGAAAGAGCATATGAAAAATGATATAATTAAAATTCAATGGTTGATGAAAATGGGATTAGTTGAGACAGCGGATATTTGTTCAGGATCGATCTGGATAATTATTGGATAATGTAAAATGAGAGTAGTTAGAATACGTTGGTTAATAAAAATGGGCTTGGCTGAAACAGCTAAGATCTGTATAGATTCGCTTTGGGATAAACTTATGTATGATAGAGAATGTAATAAAAAATGATGGTGTTTGTGTATTTGTTTATATTTCTTGTTGTTATGATAGGATTGTTAATATGGCTCGAACTATATGCGAAACATTGTGCGGAGAATAACGACAAGGTTATATCGCATATAAACTGGTTAAGCTGTGCTGGGATGAAAGAGACTGAATGGATCATTAATGGAAGATGGAAATACAAATATTGATAATACGGTTAATAGAAGAAGGCGGCGATAAAAAGGCACAATGGCTAATAAACATGGGTCTACAGGAAACAGCTTGGTTTGCTTTGTATAATTGATTAGCTTGGCGCCGTTTTTGTTTGTAAAAAATCGGCGTAAAAATTGCTGAGCCGCCGCGCGGCCTAAAGTGGAAGCACAATTTTATAACCGCCGCGCATAAACGGTAGTTTTTAATTTGGAGTGTAGAAATGGAACTTACATTATTGGAGTTAGCATTTGATTTTTTTATTCGTAATCAATCGATGATTATATCTATGTCGATGGTTATTATAGGATTAAGTATTTTTGTTTTTAGAAGGCGAAGAAAATGACAATATTTTTTATTGGATTAGCTGTAGGAATTTATATTATGGGTGTTGTAATAGCCCTTGCTATGAGAGTATTGGGTTCTGAACGTAGTGTTTGGAGTTCATTTATTTGGCCAATAACTTTTATCGTGTCAGGTTGGAAGAAGTAAGAAATGATAATTTACAAAGACAATATTATAATAAAGAAATCTATTTTTGAAATATTATCAAAAACTGATCCAGATGCAGTGGCAAAAATGCTACGCAATAAAATGGTGTTAAAATCTGAAAGAGAAAGAGATCGTGAGAAGATAGATGAAGATGAAATAAATGGCTGGCTAAGGGAAAATTGTTCTGGCTTAATTTATTTTGTTGACGAAGGTAATACTTATAGAGATTTTTTCATTTATTATTTTGAAAAAGAAGAAGATGCTGTAGCATTTAAAATAAAGTGGTCGTGATGAAAGTATGGCAAATTAAAGAAATATCATCAAATAGTTATAAGACGTTTAGCGATGAGTTGAAACTTAAAATGATAAATCAACAATTTGCTTTTCCTATGGAACATCATGATGAAGTTAGAAGATGGCTAATGCAGAATATAAAACATCCTTATATGATTGATCATTTTAAGAACTCAGAACCACACGCATGGCTTCAATTTACAAACGAAGAAGATGCTATGGCTTTTAAGTTGAGGTGGTCGTGATGGAATATCATACAGGTGACTGGAATAAGAAAATACTTTTAGAAGATTTCTCTGATTTATTTGACAATGATTTTGAAGGATGGGATAGAATAAACGATGACCTGATGACAGTAAAAATATATTATATACAAAAACAAGGAGTAGATACACAGCACGAAATATTAGTTTGGGTTGATAATTACTGCGAAGGATATTTTTATTCGAATATATTTTATACGGAAGGTGGAACACCTATTGTACGTATTGGTGATAAGGTTGGACTAGGAATTACGTTTCAAAAGAAAGAAGACGCTGTAGCATTTAAACTAAAGTGGATGTGATGGTTCAAACATATTATAAAAAATGGGATCGTATTGAGCTTAAACAGTTGGGTGGATTCACAGCTATTGGCGATGTTCCACGTAATTGGTATGAGTTTGAAGAACATTACAACCCAATAAAAAAGTGGTGTAAAGAAAACTGTAATGATAGATACAAAATTTTTATTATAGATGATGGATATCATGATCAAGCAATATACATTGGATATGCTTTTTATTTTAAAGATAAAACAGATGCAGTAGCTTTTAAATTGAGGTGGATGTGAGAAAAGACAGACGGTATCGATTCAAAATTAACATCAACTATGAGTTTCCCGAAGAGACAGCAAATTGGTGCAAGGAAAATTTTGGTCGTAAGCATCGCAAACGATGGGGACATTCGCAAGAACACTGGAATCATAATACTAAATGGCACTTTATATATTTTTATATTAATAATAAAGAAGACGCAGTTGCTTTTAAGTTAAGGTGGGGGTGATGGAAATATATCCCATAACAAACGAGATAAGAGATACCTGGGTTATAATTAGTTATGATGATTCATTTACTGTTGGAGTAAGAGAGTGGATTGTAAAAAATGTAAAAAATGATTGGGCAGTGGATGGTTGGTCTGGTGTTCCATTTTGTATTTTGTATTTTGAAAACAAAACTGACGCAATGGCGTTTAAATTGAGGTGGATATAAATGATAAAAAATAAACAAAGATTATTAGCGGTGGATGGCATTGAACAGAGGTTAAAAGAATATACACAGGCTAACGCAACACATATAAGTAATATGACTTCGAAGGGTCGTGATAGAATTCGTGAAATATATGAACAAGCTGTATGGATTGATTCTCAATTAAACGGTTCATGTATAATTGATCCGTTTTTTGGATTTCATTTTTATGAAGAAGAAGATGCTGTTGCTTTTAAGTTGAGGTGGACATAATGGGTCATGTAATCTTTTACGATGAGAAGTTTGAATGGGGCAGTAATAAAGCGCATCATGTATACGCTACTTATTGGTTTAATTTAGATGATTATGTTGAATTATTTTTAGCCGACTATGGTAGGCATAGTGACCAACAAAAAGTTGGAAAAGAACAATTATCAGAAGTTAGAAAATGGATGCAAAATAATTTAGATGGCGAGATAATTGTAAAACAAAATAAGGGTCAGTTAGGAACAGATATAGTTTTATATTTTGAGAATGTGGAAGATGATATTGCTTTTAAGTTGAGGTGGTTGTGAAATATTATTATAGAGAAGGTATTAAATTTCCTTATAAATTTGTTATGGGTTCCGGCAGAGAGCGCGTCACAAACAAAGAACGAAAAGAAGTTTTAGAATGGACTAGAGAAAACTGCGGTTCATATAATAAAGATTATATATATTGGGGGCTAAAAGATAGAATAGCAGAACCACGTTGGATTGATTCAGATCCTGAAATCTATTTTAAGACAGAAAAATATGCTACAGCTTTTAAATTAAGGTGGATGTAATGTACAACATACATGAAATTAAAGGACCAAAAATCTTAGAATATGGATTTACTATTTGTAGAAGTTACAATAGGATTGCCCAACAAACAGCACCATTATTAACTTCTTGGGTAGCTTTAAATATTTGTGATTATGATCCAGAGATATGGCAGACAAGATTTAATCTAACACCTCGCAAAGGTTTTAGCATTTATTTCAGCAGAAAAGAGGATGCCGCAGCATTTAAATTGAGGTGGCTATGAAGATAACAATCAAACATATTATTGATTTAGAATTTCCAGATTTAAAAGAAGCTTATGAGTTTATGGAATGGCTTCCAGAAAATAATATTGCTATAACATATTTTGAATTAGATAATCGTTTACATCAGTATCATGATATAAAAATAAGAGTGATGATTACAAACGATGAAGATTATCTAGCTTTTAAGATGAGGTGGCTATAATGATGTGGGTTCCAATAATATATCCACCACTCCCGCAAAGGTCTCCGCGTAATAATATGTGGAAAGTTAAAATGTCTTTTGTTGAGGAATGGTGCTTTAAAGGTGGGAAACATCATATCGTTTTCAAAGTTATGGATAAACCTATTAACGTAATGATTTGGATTAATAAAAATATTCCAAGAACAATAGTGGAGGAAATTCCATATCAGGATTATTATTCGGTTAAGTTTAGAACACAAGAAGATTTAATGGCTTTCAAATTGAGGTGGCTGTAAAATAAGAATGAAAACAAATATAAAGCTTCTTAAATGGCGACAAAAACATAAAGGATATTATGTTTTACGTTTAGGAGGTTTCCTTGGTAAAGTTAAAAAAGAAGATATGGAATTGTGGTTAAGTGAAAACTGTTCTTCTAATTGGGATTTTTATCATGCACAATTTCTAAGAAGTTATTGTGCTTTTGAAAATGAAATAGATGCGGTGGCGTTTAAATTGAGGTGGTTATAGATGTATGAATTGCAAATATATCATAATGGTTTTGGTGATTGTCCTAATGAATATGTTCAACCACATATTGAATGGTGTCGAAATAATATCAATGGACATTGGATGATTGAACCTCCACATGCAACTAAAATAAAACATGGAACAGAAATAAATTTAAATTATACTTTTGCATTTGAAGAAGAATCTGATGCAATGGCTTTTAAATTAAGGTGGTTATAACTCGTTATTAAATATAAAGAAAATCCAGTAAATACTTTTATGTGGGATTCTTTTTTAACATATGCTTTAACACCGCTTGTGATACGCGAAATATTAGATCCCAAACCTACTCGGCAAGAAAGACTTATAAAAGGTTATGAAATACGTGAACTCTTTTGTAGGATGAGATGGCTTAAAGCAGCAGGATTTCTTGAAACATCACTGATCATAAAACTACACTATAATGAAAAATCTCGCGACGGATTTTAAATTTACTCTTCTATACAAACTGTGTTAAAATAATAGTCTGTTAGTTGAGAGGACATTATGGATCACGTTAACAAAATACACTGCATTCCTTGGAAGTATATTTTTATCTTTGAAACAACTGATGAGTATAGTGGCCGTGCCTCTGCAAAGAAGCAGATAGAAGAATGGGCTGCTGATAACTGTACAGGACAGTGGTTGATGGGTCGCGCGACCGATTTAAGCATTAATGTCAACCCAATTTGTGATATGCCATTAAGCGAAAGAGAATATCCTGTGTCACGTGTAAGTATTGAGTCACCTATTTTAATTGTTTTTGAAAAAGAGGAAGAAGCTACTGCTTTTAAGTTAGTTTTTTATGGAGATTAAATGAAGCCTGATACATACGATACAATAATAGATACAACAAAAGAGCTTTTTGGATATAGCGGATGGCTATTATTAGCGGTCTGTTTAGTTGGCTGTGTGCTGGCTTTGGTGTACTGGCTTGTTATGATGTTTCTTGAAATTGAATTATCTATAATGATGTTATCAATAATTAATTTAATTATATCTTTTTTGATTATAACTTTTGTATTTATGATAGCTAAAGCACAAAAACGTTTTAACATTAAACAATGGCGTAATTATTGGATGGCATTTGGACATGTTATTGAGATTACTATTTCTGATGATACGAGTACAACAGAAATGGAACAGGAATTAAAAAGATGGCTTGATGAGAATACTCCTAGATTATATCGCATAATGACTCGAGGTAAGCGTTTCCAAGACGATAAGATAAAAATTGTTTTTAGACATAGAACAGATGCTGTGGCATGTAAATTAAAGTGGGGCTAAGATGCCATTCATACAAAAAATAATCAAATTATATAAATTTAAATATTCCCCAACTATTCCAGGTCTAAACGTACACAGCCACGAATCCAGAAGAAATTGGATCTTGTTTATGGCTAAGAAGACTGGAAAATTTCCAATACGAGAAATTCTTGACCGTATGACTCCACAGGTTAGTCATGTCACAGTTAATAATGATTTGAAGGCATTAGAAAAAGAAGGTTTAATACGACGTGAAAAGGATAAATTAAAACAAAGATCTTACGTCTATCCATTATTTGAAGATTCTGGCGAGGTTCCTCTATCAAAAGAAGAACAACAAAAACAATTTTTCCTAAAATGGGGACTTCCATTTGTATCTTGTATTTTGTTTTCAGTGCTAATCTTAGTACATATCCTGAAATAAAAGCAAGTATAGATTTATATTGCCATAAAAATTAACAACTGTTATAAATAAAACTACTGCTGGAGATAATAAGAGAGCAGATTTTTACTGCCTTTATCTCCTATGCTGTAAGCCAGCCCATGGGGACCGAGATGATCCGCCTTCTCGGTCCCATTCTTTTTGACCTTGACATTCTTCCAAAAATAACCTATTATAATTATATGTAGAATTTTAGCTAGGATTAATAAGATGCTAACTCCGAAGTCATTGTTATACCTTATTGTTCCTAAGTCAATGGATTCTTCTTTTGTTGATATTGATCAAACAGTATATCCATTTTTGACACCACTTGACTTGGGCGATTATGATTTGGAAGGGGCGCAGGAGTTAGTCGCAGACATTTGTCGATGGCTAGACATAACTATCGGGCCTTGTCCGAAATGGAGTATTAGTTATTCTTCTACCTGGTGGGGTAATGATGATGGCGGAATTGATATGATTTTTCTTTTTAAGACGGAGGAAGATGCTGTAGCATTTAAACTAAGATGGTTATAAAAGAACATATAAGATTACCTATACCAAGAAGCAAAGAGCTTTCTGAGGTTAAAGCTTGGTGTAGAAAATATCTTAACGGACGCACTAAAATAAAGTATCACAGAAAATGCAATCCAGAGACTGGAAAATGGGGTCGCGATTATAACAGGTCCCCTATGATACGGTTTTTAGATGATGCCGATGCTGTTGCGTTTAAGATTCAATGGACGGAGAGATAAGATGGCAACAGAAACAGTTAGCTTTGAAAGTGTACCAGCCACCGAACTTAGATACAGAGCACCAGATGTTATACCGCTCGATAAAAATATAGAGCATATTTTTGCGCTGAACAGATTTAGATTGCCTAGTATGTATGAACGTTTTACCTGGAAAGGTGGAATATATGATATCAATTTTAGAAAACTATCTGGAGCACAAAGCTGGATTAAAGAGGAGTTACCAAACACAAGGATAGAAGATGGTTGGCCTAGCTATAGAGTTTCTTTTCGAACTAAGGAAGATTTCGTGGCATTTAAACTAAGGTGGATGTAATGAAAAGAATTTTTGACATTATATACAAAGCTAATCCGAGACGCTCCTTGGATAATCTTTGTCGTAGAATGTTGAAGATTTCAGAAGAGGAAGGGGAAGCTTCTGCTGCTTATCTAAATGTGACAAGTGAACTAAACGCTAAAGGTTCTACATGGGAGGATGTAAGAGAAGAACTTCTTGACGTAATAATTATAGCAACAGACTGTTTATATACGACAATGCCTATTGATGAAGGTAAGACACACGAACAAATTGAAGCAGAGGTGTTTAAAGAGTTTAAGAGAAAAATGGCTAAGTGGGATAAACAAATCAAAGAAGGAAAGGACGTTACGTTAGATTAATATGTATGATGATTGGGACAATCTTGATAGGGATCATGGCGGTAACTAAAACTATTTAAACCAAAGAAAATAGGGCGGATTTTTCCTGCCCTTTTTCTCTTGACAAATCTTAATTTTGTGTTAACATAATGCTTAATAAATTCTAAATATAAGGAGCACAGACCATGAAAAATAATCTATTAGTCTCATTGATTAACAAAGGCATAGTTCAAGAAGGTACAGAAATTGTAATATTTAGATTTGGCAATACTATGTATGGTAATAGTAATTTCAAAGTCGAACAGACTGTGGAAGTTGTCGAGATAGAAATAAAAAATGGAACCGCTTTCTTAAAAACTGAAAGTGCTTTTGATCATAAAACATTTTTAGTAAGCGCGGATTATATTTTTACGGTTGATGGAATGAAACCAGAGATACTTGGAGATGTATATGGATTCAATCTAGACGGAACTAGGAAGAAAGTTAAAATAGATCCCGAGACAGGCGAAGAAATTAAACGAGGACGAAAACCGAAAAAGAAACGTAGCACTATAGCAAAACCGATAGGAAAAAAGAAAAGAAAGTTAATGAGCAGGAAAAGCCGCCCAATACAATAATAAATAAATGTATGGCTGACATTATTGATTTTCATAAAAATCCTGTAACAAATATTAAGAAAGATCTCAAGAAAAAAGAGAAAGAGCTTAATCGCGCAAAAGAAGAACTCGCTTTCTTCAAACGTATCTATTCCGCAACAGCATCTACTGGTGATCTATTAAAGCTTCAGCTCGCTGATTTAGAGTCGAGCATCACAATTCTACAAGGTCATCTTGGTTTAGTTCAACAAAATTTAAAAAATCTAAAAGCAAAGTTAACTGATCTTGATGATGCTAAATCACAAATCTATATAGTACCTTCCGACGACAAACCAAAGAAATAATAAATAATAGTAGTACTTAAACTACAAGGACTAATAAAATGGCAAAACTTGCTACACAAACTGTTGTTATTCAGATTTCTAAAGCTGTTGCTGATGATGCAAATAATAAAATTGATGCTCTTAACGAAGAAGCCATCGCACAACTTAAAGAAGCTATTGTTGCGTTAGTTGGTGACAGTGGCGCAGTGGTGGAAATGGTGAATGGCTAATAATATTCAACTTTCTAAAAACTTCAAACTTTCGGAACTTGTTAAATCATCTGTAGCAGACAGACATGGTATAGATAATTGGCCTACTGATCCGGATGTTATCGAAAACCTAAAAGATATAGCCGAACATGTTTTACAACCTGTTAGAGATCATTACGGAGTAGCGTTTGCTCCAAATAGTGGTTATAGATGCTTGGAGCTTAATAGACTACTTAAGAGCAAAGACAATTCCAAGCATAGGTTTGGACAAGCTGTGGATATAGAGATTTCTGGTATACCAAACAAAGACTTAGCTGAGTGGATTAGAGATAACCTTGATACGGATAAAGTAATTCTTGAATTTTGGTATGATAACGATCCGTATAGTGGATGGGTCCATATTCAATATATTTCACCAGAAGAAAATAGAGGGACCTGTTTTACTATTAACAAGAATGGTGTCTTCACTGGATTTAGGAGTTCTTGACATTTCGATTAAATATTGTTAAAATGTTAGTATATTTTAAGGAGTATCAATTATGCCAAACAAAAAGCCACCTCTTACAGATTATCAGAAAACTGTTTATACTTCTGACGAGCAGAAATTGCTTGAACTAGGAGCGCATGTTATAAGATACGAATACTCCAACGATGAAGTTGAAATGGCAAAAGCTCTAATCCAATCACTTCGTCAACTTATGGGCAAACCTCCCCTTACTGAAGAAGAACTTTCTTTAATAGTCGAACAGGCTAAAAACAGATCTTAATTTTAAAACCCTATAAAATTATCTTCTCTAATTCACTAAATATACAGGAATAATGTGTATTTAGAGGATATTCTTCTATGGGAATTTCGGTAACAGGCGTAGTAAAAGTACCGCAAGGAAAATTTAGTGTTTATGTTACACCACCTCCATCGGGCGGCAAAGAATTATGGGCTTGGGGAGGTAATGGTAATGGTCAAGTCGGGATTGAAAATACTGCTGATCAATCTTCACCTGTTCAAATTGGCTCCCTAGCAACCTGGGCTAATATTGGCGCCGGCCTTCAACACTCTCATGCAATAAAAATCGATGGAACTTTGTGGGCTTGGGGAAAAGGAAATTTCGGACAGCATGGTCTTGAAGATACTATTGATAGATCTTCTCCTGTTCAAGTTGGAGCCTTAACTGATTGGTCGGTTGTTGACAGTGGTACAGACATAACTGCTGCTATAAAAACAGACGGATCTTTATGGACCTGGGGTAAAGATCTGCGTGGTGCTCTTGGACACGGAGATGTTGTTGTTAGATCTTCCCCTGTTCAGGTTGGTGCTTTAACCAATTGGGCTAGCGTTAGTGTAATTCGTCCTAACATTGCTGCAATAAAAACTGACGGTAGTTTGTGGGCTTGGGGAGATAATAGCCCTAACGGCAAACTTGGTCTTGGAGATGTTATTGATCGATCTTCTCCTGTTCAGGTTGGTTCTTTGACTGATTGGTCTATTGTTTCTGTTGGAAGATATCATACCCACGCAATAAAAACCGATGGTTCTCTGTGGGCTTGGGGACTAAGCAATAATGGTCGACTTGGACTTGGAGCTCTTATTAATAGATCTTCCCCTGTTCAGATTGGATCATTAACTGATTGGGCTAGTGTTGGTGTCGGAAGCGAACACACTTTAGCAATTAAAACTGACGGAAGTTTATGGACTTGGGGCAGCGGAAGTACCGGCCAACTTGGACAAGGAGATACTAATGATAGATCTTCTCCTGTTCAGATTGGTGGTTTAAGTGATTGGGCTAGTGTTAGTGCTAACTCCCGTTCTCTCGCGATAAAAACCGATGGTACTTTATGGTCTTGGGGTTCTAACTATAACGGCGGGCTTGGACACGGAGATCTTGTTTATAGATCTTCTCCTGTTCAGGTTGGAGCATTGACCAATTGGAATAGCATTGATGTCGGAGTCCATACTCTCGCACTAAAAACTCCAATTACATAATCTTTTTGGATTTCATTAGCTGAAATAATAAATATACATGGTTTTAAAAACTATGTAGGAAATCATTATGGCTAAAGTTAGTGTTCAGATGTTGGGTGACACACAAATTGAACTTGATGTCACAGGCGACAAGATAAGAGCGGATGGATTTTTTGGGCAGAAAGACGGATTGCATTCCGTTGCTTGGTCCCTAGAAGATTTTACTGGAAGAATATTTCTTGAAGCGTCTCTCGCAACAGATCCACAAGAGGAAGATTGGTTTTCACTTTTCTTAGACGGTTCCAAAGCATTTATTGAATATCCATTAATTCCTGGAGCTCCATCTGGCGCCAAGGGAGACACCATGGTCGATGCATTTACTTTCCAAGGAAATTTCATTTGGCTTAGAGTTAGAATTGATCGTAGTTTTATTAGGCCTCTTCCTACTTCTGATCTAGAAAAAGCCTTGCTTGGTTCTGTTAAGAAAGTTTTATTGAATCATTAACCATGTCGAAAATCACAATTACCAGTCACATCAAATTCCAACAAGGCTTAGTTATAATAAAAGATGCGTTTGTACTTCTATCTGCTAGTTTTGATGGCACGAATGATTTTCTAACATTAGGTTCAGGATTAACCGGAGCTGCAGATAGCACAAAAAATCTTACATCAATATGGTTTAAGGTAGATGATGCTGGTGGAGATGGCAACCTTATGGTTCTTGGCCAATCCAGTACATCTAGTTATTCTGTTGTAAGAAACGCTGCGGGCAAGATCGAAATCAATCTAGAAAGTTCGTCAACAGTACTTTGGAATTTTACAAGCACAGAATCATACAATAGTACAACTAATACTGGCTGGCACAATTTATTATTCGCAGCCGATCTTGGTGGTTCTCCAACCGCAAGTGTATTTGTCGATAATGAAGTTTTAGCAGGTACTGATAATACAGCTCCAACCGCAGGTGATATTGACTACACTGTTGCCGATTGGGCGATAGGTGCTAGTACAGCCGGAACCAATAAACTAACTGGAGAACTATCTGAATATTATATGGCACTTGAATTTTTGGATATTACATTATTGTTGGCCAGACTCAAGTTTATAGATACTACCGGTGGCGACCTCTCCCCTGCATTTTTAGGAGCTGATGGAAGTAAACCTACTGGTAATATTCCATGTATTTTCTTAACAGGAGCTATAAATGACTGGCACAATAATAAAGGTACCTGTGGAGGATTTACTGAAAATGGCGCACTAGTTGCAGGTTCTGATCCAACTATTCCAGGAACAACAACAGTGAATTTCACCGAAGGAAGTTTGTTTACTTGGGGTTATGATGGTGATGCAAACAGCGGTCTAATGGGCATCGGAACAACACAAGTTAATCAATCTTCTCCTGTTCAGGTTGGAGCTTTGACTAATTGGACTTTTGGCACTGGTGGAAGAAAACATTCTTTTGCTATAAGATCTGATAATACTCTGTGGACTTGGGGTTATGGTGCTTCTGGTGAACTTGGTAATAGTGCAGCCGGAATTTCAGCTAGCCGATCTTCTCCTATTCAAGTTCCAGGTGGAGCAACTTGGGCCGATGCTTCTGGCGGAGAAAGATTTTCTCTTGGGGTAAAGACCGATGGAACTTTATGGAGTTGGGGTTTTAATAACACTGGTCAACTTGGCTTAGGAAATACTACAGATTATAGCACTCCTATTCAAATCGGCGGCAGCACGAACTGGTCTAGTGTTTCTTGTGGACCTTTTCATAGTTCCGCAATAAAAACTGATGGCACATTATGGATGTGGGGATCTAATAATAGTGGAGAATTAGGTCAAGGAGACACTACATATCGTTCCAGTCCTGTTCAGGTTGGAACTGATTGGGCTGTTATTAGTACTGGACAATTCCGTCAAGTTGCAGTAAAAACCGACGGTAGCTTATGGTCTTGGGGTAAGAATAACTATGGTCAGCTTGGGCAAGGAAACACTACCTATACATCTTCTCCTGTTCAAGTTGGAGCATTGACCGATTGGGCTAATGTAGTTGCTAATCAAAATCATAGTATTTTAGCATTAAAAACTAATGATACTCTATGGGGATGGGGCTATAACGCTTACGCTTCGGCAGGTATTCTTGGAGTAGGTGATACTATTAATCATAGTTCTCCTGTTCAAGTTGGCTCTGATACTAATTGGGCTAAAATAGGTATGACCAATAGTACTGGTATTGCAATCAGAACCGATGGAACATTATGGGCTTGGGGCTTTGGATATAGCGGTTCCCTCAACAACGGAATCTCTAATTATTATACATCTTCCCCAATCCAAATCGGATCTGATGCTAATTGGGCGTTTGTTGCACGTACTAGCGGTGATTTTGCTGGTCGGAACATAGCAATAAGAGACACCACCGGATAATCATAATTTAAAAAGACGGTATAATTTAGCAACTATAATTCAATACGCTTTTAATAAATACACTAGTATTCTATTAAAAGGTCAGAATTTATATGGCAATTCACGCACAGAAAACTAGTTTTAGATCGTCTGCTCAATTTCCCGATTTTAAAGTAACAGGCCTTCTTACAGGTGGACAAATCCTTGTCTTTGACGGAGATGCCAGAGCATTTGTAAATAAACCTTCAAGTTCTATTGTACTCGGCGGTGGTGGAGGAGGCGGTGGAGGAACCATCGTAGGCGCTACAAATATTGGAACAGGCGCTAAAGTTTTCAAAGAAATCAATCTTTCTGATGAACTTGTCTTTAGAAGTTTAGTTGGAGCGAACGGCATCACTATAACGGAAAATGCCGATGAAATCATTGTTGAAAATGATATTATTACAAGTTCTTGTATAAGTGTTCCAGGCGATTTTAAGATTGAAATAGATAATGATAACAATACCGTCTGCGATGCCAAGTTTGAAATCTTTACAAATAGATACGTAGCACAAACAGTTTTAGATCCAGTTACGTTTTCTGCTGGTGGTTCGGATATTATAACTGTCACCGATCCTAGCGGAACAGATCCTGGAAAGTATATATCTGCTACTGCGGATTTTGGTATCCTTGGTTTTGAAGCAGGAATGTGCCTAAGAGTTAATGGAACAGATGAACAAGATGGCGTCTTTGAAATTGCTTCTATTAGCACTACAACAAATACTAATGACACTATAACCATTACAATACATTTTCCAAATGATGGTGATGATGGAACACAAATAGATCCTGTAGAGTTCGACGCAGTATTTTTTAAGTTTCTAACTACTCAATCTTTCAAATCAACAGGAACAGATTTTGCTGCTGCTGGATTTTTAAGCGGACAGACTATTAGAATTGCTGGAACACCAGCTGGCGTTAAAGGCACAGCATTTGCGGAATATGTTGCTGGACAAACAATTGTTATTGATGGCACTACAGTCACATTATCAACAGCAACAGGTAGCGCAGTTGCTACAGGAACAGTTAGCGCAACTTATACTAACGGCGACGATATTACTATTAACGGTGTTAATGTAGTCCTCTCAACTGGAACAACGGTTGCTGATGCGATTACAGATATTACTGCGGCAGCTATTCCTAACGTAACAGCAACAGACGTAGATGGAGCACTAAGATTTATCTCTACAGTTGCGTTAGTTCTCGCAGAAGGTGCTGGAACAGCATTATCTGATCTTGGATTTATTGCTGGAACTACACCATTGCCTGGAACAGTGGATGACGCAGTCGTAGACATTACTGCTGAAGCGATTCTTAATATAACAGCATTTAAAGAAGATGACGCTTTAAGAATAGTTTCTTCTTCAGAATTTTCTATCGTTGTTGCGGAAGGCACAGGAACAGCACTTTTTGATCTGGGCATTACCGCTGGAACATTCACAGGTGGCGGTATACTTGATGACACTTATACAATCGATACAGTAGCAACTGATACTATTACAATATTAGAAACGTTTCCTGGAACATTTCCAAAATGTGTCGTTGGAGATATCAGCGTTACTGTAGTCCCTTCTGTTACAGAATCTACAGGATGGTTCGTTAACGAATGTGGCGAAATGACATCCAATGATGCTACGTTTTGTGGTAATGTTGATATCATTTGTGACGGTGGATTATCAGTTGAAGGTAACTCACAGTTTGATGGCGACGTAAATGTTGACGGCGTGTTTACTATAAATGGTTCAACAGTAATCGGCCCAGATTTTCCAGATTTAGGAATGCAATCACAAACTGCAACTGGCGTATTTGCTGGAAGAACAATAACAGGTGTTCCGGGCATCTCAGTTGCGGATGGTGACGGTATTGCTGGAAATCCAACGATAAGTGCGGATAATTTTGATCTTACATTTACTGGCGATGTTACTGGAACTGATACAGTTGTAAGTCTAACAGATACAATTATTGCTTTGACTCTTGCTCCGGCTGGAATTGCTGGAACATATAATAGAGTTACAACCGATTCAAAAGGACGTGTTGTCTCTGGCATAGATCTTCCACAAGATTTTCAGCCGCTTGATTCAGATTTGACAACATTATCTGGCGGATTAACAAGCCCCGGATATGTTGTATGGGATGGAGCTGATTATGTAGATAGAGAACTTCTTGGAACAACCGATGAGATTGATATTACGGACGGGCCAGCAACATCTGGTGATAGTATAATTGGATTAGCTGATGATGCTGTTCTTCCTGGATTTGGAGCTATTACAGTTCCGAGACGTTCAACTGGACAACAACCAGTTTCGCCATTAGATGGTGCTTTCCGTTATAACACAACAGATACGGTTTTCGAAGGATTTGTTAATGGTTCTTGGGAGCCATTTTTGAATAGTGCGAGCGGATCATTCTTGCCACTAATCGGCGGCACGATGACTGGAGATATAGTGCTTGACGGTGCTAACATTACAATGTTGGCTACAGAAACTGTTGATGGACGTGATGTAAGTGTTGATGGAGCAATATTAGATGCTATCAATACTGGAACAGGAATCAAAGTACAGACTGCTCCGGATACTTTTGTAAATAGAACAATTGAAGCAGATGTTGATTCAGGTATTACAGTAGCGGATGGAGATGGTGTAACTGCAAATCCATCAGTTGGATTAGATATTACTACCGTTCCTACTATCACACCTGGTGATATCGTAGAAGAAGATGTTGATTGGGTATTATTACACGATGATTCGGATGGAGCGACAAGAAAAGTACATCCAAGAGCTCTAAATAAAAGAGATGCGTTTAGATATTTCTTCGCGCAGATATAATAAATAACAAAGTAGTTAATGAAAGGTCGATAAAATATGACGGCAACAAGATTTGGAGCGTTAGATTTAGTAGCAAGCACAGACGCT
>SDBV01006334.1_pt1 | contig 16435 bp, 9 predicted proteins | sample 2277081 | NCBI WGS metagenome assembly SDBV01 (sample SAMN10402039, study PRJNA504765) | marine sediment metagenome | isolation source: marine sediment core GS10_PC15, 223 cmbsf | place: Arctic Ocean: Southern Knipovich Ridge | collected 2010
TTGTTTGGAATCCACGTCTATTTGACGCATCAAGCGCACAAACGTTTCCATCTTCGAGGAGCATTTTCGAGATATTCCCGGAAAACACAGATTCAATCGCGTTTTACGACGAACACTAGCTAAGCACGAAGTTGCGGAGTGTCTCCAAGACGGTGCGGTCGCGGATGTTGACCGTCCCGCTGAGGGCCTTGACCTGTTCGCAGATCGACTCGCCCGAATCGTCCAACAGAAGCCGGTCGAGATCCTCGTCTCCCTCGCAGAGCAGGACCTGGTCCGGCTCGAGTTCGAGCCATCGCTTCACCCCAAGGCAAACCTGGTAGAGGTAGCCGCGAATCGACGCATGCGCCGAGCGTTGGGGACGCAGAATCTCTGGCTTTGGCCGTGACATTCGACCCTCCGAGACCGATCCTACGCTCTGAGCCAGCGTCACGCAACCGCTCGTCTGAACCAGTCGCCAGCCGGCCAGGCAGTCGTCACGAGGGAGCCCTGCCTACCGGGTTCCGATCCTTAGTTCCCCAACCCCTCACCCTACACCCCGTGCATAATCACCGTCTTCATCTCCGTCATCTCCTCCACCGCGTACTTGGGGCCCTCCTTGCCCAGCCCGCTTTGTTTCAGCCCGCCGTAGGGCATCAGGTCCGCTCGCCAGACCGGGCCCCAGTTGATGTGGAGGTTGCCGGAGTGGACCTCGCGGGCGAAACGCATGGCCGTCTGGAGGCTCTCGGTGAAGATGGCTGCACTCAGGCCGTAGGGACTGTCGTTGGCCAGGGCGATCGCCCACTCCAGATCGTGTACCCGGGTCACCGCTACCGCCGGGCCGAAGAGTTCTTCGCAGCTAATGCGCATCTGGGGCTTTACGTCGGCCAGGAGCATCGGCTCGAGCAGGTGCCCCCGTCGGCGGCCGCCGCAGAGCAGCCGGGCACCGCCGGAAACCGCCTCCTCGACCCAGTTGCGTACGCGGATGGCGTCGGCCTCGCGGATCATGGGGCCCATCTTCGTGCCCTCTGCCAACTGGTCGCCGGTGGTGATGGCCTCGACCTTCGGTTTCAGCGCGTCGAGGAAATCTCCGTGGACCTCGTCCATCACCAATAGGCGCTGGGCCGAGATGCAGACCTGGCCGGCGTTGGCGAATCCGGCGACGGTGGCCAGCTCGGCCGCCCGGTCCAGATCGGCGTCGGCGGCCACGATCAGGGGGCTGTTGCAGCCCAGTTCCATGGTGACCTTCTTGATGCCGGCCGTCTTGCAGATCCGCTCGCCCACCTCGCGGCTGCCGGTGAAGCTGATCTTTCGCACCCTGGGATCCGTGCAGATCGCCTCTCCGATCTCTCCGCCCGGTCCGGTCAGACAGGTGATCCCCAGCGGGGGCAGGCCCGCCTCGAGGAGAATCTCGACCAGTTTCAGGGCAACCAGCGGGGTGTCGCTGGCCGGTTTGAGGACCACCGAGTTCCCGGCGGCCAGGGCGGGGGCCACCTTGTGGCAGACAAGATTCAGGGGGAAATTGAACGGCGTGATGGCGGCCACCACGCCGCAAGGCACGCGGATAGTGAATCCGAAATCGCCCGCACAGCCGGGCGCCCCGTCCAGCGGCAGGACCTCGCCGCCGAGTCGCTTGGCCTCCTCCGCCGAGAGTTCCACGGTCTGTTGTGCCCGAGTGGCCTCGCCGCGTGCCTCGGCCAGGGTTTTGCCCTCTTCGGAGCTGATGGTGCGGGCAAGATCCTCCCCGCGCTGCTGCATCAGGTCGGCGGCCTTGCGGAGCACGACGAATCGCTCGTAGCCGGGCATGTTTCGCATCACCCGGGCCCCCTCGGCCGCCCCGCCCAGCGCCGCGTCGACGTCGCCGGTGCCGGCCTTGGGCACGGTGTCGATCACCGAGCCGTCGAACGGGTTGGTCACCTCGACTTTTTCCGGCTTATCGACCCACCGGCCGCGGAGAAACATCTTCATGGCAATGGCTCCTATGGGGCTGTTTGCGTCATTAGACGCAAGCCCCCCCAGACTTGCAAGCGGGGGGTAGGGAAGCTACCATGTCGAGAGTGTTCGCCGCTTGCCCCTTGGCAGCGCGAGCGGACGGGCCCGGCGTGGACGGCCGGGGGTCAACCTCAACTCCTGCAACTTGGAAAGGGTGCCTCGATGAAGAGTCTTTCCCGAGTGTTTGCCGTCGGCGCGGTTACGGCCGCCTGTCTATTGTCGACCGTCAGTGCCGCGGACGCCGCGGCGGACCGGAGGCCCAACATCATCTTCATCATGGCCGACGACCTGGGCTACGGCGACCTGGGCTGCTTCGGCCAGAAGGTGATCCAAACGCCGCAGATCGACCGGATGGCCGCCGAGGGGCTGCGGTTTACCGATTGCTACGCCGGCAGCACGGTCTGCGCGCCGTCGCGGTGCGTGCTGATGACCGGCTACCATACGGGCCACGCGCTGGTCCGCGGCAACGCCCTGGTACCGTTGCGGCCCGGCGACGTGACCGTGGCCGAATTGTTAAAAGAGGCCGGCTACAAAACCGGAATCGTGGGCAAATGGGGCCTGGGCGAGCCCGACTCGACCGGGATCCCCAACCGCCAGGGTTTCGACTACTGGTTCGGCTATCTCAACCAGCGCCACGCCCATAACTACTATCCGGAATACCTCTGGCGGAACGAAGAGAAGTTCCCGCTGCGCAACCAGGTCAACCACATCATCGGCGGCCGCGACCGCACGCCCGGTGGAGTGGCCACCAAGCGGGTGGAATACTCGCACGACCTGGTGACGAAGGAGGCGCTGGCCTTCCTGGATCGCTCGAAGGACCGGAAGTTCTTCCTCTACTTGCCCTACACCATTCCGCACGCCAACAACGAGGCGGGCAACAAGGGAATGGAGGTGCCCAGCTACGAGCCGTACGCAGACCGGGATTGGCCCCAGCCGCAGAAGGGCCACGCCGCCATGATCACGCGGATGGACCGCGACGTCGGCCGGGTGTTTGCCCGGCTCGAGAAGCTGGGCATCGACGAGCAGACGATCGTGTTCTTCACCAGCGACAACGGCCCCCACCAGGAAGGCGGGGGCACTCCGACCTTCTTCAACAGCTCCGGGCCGCTGCGGGGCTACAAGCGGTCGCTGCACGACGGGGGGATTCGCGTGCCGGGGATCGCCCGATGGCCGGGCAAGATCAAGGCGGGCACGACCAGCGACCTGCCCTGGTACTTCGCCGATTTCCTGCCCACTGCCTGCCAATTGGCCGGCGCAGAAGTGCCCGCCGGGATCGACGGAATCTCGATTGTGCCCACCCTGCTGGGCGAGGGCCGTCAGCAGAGGCACGAATTCATGTACTGGGAGTTCCACGAAGGCCGCAGCAGCAAACAGGCGGTGCGGATGGGGCACTTCAAGGCGGTCCGCAACGGCCCCAGTGCGCCGATCCAGCTCTACGATCTGCGGAGCGACGTGGCCGAGGCCCACAACGTGGCCGCCCAGCACCCGGAGGTGGTGGCAAAGATAGCGGATTATCTGAAGACGGCCCGAACCGAGTCGAAGGTTTGGCCGCTGCGCGATGCCCCGGCAAGAGCGCCGAAGAAGCCGCGGAAGCAGTAAGGCAACCGTTCACAACAGTCCGGAACCGCGCGCAGAGGCGCAGTGGCGCAGAGAAACATTGGCTACTTGCTAAACTTCCCAACAGCCCTTATGAAGGATGGCATCGTGCGTGCAGTGAACGGTCTGCCGGATCAATAGAAAGCAGAAACTCCGCGCCTCTGCGTCTCTGCGCGCGTTTGAGAGATTTGTGATCGGCTACAAGAGCCGCTCCGCCAAAACGGACGTCTCAAGCCTGCTTCACCGGGCCGGGCGACCGGATGATCTGCTCGACGGTCTCGAGGAGTTGATCCAGCCGGAAGGGCTTGTAGAGCACGGATTGGAGTCCGGCCTGACGGGCCTTGACGATCGAGTGGCCCGGATCGTAACCGAAACCGGTCATTAGCACCAGCGGCACGGGATCGACCAGGGGCTGGAGCTTGAGCATGAACTCGTAGCCGGTCATGTCGGGCAGCCGGACGTCGGCGATGATCACGTCGTAGTTCTCCGGCGTTGGCACGGGGCCACTGTCGGTCGTGGCCCGCACCATGAACACGGCTTCGGCACCGTGGTGGGCGGTTTCTACCACGCAGCCGTATCGCTCCAGCAGGGCATGGGCGGCGCTGCGGACGTTTTCGTCGGCGTCGACCACCAGCACGCGGCGGCCCCGCAACACGGGCCTCTCCTCGACCTTCACGGTGTGGGGGTGGGCCTGGGCGGGGGCCATTTTCTGGCCCACCTTCTGGATCACCTGCTTGATGTCCCGGGCGTTGCGGAGAATGCGTTGCAGCCGCTCGACCACCTCCGGCTCGTGGCCGATGTATCGCTCCATCACGTTGACCGCTTCGTTGAGGATCTCGTCGATAGGTAGCGCCACGGCGCTGTGGATCGCCTCGCAGCTCTCGGCCGCCGTGCTGGCCTTCTCGGCCACCAGCAACTCCAACTGGTTCAGGGCCGCCGCCACGTCGCGGCTGAAGATCTCCAGGAACTGCAGGTCGGATTCGCCGAATGCCCCGGGCTCCGGACTTTCCACGTTGAAGGTGCCGATCACCTCGTCGTGCCAGACCAGCGGCACGGTCAACGAACTCTTGGCCTCCCGGGCGCCTGGCAGATAGAGCGGGTCTTCGGTGGTATCCTCGCAGAGGTAGCTCTTACCGGTGGCCGCCACGAAACCGGTCACGCCGTTGTTCTGCGGCTGGGCGTACAGTTCCCGCGAGGCCGCCTCCGGCTCCATCCCCTGCGACAACAGCGGCTCCAGGCGGCCGGTCTTCTGATCCAACAGGCGGACCTCGACCACCTCGAAGTCCAGCAGGTCCTGGGTATAGTGCAGCACGTTGGCCTTAAGCAGCTCGATCCGCTCGGGGACCGACATTTGGAACAGTTCATCGGGCGTCAGGTCGCCCAGTTCCATGCCCGCCCGGTGGATGGCGGCCAGCTTCTGCTGCTGGTGTATTTCGCTGGTGACGTCTCGGACCGTAACTATCAGGTGTCGCGGGGGACTGTCCACCTCACGGACGGGGGCCGCGTGGATATGGAAGTAGCGGTTCTCTCCGCTGCGCAACGTGGAACTGGTGCCCTGGCCAGTGGCCAACGCGGTGTGGAAGGGGCAGAAGTCGGGTCCGAGGATCTCCGGGCTGCCCAGGACGCTGTAGAAATTGGCCCCGGCCACCGTGTCCAGCCCGCTCCACTGGCACAGCCTGCCATTGCTCCAGAGGATGGTGTTGTCGCTGTCCAGCAGCACCACCCCGTCGGGCATGCCCTCCAGGACTTCCTCGTTCTGCAGCAACTGGCCGATCTGGAGGGCTTCCCGAAGGTACTTCGAGGTGACGAAGACTCCGGCGAACCGTTCACGGGTCAGCAGGGCCAGGGCTCGCATGGGGCTCTGAACGACCGCCAACTCGTCCGCATCGGATGCCTGACTGAACATCCGCTCCACGCTCTCTCGGGAGTCGCAAACCAGCAGAATTCTACGCTTCGCGGACAAAATAACTCTCCGCTGCCCGCCGCCTCGAGCCACATCTGGCTCGCCCCACAACCCCTACCATCACCACGATTATAAAGGGCTTGCCCAGACAAACAAGCACCTTTTTGCCGATTTGTCTCCCCTTGTCTTGCATCGGTTCGGCACGATCCGAAGATTCAATAGCGGTTTCGCGGAAATCCCCTTTTCTGACGCCGACCGATCTCCCGCATCCCACACGGCTGCTACATCTGACATAGCCGGAAGCCGAGGGCCGTGGAAACGGAGCAGGCGTAACGCGGGAGGACTGCACGGCGGGGTGTCCGAGGTGCTCCCCGCGACCCGTGCCTCTGGAAACCACCGGTGGGCGAGGCTCTGTTTTTCTTTCCATCCGGCAGTTGACGGGAAACTTGACATCGCTTGCCCTGGCAGAGATCATAGTCCCATCGGCTTTTTGGAGCGGAAACGCCAAACCACTGCCTCACCAGATCGCGCGAAGGAGTCTTCCATGCCCTCCGTCCGTCCTGCCCGGTCACTGCTGGTTCTGTTGATGTTCGGCTCGATCGCCGCGGCCGGCGACGGCAACCGGCTGGCGTACCTCGACCAGCCCTGCGACCCCTATTACGTCGGCCCGGACACGGCCAGGCTGATCACGCCCCAGTGGGTCGGCGAGCCGGAGGTGGAGGCCGTGATCGTGCTATCGATCGATGACCTGGCCGACCCGGCCAGGTACGAGAGCTTTCTGCGGCCGATCCTCGACCGGCTGAAGAAGATCGACGGACGAGCCGCGGTCAGCCTGATGACCAACCGCACCGACGCGGACCACCCGCAACTGAAGAAGTGGCTCGCCGAGGGGGCCAGCCTGGAGGCCCACACCTGGGACCATCCGTGTCCTCTGTTGCAGGGCGGCAAGCTGGCCGCCGCCAAGGCCACGTACGACCGCTCGGTCGACTTCATGGCGGGGATTGCCGACAACCGGCCCGTCGGGTTCCGCATGCCCTGTTGCGACTCGATGAGTTCGGTCAGCCCGCGGTTCTTCAGCGAGATCTTCAACCGGACCACACCGCAGGGCAACTTCCTGACGCTCGACTCGTCGGTGTTCATGCTCTTCACGGCCCGCGATCCCGATCTGCCGCGCCCGCTGGTCCTCGACCAGAACGGACAGGAGAAATTCCGCAAGTACGTGCCCACCGACCGGGTGATGGCAAACCTGATCGAAGACTATCCCTATCCCTACGTCATAGACCGGCTCTGCTGGGAGATCCCCACCCTGATGCCCAGCGACTGGGACGCCCAGCACCTCCACGGGGTTTGCAGCCCGAGCACCGTGCGCGACCTGAAGGCGGCGGTCGACGCGGTGGTGGTCAAGCGGGGCATCTTCTCGGTCTGCTTCCACCCGCACGGTTGGATCCGCAACGATCAGCTCGTCGAGGTGATCGATTATGCCGTGGCCAGGCACGGAAAGAAGGTCAAGTTCCTGACCTTCCGCGAGGTCTACGATCGGCTGACCAAGAATCTCCTGGGCGGACAGCCGCTGCGGGCGGCCAACGGGCAGGACAACGGCGTGCGGGTGCTCGACCTGGACAACGACCGCCACATGGACGTGGTGATCGGCAACGAGAAGGTACGCGAAACGCGGGTTTGGTCGCCAAAGACGGGCGGATGGACTGCCTCCGACTTCCCCGTGCAAATGGTCGCCGTTGAGGAAACAGGCCGTCGGCGGCAGACGGGCGTCCGCTTCGGCGTGCTGCGAGAGAACGGTAGTGCGAGCTTCCTGGTGCACAACGACAAGGTGTCCGGCGTTTGGCACTTCGACGGCCGGAAGTGGCTCAGAGTGTCGCAGGGCTTGGGGATCAGCCCCCCAGGTGCCCATCGACCAACGCTGCGCGTCGGTGCCCGACTGGCGGCCACCAGCTTCGGCGGCCGTGACCGCGGTGTCCGGCTGCGGGATCTGGATGGCGACGGGACGTGCGAGCTGATCGTCGACGGCCGGAGGCAAGGGGGCGTGTTTCGAAGGTCCCTCAGGCGTGAGATATGGTCGCGATTGCCGTTTGCCCTGCCTGAAGCCACTGCGATCGTCGACGCCCAAGGCCGCGACGCGGGGCTCCGCTTCGTCGACGTCGACGAAGACGGCCGGCTGGACGTGGTCTTCTCCGACGCCCAGCGCTACTCGTTGCACCTGTTCACCTCGATGGAAGAGGGATGGTCGCGGAAGATCCTGGCCGGCAAGCGGGGCCAGAACGACGCCAAGCACGAGATCCCTCCCTTCGTCCGATCCGACGGGACCAACAACGGGGCATGGTTCTCGCTGCGTCACATCTGGGTGCAGAACGAAGACACCGGCGGAAAGCTCCCCGGCCACGTCTTCAGCCGGCATTTCACCCAATTGCTCGACGGCGACCACGAGCCGCCGCCCCGGTCGCCGGAGAGTTCGCTGCGGTCGATGCTGCTACGGCCGGGGTTCAAGATCGAGCTGGTCGCCGCCGAGCCGCTGGTGATGGATCCGGTGGACATCGCCTGGGGGCCCGACGGCAAGGCCTGGGTGGTCGAGATGACCGACTACCCGCTGGGAATCGACGAGGACGGGCACGTGGGCCTGCCGGATCCGATAGGGACGCCTGGCGGGCGGGTCCGCTTTCTGGAAGATACCGACGGCGACGGCCGCTACGACCGCTCGACCGTCTTTCTGGAGCCGGTGGCCTTCCCCTCCGGCGTGATGCCCTGGCGCAAGGGCGTTTTGATCACCGCCGCGCCGGAGATTATCTACGCCGAAGACACCGACGGCGACGGCCGGGCGGACGTTCGCAAGACCCTGTTTCGCGGTTTCCGCAAGGGCAACCAGCAGCACCGCGTGAATCATCTCCGCTGGGGGCTGGACAACTGGGTCTACGCGGCCAACGGCGACAGCGACGGGGTAATCCGGTCGCTCGAGACGGGCAAGGAGACGGATATCAGCGGGCGGGACCTTCGGATTCGGCCCGACCGGGGGCTGGTCGATCCGCAGACCGGCCGGGCACAGTTCGGCCGAAACCGCGACGACTGGGGTAACTGGTTCGGCTGCAACAACAACAACCCCGGCTGGCACTACGTGCTGGGGGACCACTACATCCGCCGCAATCCCCACGTGGCGGCCCCCCGGGGGCGGGTCGATCTGACCGCACCGCGCGATGCCTATCCGGGCGGCCGCGTGGTCACCCACTGCTTTTACGACCAGCCCACTCCCGCCGAGGGCCAGCCCGGCCGCTGGACCGCGGTTGCCGGCCTGATGCTCTACCGCGACGATCTTTTCGGTCCGGGTTTTGCCGGGAATCTCTTCGTCAGCGATTCGGTCTACAACTTGATCCACCGGATGATCCTCACTCCACAGGGGGTCACGTTCCGCGGCCAACGGGCGGCCGACGAGCAGCACTCGGAGTTTCTGGCCTCGAGTGATCCCTGGTTTCGCCCCACCACGTTACGGACCGGCCCCGACGGGGCCCTGTGGGTGGTCGATATGTACCGGTTGGTGATCGAACATCCCGAATGGATCGACGATCGGCTGGAGCAGACGCTCGAACTCCGCCGTGGCCACGATCGGGGCCGCATTTATCGAATCTATCCGGTTCAGAAGAGCCCCCGCCCCATCCCGCGACTGGACCGGCTCGACGGCGCCGGCCTGGTGGCCGCCCTGGACAGCCCCAACGGTTGGCAGCGCGACATGGCCCAGCAGATGCTGATCTGGCGGGCAGACGGGACGGCCACCGCTGCGCTGGAAAAGATGGCCGCCAGCAACCAGCGGGCGTTGGCCCGGCTACATGCCCTGTGCACGCTCGACGGCCTGGGGAAACTCACCGCCGAGGTCCTGATCCGGGCGCTGGGCGACGAACACCCCGGAGTGCGCCGCCACGCCGTGCGGCTGAGCGAGTCGCTGGTGGGCTCCAGCCCTGCGCTGGGCAAGGCAATGTTGAAGCTCTCAGACGACACGGACCCCCAGGTTCGCCTGCAACTGGCCTACAGCCTGGGCCAATGGGACGATCCAAGGGCCGGCCGGGTCTTGGGGCGGATGGCCGTGCGGGACGCCGACGATCCTTACCTCACCGCCGCGGTAATGAGTTCGGCCACCGGCCACGTCCAGCAGATGATCGCCCAGGTCCAGGCCGATCCGAGCAACGCCACCGCCCGAGCCACGCTTTTGCACCGGCTGTTGAAGCTGTGGGACGACGTCCAAGCCGACCCCGGCGCCACCGCCGCCGCCGAGCGTCGGCCCATCCGAGAACGGGCCGAACGGATGCTGGGCGGCAAGACCAATGCCGAGCGTCGGGCGGCCCTGGAGAAGTTCTCTGCCGTGGTCAAGACGCCGGGCGATCCGGTGCGCGGAAAGAAAGTGTTCGTCGAGGCGACCTGTTCCACCTGTCACCGCCTGGACGACGTGGGCGAGCGTATCGGCCCGGACCTGGGAACGCTGATCGACCGCTCGCCGGAAAACCTGCTGGTGGCGGTGGTCGATCCCAACCGCGCCTTCCTCGACCGGTTCGTGGAGTACGTCGCCGTGACCGGCGCCGGGCTGCAATACAGCGGGATGCTGTCGGACGAGACCAGCAACAGCATCCTGCTGGTCGACGTCGACGGGCAAGAACGGGTAATCCTTCGCAAGGATCTCGAAGAGTTGATCGACACCGGCCGCTCACATATGCCCGAGGGCCTGGAAGGAAAGCTCGATCTGCAGAAGATGGCCGACCTGTTCGCCTTCGTCGGCCGTAAGGAGTCGCCCCGGAGGCAGTTTCCGGGCAACCAGCCGCGGTTGATCCGTCCCGCCGCCGACGGCTCGCTGCGACTGGCGGCGGCGGAGGCGGAGATTCACGGCACGCGGATCGCCCTGGAGCCGAAGTACGGCAACCTCGGCTTGTGGTACAGCCCCGACGGCTACGCCTGCTGGTCGATCCAGGTCCGGCAAGCGGGGGCATACGAGGTCTGGTTGGACTGGGCCTGCGCCGAAGAGAGCGCCGGCAATCGGTTCTTGCTCCAGGTCCGCGGCCAGACTCTCCCCGGCAAGGTGCCTCCGACCGATAGCTGGGACCAGTACTGCCGGGCAAACTTCGGCCAGGTCCGGCTGGAGCCCGGTGAGTGCCGCCTGGGGTTCCGCTCCGACGGGCCGATCTCCGGGGCCCTGATCGATCTGCGGGCCATCCGGCTGATCCCGGTATTGAAGGGAAGAAGGGTACCCGCCAAGACGCCCGGGGACGCCCAGCCGCGGCTGGTCCGAGCGGAAGCCGACGGTTCGCTGCGGCTGCGGGCCGTAGCGGGCCGCGGGGTGGGGCCCCGGATCGAGTACCTGGCGGGGCAGAAGGCGTTCGGCTGGTTTACCGGTGCCGACCGCGTCGAGTGGACCGTCGAGGTCGCCAAGGCCGGCCACTACGACGCCTGGCTGGAGTGGTCGGTGGACGACCGCAGCGCGGGCAAGCCGTTCGACTTTCGCCTGGGCGAAACACGATTGATCGGCGCAGCGGCCAGCACCGGTTCGTGGGTGACCTTCCGCCGGGCGAAGATCGGCCGGATGGAGTTGAAGGCCGGGTCGCAGCGGGCGGTGTTCCAGCCCGGCGGTCGGTTTGAGGGCATGCTGCTGGACCTTCGCGAGGTTCACCTGGTTCCCGTCCGGCGGGAGGAGTGACCCTGGACGCCGTGAGAATCTCGGCAAAAGCTACAGGCGCTCCAATCCTCACCCCGCATCGGGGCATTGAGGGTCCGGACCCGGTGGGCGCCTACAGTCGGCTTGGGCCCCGGGTCGATCAACAAGAAGGTGGGGGGGATACTTCTCCCGGCCACCGCCCGCCCACGCGGCTGGCCGTAAATGCCGGCCGACAAGAGCAATTTCCCGGAGGACTAAACCATGTGGCGCTCGTTCTTCCTGGCCATCGGAATTTTCCTGATCATTGTGGGCGTGGAATGTCTGGGCGTGGAGACCGTGAATCTGAGGGCGCGCGAGGCCCCTCAGAGATCGGCTCTGCCGTGGGAGCAGTCCCAGCCGGGCCCCAACAAGAGGCTCGCTCCGCCACCTTGGGCGCCATGGAGCCTGCTCTCCACCGGCGCGGTGGTCTGCCTCTACTCCTTCACCATCCCCGCACGGGTCAAGGGGGAGAAGAAGTGAGAAGGCAGAATGATGAATGATGAATGCAGAATGATGAATGCAGAATGGTGAATTCGGGTAGTGTCTTAGGAGTGTGTTGCTGGGCGGACCGTGCGGCTATTCATTGTGCTGCGTTTTCGCTTTTTCCTCGGCAAGCAGCTTGCGCTGCTCTTCAAGGAAGCTGTCCCAGCGCGATGCCGGAACGTATTCATAGGGCCAGCCAACGAAGGAGACGACATGTCCTCCTTTAGGCAGTCGGCGACCCATTTCATCCAGCCCTTCCTTATCCCAGAACAGAGCCAATTTGGGATTTGAGTCGAGACGCAGCCCTTCGACATAGTTCCAGCCGCACGTCTCGGGGTCCAGCAACTCCCCCCGGTCGAGCATCTGCGCCACGATTTCCGGTGATGTACCTCTATGGGCCAGCAAGTATGCGTATTCTCTCCCAATGAGGCTCAATGAAGCTTCGGGCGTTGCCTCGCCAGACGGGAACCTGCCTCCATGTGCATCGGCGTATTCTATCAGTGCGAACCAGAGCCCCTTGTCACAGCGATGGCCCATTCCGAAAGGGTAACGGTGGCGGTAAGAACGATAGGCGACGAAAAACAATGAGCCGACGACCAGCGCCACTGCGACCGCGATTAGAGCCTTCTTTTTCATACTCGGGCCTGCCAGACGAGGCGTAGAAGTCCGGCTATTCTAGGTGGCATTGCCAGGAAGGGCTGCTGGCAAGAGTCGCGGCAGGGCGATTCAAAGGCCTAAGTGGTTCTTCAAGCCGCCATATTTGACCGTCAACGCAGATTCTTCATTCTGCATTCATCATTCATCATTCTGCATTCTGCCTTCCCCCTATTCTCCCTCGCGGAAGCGATTGAAGTACTCCCGGACGTGCTCCTGGTGTTTGCGGGGGATGCGTCGGCCGGTCAACGGATCGGTGGTGCTGCGGCGGGCCGCCTCGAATTCCTGCTGGATCTCCTCTTCCACGTTTCCCTTGACGTTCGGTCCGTCGACCAGATCGGTAACCACGGCCGTGCCCTTGCCGATCTGGCCCCTGACCTGGGAGTCGTAGGTGTCGGCGTCCACGTCGGCCTCGGGCCTGGGGCCCTTGCCCCGGCCGGCCCCCATTCCCATTCCGGGAGGTCCCTGGCAGGCCTGGCAGCCGGCTCCGCCGCAGTTGGCACAGTTCATCTGGTTGCGGGCCTCGCGGAGTTGCTCCATGGCCTCATTGAGCATCTCCATCTCGTCGAGTTGCTGCTGGAGATTCGCCTCGAACTGACCCAACGCATCGGCTGCCTCGGCAAGCCGGCCGTCTTGGAGACACTTGGCGCACTGGCCCAACTTGTCGGCCATTTCGTTCAACCTCTCCATTTGCGGGGCCTGCTGCAACAGCTTGGCGAGCTGCTCTTCGAGCTTGTTGGCCTCGGCCATCTGCCCGGCCTGACGCATCTGGGCGATCTGATTCCGCAGATCTCCTATGGCGGCCTGGTGTGCCTCGGCTAACTCCCTGAGCTTCTCCTGCATCTGCCCTAGCTGTCCGGCCAGGTCCTTCTTCTGCTGCTCGCTGAGGTTGCTGTCGGCGAGTGCTTTCTTGATCGCCTCGATCTCTTCGGCGGCCTTCTTGAAATCGCCTGCGCGCATCGCCTTGGCGAACTTGTCGGCCGGTCCGCGGGAGATGTTCTTCAGTTGGTCCAGTTGCTTTTTGATCCTCTCGGCGCCCAACTGGCTGCGGCGCTGCTGCAACTTTCGGGAAAGATCGTTCAGCGTGGCCAGGGCCTTTTTGCGTTCGGTCTTGCCGCCGGTCAAGTCCCGGGTGCCCTGCTCCAGTTTCTCGAATAGCCGCTCGGCGTCTTTCAGCCCCTTCTCTTGGGCCTTCTTGCGGCGGTCGGCCAGTTTCTTCCGCAGGGACTCGCTGGACCTCTTGACCTGATTCTTGACGGCCTCGGTGTCGGACTTGGCCTGGGCCTTCTCCACTCCCGCCGGATACACCGCCACCAGCAACGCCAACACGGCGGGCAGCAGGGGCAAGAGTATCCGCCTGTCCGGCCCGATGGTGAATCGAGAAGCCACGTCGATCCGCCCCACCCGGCGGACGGCGTCCTGGACCAGGGCCTGCCCCGCTTCGGTCTCCCGCTGCTCCGGCCGCATGGAAAGCGTGCTGGAGACCCGCTCCTTGAGCCCGAAACGACTGTCGATCTCTACCGCCGCCCCCAGCGGACCGCGGCGGGTGGCCAGTATCCAGACCGCGGCGGCCACCAGCCCCAGTCCCAGCGCTGAGGCGGCCCAGGCCCAAGCGGGCACGCCCACGGGGAAGAATTTGCCCACCGCAATCAATACCAGGGCCACCAGCAGCGTGGCGAACCAACACCAGCCGAGCACACCCAGAAAACGCTGAAATCCCAGCCGCCTGTGCGCCCTGCGGACCTGCTTTTCAAGCTCGTTCATCGCTCTGCTCCCCGTGAAATGCACCCCCCAATAGGGTCGTGATCGCCACCGGTCTCCACCCCGCTGATTATACCGTTATTCGGTCCCCGGTCAGCACCATCGGGCCAAATTCGGGATAATCCGTCCAATTCTTCGACGCCGGGAGTGCCTGCGGAGTTCCCCCCCCCGGCGGCGCTGGAGCTTCTTGGACAGGATGAACAGGATTGACAGGATGATTTGTTGAGAGAAGTGTAGGAGCGTTTCAACATCGCTTCTGGTCTTTCTTCATTCCTTATCCTGTCAATCCTGTTCATCCTGTCCAAAACAACCCCTTGTTGGGCCGACGCTTCTCCGGTGGGCTGACCCAAAACCCGGCCAACTGCTATCATCGAGGCACCCTCGCCGCTACCGACAGGCAGAACAGGGACCGCAAGCATGGCCGATTTTCGCGTAGAGCGTGATTCGATGGGCAAGGTACGCCTGCGCAGCGAAGCGTACTACGGGGCCCAGACACAACGCGCGGTGGAGAATTTTCCCATCTCCGGCCGCACCCTGCCGGTGGAGCTGATCCATGCCATGGGGCTGGTCAAATGGGCGGCCGCCGCCGTGAACCGGGACCTCGGAAAACTGACCGGCCCGGGCGAAAGATCCCTGGACGACCCGCAGGTCGAGGCCCTGCTGGCCGCCTGCCGCGAGGTGGCCCAGGGACGCCTCGACGACCAGTTCCCCGTCGACGTCTTCCAGACCGGCTCGGGGACCTCCAGCAACATGAACGCCAACGAGGTGATCGCCAACCGGGCGATCGAGCTGGCCGGCGGCGATCGGCTGAGCCCTGAGAAGGCGATCCACCCCAACGACCACGTCAACCTGGGCCAGAGCAGCAACGACACCTTCCCCACGGCCATCCACCTGGCCGTCGGCTCGGGGATCCGCAGCGACCTGATCCCCGCGCTGACCCGCTGCCATGAAGTGCTTTCGCAGAAGGCGTCGCAGTGGCAAGACATCCTGAAGATCGGGCGGACCCACCTGGCCGATGCCACGCCGCTTTCGCTGGGACAGGAGATCGGCGGCTGGGCCCGGCAGTTGGAGTTGTCGGTGGATCGGGCCGTCCGGGCGCAGGAGGCGGTGCGGGAGTTGCCCATCGGCGGCACCGCGGTCGGCAGCGGCATCAATACCCATCCGGAATTCGGCCGCCGCGTGTGCCGGCTGCTGGCCAAGGAGACGGGTATCGCCTTCGTGGAGGCAAAGGATCACTTCGAGGCCAATGCCCAGCGCGACGGGCTGGTCGAGTGTCACGGGCAGTTGCGGTGCATCGCCTCCACGATGTTCAACGTCGCCAACAACCTCCGTTGGCTGGCCTCGGGACCACGCTGCGGTTTCTCCGAGCTGAAGCTCCCCGAGCGACAGCCCGGCAGCTCGATTATGCCCGGCAAGGTCAACCCCGTATTGTGCGAAAGCCTGATGCAGGCCGCCGCCCGGGTGTTGGGTAACGACCAGACGATCGCAGTCTGCGGCGCGGCCGGCGGGCAGTTCCAGCTCAGCGTGATGATGCCCGTAATGGCCGACGCCGCGCTGGAGAGCGTCCGGCTGCTCTCCGGGGCCACCGGGGCCTTCACCGACCTCTGCCTGGCCGACATGGAGGCCAACCCCCAGGCATGTACCGAGGCGGTCGAGAGGAGTCTCTCGCTGGCCACGGGGCTGAATCCCTACATCGGTTACGAGCAGGCCGCCGCGGTGGCCAAAGAGGCCTTCGAGACGGGCAAGACGATCCGCCAGCTCTGCCGCGAGAAGAAGATCCTGCCCGAGGAGAAACTCGACGAGGCGCTCGACCCCTGGCGAATGACCCGGCCCGGGCAGTGACCGGCGCCAACCTGCCACCGCCTGTCGATTTGCAGATCCGGCGACTGCTTGCCAGGTGGGTTCTTGCCCGCCATAATGAGCGGCGACTGGCACCACCGCCGGGCAGCACGTTGAAGAACTGTGCACTTGATTGTAGGAGGCGACTCCAGTCGCCGATTTGCGGGGTTCTCGTCGTTCGATCGGCGACTGGAGTCGCCTCCTACAGCTTTATCAACGGCCTGCTACGATCAGCCTCTTTCGCTTGTAGGAGGGCTCCATGTCTCTGGTATCCTCTCGTTTGACCGCACTGTTGATACTGCTTTCCCTGGCCGCTCTGCCGGCCGCCGCCGCCGAACCGTCGAAGGCGCAGAAGCGGCCCAACTTCGTGTTCGTGTTTGCCGACGACTGGGGCTGGGGCGACCTGGGCTGCTATGGGCATCCCGTGTTGCGGACTCCAAATCTCGACCGGCTCGCCCGGCGGGGAATCCTGTTCACACAGTTCTACGTTGCCTCGGGCGTCTGCTCGCCCAGCCGGACCGCGATCATGACGGGCCACTTCCCGGCACGGC
>SDBV01006335.1_pt1 | contig 16434 bp, 19 predicted proteins | sample 2277081 | NCBI WGS metagenome assembly SDBV01 (sample SAMN10402039, study PRJNA504765) | marine sediment metagenome | isolation source: marine sediment core GS10_PC15, 223 cmbsf | place: Arctic Ocean: Southern Knipovich Ridge | collected 2010
CTAAGCTTAAGGAACACGGCAATTTGATTATAAAATTAGATAATATTACCGACCTATTTAGCTGGAGTCTCATTTATTATATCAGAACAATATTTAACCGTATAATGATAATTAAACCAGAAACTAGTCTACCTATATTAGTAGAATACTACATAGTAGCAGAAGATTTTATATCACTCAGCGATACCGAATTAGTGGAAATATCTAATGTATCAGATAATGGGTTTATAAGTATATCTATCATGAATAAAGACAAGAAATTCATAGAAGAAATGTCTATAGCTATAAATACATTACATACAGCCGAATTATTATCGCTTAATGCATTATTACAACAATAATATATAAATGCTTATACTTAACCTGTGAGGTTAAGTATATATTAATATAAGAGTAATCATATTTGAATTAAAAGACTAAAGATGAATACAGTACTTCCTAGGGAAGACACTACTTTTTGTGCCGTTTTTGAAGAAGCAATGATATTGAAAAAATTATTTGCACTACTTAATTCCATAAATAATGTAAGTCTACCGCTCAAGTTTAATGCCCATAATATTGAAGGATATGCAATATCAGATTCCGGGTCAACTGTTCGTAAACGTAAACATATATTCTCTACCATTATGGGACATTTTGTGCTATATGATATTGAACTTCCTTGGTACACTAAAAGTGATAATACTACTACAAGTACGTGTATATTGCATTCTGATCAGATCTCCCGTGCCTTAAATTCTGTTAAAAAGCGTAATTATTTATCCCTTTATGAAAAACCTAATGATCCACATTTTTACTATAATTTGAATGGGATACCGTCTACTATTTCTCCAGTAGTAGGATCACATATTAGTGAGTTTACTCCACCAAAATTTGAGCGAGAAGAAAGTGATCCAAACGGAAGGATGCCAGTGACTATGTTTAATGAATATTGCAGTCAATGTAAAAACTATGGGAAAGATACATCAGGTGCGTTAAAGATATCAGTATACGAACATGGTTTAGTATTCCGTGCGTTATCATATGGCGAAAATCGGAATAGCGAACGAAGTTGTGGACAGATAGATGAGAAAAAATATATAGATACAATGTATATCAATATAAATAGTATACTGTTATTCGTTAATACAATTACTGTAATTGCGCCGATTGGTTCGGTAGTTAAATTTTATATTAATAAATCTGACTATAAATTAGGATACTTAAAAGTCTTATTCAAAATTGGTGGATTTGGATTATGCCGAATCTATATAGAAGGTATCCAATACGATGAAAATTAAATTATAACAACAAATATTGTTATATCACTTATCTGCATCAATTAAATCTATATTACGTCTTCTCTTATTTCGTTTATGTGTACGTTCTACTTCCCTATATGATTTATATGATTTTCCCGAGGGTTCCGTAAACAATCCAGAAAATATTTTATTAGCTTCTTCAGTAATAGTTGTTAAGGCTCCTCCCGTTTGATTACTAAACACATGCTTCATCTTACGTCTTACATACCATTCTATAATATTATCAAATGACATATAACTTACACTTAATACTAGTAATACTGTAATCACACCTGATAACATAGCGTATACATTAGTTATTACACCAAACCCGACTATATAACATAATTTAACTGCTACTAATATTATGGGAAGATTGGATTGTGAAAAGTTGAAACCAAATGCCAAATATACAAGGGTGGATAACGTATTATAAAAAAAATGCCTGACCGAAAACTCCCATGGTAGAAGGAATACACAATCGATTATAAATATGATGGACAATGAATAAATCAGACGGTTCTCATATAACTTATTATATAACTTTTCCATTTTTAATTTCTAACAGCATACCCTTATTACATTTAGTATTATCTATAACTAGGAGATATAAAAGATGAATAGAAATCCACCGGCACCTCCACCGAATGATTTACAATATGAATATATTGAAACTGTAGAAACATCTGATCGACAGATAGCTTGGAAATTTTATGATCACACTAATGCTGAAATTTTTTTAGATAACACTGATTACCCTTCTGCCCATTTTTCAAAATGGCGCGCTAGAGAAATAGTTGGAGAACTAAATAGATGGAAAAATATAGAAATCAGGAAAAATATAGAAGAGATGAGAGAAGGAAATTCAGTTGTGCCTATAGGAGAATTTGATAATAATAAATTAGTAAGCGAAACCACTCGAAATTTTTATGGAGGAGGATATCATAGATTGTGGCGAGCTATATTAGCACAGGTATTAACTATAACTGATAATGTTAATACTACAGAATCAGACCGGATACGCTATTGGCTCCGAGAAATTGCAGTGCTTGCCAGAGGAGCATACGGTATAACATTAGGATCTGGATATTTATCAAGTGATCGAATTTATGTACTAAAATATGCGGTAGATCAATCTGATATGGATTCAATTAGACATGAAGCAGCTATTGGGTTTTCACTAAACTATTTACGAGAACATAATTTAACTCTCAATTTTGTTTATACTTATGGATTATTTCAATGTGCGAGGCCGTTAGGTGGAACAGAGATTATTACTTGGTGTAGAGATGGGCCAAATAATACAGAATATCTAGCTATAGAGAATATACCTGAAGGAATCACCTTAGACAGTGCTCTTAATAGTCGCGAACTAAATATAAACACTAACCAATATGTATCCATAGTTTTGCAGATTATATATTCATTATTAGTAGCATATAAAGAAATATTCTTCACACATTGGGATTTGCATACTCAGAATATATTACTCAGAAGGGTTCCTGATGACACTGTAATTACATATCAATATTCTAATATATCGAAGAAACATTATGTCGCAACTCACGGATATATTGCAACTATAATTGACTATGGTATGTCCTCCGCAAAAATAAATGATAAAATAGTAGCCTCTGATATGCACGGTACTGCTGACCCTACTAACTTTGGTAAATATGGAGTGGTTAATATATACCAAGATATCTATCGTTTCCTTATAGAATTATATATTTCAAGTAAAGGTAGAACAAACGTGTCACAATTTATCTTAGAAATAGTCGATCATATTTATCCGATTGATGCTTCTCCAGTGAAATTTATTAAACATAGAGGTCAACTTTTTGGAAGTGATCGGTTCGGAATAGATCGATCTATTATATATGCCAATGTTCCTCCAGATTATGGGATGGCATCGCCAGATGACTTTATGGAACAACTAGTTAATACACTCTCCAAATATTACCCAGCTACCAAAGATACTTTACTAACTATTCCAAGTGATTCTAATAAAATATTATCATGTGCCACCCGGTCGTTATACTGTCCAACTATAGAAGAATTAGTTAAACAAGTAACTATTCCATATTCACAGATCCCTATTACAGTTCGAGAATTCTATAATAGAGATATACATTTAAATAGGGATTCTATAGAATTAATACCTATAAATAAAGATTTTACTCGAGAAATACAAACCATTACTACCGCATTAGGTGACATGGTATTAGGACTTAAAACTAAGCCAATTGCCGATATGTTAGAATTTAGTAATAATATGCCTTCTAATGATATAAACCAATTGAAAGAAATCGATAATACCTTATTTGAAGTATTAACACTACGATTTAAAGCAGAGGAGCTAGCATTTATTATTAGGGCGAGGTATTATATTGGTGGAAATGTAGAAATAGTATCTAAAGCTATCGAATTAGAGCATAAGTCTGCTTGGATATATATTAATTATATATTAAAGGAATCTATTAATATAGCTAGACATTTAAGTGAAGTAATATATAAGGGACATATAATTCCTAATAATATACCAGGATACATTTATATAGTCAGTCAGCCACTTAATTTAACCGTAATATAACTATAAACATAGTTATATTAATCTTCGTCAAAATAGGTGCTATCTAACATAGATTCAAAGAAATTACGGAAGATAGGTAGTACATCTGGTTCATCCAAAATTTCATCTGAAGTGAACCATTTTATACTTACTTTTTCGAATAGTCCAATCGGGCAACTATTTACTCTTCCTCGTCGAGAATGTTTCATACATGGTGTTACATAATTATACATACGATCAAATAATATAGGTATTGCTTCATACATATTCTCTATATCAGCGTCCACTCTATATGGAACGATTACTCCTCCAGATTTTCCTACAAATGCCTCTGTCTCGCGTATTCGTTCAAATATATCTTTTTTAGATCCTAGTATTCCCATACTTTCTTCATAACCTTCTCTAGCAGCGGAATGATATAAGTCTAAATCGAATCTTTCCGGTTTACCGCCAAATTCACTCCATTTATTGGATCCACTCCATCCGGGTTCTAAATGTTCTTTTCCTAAGAGGAATATAGGGGTATTTGTATCATCAATCATCCAGGGGAGAATACCGGCATGTCGTATTTTTTTACCATTTACTAAATGTGTAACTCTCATATAATTTTATATTTTATAATACATTTGTATTACTAATTAAATTAGAATATTCAATGGAATATTCTAATATTTTTTTATGTACTAATCTCAATCATTCCTCTCTTATATTCTATAGTTTTAACTACATAAATATGGCTTTTTATAATATATTTGTATGATACGCTATCGTCGGTAATTATTCCAGGGTAATGTTTCCTAAGATATTCAATAATACGTTTAATTTTATCTTGAGCAGAACGTCGATCCCATTCCCTATCAATATATGTTTTTCTCATATTTTTATATTTATCCTCTAATATAGACTTCCCGCTGATCGCTGTACCTTTTAATCGAATAATTAGTTCTGCTGATTTATCCGGTACACTATTTACGTCTGCCTCACTACTAGAAGGATTATATGAAAATGTAATAGCATGATATCCTTTTTCAGAGCATCGTCCTCGGAAATATGCACGTCTAGTAATTCGCGAAGTATGTACAGAACTTAAGGGCAATACTCTATATATACTATTATATTTTATGGAGCTATTTTTAACAGGGTCAGTTCCCTTTATAATATCTAAATGATTAGTGGTATAATTAGAATAATTATTATACATAGCTGACTTATAATTCTCTGCAAAAAATTTAATGCATTTGATTGATTGATTTTCATGATTCAACGGTATTTCTATTGCATCATCTGATTTAACTTTTACATCTTCATTATATATATAATCTGTTATTAAAACCTTATACGTATCGTCTACCTGTATTACTAGTTCTTCTTCATCTAATATACTATATTCTACCCATAATTTAGGTTTCTTTATATGATCATTACCTAAATCTAGAAATGGTAATTCTGGTACGGGTATATTTATCCATTTAGAGTTAACATCTGATCGTATTCTCATTCTTAATAATTTATTAATATCTAATTCGAAGTCACACTTAAATACTACTCTCACTCCTGGTGTACCTGAAGATATCTTATAAATAGGTATGGCTAAATTATCACGTTTTGAGAAGAAAAATGGTATAATTAATGCTAATTCATCCTCACTGAATAGTTCTGTATTCCATTCTATTAGTTCAGGACGATTTCCAATATCTTGATCGTACCATTGTATATCTTTTACTTCGGTTGCTCTGTGATCATCTAATCGTTCTCTTGTAATTTTTTGTGTGAATAGTAGTTTTTCATTCTCGAGGAACTCTATTATTATTCCTTTTCCTATTATAGAATGGAATAGATTTCTAGTCCAGGCGATTTCTACTATATCTTCATATTCTGGCAACACGGATAATTTAGGCAAGGGTAGTGTTAGATATATGAACCGTAAGTAATGTTGATACTCCTTTACTGGATAATTATTATTATCACATTTTATTTGCTCTCTACATATACTTGAATAGGGAACTACTTTTCTAGAATAATGAAATGGAGATACCAATTCTATGCTATCAGAGGCGTTGGTTATATATTTTTCTTCATCTTGATCTACCGTAGATATATATAATTGCAAAGACGTCCTTTCCTGATGATCTTTCTTGGCTGCAGCCAAAACAGAAATTTTGGCAGACATTTTGAATACATTGACTTCTTCCTTTATATGACTATATGACAATATGACAATACGATGATAAAATTAATAACACAATATAATGTATAAACCGGTCGCAAAAAAATTGATATAAGGAAATACATCAATAACAAAAGGGATTCGTATTACATAAATTATTCCAAAAATGAAAGCAAGGAAACAAGTATTTAAGAAGCAAGTTCAACTACTCTCTAATGAAGCAGCCGATTTGTTTAAGATCGAGCGTGAGTTATCGGAGAGTAAGAAGAACATCATATCCTATAATATCGGAGGTAAGGACACGGATATAACTAGAAAACTACTTAAACAACGACAGAGCCAGCTCAGGGCTAAACTGGAAAATCTTACTGTTCTAGCATTCGATACTAAGAAAAAAGAAAAGGCAGAAGATAAAGGAAAAATTTCTAACTTCTATAGACCAGTGCAACTCTCCGACGCATTTACAGCATTCCTCAAAGAAGCTAAGTTAGGAAAAGTAACTAAGAATGGCAAGGAATATGACTTGATTAAAGAGTTATATAGTATGAGCAATGGTATAGCTTCTCGCACACTTACGACTACATTATTGAGTTATTATTTGCGTCATAATAAATGCTCGGATCTAGCAGAAGTAAATAGAGGCAAACCTGAATCGGAAAGGAAACGTAACCTGTATGGTGCGGATAAATTGCTTAAGAAGCATTTCGCGAAGACCTTTAAGCAGTTGAATGGAGATGACATCAAGAAATTTGAAGATGGTGAAATAACTGAGGGTGATATCCGTCCTAATTTCAAAGACCATAATACATCTGTATTTACTCATCAATATCATGCATTTAACCCGGATTGTTTCCCGTTTTCATCAATTGCAAGAATTACAGCCCTTAATGTTACTACTATTGATGGCGATCCTGAGCCAGAAGATGTGATCGCATATCATATTGAATTAGAAAATTTGGGATTAGATGTTGAGAATTTCTTTCCCGCTTGGAAAACGGTTAATGAAGGTTCATCTGCACTTAAATTGAGGGCACAATTAGATAGAGATCAATATATTCTAAAACAAGAGAAAGCGGCCCCTAAACCTAAAGATACGGATGAACAAGAAGATAAGAACGTGGCCAAGAAAGTATCAAACGGTAAGAGTAAGAAAGAAGCAGAAGTAGAGCCAGAAGCAGATAAGAAAGTAGCAAAGAAATCGCCAAAGAAGACTGATGAGAAGAAGAAGACTGATGAGAAGAAATCTGTAGATAAGAAAAATACAAAAGCCACACCGAAACGTACTAATATCAAATAATTAAAAAAAGTTATTATAACGCTAATTAGCGTTATAATATGTAATTTATTTAATATGTTCCCCAGCCACTCCAGCTAGAAACAATTCCTCGAAGGAGAAGATACAGAATAATCAATACAATAGCTACAACAATAGCTGCTAGGAGGGCACGTACCCAGTCTAAGCCTCTATTGTGATCATCTTTGCTATCACTTCCATGATGACCCTTACGACTCCTCAACATCCATTTCGGCTGCCATGCGGCAAAGATGATCAGCAGAATCACTACCAAAATAATGAATAATACTACTCCCCAGGCCCAATTACCGGACCACGCACCATGGCTAGCCGCTGCTCCAGTACTATGTTCAACCGTTGCGGTTTCTCCTTCCACACTCATAGATTTTAAAGTACGCGTGCTCTTCTCACTGAATGGTGACGACTTTGTTGTCATTTAAAATTAATACCACTTTTGTGAATCACTATCTTTTATTGTTATATCCAACACTGGCGTGGCATCACAAAAATTTTATCATGAATGTATTGTGAATTTTTGAAATTATATGTACTTATTTATCATCTCTAATAAAGTACTATATACTACTATATAGTAGTATATTTTGATTTTATCTAAATCCTTTACCTCGTATATGAAAAGGTTTACCATCCCTCGTTAATCCATTGTAATAATATGTATATTGCTTTCCTATACACGTATCAGGGTTTTCCCACCATATTCTACGTTGTTCCCTTGTTGCTGCTGGTCTACACTTTACTCTAATACCACTAGGTAGTTCTAAGACAAATACTGCAGTACCGGAATCTGCATTTTTTGCCTCATTAACAGCCACAACTATTCCTTCTGCGTCATCAACTGGTTTAATTTTCAACCAGTTATTATTTCGTCTGGTAGTATAATATGATTCTTTCTTTATACATTTCCGTACAACAATACCTTCACATCCGGTCTTAATAGATTTATCAAATATATCGTGCAACTCAGCAATAGAATGTATAATCCAATGATCAACTAAACTAATATAGTCACCACTCTGATCGATTGATCCAAATGCATCACTTATACATTTTCTTCGAGCAATATATTCCGTTTCCTTTTTGCTGGGAATATATACGTCAAATACATAATATTTTACTTCATCCATTTGACTATGCCTTTGTCCTTTTGTCTTAATTATACTTTGTAATACTTGTAATCCATCAGGATGATATAGTTCTCCATCTATAATAGTATCTTCCGGTAAGTTATCGAATATTAACAATAACTCACGTTTTACTTGTTCTAAATATACCATTTCAACCCCAACTCTCGAATACATTTCAACGCCATGCGGTCTAATTTTACAATATGCTCTATTTCCATCATATTTATATTGTACAGCGATACCATCGGTGAAATTCTTCTCGGTTATTGCTGTTTTCTTATGTCCTGTTTTTCCAGGGAACTTATACACAATAGCTAATTGTGGAGTAAAATAGTCATCCATAGTAGTAGAATAGCCTTTCCTTATTTTTTCTAAATATCTAGTATTTGCCATTGAAAGAGCTTGTTGTTGTATATCTTTTCCAGATTGATTAACTGTTACATCTACTGGTATATCCTCAGGATCTTTGCCGCCGATTTGTCCATAATTGATGAATAATGCACTGCGATCATGATCATATCGGATTTCCCAAAATCGAGTTTTATCCTTACTATCGCGCTTAAATAAACGTTCCAACTGCCAACTATCGGTTTTCGGAGTATCGGAATAGTTTATAATTTCAGACATATTTTTCAATTTATATATTTCGTTATCATTTTTATTTCGGTTAGGGAATCAAGTATATGATAAAATATAATGGCAAAAATATTTACAGAATCAAACGATATAGATGAATTTAATTTAGCATTCGAACATGACGAACATATACACAATTCGTCATCTAAACGTCCACATAAAAAGAAACACTATACTAATTCTAAAAAGCACACATATTTAGTCCAATCTCAGTATGCAGGTGTAGATGCACGCGGTGTTCCTCAACGAGTATTTATGGGAGCGGTAAGACCGTATTATTCTAGATTAACTACTAAGGTTAAAGATATGTTTAGGAATGAACTAAAAACCGATATAGCTGCGATTATACATGCTCATCCATGGGTAAATAAAACTTTAACGGACATACCTGAAGATTTAGATGTATTACATAGTTTAAAAGAAAATTTGTTAGGATTAGCGCAAGCATCTGCCGGAGCAGTTACATATAAACAAATGATAATAGGCGCGAGTGGCAGTTTTGAATTTATTGCAAGTATAATAGGCTTAAAAAATATTAAAGGTTTCACGGAAACACAAATTGAAACATTACCACTTTATGAAACAATGATAATGAAAATTGCTACGAAAAATAGAGGAGGTCCTACTACACAATTTCCCGCGGAGATGCAATTAGGTATAATGGTATTTGCTAGTGTCGGGTTCTATGTTGGAATAAATTACTTTATTTCTGATAAAAAATCAGCCAAAGGATTGTTCAAGAAAGTAGGTAAAATAATTAATAATATGAGTGACCATTACAACAAATCAACCGCCAACGCTGTTCCAAATAGAGCGGCCGCGAATGTCAATACACAAGACGATGATATAGAACTTGAAGAAGACGATATACCCGATAATCGCCCGCCACCACCCGGTCCACCGCCTATGGGCAATATGTTTAGCGACATATTAGGTAATATTGGACCTATACTTGGTAGTATTACAAGTGCGATGCAAGGAGCCTCAGGATCAGGAGAAAAAGCTAGTGTCTCCATCTCTAAAGGAAGTAAATTCAAAACCAGGCGTAATAATAGGAGAGTAAGACCTGCTAGACAACCATCCGTTATAGTAGAAGAAGTCGACGATGAATAGAAAAAAATGATAATCTATTATGTTGATATAAACCACGCAGTTATAGAATAATTAGATATGGCGCTTTTAGTAAACAGTTCGCTCGAAACAGTTATGGGTGATATGGTTTGTTCAGCAATAGAACAACTAGAAAAGTGTAAAATATTAAAAAGCGATCTGGCAGAAGCTTGTATTATAGAAAAATCATCTGATGAAAAACTATCACAAATGCGAACAAGACTTCTAAAGTATTTCATATTATCTAAAACTGCTGACTCTAAAAAAGAAGAAAGTGATAACGAACCAAGAAGACCCACGATCGAAACTTTAAAGACTGTTATGGAGATTAATTCTAGGCTTTTAAATACTATAGTGAATCAGATCAAACTATATGAAAAATTATTCAAACAAGTGTCTATTATTTTGAAGGATAACTCATCTGATAAAGAACAGATATTATCTATTTCAGATTTATTAATATCAGATTGGAATGTCGATGAATAAATATGTATAATAAATCTAATTAGATTTATAATTTCTAAGTTTGAAGTTGTCGTCGTGGATCTTCTACAACATATGGATGTGTATATTTAGCTCCTTTTTCTAATGGTAAATCACCATATAATAGTTCCCATGGTTTATATCCAGCAGGATCATATAATCGTTGAATTATGCCTATTTCTTGTAGAAAATGGGTGGCGAATTGAGAGCAATAGTATTTTTTCTTTGGAGTGTCGTCAACATATCCTGATTTCCACATACTCCACACCCAATTACCCACGAACATATCTTCCTTAGCATGTCTATTCCTGTCCAAAAATTTTAATATATACGGAATATTCAATGGTTTACCCGCATATGGCCGCCACGCTACTGTATTTCCTTTATTCCACTTTAACCACTCTTCTAAGGGGACTGTTAAGACTCCTCGTTTTGTGCGAGAATATCTAGCCGCTTCCAGAACGTATGATCCAGCATGTGTTTTTATAACAATGCCCGTATGTGCCCACATACTACCTGTAAATACTTTAACGAGTTCTCCACGCATAGATCCATATGAAACACCGAGTATATCTCCAGATTTTGCTTCTTTTACACACAATTTGGCATCTCCTGTATACATATGTGTATAATCCGGCTTTCTCTTGAGTCGTATGAAAACATATATAATTAGAACAATACTAGCGACAATTATTGTATATAAAGTTATTCTCCATTGTATAAATCTACCCATTTTATTATTATCCTTTTGCCGATTTTGCTGCTTTTGTTACGTTGCCTTTCACCTCTTTCGAATTTTTGTTCTTCGGTGATTTGGCCATCTTGGCCATCTTACCTTGTTTCGGAGTTTTATTCGCCTTCTTCTTAGATTTAAATACGATAATAATCGTTATGATTACAATAATGATGAGTATAATGAGTCCAATGAATATTGACCAAAATGGTATATCATCAGCCATGTCTTTTATGTCTAATATTTTAGACATATATAATTTTCAAATATTTACTATTTTGCTTGTGGAGGAGGATTAGGAGGTGATCCAGGCGCTTGTATTCCACTTATGGCTGGGGTAGTACCTTTGCCTCCCTGGTCACCATTTCCTCCATTTTTACCACCTTTACCGCTCCCTTTACTATCAGATTTTCCACTCTTGCCAGTTTTTCCTGATTTAGAGGACTTCTTTTTGGATTTAAATATAAAAAGTACGATTATGATGACTATAATAGCCAGTATTATCAGACCGACAATAATTGATCCAGCTGATAGACCATTTTGTGATGATGCTGGTGGTTGTGATATTAAAGTTACAGTCGCTGTATCCGCCATTTTTATTATAACATTACTACAATACGGTTATAAATTATAAGTAGTGTTGAATAAAAATGACTGACTAATATAAATAAAATAACTAAATGCAATGGATTTGTCAGAGTTTCCTAATGAAATTATATCTCATATATATGTTATATGAGGAATTGTGTATCAATGAAAGTACTGGCCGACTATTTTCATTACTCTAGTAATGAAAATATCAGTTAATGCATTTATTCAAACATAACTAACTAAGAAATTTATAACAATATGCACCCTACTTGTCCGATATCGGAGTACAGTTCAATCACAGAGCAGGTATGACCATCTCCTCCTGGAACCATTTCAATGCTGCGTATATATTTACCATTCAATATCATCCTATTGAGTTTGCATTCATCATCTCATCTAGTTTTAACTGTGATAGGCTCAACACTATCAATAATCCAAGAACAACCTGAGTATTCTGTTGTATGAGTATAACCTTTAAATTTTCCTTCTATATTACCTTCCTTAGGAAATATTTCGGTTATAGCAGTACCAGGAGGAATCATAAGTAAGTTACCATATGTATATGTTCTCCACCACCAACTACTAGGTGTAAATTCAGCCTGTGGTACAACTCCACTGTGTCCAGGACTAGATAGGTACTGATATGAAGGATGTTTTACTTCAAGAAGTGCCTCTTCAGGGGTTCTATAAATTACCTCCATTATTACTAAGGATTTTGTATTACATTTTCAAACATCAGTTTTATTGTAAAATTTGGTATATGTTATTACTTCATATTAGTCATTATATATAATAATAAAACATGTACTGGTGGCTTCCGTTTATCATATCAGTAGTGGCGATAGTTATTACAGGAGTTATTCTCAAACTCACTGGTACATATCTCTATGCAAGTATCACTATGGCGACTATCGTGGGAGCAATTATATTATTAATTATGCGACCATATAAAGTTTCAGAGTGTGTTTACGATCCACAACCAGGTGATATGGTCGGAACTATAGTTGCTACTATAATAGGTATAAATGTAATAGTATTTTTGGCAGTTACTGTGTTAAGGAGTAATTCGAGGGGAAAGATGTGCGCATGTTGTCTACGTGACCGAGAGTTCTATTCGCCGGGGTTTTTCAATGATATAGAAGATCTACATTCCGATAGCTCTGCACGAATATAATATATCAAAAAATCATATACATTCCGATAGCTCTGCACGAATATAATATATCAAAAAATCATATACATTCCGATAGCTCTGCACGAATATAATATATCAAGAAATCTTGATATAAATCACTAGTGATGTGCTTTAGTTATAGGACGAACTGCGAATAGTAGAATAGCTCCAAATATAAACCATAATACTAGTGATATATATAGAATATGTTCATTACAAATTTTATTAGAATGACATAGAGCCCAAGCTATTAATGTTACTACTAATAACAATACTAAAGATATGGCAAAAAAGCCTAACACATCACATGATAGATTTGGTGTTTTACTCCCTGCTAATATAAACAGCCATATTAGAAAGATAGGAAATGCCCATACCAACACTATCCAGTGTAGTCCAAGAGCTTTAACTGCAGCAAATGCTATTATGTAAAATAATATAGTAATAAATATCAAGCACGCCCACTTAGATATCAGATCAGGCGGCCATTTTTGATTAAAATCCATGTCTTTTATTATAGATTTTGAATATTTTTGCAAAGATCAAGTAATACATTATCATCACTATTAATGTCTGGATCAAAAGGTGGTATAATTATATATGTCCCACTGGGGTTCTTCTGTACTTTAGATAATGTATCATCGATTATTAATATATCATTTCTATCTGGAAATATCTCTTTTATTCTGTCTATAGACTTAAATTTTTTGTCATCTCCCATAGATGATCTATCTATTATGAATGCGAGTTTCTCTAATTGTTCTTTAGTAAAGATATGTTTAATATTTGCAATTATATTACGATTAGTGATGCAACTAAACACTCCTACCGTATGATTAGTGAAACAATAATTCAAAAAGGTCTGTAGATGCGGACGTAGTTGTATTACATGATTTCCACAAATAATTCCATGTGGGATTGGATTTATAGGTTGATAATGACGTTTGCATAATACGCCATTAATGTCAAGAGCAATGATCATATTATAAAAATGTCGAGTAGAAAAAATATATCTCGTTCTTTGCGTGCGTTGGTTTGGAATACCCATATTGGAGAATCAATTGGACGGGCAAAATGTAAATGTGGTACAACTATCAGTCAACTTTCTTTCGAATGTGGTCACGTGATTGCTGTTGCGAATAATGGATCAACCACCATTGATAACTTACGACCTATATGTGGAGGATGCAATAAAAGCATGGGAACAGAAAATTTACACGATTTCTTCCATAATCTTAGGAGAACCGGACATACACCTGCGAAAAAAAGTAAACCTAATAACACAAGGAACCCCCGTACTAGATATCGTCAATTACAACACGAAGCAAAAGAACATGGTATTCCGGCTAATCTCAAACAACAAGAATTAGAAGATAGGTTAAAGAACTTAAAGTTACCAAAGAAAGGTGAAAAATATACAAAACCGGTAACCCGCACTCCTAAAACAAAACGTGTACAAAATACAAGAAGAGTTCAAACTCAAAATCCAAGAAGAGTGGAAACAAACGCTCCTAATACTGGATATAGTATATTAGGACTACTGACTAATTTATTGTCTCATTTATTATGATAATCATCATAATAAATTATTCTCCTTTATAATATACTATCCTTGTTCCAGGTTCTTCTAATAACATTGGTCTACATATTCTCCAATGATTTTCACTAATCGGATTGTCGTCTACCATATACACAAATATAGGAGTATCAGATCGACACGCTCTTCCTCTAGCCTGTATTAGCACATTAAAAGATTTAGTACTTGCCATCATTATAGCAATGTCAATGCGAACTCCATCAAAATTTTCGCAAAAAAGCGCTTGATCAAATGCAACACCTACTTTACCGAATGTCCCTATCAGAAAATCACAATCTTCATATTGTTTTTTATCAGAATCGAGATAATCAACGGATATTTCCTTGTAATTACTAAATTTTTCCATTATTGCCGTTCTATGTGATTCTGCTCTCCAAGTCATACCTAAAATTTTATGTCGAGGTTCATTAGAATATTTCTTCACTAACTTATATAACTTACTTTCTCTTCTCGAAGAATGTACTAAATTATATATAAATTCTCTTATTAATTCATTCCTAGCAGTGCTATTAGATAAATAATCCATATGCTGTTTCCAATCTGCTTTTCCATTAGATGACTGATATATTGGTATATGGATATTAGTAGCCCATCTGATGACTAACACTGGTTTTTCCATAGTTCGAATAAGTCTAGTGGGACCTGATAATAAATTAAGCATACTATGCATATTATCCTCTCTATTTGGAGTTGCGGTCAATAATATAGTATACCGAGGACGAGCACTTAGTATAGGTCGGACACATGTTGGTGTACATGCTAGATGTGCCTCGTCAATAACCAATGTTCCTACAGAATCCAGTAAGGCAGGTGGTATATAGTGAACTCTCCCCATCATGCATATTATCACCTGGACACCTTCCGGCGGCTTTTTTGATACTGCTGATAGAGAAACCTTTGTTCTGGTGCCAGGTATCCACACTTTAGCAGTTGATCGAATTTCCATGATACAACCTATCTGAGTTAAAAATGTATCTCTTGTTAATAATATTAGAGTCAAACACTTAGTATATTGCATTAAATATAATAATACTATGCTCTTCCCAAATGATGTATATGCATTTACCATAACACTTCCTTTATTGCTTAGTTCCTCTTTCGCTTCTTGTATAAGTTGTTCTTGATAATCATATGGAACTATATTTACAGTAAATGGGAGTATTTCTTGTGAACTTCTATTATTCATAGTTAGATCAAGTTTATCTATCGTATCCATATAATGACTATTAGGAGAGGTTAGTAAACTACGAGCATAATATAATGGGACAAATACAAACGTAGCATTCAATATAAAGAAGTTAATGCGAGTATTAGATTTTTCATTAACGAGAGATAAATCTCGTTGAATACGTTCGCCCAATATGGGCGTTATTTTAGATCGATTAAGTCGATATGCCATATTTATATATTAATATCTAATATCGTTTTTCTATTCTATAATTATATTAAAAGTATAAGTATGTTAAAATTTAGTAATCCCAGGAATCATATAGTTAGACTAAAATCAAATATAAGAAAAACACCACATGATAAATCTAATATCAGTACAGATAGTACGTCTACTAACTCATATATATATAATGATGGAGAAGATAATAATATTGGTTCATTCTTAGCATACAGCAAAGTACATGGGAATGACAATACTATAT
>SDBV01006336.1_pt1 | contig 16431 bp, 11 predicted proteins | sample 2277081 | NCBI WGS metagenome assembly SDBV01 (sample SAMN10402039, study PRJNA504765) | marine sediment metagenome | isolation source: marine sediment core GS10_PC15, 223 cmbsf | place: Arctic Ocean: Southern Knipovich Ridge | collected 2010
CCACCTCCATCACCAGCATCGTGATGTCATCCGCCGGGTGCAGGGAACCTTCGCGGCAATCCAGGTAGTCGCCCACGGCCTGGACGAACTCCGGCGCGGATGACCCCGCCCAATGCTGGAGTGAGGAGGAAAACGTCGGCTGCCCGCCCTGGTTGGGCGCCGGCACGACGAACACTTCCTCGATGCCGTCTGTGTAGAAGACCACTTTGTCGCCAGGCTCGAGTCCGACCCGCGTTTCCTCGAAGTCGGACGGCACATCGGCCAACCCGAGCAGGCCACCGCCGGACCGCAGCTCGTGGATTCGTCCACCCCGTCGAATGTGCAGCGGGTACGGGTGCCCCGCCCGGGCCACGGTCATTTCGCCGCTGCGCGTGTCGACGACGCCGTAGGCGGCCGTGACGAACTGCGAGTTGGGCAGTTGCTGCTTCAGCAGGCAGGTGTGCAGATTCTCCAGCGCTTCGGCCGGTCGCACGATGCTGTACGAATTGCCCGCGATGCGCTTGGCCACCAATGCCTGGCGCAGGAACATCGTCAGCAGCCCGGCGGCCACGCCGTGCCCCATCGCGTCCGCGACGAACATCGCGACGTGACACTCGTCGATGCGGAACACGTCGTACATGTCGCCGCTGACCCAACTGGCCGGACGATAGAATATCTCGAAGCTAAACGGCGCAACGGACGGCAATTCGCGCGGCAAAAAATCGCGCTGGAGCCGGCCGGCCAGCCGCATCTCCTGGTCGATCTCGCCAAAGTAGCGATTGAGCTGCTGCCCCAGGCGGTGCAGGTGGCACAACTCCCGCTCGAGCCCCTTGATCAGTGGGGCATAGCGGGCCAGCGTGCCGATTTTGGCGGCCACCTCGTCCAGGCTCGCGTCCGCGTCCAGCCATTCGACCAATGGGCCGCCGCCGCGACGCATGCCCAACGCAGCCCCGTACACCAGGGTGGCGACCTTTTGGTCCACCAGGTGATGCAGCACCGCTTGAAGCTGCGGGGACTGGCCGGAAGCGTCCCGCGGATCGAGCAACACCACGGCCAGATCACCGGTCGTGGGCACCACGTCCGGTTGCAGCCCGCCATCGAGCGCGAGGCGAGTGGCGGCGAATCCGCGCTCCGCCAGCCGGGCATGGAGCTCTTCGGAGCGTGCTGGGGCGCCGTCGTACAGCAGCACGCGTGATGTCGATGTCATCCAGCCACTCAGCCTTCCGGGGCAGGGGGCTCAACCGGTCGCGAGCGCAGGCCGACCTCCGGCGAAAAAGTCTCGCGCCGACTCCCTCCTCATGGCTTCGTCTCGAATCGGCCCCCTCTTCACCCGGATTTGGGGCACCGGCGTCTCGCCGGTGGAGCCGGGGGCAGTCCCCACGGGGCGAGAATGGGGCAAATGTCGGCGACTGCCCGGTCCCCGCCCACCAGCGTCAACCACAGGAAACGTGAATCCGGGTCGGGCAACTCGGCCATTCCGTAACACGACGGTTTTACCGGACGTTTGCGCTCCCGCCGGTTACAATCCAAACAGAAACCGCCTCGGCCGAGGCATGAATGAATCGGATTCACTGCCGAATGGCCAGCGGGACCGCCAAGCGCTTGACGAGCGGCCCGATAAGCGGTTTGCTTTGCTCCGCACCCACGGCGCGGCAGTCCCACAAACGACCTGGTCGGGGACCGCGCGTACGGCGCACGTTGCAGTACCGCCCAGGTGCCCGTGCGACATGGCACAGAGTGCGGAGGCCTGATACACGTAATGAGCATTCACTTTGGCATAGACGTCGGCGCCATCAGCGTGAAGGCCGCGCTCATCCTGCCGCCACAGAAGGCAGCGTCGATCCTCGACCGTCCCAATACCGCCCGCGCCATCCGATCTCTCACTCCCCCCCCGGCAGCGGACATCGCGGTACTGGTTACGGACTGTCGGCGCACGCGGGGGCGCCCGCTCGAGGTCACGCGCCAGGTTCTCGCGGAACTGCTCGAACTGGTGCCCGCGGAGGAGGTCGCCGGGTTGATGCTGACCGGTTCGGGCGCCGGCCTGGTGGCCGAAGCGCTCGGAGCCGAAACCTGCAACGAATTTCAGGCCGCCGCCCGCGCCATCGACTTGCTACACCCGCGGGTGCGGACGGTGATGGAGATGGGCGGCGAGTCCAGCCGCTACATACGGCTGGGGCCCGATCCGGCCAGCGGCACCCTGGGCATCCTGGATTACAGCGCGAACGGCGACTGTGCCGCCGGCACGGGGGCGTTTCTGGACCAGCAGGCCAGCCGTCTCAATTACAAGGTCGAGGACATCGGGGCCCTCGTCGAAGAGGCGGAGCGGGCGGCGCAGGTCGCCGGGCGGTGCAGCGTATTCGCCAAGACCGACATGATCCACGCGCAGCAGAAGGGCTTCGCGCCGGCGGAGGTTTTGCACGGCCTGTGCAATGCGGTGGCAGCCAATTTCAAGTCCGCCGTAGTGAAAGGACGCACGCCCGAGCCTCCGGTGGCGCTGCTGGGCGGCGTATCGGCGAACTCGGCGGTCGTACGTGGCCTGCGCGAGGTCTTCGGCCTGACCGCGGCGGAGCTCTTCGTACCAGCCGGGGCCGAAGCGCTGCCCGCGGTCGGTGCCGCCCTCGCGGCGCGCGCCGCGGCGACGACCGCGGCCGCCAGCGCCAGGGCGCAACTGGCCCGGCTCAGCGCCGCGGTGCATCGCGACGGCCACACGTTTCCCCGCATGCAACCGCTGCATTTGAAGCGGGTCGTCCAACTGCGCGAACGCGTCAAGCCGTACCAGTTGCCTGCCGACGGCCGGCCCGTGGACGCGTACCTCGGGCTGGACATCGGCTCGGTCGGCACCAAGCTCGTGCTGATCGACGAGCACGGGGACGTCATTCACTCCATCTTCACGCGCACCGAAGGGCGTCCCATTCAGGTCGTGGCCCGCTGCCTGCGGGAAACGGAGGAGGCCATCGGCTGGGCCGTGCGGATCCGCGGCGTGGGCTCCACCGGCAGCGGCCGGGAGCTGGTCGGCGAACTCGTCGGGGCCGACAGCATCAACGACGAAATCACCTGCCATAAGACCGGTGCCACGTTTGTGGGCGACCGCCTGCTGGGCAAACGACCCGACACGATCTTCGAGATCGGCGGCCAGGACAGCAAGTATATCAGCCTCCAGTCCGAGGGCGGCGCGGGCTCGGACTCCATTGTCGTCGACTTCCAGATGAACGAAGCCTGCGCCGCCGGCACGGGCAGCTTCCTCGAGGAACGCGCCGCGGAGCTGGGCGTGTCGATCAAGGACGAGTTCTCCGAGTTGGCGCTGAGCTCGCGGGCCCCGATCAAGCTCGGCGAGCGCTGCACCGTGTTCATGGAGCGCGACGTCAACGCCTATATGCAGCGCGGCGCCGAGCGGGCGGACATCATCGCCGGCCTGGCCTTTTCGATCGGCTACAACTACATCAACCGCGTCGTGCGGGGCCGGAAGATCGGCGACTGCATCTTTTTTCAGGGCGGCACCGCCTACAACGACGCCGTCGCCGCCGCCTTCAGCATCATCTGCGACAAGGAGATTATCGTCCCGCCCCACAACGCGGTGCTGGGGGCCATCGGCGCCGCCCTCCTGGCCAAGGAGAAAGTGGCGGCGACCGGTAGTGGGACGCGCTTCCGCGGCTACGACCTGGAGCAGGTGGATTACACGCTGCGGGAGTTCACGTGCCAGGGCTGCGGCAATCACTGCTCCATCCAGGAGTTCAAGGTCGAGGGCGAAAAGACGTTCTGGGGCGACAAGTGCTCCGAGCGCTTTCGCAAGCAGGCCAAGACCGAGCGCCAGCCCGTGATCCCGGACCTCGTCGCGCTGCGGCATGAACTGCTCATGGGGGACGACCAGGGCGACCCGTCCAACCCGCGGGGCACCATCGGCGTGCCATTGGCGATGTACACCTGGGACCTGCTGCCGCTGTGGCGGCGATTCTGGCGCGACTGCGGATTCAGCGTCGTCGTCTCGGCGGAAACCAACCGCGCGACGACCCAGCGCGGCCTCGATACCGCCGTGGCCGAGCCGTGCTTCCCGATCATCGTGGCGCACGGACACGCCGCCGAGTTGATCGAGGCCGGCGTGGACTACCTGTGGTTGCCCAACCTGCTGTCGATGGAGCCGCGCTTGACCGATGTCGAGAGTTATGTCTGCCCCTGGGGTCAGACACTGCCCTTCGTCATCCGACAGGCGCCGCAGTTCCGGGCGTGGCAGGGGCGCATCCTCTGCCCCACGCTCAGTTTCCAGAGTACCGACGGCGCGCGCGAGACGATGGTGCGCACAGCCAAGGACATCGGGGTACCCGGACGCGTCGCCAAGCGAGCCTTCGCCGCGGCCTTCGCCGCGCAGCAGGAGTTCCAGCAGACCTATGCCGAAGCCGGCCGCCAGGCGCTGGCCACGCTCGAACAAACCGGCGAGCCGGGCATGGTGCTCGTCGGCCGGCCCTACAACATGCACGACGCCGGCGTGAGCCTCTCCGTGGCGCGCAGGCTTCGCGACCAATACGGCGTCAACGTGCTGCCCGTCGACGCGCTCCCGCTGGCGGACATCGACATCCGCGACGTTTGCGACAACATGTACTGGGCCTACGGCCGCAAGATTCTGGCCGCCGGCAAGCTCGTCGCCCGGCACCCGAACCTGCACATCATTTACGTCACGAATTTCAAGTGCGGACCCGATTCGTTCCTGAAGGGCTACATGCGCCCGGCGTCGAGCAAGCCGTTCCTCACGCTCCAATTCGACGGCCACTCCAACGACGCCGGCATGATGACCCGCTGCGAGGCGTACTTGGATAGCAAGGGAATTCTGCGATGGTGGCGAACGTGTCAGAGCAAACCCGCCGATCCGGTCTTGCCGGCCGCACCCTCTACGTCCCCCAGATGGCGTACGCCAGTGCCCGGCTAGCGGCGGCCGCGTTCCGCTCCAGTGGCGTCGACGCCTGCGTAACGCCGGATTCCAATGAAGAGACGCTCGAGCTCGGCGGTCTGCACAGCAGCGGCGAGGAATGCCTGCCGCATAAAGTCACGCTCGGGGATTTCCTCCGCGTATGCCGCGCTCCCGGGGCTGATCCGAGGAAGCTGGCGTTCTTCCTGCCGCGCGCGCCGGGGCCGTGTCGCTTCGGACAGTACGCCCCATACCTGCGCCAGGTGCTCCAGGAGCAGGGCTTCGGAGACGCCTTGGTCGTTTCGCCCACCAGCGGCGACGGCTACGATGGCCTGGGGGACCACGCCGGCGAGATCATGACCACAGCCTGGCTGGCCCTCGTCCTCGGTGATCTGGCCACGCGCTTGCTGCTCAAGACCCGCCCCTATGAAACGCACGCCGGCGATGCCGATGAGATCTTCGAGCGCGCCCTCGGAGAGTTCGAGGACCCCCTTTCGCAGCCGGATGTTTCAACGCAATCGCGCGTGGCCCGCCTCACCGACGTCGTCGTCCGCGTCCGCGACTGGTTCCGCGCCGTGCCCGCCCGCTACGTCAAGGGCCGGCCCCTGATCGGCGTAGTGGGGGAAATCTATTGCCGGCTCAACACCTTCAGCAACGAAGACGCCGTCCGGCGCATCGAGACGTTGGGCGGCGAGTGCTGGCTTTCCGACATCTCCGAATGGGTCTGGTACACCAACTGGTCGCGGGAGTGTGACCAGGCCCGCGACCACGGCCGGCTCAATCTCCGTTACCTCCGGCTAAAGCTGAAGTCACACTATCAGCACAAGTATGAGCAGACGCTGCTGGCGCCGGTGCAGGCGGACTTCAAAGGCTACGAAGAGCCGCACGACATCCGCGTGGTGCTGCAATGGTCCGAGCCGTACCTGCCGGCGGCCGGCGCGCTCGGCGAAATGACCCTCAGCGTCGGTAAGGCCGTGTACCTCTATCACAAGGGGGCCGACGGAATCATCGATATCAGCCCGTTTACCTGTATGAACGGGATCGTCAGCGAAGCGGTCTACCCGGCGGTCAGCGCGGACCACAACGACCTGCCCATCCGCTCGCTCTATTTCGACAAGGTCGGCGGCCACATCGACCGCGATCTGGAGATCTTCCTCGACCTCGCGCGGGCCTATCAACGCCGCAAGAACAAGCCGCGCGTCCATCCGGATTACTTCGAGTGATTGAAACATCGCCGACGAGAGTGTGCAAATCGAGGGGGCCGAGGACCCGGCCGTGAACGTGCCCAGCGGCCGGCCCAGAAACCCGACGGTTGGGCGCCCGGCGTCGTCCGCCCCAATCGGAGTCATCGATGCGTAGAGACCGGCCGGACTTGCAGGACGATCAGCAGACGCCGCCCGACTGGGCGACCGACGCCGATATCCCGCCACAGGACGGCCGTCTGCAATTGCACGTCCCGCCCGCAACAGCCGTTGGACCGCCCCAGCGCGGCACGCCGGGCCGTCCGGATGGACGCGGCCAGCACTCGGGAGTCCTGCATCGGCCGGTCGACCAGATCCACCGCCACGCCGTGAAACCGGGCGCGGCGGTCACGGAGTTGGAGCGGTACAAGCTGGCGCTACGAAAGTATGCCCCCGTGCAAAGAGGTCGGGCGGGACTGCCCTGGCGCGGCCAATGGCACTGCGACGGTTGCCACGAGACGGTGCCCGGTCAGTTCGCCTACCACGAGGCCGAAGACGCGCTGTACCTGGAAACCGAGTGCCCGCGGTGCGGCCCGCGGCGGGAGCGGCACCACGACGTGCTGTTCGTCAAGCACCCGGCCCAGCCGAGCCATCACCGCCAGCCCAGCCAGACACACGCCGGCGCGCCGATTCACCCGATTGTCACCGAACTGCCGAAGACGGTGGAGACCCTGTGCCCCGCGTGCGCGTGCCTGATCCTGGGGCGCTACTTCATCCAGGATGAGGTGGTTTGGATAGAGAAGACCTGTCCGCGGCACGGCCACTTTCGCGACAAGATCCATACCAACGTGGAGCTGTACCTGAAGGCTACCCGGGCGGGCCTGCAGGACGAGCGCGGCGTGCATCGGCCCCAGGTCGATGGCGCCGATACCTGCCCCAGCGATTGCGGCCTGTGCAACCAGCACCACAGCGCCTCGTGCCTGGCCCAGATCGATCTGACGAACCGCTGCAATCTGCAATGCCCGGTCTGTTTCGCCAGTGCCAATCAGGCCGGCTACCTCGCCGAGCCATCCTATGAGATGGTCGTCGAGTATCTTCGGGCGCTGCGCAACCAGCATCCATACCCCGCGACCGCCATTCAGTTCACCGGCGGCGAGCCCACGCTGCACCCGGATTTCTTCCGCATCCTCCGCACGGCGCGGGAGATGGACTTTTCACACATCCAGGTCGCGACGAACGGGCTCAAGATCGCCGAGCGCGACTTCGCCGAGCAGGCCGCCGAGGCCGGGCTGCACACGCTGTACATGCAGTTCGACGGGCTGGACGACGCGCAGTACGCAAAGCTACGCGGCCGGCCGCTGCTGGACCTGAAGATGCAGGCCATCGAGAACTGCCGCGCCACCGGCATGAAGATCTGCTTCGTGCCCACGATCGTGAAGACCGTCAACGACGACCAGGTCGCCAAAATCTTCCGCTTCGCCGTCGAGAATGCCGACGTGATCAGCGCCATCTCGTACCAGCCGGTCGCGTTCACCGGGCGGATCAGCCGGGCGGAGCTGGAGCGGCAGCGCTACACGCTCGGCGACCTGGCCCATGATCTGGCGGCGTGCAGCGGCGCCGACGTGCAGCGCGATTTCTATCCGTTGAACTTCATGACGCCCCTGGCGCGGATAATGCAAACGATCGACGGCAAGCCGAAAATCCGCCCGAGCTGCCACAGTGACTGCGCGTTCGGAACCTATTTCTTCGTGACGCCGGACCGACAGGCGGTCCCGATCCCGAAGCTGTTCCACATGGCCAGGCTGATGGACGGGTTCAACGAGCTGGCCGCTCGGATCGAGCGCCAACGGCCGGACAAGATGGCGACCTGGAAGGACAAGCTCGACCTGGTGCTGACTTTCCTGCGCAGCTATCAGTGGCAGGAGCGCGACTTCCGCGTCACGCCCTTCACGTTCATCCGCGCCCTCCGCGGCCTCACGAACAAACGCGCCGGCCGCGGCGACCCGGGCCGGAAGACCTACCGCACGCTGATGACCGCCGGCATGCACTTTATGGACCGCTACAACTACGACGTGGAGCGGGTGAAGCGCTGCTGCATTCTCTACAGCACGCCCGACGGCGTGTATCCCTTCTGCACCGTCAACGGCGGCCCGACGTACCGACCGTATCTCGAGCAGATGATCGCCCGTCCGTTCAGCCCCGGCCCGACGTAGTGGCGGCCGCGTGCGGTACGGCGTGTATGTTTCCCGCCTGCCCTTTGTGCGCCATCATACGGAGCGGTATGAGCAAAGTTGGCTCGTGGACCCGCTGCGCATGAACCGTGCCCGACTGGATGAGCTGTTAAACACAATCCGAACCGCTCGAGTGGCGGTGCTCGGGGATTTCGCGCTGGATGCGTGTTGGACGCTCGACCATTCCGCCTCGGAACTTTCCCTGGAGACTGGCAAGCCGACGTGGCCCGTGCGGGCGCAGCGCTACGAGCTCGGTGGGGCCGCCAACGTCGTCCACAACCTGCACCGCCTCGGCGTGAAAGAAGTACGCGCCCTTGGCGTCGTTGGGAACGACCCGTTCGGCCGTGAGTTGAAGCGGCGGCTGGACGCCATCGGCGTGGACACGAGCGGCCTGACCGCGCAGGCGGAGGCGTGGGACACACTCGTCTTCGGCAAGCCGTACGCGGACGGCGTGGAGCAATCCCGGCTTGACTTCGGAACCCGCAACCAGCCCACGCCAGAGATCGAGCAGAAGCTGGTCACCGACTGGCGCGAAACGGTCCCGCGTGTGGATGGCATCATACTTAACCAACAGGCGCGGCACGGCGTCTGGTCGAATGTCCTCACAGCCGCGGTCAACCAGGCGATCGCGGCGCATCGCCAACGCATCTTCGTGGTGGACAGCCGCGATCACAGCGAGGAGTTCAGCGGCGCGATACTGAAGGTGAATGAACTGGCGGCCAGAAGGCTGGCCGGCACCGGGAGCGGCCGGCGCCCGACAGACGAGTGGGAGCGCCTAGCCCGGAAACTCCACGGCCAAACGGGACAACCGGTGTTCATTACGCGCGGGGCACAAGGCTTGGTCGCCTACGACGGGCGGACCCTCACAGCCGTGGCAGGCATTCGCGTACCGGAGCCGGTCGATCCCGTCGGTGCCGGCGACGCGGCAACGGCGGCGTTGACCGCCGCGCTCTGTGCCGGCGCCAGCGTTGCCGAGGCCGCCGAGCTGGCCAACCTTGCGGCGGCCGTGACCGTGACTAAGATCCAGCGCTGCGGAACCGCGACACCGGAGGAGATCGTCATGCTCGCCGACCGTTGCACAGATTGAGCCGCACGATCGGCGGGCGGGAGAGACGAACGCGAGCGTGACAGCCGTCCTGCTCGTGCCCAAGCGCCTGCCACGCTCGCGTTCCGGCGTGTTATGGGACCGAGTCAGGGGTTCCACTCTAAGACGTTCCAGCCCAGGCGTGATCGCGTTCCGTGACGTTAGTCCTTCCAACAAAGCAACTTACCGTTGAGATGCTCGGTCGCCTTTCGCGCAGACCGTAGGTCGCACTTGACGAGTGCGGGATCTTGTGTTATTATTCCGATCGGAATACTTGGGTTTAGGCTGAAAGCTCATGACCGTCTCTCAAAAATGCCAATACGCTCTGCGAGGCGTCTTCGAGCTTGCGAAACGCTGGCGTCAGGGGCCCGTAACCGTCGCCGAGATCGCCCATGCCCAAGCCATTCCCCCACGATTCCTGGAATTGATCCTCGGGAACCTCCGCCAGGGCGGTTTTGTCGAATCCCGACGAGGCAAGCGCGGTGGCTATCTTTTGGTAGGAACTCCCCAGGGCATCACCGCGGGCGAGATCATCCGCTTCATCGACGGTCCCGTGGCCCCCGTCAAGTGTGTCGCCGACGACGACGTCACGGACTGTCCGCTGCTCGGAAGCTGCGCCTTGATGGGCATGTGGACCCGGGCGCGTGACGCCGTGGCCGAGGTCTACGACACGACGACTTTTCAAGACCTCATCGACGTCGAGCAGACCTCCTCCGTGGGCTATGCGACGGCCTACTGTATTTGAACCCCATTCAAAACGTTTTGGCGTTCTTTGCCGAACGAACTGCGCAGGGCGAGCCGGTGGAATCACGTTGTCGAACCATCTTGAAATCTCTGACCGATCGGCTGATTCCCTTCGGAATGACGACCGCCGTGGCTTGGGTGATTACGGGCCGGCCCGGGTTGGCCGCGTCGATCGGCGTGCCCGAGGATCCGCATGACGCGAAGCTGGTCGGCCTGTATCCGCGGATCCAGGACGGGCGCTGGCTGCAACGCGTCAAGATCCCCGGGGCTGCCATCGTGAACATGTTGTCTGGCCGGCGGTTCGGCCCAGCTTTCTGGAGAGAAGCATGAAAGTATTGGAAACACTATCGCCTGGCTCGATGCCTTTCGCGACGCATGTACCGGCGATCAACGAAGATAGTTCTCCCGCGGCGCTGGTGGCCTGGGCCCTGGAGCGTTTCGCACGGCAGAGGGTCATCATCACGACGCAATTCGGCATGGAGGGTTGCGCGCTGATCGACATGTGCGCCCGCCATGGCCGGCCGCTCACCGTCGCCTATTTGGACACTATGTTCTTGTTTCCCGAGACCTATGCGCTGCGCGACCGGCTGATGGAACGCTACGCCAACGTCTCGTTCGTGAATCGCGGCACCGATCTGACGCCGGCCGAGCAAGACGCTCGGCACGCGCCACAACTCTGGCGCACGAACCCGAACCTATGCTGCCAACTCCGGAAAGCCGACCCGATGCGGACGGTCATGCAGGACGTGGACGTGTGGCTGACCGCCTTGCGCCGCAGCCAGTCGCCCACGCGGGCGAACCTGCGCGTCGTGGAGTGGGACTGGAAGTTCCTGGTGCTGAAGGTCAACCCCCTGGCCCGCTGGGAGCGGAAGGACGTCTGGGACTACATCCAGACCCATGACGTGCCCTACAACCCGCTGCACGAACGTGGCTTCCCCACGATCGGCTGCACGCACTGCACGCAGCCGGTCGCCGGCGCGACGATCACGGACTACTCTCGGGCCGGTCGCTGGTCCGGTACGGAGAAGACCGAGTGTGGCTTGCACGGCGACGCCATCTGAGCCGCCCGTGAGGCTCGCCGGGAGAACACGCGGCGTTGTTCGCACAGCGTGCTGAGCCGCGCTCACTGTCAGGCGGTGCCGACAGACGGTAGGATGACGACGCCGCGGAGCGCAGGGACCCAGGCTGCTCGGGACACCATCTTTCACCGACCGCGGCAGGGACCCAGAGAGGTCTGGAGTCTTCGCTGTGGATTCGTCCAACGGCCTCGTCTATCTCGTTGGTGCCGGCCCCGGCGATCCGGATTTGATCACGGTCAAGGGACGCCGGCTGCTGACCATCGCGGACGTCGTCCTCCACGACCGTTTGTGTCCCCGCGCGCTGCTGGCCGAGTGCCGGCCCGTGGCCGAGCTCATCGACGTCGGGAAGACGCCGGGGCGCCCCGCCATGTCACAGGCGCGGATCAACGAGCTGCTCATTCAGCACGCGCGCGCCGGCCGCACCGTCGTGCGGCTGAAGGGCGGTGATCCGTTCGTGTTCGGCCGCGGCGCGGAGGAACTCGCTGCCTGCCGCGGGGCCGGCGTCGACTGCATCGTCATCCCGGGCATCACCAGCGCGCTGGCGGTCCCGGCCGAGGTGGGCGTTCCCATGACGCACCGGAACGTCAGCCGCTCCTTTGCGGTCGTCACGGGCCGGGCCGGTGACGGCGCCGAGTTGCCCCCTCATGACTACGCCGCCCTGGCGCGCATCGACACGCTCGTGCTGTTGATGGGCCGCGCAAATCTCAGACAGATCGCCAGCGCGTTGCTCGCGGCGGGGCGCGCCCCGACCACGCCCGCCGCCGCCATCGCTGCCGAAGTTGGCACCGGCCAGCGTCTGGTGACTGCTCCGCTGGCCGATATCGCTGACGCCGCCGACCGGGCCGGCCTCGCGGCACCGGTCGTGACCGTGATCGGTGAAACCGCGGCGCTGGCCAGGGCACAAAGCGACTGGCTCGCGGCGCGACAGGTCGGCCGTCCGCTCGCGGGCCGGCGAATCGCGGTGACGCACGCCACGGCCCACCCCAGCGAGTTGCGCCGACTGCTCATCGAAAGCGGGGCGACGATCGTCGATTTTCCGCTCCTCCGCATCACTTTCCCGGACGAGACGCCCGCGCTGGACAGGGCCCTCAGAACGCTCCCGGAGTTCGATTGGGTGGTGTTCACATCGATCAGCGCCGTGCGCGGCTTCTGGCGACGGCTCGAAACCCTCGGCCATGACGCGTGCTCGTTGAAAAACTGCCGCATCGCCGCGGTCGGCCCCGCTGCCGCGCGTGAGCTGCGCGGTTACGGCGTCACCGCCAGCCTGGTGCCGGCAGCGTATACGGCGGAGAGTCTGGCCCAAGCCCTTTGTGCCGCCCATGGTGTGCGGGGCCGGAAGGTGCTCGTCCCGCACGGCAGCCTGGCAATGCAGGCGCTGCAAAACGCACTGCGGACCGCCGGAGCAGACGTGATCGGGGCGGTCGCTTACGTGACGGATGCCGCGACTCCGACCCCCGCCGCCGTTGAGAACTTGCAGGCCGGCGTCGATGCGTTCGTCTTCTGCAGCCCGTCCGGCGTGCTCCGGTTCGCAGCGCTCAACCTGGACCTGCCCAGGACGACGATGGCCTGCATCGGCCCGACCACGGCCGAGGCGGCCGCGCGACTGGGCTACGCCGTGGACATCGTCCCCGACCGACCAGGCACCAAGGGCTTGGTGGCCGCGCTGGCCGCACACTTCGCCGGCGCCGGCCGTTCGGCGGGCGAGACGCCCGCCCTACCCTGTGATCAAAGCGCACCGGCGAAAACTCATTGAAACCCGGCGGAGTACCCGGGCCATGTCGTCGCAGACGTGGATTTCGTCGCACCGCACCCACCCTGCCCGTGGACGGACGGGCCGTTTACAATAGGGCGATTCATCGGCAATCTCCAGGAGCAGGCCATGGACGTTTTCGAGGCGATCGCCAGGCGGCACAGTTATCGCGGCCCGTTTCGTGACCAGGCCGTCCCGCGGGACGATCTGAAACGCATCGTGCAAGCGGGCCTGCAGGCCCCGTCCGGCCGGAACGCGCAGACTACCACGTTTGTCGTCGTGGACGACGCGGAGCTGGTACGGCGGATTGGAGGCCTGCACGCCAGCAACCTGGCGGTTCAGCAGGCCCAGGCCATGATCGCCTGCATCGTGGATCGGCAGCCCGACGCAGTCTACGAAGAGCACAGCTTTCAGATCGAGGACTGCGCCGCGGCGGTGGAGAACATGCTGCTGACCGTGACGGCGTTGGACTATGCCACGGTCTGGATCGACGGCTGGCTGCGGGTCGAAGGGCGGGCGGACCGCATCGGCAAAATGCTGGGCCTGCCGCCCGGAAAAGTCATCCGTGTGTTGCTCCCCATCGGCGTGCCGGCGGAAACGTGGCCTCAGAAGGAAAAACGGCCATTCGAGGAGCGGGCCTGGTTCAATCGCCACGGATAGCTGAATCCGCCACCAGGAATCGCGCAAAGAGCGGATCGTGCGTCTCGGGGCGCCGGCGTTTCGATCAGGACGGCTCGAATTGCTTCAAGTACTGCACGACACGCCGACGGAGAGCAGGGATCTCGGCGTACACGAAGTGCGAGCCACCCTCAATGTACTCGAATTCGAGCCGTGGGAGATCGGTCGCCCCCTGCGCCCGCAGCTCACGATAGCGCGCTTCGAGATTCCGCGTGTTGTCGGCCAGGTACACGATGTCCGCCTCGCCGTGCATGAACAGCGTGGGACTGCGAAAGTCCCGCACCTGGTCAACGGCGTTCAGCGCCTCCCACGCCGGTGATTCTGGTGGGCCGTACGCCGCGAGGGTCGCCGCCAACTGACAGAAACCGGCGTTGCGCGGATAGATCGCGACCAACTGTCGGTAGAAGCCGTAATGCGCCTGAAACTGATCCGGCTGAGCAATACCGGAGAGCGACACGACCGCGGTGAAGTCGCGCCGCGGGTTCAGGAGATTCGCCACGGTCGCGCCGGTCGAATAGCCCACGACGTAGACGCGCTCCACGCCCAGCAGCTCCTCACCGCCCGCGGCGAGCCAGTCCACCACCTCGAGCGCGTCCGCGAGGTCCTCCCCACCGTAGGGCGTCGGGCACTCCGTGAGCACCGGCGCCCAGACGAGGAAGCCCGCCTCTGCCAGATCCAGCCCAAAGTTTTGCAGGTAATCGAGCACCGCGGCGGGGTTCCCCTGCGGCTCGAATGTGCTGGCGCCGTTCAGCAGCAGCACCAGTCCGCCATCGTGCGTGTCGTGACCGGCGAGGTACCCGCCGACGGTGCCGCTGCCCCGCTGGCGTTCGAATTCCAGCCACAGGATGTCCTCAAGGCCCTCCTCACGAAACAGGGTCGCCCCTGGCAGGCCTGAAACCTGACTGCGAGTCGGGTTGTAATCGGCGCCGATGTTGAGCGGGAGCAGGCACTCAAAACACGCCGGACAAGCGAGCAGAATCCCCGGCAACACCGTGACGCATACCCGCACGCTAATTCTCACACGTCGCCCCTCCGCCTTTCATGCACCGGCGACCCAAAGCCGCTCCCTTACGGCCGCGGTTCTGATCGTGGCCAGTCCCGCGGCCCGCAGGACAGCAACAACCCGTCATCGGTAATGGCATGGCGTTCCAAAAACCGTGCCAGAGATTTCTGGCTCACGGTCTCCGTGGCCGCCAGCCGGGCATCGGCCGCGCGCGGGTGCCCATGAGTCTCGATGTCATCGACGAGCTGCATCAGGCGCGTCCGCGGACTCTCGGCCTCGAGCGCCAGATGCGTGCGCCGCTGGTTCTTGACCCGCTGCACTTCATCGGGACGGAATCCGTGCCGCGCCACGTCGTCCATCTGTTCTCGCAGCGCGGCCAGCATCTCCTCACAGCGCTGCGGCTCACCGTCGGCAAAAAAGGCCAGCACGCCACAATCCCGATATGCGATCCAGGCGGCGCCGGCCTGCGTCGCGATGCCTTTCTGCACGATGTTCCAGTAGCAGCGCGAGTTGCCGCCACCGAACAACGAGGTGAAGGCTTCGAGCGTCTCCTCGTCCGGGTCACCGCGCGCCACGGTCGGATAGAGCAGCATCAGCGATTGCTGCTTGAAGCGGTCCAGCTTGAGCTTGTGCGTGCCGGCCGCCCAGGTGGGGCGGGCGTCTCGCCCGCCATCAACGGACGTCGCGTCACCGGCCTCGCGCGGCCAGGCGCCGCAATAGCGCCCCACCGCCGCGAAGACGGCCTCCGGTTCAACCGCCCCGGCGGCCAGCAGGCAAATGTGGTTCGCGGCATACCTGCGCCGGTGATAGTTCACCAGTGTCTCGTGCGCCAGGCCCTGAATCGTCTCCTTCTCGCCCAGAATCTCGTGCCCGAGCGGATGTCCGCCGAAGACGACCTCGTGGAGATGGTTCCAGACGAGACGATCGAAACTGTCGTCGCTCATGGCGATTTCTTCGAGGATCACGTTGCGCTCGGTTTGGAAGTCGTCCGGCGGCAGGCTGGGCCGCATCATGTCGGCCAGCAGCTCGAGCTGCTCGTCCAGCCGCGCCGCGGGCACCCAGCCGTAGTAGACCGTGTGTTCCTTGCCGGTGTAGGCATTGTAGATCGAGCCCAGCTCGTCGAAACGCACGTTGATTTCGTGCCAACCGCGCCTGGCCGTCCCCTTGAAGCACATGTGTTCCAGAAAGTGGCTGACGCCGTGCTCCCGCGGGCTTTCGTCGCGGGCCCCGGTAAAGGCCAGAAACCCGACCGCGGCGGACCGCACCCGCGGCATCACCTCACAAACCACGCGCAAGCCGCTGGGCAATTGATGCTCGACAAAGGTGGAGGACATAAGCGGGATTGTAGCGGCCCGCGACGGCCGGCTGAAGGGCGTTGCGCCGTTGATCCGGGACGTTTACGCCGCCCCCGGCGTCGTTTCGTCGGTCGGCTCCGCGGTCAGGTGCAGGAAAATGTCTTCGAGCCGGCCGTCCATCGCGGCCTGGGCCCGCAGTTCGGCCAGCGTACCCAGGGCGATCAGGCGGCCATGGTGGATGATGCCGATGCGGTCGGCTACTTGCTCGGCCACGTCGAGCGTGTGCGTGCTCATGAAGACCGTGCCGCCGGCGTCGGCCAGCTCGCGAAGGATGTCGCGCGTGACGCGCGCCGTGCGCGGATCCAGCCCCACCATCGGCTCGTCGACGATCAGCACGCGGGGCGCGTGAATCAGCGCCGCCGCCAAGACCACCTTCTGCTTCATCCCGTGGCTGTAAGTATCGCAGAGCTGGTCGAGGAAACCATCCATCGCCAACCGTTGGCGCAGCAG
>SDBV01006337.1_pt1 | contig 16429 bp, 12 predicted proteins | sample 2277081 | NCBI WGS metagenome assembly SDBV01 (sample SAMN10402039, study PRJNA504765) | marine sediment metagenome | isolation source: marine sediment core GS10_PC15, 223 cmbsf | place: Arctic Ocean: Southern Knipovich Ridge | collected 2010
ATTCTGAAGTGTCGCCCTCATATTGTTTTGACCAGAGATTCAGACCGGAAACAATTTCAATAAGCAATACGGAAATCCGAATGGTGTTCTTAGTCTTTTTTACAGATCCTTCCAGAATTACGGTTGCTCTCAACAAATCACCGGCAGGGACAGTTGCAGATTCTTTTAAAGTAAATGAAGTTGATCTCGCTACCACTCTAAGATCCGGAATTTTACTAAGACTGATAATCAGGTCTTCAGCAATACCTTCACTCAGATCTTCATCTTCCTTATTGCCTGAGAGATTCTTGAATGGTAATATCGCCAGAATCGGGACCGCTGCCATGGAACGGGGTGACTCGAACTGTTCACCCAAACCAGGTATGTGCAGCTGGTATAACTGCATTGGAGTGTGAAAGCCTCTAAGTGCATAATATCCCTTATCAATCAATTTGGTTCCTTTAGGAATCTGCTCCTTTGAAAGGATGGCTATCTGCTCGGATAAAAGTATTTGCCCCCCCTGCCCGGCATCACAGATCCTTAAACAGCGATCGACTTCTTCACCGGAATAGGCATCATTTTTTTTGAAAGCTTCTCCAATATGAAGACCAATACGCACTTTTAGTGAACTATTTCCCGGCCAGGTTTCAGAGGCCATGGCCTTCTGCACTTTTACAGCAAACCACAGAATTTCCTGAATACTCCTGAATACTATAAAAAAATTGTCGTCACTATTGGCTATTTCCTCACCAAGATTCCGCTTTATTTCGGATCTGATGATTTTATTATGCTTGTCCAGAATAGCATTGTAGTCGCCTTTATGTTTTGAAGCAAGATTTGAAGATCCTTCAATATCCGTATAGGCTAAAACTATAGTCTCTCTGTCAGTAGTTGTATTTTTTTTTACCAAAATGTTCTAATATTTATGCTCAGGAAGCATTTAAAAATTACAGCTTTATAAGCACTTTTCAAAGGAGAATTATCAGATCGGATTATAAAAGAGTCCTTAAAACAAGAATCAACCAAACATTACCTGCTCTACAACTACTCAGTCCTTAAAGCATCCGAAGGCTTACTTATGCCTACACTGATTGCCTGGTAACTTACCGTGGCTAAAGCAACACCCATAACGAGAATTGCAGTACCAGCGAAAATCCAGATTCCGAAATTAGTTTTATATGCAAATCCCTGAAGCCAATCGTTCATTATATAATAGGAAACCGGCATGCTTATCAGGATAGCTACTCCTACCAGCTTCATAAAATTACTGGATAGTGTAAAGACGATGTTTAGCAGTGAGGCCCCCAGCGCCTTTCTGATTCCAATTTCCTTTGTTTTTTGTTCGGCAGTAAATGTAGCAAGTCCGAACAATCCAAGGCAGGCAATAATTATTGCAAGAAAAGTAAATAATGCAAATACTTCACTCATCCGCTTCTCTGAACTGTAAATCCGGTTAAATTCCTCATCCAGAAAATAGTAATCAAAGGGAGCGCCATTTGAGAACTCCTTCCATTTATTTTCCACATCACTAATTACTTGCGAATAATTTTTGGTCGTCAGTTTCAAGGATATCAGGTTACCGAAATCCCCCAGAATAATTGCCATCGGTTCAATATCTGTCTTCAATGTATTGAAATTGAAGTCCTTTACTACTCCAATAACATCTACGTGGGCACCTCCTTCACCGGTACCCAGAAATGAAAGAATTCTGTGTCCATCATATTCATCCCATCCAAATCGTTCTAAAGCCACCTGATTTATTACGATCGCCATTGAGTCCGAAGGATGGTCTTCAGAGTAATATCTTCCTGCTTCCATTTCAAGACCGAGGGTTGCCAGATGGTCATAATCCGCCCAGTAGTAAATGATAAGACGGTCTTCGGAGTCTCCATCGGGCCGAAACAACGAGCTATTGTTAACACCAGGGGGTAAATGGGTCGATTTGGAAGCCATGCTAACACCGTGGACGCCCAGCACATTTTTCTTAAAAGTAGAATAAGCGCCTCCAAGACTTCTACCGTTTTTGATAACCAGTACCTGTTCTTTATCAAATCCAAGATCTTGCGTTCGGAGCAGCTTCATTTGTTTGTAAACAAGTAATGTCGAAACAATCAGGAAGGTAGAGATAGAAAACTGAAGAATAACCAGCGCGCTGCGGATCACCTTGCTTTTACCAGTCCCTCCCCAGGAACCGCGTAAAATTTCAGCCGGTTTGAATGAAGTAAGATAAAGAGAAGGATATATTCCTGCCAAAATGCCAACAAATAATGCCAGCGCTACCATCAGTGGAACAAGCCAGGGATCATTAAGAATGTTGAATGACAGGTTCTTTTGTGAGATTTGATTAAATGACTGGATCGATAATTGGATCATGGCCCCGGCAAAAATCATTGCAAGAAATGCCTGAAGGGTAGATTCCATGAGAAACTGAACAATAAGCCGGCCTCGCAATGCCCCGGCAGTTTTACGAATGCCCACCTCCTTGGCCCTTTTCCCCCCTTTTGCCGTAGTAAGGTTCACGAAGTTGATGATGGCAATGAATAAAATGAATAATGCGATGATCGAAAAAATATAGACGTATTTTATATCGCTGTTGGGCCTCAACTCCGCTACGAGATGAGAATGAAGATGAATGTCCCGGACGGGCATCAGGAAATATCCGTAGTAAAACTCATCTTCACTTACACCTTCCATATCCATTCCCAATACCTGGGCTGCCTCAGGTCCGACATATTTTATTACAAGCTCTCCAAACTTTGCCTCCACCTGATCGGGTTTGGAATCAGGGTAAAGTTTCACGTAATTATATAGAAAATTACTCACCCACATTGGGCTTTTGGACTGCTCCCAGGTGTCCATGGAAAGGATTAAATCGTAAGGAATGTGAGAGTTCGAAGGAGCATCTATGATTACGCCTGTTATCATGCAGGCAAATCGATCATTTCCAACCTCAATGATTTTTCCAATTACGTCAGAAGGTTCAACATCAGCAAAATATTTTGATACAAGGGATTGACTTAGGATTACCTTATTAGGTTCATTAAGCGCAGATTCGGGATCTCCTGCTATAAGATCATACGTAAAAAAACTAAAAAAATTAGAATCAGCCAGAATAACGCTTGTTTCTGTGAATGCCTTATCCTCAAATTTGACCGGTACTTCCTGCCATTGTGCAAGGCGAATGGCTTCCTTAACTTCCGGGAATTCTGCCTGAACTGTAGCAGCCATTGGGGCGCAGGTGGCAGCTGCGGCTACTTCCTGTCCGGATATTTTTGCCCTGAGCCCTACACGGTATATATTACCGGCGTCTTTATGAAAACTATCGTAGCTGAGTTCGTCAAGAACATACAGCGTGATCATTACACTGGCGGCTATTCCAATAGCAAGGCCAATAATATTAATTGAAGTGTAAAATAAACTTGATTTGATATTCCGAAATGCAATTTTGATGGTGTTGAAGATCATAATTGAAAATAACCCATTTGATGAAATGGTAATTTTAGAAAATAAATCCCTATCGAACTATGACTTTTATCAGTTGGGGGAAAATGGTTTAATAATGCATAACACCAGGAGTTATTGAACGTCGCTACTTTGATCAGGCAAACTGAAACCCTTTTAGCTGCTAAATTTTGTTAATGATTTAAGTAAATTATTCGTTATTCTGTTAAAATGTATAATTTTGAGGATTACGCTGGGTATGAAAAGGGATGCATTTGCAATAATCGCTATTTTATTTTTGATTGCCTGCTCGGGTAATTCTCCTGAACAAATTATAGATTGTTCTTTATCCGATCTGTCTGTGGAAGTAACGAAGGTTAAATTTGAAGACTGTGGACTCATCAATGGAGAAATCACGGTCGCAGCGACCGGTGGTACAGGACCCTACTCGTACAGTTTAAATGATTCACCCCCTCAAAACACGCCGTTGTTTGAGACTCTGAAAACAGGTTTTTATGACATTACAATTATGGATAATCATGGGTGTTCCGTAATGGCCCATACACTTGTTGGATCAAATGAAACCCTGACAGGTCGTGTGGAATTTACACCTTCAGGATGTGGTAATGATAATGGCACAATTACGACCATCGCTAACCACGGGAAAGAACCCTATAAATACCAGTTAGGCGAAAACAGCCAATACCAGGATTCTCCGTTTTTCGATGACTTACTAAGTGGTGAATACAGCGTATGGATCGGAGACGCGAGCGATTGCCTTATTGGAGTATACCTTTACATTCCATCAGGGGTGTCCTTCGAGGCAACAATTTCACCAATTATCAGTACTACCTGCTCCACTATTGACTGCCATGGAGGCGCACAGTCTCCGGACTTCCGGGTATTTGAAAATATACAGAATAATGCAACGAAAATAAAGGAGATTTCTCAAAGCGGTACCATGCATAAAACAGCTTCTCTGACCGCTGAAGAGATAAATATGTTAATATGTTGGATCGATGATGGCGCTCCTGGAAATTAATATCATAATTTATTCTACTTTGAAAGGATGATGCGATTGAGAAAAATCATAGGAATATTATTATTGTTGCCGGCAATCACGCACGGATCATTTGGGCAGCATTCGCTAGCAAGAAAGTGGAATGAAGTATTACTGGAAGGAATCCGGAATGATTTTGCACGACCAACCGTACATTCACGTAATCTATTTCATATTTCTGCTGCTATGTATGATGCATGGGCAGTTTACGACAATTCCTCCACTACATGGTTGTTGGGTAGATGGCACCGGGAATACTACAATGATTTCGAAGGGATTGCTACTCCTTCGGATGTACTGTCGGCAAGGGAGGAAGCTATTAGTTTTGCTGCCTACCGGATAATTATGCACCGGTTTAATGAGTCACCCGGAAGGCAATATATCCAGGGATTGGCAAATGACCTTATGGATGAACTAGGATATGAAACTTCCAGCACCTCCACCGAATACTTGGGAGGATCACCTGCTGCATTAGGTAATTACATAGCACAATCCATGATAGAATTTGGTTTGCAGGATGGATCAAATGAAGAAGGATCATACAAGAATCTATTTTACGAACCGGTAAATCCTCCCCTTATTCCATCGGAGGATGGAAATCCTTTTATTATTAATGATAACCGCTGGCAACCACTATTTATAGAAACCTTTATCGATCAGTCGGGAAATCCAATTCCTGCAGGTTTAATTGATTTTCTCGGTCCCGAGTGGGGACGTGTTACCCCCTTTTCTTTAAGATCCGGTGATGTTACGATTTATGAAAGAGACAGTACCGAATACTGGGTTTACCACGATCCGGGCGAACCGCCCTTCATTGATGCCAATGGCGAAGGGTTGAGCTCTGAATATCAATGGGGATTTGCACTTGTTTCCCAATGGTCATCACATCTCGATCCTAATGATGGAGTGATGTGGGATATTTCTCCCGCATCCATAGGTAATGTCGGGAATTTTCCTTCAAGTTTCGAAGAGTACCGGGATTTTTACGATGCCCTGGAAGGTGGTGATCCAGGTACCGGACGTGACCTTAATCCACATACCGGTAAACCGTATGAACCTCAAATTGTACCAAGGGGAGACTACGGACGTGTCCTTGCCGAATTCTGGGCAGATGGGCCGGATTCAGAGACCCCGCCAGGGCATTGGTTCACCTTAATGAATTGGGTGAGCGATCAGCCTGAACTCGAGAAGAAATACCGGGGAGAAGGTGATATTCTTGATGATCTCGAATGGGATATAAAAGCCTACTTCATCCTGGGCGGTGCGATGCATGATGTTGCAATTACCGCCTGGGGCATCAAAGGATGGTACGACTATATTCGGCCTATATCTGCGATCAGGGCGATGGCGGACCGGGGTCAGTCCTCGGATCCGAATGTTCCTAATTATGCACCCGATGGAATACCACTTTCAGAAGGGTACATAGAACTTGTTACCGGGAATGATCCACTTGCAGGAACGAGTAATGAAAATGTTGGTAAGATAAAACTGATGGCATGGAAGGGCCCGGAATATGTAAATGATCCAACATCTGATTATGCCGGTGTAGACTGGATCCTTGCAGAGAAATGGTGGCCTTATCAGCGTCCTACTTTTGTGACTCCTCCTTTTGCCGGGTATATTTCGGGGCATTCGACCTTTTCCAGGGCTGCTGCTGAAGTATTGACGCTACTAACAGGTGATGAATATTTTCCTGGTGGAATTGGTGAATTCCTTGCCACGAAAAATCAGTTCCTGGTGTTTGAAGATGGTCCAAGCATGGACATCACACTTCAGTGGGCCACCTACCAGGATGCTTCCGATCAGTGTAGCTTATCCAGGATATGGGGAGGCATTCATCCCCCTGCCGATGATATTCCCGGTCGAATCATTGGAGAAAAAATAGGGAAAGAAGCATTCATATATGCTGAAAAGCATTTCCAGGGGATAGTTACGGATGTTAGGAGCGAAGCAACCACGCCTCAATGGGCGGTTTACCCAAACCCTGTTCAGGTGGGGGATGATTTTACGATAATCTCACCTTCTCCGTCACAGAACTTTTCAGTCGAGATCTTTAATACACAAGGCAAGCGAATTCGTAAAATACGATCAGATCGAGCTCAGATCACAATATCAACAAAAGGATTGGTACCGGGTATTTACCTGATCAGGCAGAAATTATTCGACAAAATATTTACAAAAAAACTGATTGTGGAATATTAAGGACCAGAGGTTTGATCATAACCGGTCAATTGCAAAATACTTTACCATGTATCCTCTTCCGATAAATCAACAGACATTTTTCTAACTTCAACAAATCTCTGAACCGGCTATTCTATACGGAAAGTGAGTTCAACTACATCTTCCCCCTCCTCAACAGTTTTTTGATTGGAAATTTCCTGATCAAAAAGCCGGTTAATATTGTTGCCTGCCAGGTCCTCTAAACGTGTCTCAATTTGTATAATATATCCTCCGGTATGCCAGGCTTGATCAGGACTGAATTCGTACAAAGTTTCCTCTTTCAGCAAATATTCCCGCCCGGGAATAACATTCCTGTCAGGGTCCAATATTTGAATTGCCTCTATAGCCAGAACGGCATCCATAGATTCTCCAAATTCAATCCTGAAGGACTCATTTGAATTGGCTGTAGGAATTAACATTTTCCAATTTCCGGGATCCGGGGAAAAGTTGTCCCTCACCACTGTATAAAATTCCTTCGAATAGGATTTGGACAACGGTAACCTGTTGGCTCCCCGCCAATCACTCTTAATGATAATTTCATAATGAGCTCCTTTATTTAATGGAGCGCCCATTAAAAGGTTGGGGATCAAACCCCTCTTTATCCTTCCCGGATCAAACCAAAGTGTTAGTAGCGTATTGTCTGCATTCCAAAGCTCAGGCTGAAGATCAAGAAAAGTACCTGCTAGCGTGTCCCCGGTATTCTTATTAAGCACGGAAATATTCCGGATCGCTTCTCCTTCGCTCATTGGGCCCGAGAATTCAAAATACATCTTAAGTAAATTCTCGGGTAAAGTATCATTGGTTGGATAGATAGCGATAATCCCGGGGGGATTGCCCTCTTTCTCTTCAATTTCAAAAGTTCCCGTTAGATGTTGCCTGTGGAATACCTCATATTTAATACCCGATGTAAAAGGGACCAGGGGATGGAATATTAATTTATTATTATCGAAGATCCATTCACCCAGGACAGGTTGATGCAAATTATCATCAACAATGATCGTAAATTGGTTCCGAAGGGAATCTTTATCTACCCCGTTATAGGAACTGAAAGGAATGACGATCCCTATTGCTTTTACATCATCCCATAAAACGGTTAATTGCTGTTCTTTGTTTTGGCAACCGGATAACAGGAACAAATACAGGACCAGGCCGAACCACAAAGACAGCCAGGTCCCATTTGAAAACTTTAGAGCCATCTAACAGTTAATGACCTCAGATTCAGGTCTCCATTTGATCTTCTTTGCAGAATTACAAACTGGTTATCGTCCAGTTTATCCAATTGTAAAACATTAACCAAAGGAAGATTAAAATGATCAACACCTTCGGTCGTTTGGATAGGTTCCGTCAAAGACCCTTCATATTTTTCCAGGTCTTCATACTTTACCGTTATTACAGTCAGGTTGGAATTAGCCATCAGAAGATTCGATTTACCCTCCTTTTGCATGGTTATCATATCCAGGGGTGTGTTCCCAAAACCTAATTCAGCTACGGTTCTTCCTTTTACATGGGTCCCGAATTTCAGATCTTCCAATGGAAAAAGCACCAGTGGTGTGCAGGTATAGCTGGCCACAAGATATTCCTGGCCATTAAGTTGTGTAACAGTAAATGTTTTAATCGGTGCGTTCGTTTCATACTGGCCATGGGCGCCATGGTATATTTCCAGTGATGCATGGTCCTGTTTTCCGGAAAACGGGAACGGAATACTTCTGAAAGTGGATCCGAATTCCTGATTGGAAAGGCCCGAAACCATTACTTTGCCGTTGTAATATCCAAGATCGGAAACAGCCCAAACCCGAAGAGACCTTCCCCGCCGGTCTTTGGCATCTTCAGCGGGAGCGTTGTCAATGGAAACGTCGGAATAGCGAATGTCCTTAACATTAACAGGCTCAAATTTTCCGCCTGATAGTCTCAGCAATACGGGTGAGCCATCATTCATGTGGACTGCGATATATATTTTCTTTGAGATAGGATTTACAGCCAGGTCCTGGATGGTTATATTTTCTGTTTTCGTACCCAAAGCGGCTGCCAGTTCCTGATCGAAATTTTGGATCTCAATGGTTTCAGAGCTTTCAACGGCTTCTGTGTCCCCCGTTTCAATGGCAACGACAGAAGCGCTCTTGGAATCGCCTATAAAAAGGATGGCTTCAGGACCAAAGGCCAGGGCATTCATGGACCTGATCTCCGGGTCCCCGGTTTTGAAATTATCAAATACACTGCTGGTATTTGATGTAACAGCTGAAATCAACGACCCCAATAATGGAATCAAAAGAAAGAGTAAATAATGTTTTTTCATGATGGTGGATTTTTGATTTTAAGAAAATTACGGTTTTTTTTCAATTATTCCGCTCGTATTGAGAGAATTGTGACAAGAATTACATGATCGGGAAAACTTTGTTGCTTAAGTGCGTCTGTTCTTCGAAATTTTTGATCTGTATATTGGTGGTAAAATGAAGGGAAGGAGTTAAAAATCAACACTCTTTACCCCGCTGTTTGTTGATTGTCACTTATTTCAGGAACGAGAGACCACTCAGAAGTATCAATCAAAAATATTCACCTGGCCTCCTATTCAGATTTGTAAACTATGCTTCCGAAACAAGAAATTATCCCTTTTGTTTTCTGCTTTCAATAAATTCATTTTAGGGGATTTACTGTAGCAACTACGCAAAATTGCAACTAATTATTTTTTTAATTACCTTGTAAGGTCAACCAAACTACAATACTCATGAGACATTTATTACTGCTGACATTGATAACTTTTTTGATTTATGCATGTGGCACATCAACAGAAGAATCCGGGGATTCTGAAACGGTAGAAACGACCGCTGCAGAGAGCAGGTATTCTTACTCAAATTCTTTTGAAATGGCCGATAAAGCCCATATGGAAACGGTCAAAAACTGGAATAATGCTATTGTGGAGGGAGATATGGATCTTGCCTTCACTTATGTGGCTGATTCAATCGATATTTTCTTGTCTGATGGCTCATCTTACAATACGACCAAAGATTCCATGAAGGTAATAGTAAATCAATTCATGGAGGAATTTTCATTTATCAAAATTGATTTTCTGGCTAGCATGGCTGTCACCAGCACCGATATGAGCGAAACCTGGGTGCTTAACTACACCGATGAATCGTATACTTCCGCAGAGGGGGAAGAACGCTCGATCATCCATGAGGTGTATCGTATTGTTGATAGTAAGATTCGTTCGGTATATCAATACGCACAGGTTCCTGTTGAAACGGATGTTTACAGTGAGCCACAAGACGGCATTTATAGATATTCCGGCTCATTTGAAATGATGGATAATCAAAACATTGACGTTGTCAATGGATGGATGGATGCACTGGTGGCTAAGGATTGGGATGCTGCAGCCAACTTCTTATCTGATTCTGTAACGGTAATTTTTTCTGATGGCACATATTTAAACACTGTACCTGATTCGCTGATAGCCGGGGCCAGAGAATACTTTGAAGGTGCAACCATAGAAATTGATTTCGTTGCGGCCACTGCAGTAAAGAGCACTATTCAGGATGCTGACTGGGTACTTTCCTGGACTAATGAAAACTATATAAGGTCTGATACTACAGAAAGGGTTGTTCTGCACGAAACATACCTGTTGGATGATAACAAGATCACGTTTATCAGACAATTTTCAAGGACGGCGACGGAGGAATAAAAACTTTCCTGGCCAGAGATTAAAAGGATGTATACATGTTGGCATCCTTTTTTTATCCGTTTGCTGTTCCCAATGGTTTACAAATGATCAGACCCCCTGGAGGAAAAAGTGACTCTGATCGGGGTAACTAAATTTAAAATAACCACAATAGACTTCCATTGTAGATCTATTCAGGCCTGTTTGGGCTAAATAGTTTGATAGGAAGAACTTTTTTGAACTGGATAAAATCCTTGTCTGTTGAAAATATTTGGAGATCTAGAGAATAAGCCACTGCACAAATCAGGAAGTCGTTATGGGAGCCTTGAATACTTTCGGCCATGGTTATAGAATTCAGTGCCTCTCTCATAGTCCGAAGTCGTTAAATTCAGGTCGGGAAAATAACTTAAGTTCTTCTTCAACTTATCATATTGCCTTTTTTCAACGATACCAGATAGTAATTCCTGTCTTATAGGCCCAATTATCCTTACCAGCCCCTCTATAATCAGTTGCTTTAATTAAGATGGCTTTTTCAGGAAATGATTTCCCTTTTTTTCTAAGCGCCAGGGACCACACGGAAGTGTCACCCAAAATGCTCACCTCTTTTTCCTCGACTTTTTATAGTCATATCCAGGTTCGTAAACGATGCCCCCGAACGATGAAATTATCTCCTTCTGTTTTCTTTTTTCAATAAATTCCTTCAAGGCTTTATTTACAGTATTTTTTTTACTTTTCTGACCGCCTATTTTCAGGGCTTCCTCTAGTAATTCCTGGTCGATATCAAGATTTGTAGCCATTGATACACATGTTATTACACAAAAATATGCGTAAAGCTATGCATAATCAAGTCTATTTACTCGCAAGACAGAGTCTCCTTTGAGCCATTCATTCGTTTCTAATTTGATATATTGTTCTTATTGGATTATTGAAAAACTATAGAACATCCATTACCCCTCTTGCATAACCAATGGATTCGGCAGCCCCCGGTAGTGGATCGTTTTCGTCTTTTTCATATTCGAGGGCCACAATGCCCTGGTACCTGATACTTACGAGGGTCTTCAGAAACTCGGGAAGATCAATCGCCCCTCTACCACATTCCACCGTCGTACCTTCTTTTTCTGCTTTGTCTACATCTTTAAAGTGGATGTCTATTAAGCGCTTTGCATATTGCTTTGCTTTCTTAGCAGGATCCTGACCAATTCTGAATGTGTGCCCAATGTCCAGGCACAATCCGATTCGCTCATCCAGATTCTTGATCTTTTCATAAACATCGTCCGGGCTGGGATACAGATCATCCCCCGGACCATGATTGTGAATAGCTACCCTGATGTCGTACTCTTTTACCTTTTTGTTTACCAGGGACAAAAGTTCATGTCTTGGAACACCAATAATTACTTTGAGATCAGCGGCCCTTGCATAGTCAAAGGCGTTGTCCACCTCGACCTCTGAATTCATGTAGATCACTCCGGCTCCATAGAGGTTAATGCCTGCATTGCGAACCTTTGCTGCTGAAGCTTTTATTTGTTCCGGACTGCTGTTGAGGGGCATGTGCATGCTCTTGAGACCCATATTGCTGATATTAAGTCTTTTTGTCATCACTATAACTTCCTCAAGACTAAATTTTCGGAAAGAATAGGAGGCTATTCCAAAGTTTAATTTCTCAGCCATTTTGGATGTTTTTCCAAAAGCAGGTAAAGTACCTAAAGTTGTTACGAGCAATCCGGCGCCAATTGTTTTCAGAAAATCTTTTCTTGTTCCTTTCATGGTTGTTTTTTTGAAGTAATGTAATAAAAAGTCTTTTGATTTCCCGTATGTCATTGCTCTATTTCGTTCTGATCTTTGTCCAAATCTAAAAAAAGGCTCTGGCTTGAAAGCCTTCCCTGGGCGGAAAGCCATGATAGCGCTAAAAAACCTGAAATATAGTTACTAATGGGTATCCTGAGGAGAAAAGTAATTTTCAAAAAAAAAGGATTTATTTGGTATTGGGGTGAACATTAGGCACGGGCTCGAAGTAACTATTCCAGCCATAGGTTATTTGGTTTATTTTCGTATATTGAATACCTGATTCTAAATGTCAATTTTAAACTCTATTCCAATGAAATCTATAACTATCCTTGCCGCATTATTCATCATCATTTCACCCCTTAGTTTAAGAGCCCAGGGTGGAGACGCTCCCGATGGGTTCGTGTCATTATTTAACGGCAAAGATCTTTCGGGCTGGAAAATACCCGAAGGGGATAATGGACATTGGAAAATTCTGGACGGCGTTATAGACTATGACGCCGAAAGTGAATCAAAAAGTGATAAAAGCCTGTGGTCTGAAGAAACTTACAAAGATTTTGTTCTGCAAGTCGATTGGCGTATTAAAGAAACACCGTGGAATAATCCTCGTGTGCCACTTATCCTGCCCAGTGGCCTTCACAAGCTTGATGAAAACGGTAAACAAATAACCATGACAGTACCTGACTCTGACTCCGGTATCCTACTGCGCGGGGTGGGGAGATGCCAGGCAAATATTTGGTGCTGGCCCATTGGATCGGGCGAGGTATACGGGTACCGCATGGATAATAAAATGCCACCCGAAGTCCGCCGTGGTGTAACGCCTACCACCAATGCCGATCATAATATTGGTGAATGGAATACTTTCAGGATCACCATGAAAGGTGATCGCATGAGTGTTGAACTTAATGGAATACAGGTGATTGAAAATGCATTGTTACCCGATATCCCTTTGGAAGGCCCGATTGGCCTCCAGCATCATGGCTCAAAGAAGGATGGGGCATGGGTAAGTCCACCGAGCCTCGTACAGTTCCGGAACATATATATTAAAGAGCTGTAGATATCGGGTTTATAAATGGACTTGATAAATCAAAGGGTGTTAGGGACTAAACAGATACCAGCCCCCAAATTCCCATAGATTTTCCAACAAAATCCAGCCTGCTTATGTTTGTTAAGTTTCCTGTATTCCTGAGAAACACAACACCCATTCCAGTTGCTTTTTGCTTTTAAGCAACTGGCAATCAGTAATACAGTGTTAGTTGGCTTTAGCCACATTTTTTTTGACTTTCAGTACGGTCAATAGTTCATTTAATATATTGCTGTTGAATTACCTTGTCGTATGGATACCTGATATTGGCTCGTATTGTTACCCTTCAGCCTATTTTATGTGGCTAAAGCCGGATTTAATTTTGTTTTTTTGAGCCGTCTGCTGAAGCAGGCGGAAAAAATCCGTATGACGATTTAGGCAAGATTTAATTATAATTAAGAAGAAATTGAGATCATGAAGGGAACTTAATGGCTAAAGCCGTTATTTATTGAAACTTGATTGACCGCGCTAAAGTGCGGAGTAAAGATGTTTCTATGGTCTCATCTATCTCCTCTACAATTACCCCGACTTTCAAGTCGGGGTTGAGGTTGATAAATTATTTTATATTTGGCTTTAGCCACATTTAATTTATGTTCAAATTGAACCTGCAGTAAATTTCCAATCAAAATCCTGGGCTAAAGTTCCCAACCCTTACGATATTCCCGCTTCAAATATTTATTTGCTTCCTTGTCATTAGTGATTTCCATTTTTTGCGTATCGTAGTCCACTTTTTTACCAGCCCTAAGCGCCACGGCCGCAAGATTTATCGTTTCTGTTACGCATTCGGCGTTTATAAAACTCCCGGGGGTTTGTTTATTGTTCCTGATCGCGGGTACCCAGGTGTTGGATCTTCGGTCTCTACTCGGTTCCGGTATATCTTTATTCCCTGAATAAGCATCCATTCTAGCCTGGGGGATCAGATGTGGTTCTTCACCAAGAAAACCGGCGAGGATTTTCCCTTTATCACCTACGAACATCATTCCTTCATTGGGTATGGGTTTGTTATCAGCTTCCAGCTCTTCAGGGGGAAATGGTTTCATGCCACCGTCGTACCAGATAAAGTCAAAGGGAGGCAGTTCTTCCTGCTGTGGAAACTTCAGTTTGATCAGGCAGGAGTACGGGAACGCCACAGTATTTCTCACATTTGTGCTCACGTTGTTTACAACTGTGCGTGTGGTTGTGCCAAATGCCCTGGCGCTGATCGGTGGGGATTTAATTCCGAACGCTGAAAACAGTGGAAACATACTATAGTGTCCCATATCAGCGATACTACCTCCACCGAAATCATACCATCCCCTGAAAACATTGTGCGTATAGGTTGGATGATAGGGCCGGTCAGGAACAGGGCCTAACCAAAGGTCCCAGTTAAATCCATCGGGTATAGGGGGGGTATCGGTTGGGTTCGAGGTCCACTGCGGCCACACCGGTCGGTACGACCAATTGTGGATTTCCTTGAGCGTACCAATCTCTCCTTCGTCGATCCATCTCTTGGTAAGTACATGTTCCGGCCGGTCGCTCCAGGCAAGTAAGTGAGTGATCACTTTTGTTTGCCGTGCGGTTTCGATCGTTTTTCTGCCTTCATCCATCCTGTTGGCAATGGGTTTGTGGGTGATTACATGTTTCCCCTTTTTCATAGCCGTAATAGCAATAGTAGCATGAAGATGATCGGGCGTCATGATCTTGATCGCATCAATATCGTTTTCTTTTTCAAGTAGTTCCCTGAAATCCTCATATGAACTGCATCCTTTGTAATTGCCCGCAGGAGAATTTTTAGCATAATAATTTTCTACATATTCTTTACCCAGATCACGTCCTCCGGGTATTCCTTTCAGACCTTCGCCCCAGGTCGGATCTTTCAGGGTTCTACGGATCCCATTCCTGATTCCATTTGGAGACCAGTCGATGTAGTTTGTCGTGTACTTGTTCGGGTCGCAAACTGCAACCACCTGAATTTCTTCGTTTTGCAGCATACCCGGCATTTCACGAAGGCCCTGGGTACCGCAACCAATATTTGCAACGGTTACTTTGTCGCTGGGTGCAACATATTTCGACCCGCCCAACACATGGGGAGCCACAATGGTAAAGGCACCTGCAGCGGCAGTGGTACCAATAAATTTTCGTCGGCTAAATCCTTTTCCTGGCGTCATGATATAGAATTTGTTTGATTTGAGTAGAAATTACGAATAGACTTGTTCCGAAGCAAGAAGCAAATACACAAGAGGTAAGATTAGGTGATAGCAAGATGCTAGGAAACTTCCAATACAAAACCCTTCCCGTGCACATTTATAATTTTAACGGAAGGATCCTGACTAAGATAACGGCGAATTTTATGGATAAATACATCCATACTTTTCCGGTTAAATACATCGTTTTCTCCCCAGATTGTGTTTAACGCTTTCTTTCGATCAAGCACCTGATTCTTTTTATCACAAAGCATGAGAAGAATTTTTGATTCCTTTTCAGTCAATCGCCGCAATTTATTGTTCAGGATTAAGGATTGATTGTTATAGTCGAAAAGATATCGACCAATTTTATAACTGTCTGCAATTTCCGGCCGATCGAAACCTGCTCTTTTAATGATGGCTTTTACCCGTGCAATAAAAACCTCCTCGTCTATTGGTTTCACAATAAAATCATCACATCCAAGTCGAAATCCTTTCAACTTATCGATTTTAAGCGCTTTGGCAGTTAAAAATATAAATGGAACATCCTTATCCAATTCTCTGATTTCCTTCGCAAGTGTATACCCATCCTTCACCGGCATCATAATATCCAGTATGCAGAGTTGAAAGGATTCTTTATGGAAAGCTTCCAGGCCCTCCTGACCATTCCTGGCAAGTGATACATCCAGATCATTGATCTCAAGATACTCTTTTAATATATACCCGAAATTTTCGTCGTCTTCTACAAGTAAAATTTTAGACATCATTAATTGGAGGGAAAATACAATCGGAATTCGCTTCCGTGATTGAGTTTACTCGTTAAATCAATTTTTCCTTTGTGCGCGTTAATGATCTTTTTTACATAACTAAGACCCAGACCAAAGCCCTTTACATTATGTACATCGCCCCTTTCAGCTCGATAAAATTTATCAAATATGAATTTCTGAATTTCCTCCCCTATACCAATTCCATTGTCTCTGATTGAGATCTGAATTCCTTGCTTGCTATCCATCGTAGTAATGGAGATTTGGGGGGTATCCGTCGTATAT
>SDBV01006338.1_pt1 | contig 16427 bp, 29 predicted proteins | sample 2277081 | NCBI WGS metagenome assembly SDBV01 (sample SAMN10402039, study PRJNA504765) | marine sediment metagenome | isolation source: marine sediment core GS10_PC15, 223 cmbsf | place: Arctic Ocean: Southern Knipovich Ridge | collected 2010
TTCATCTTGTAATTAACCAGAGTACAAATGTTAAGACTAGCAAAGTTATTATCATAAAAGAAATACCTTGATATGGGTACAATACTTTACCTTTTTTCTTCTTTATTGCTTCACTTAGCGTAAAAGCTCCCCAAATTGCTAAACTACCTAAAATCATTCCAAAAAGTAATTTATCTATACCATAAACTCCTAAACCAAGCATAGAATGATATGTTGGCATTGATTTTACCATTTCAAAATTTGTTATTAGGCCTGAAAAATAAAATGGTGCAGCAAACATTAAAAAAGAGAAAATTACGACCAAAGGTTCTTGGAATTTAAATTTTATTTTTTTCTTTAACCATTTATTAAACCACAATGCTGAAGAAAGTATTAATCCACCTAAAAGTAATCCAACAATACTATCATCTACCCCATAATATCTTGCTACAGCTACACCAGCTCCTGCAGTAATTGTACATAAAGGACAATGAGCAAAAACATTTGGTATTAATCCTATAACAAATAATATACTTATTAATATTATAATTTTTTTCATTTATTTTACCTTAGTTCACAATCACTTAAAGCAGATAATTGTTCTAATGATCTTGTTCCCGAATATTGTTTATCATTGATAATCCATGTTGGATATCCTTTTACACCAGCACTATTACATTCTTCCTTATTAAGATCACAATTTCTGTAATCAATAAGTTTGAAAGATTTTCTAAATAATCCTTTTTGGTCCTGACAATGTGAACACCAATCTGTTCCATACATTATAATTCCTTTGCCAGTTAAACATTTAGCAAAATCATCGTATTTGCCAGGAGTATTTTTTTGCTTTATAATCCAAAAAGCCAATACTATTACTATGAAGATTCCCACTATGTAGATTGTTTTTGTTTTCTTTTTCATATTTAAAAAAAATAAAAAAATTAGCAGCCGCCTACCATTCCTCCGGCACGTGGAACTGCTTGTCCAATTGCTTGTGCATTCTGTACACTTCCTGGGTTAAGGATTACATAGAATGCTGCAATAACTAATACACCAACTACAACCCACAAGACTATTTTTTTTGTTTCCATTTTTCCTCCTTTACTCTCAGGCTCTTTACTCTCAGGATTACAACAATCCATTTTAACAACCCCCTACCATTCCACCAGAACCTTGTCCTTTCTCAATTCCCCTGTATTTATTACTTGCTAGATTAATGTAACTAAGTTCTATTCCTTCACTTTTCAATACTGATGCCTTTGTTTCATGTATACTTGGGAAGAAAAGAACTTTCCATTTTCCTAATTCTTCTAAGATCTGATCATTAGTAAATTCTGTTGGATGATTTTGTATTAAGTATTTAGCAAGTCCACGCATAGCATAACTATGAGCACAACCACAAGCTGATTTCCCATCACTAAAGATAATTGATTTAGCACCACAACAATATTCGCAAGATATTTGAGAGACTGTATCTATATATCTTTTTAAATCATTTCCTGTTAAAGTTAATGTTCTATCAAGATTACTAAGTACCCCAATAGTAGCATCTGCTTTTGCAGGATTGTTCGCTGTAACATCATCGTATTTTATTTTTAACTCATTTCCATAGATTTTAGGAGTTCCTTTTGGTATGATTTCTGAAGCACTTACACTTGCAAGTATACTTCCACCTGATTCTCCTGAACCTCCACCACTAGATTTTCCCCAATTATAAACTAAAAATAAAGCTAATATCACAATTACTACAACTGGAATAATATATCCAATATTTTTCTTTATTTGTTTTGACATTTTTCCTCCTTTTAAGATTATATTAAGAATAATAAAATTGAAACAGTTATTAAGTATTATTATGAAACTAGTTTCATCAAGAATTCTACTTTAATATAACAACATTAGTCATACCACGTCTTCTTCTTTCTATTACTCTTTTTCCTTCTAATTTATCTAATATCCTGGTAATCTTTACTTTAGTAAAATCTGTTTTCTCCACCAAATCAGATTGAAATATTGTTCCTTCAGATTCAATAATCTTTTCAAGAACAAGTTTTTCATCACCTTTTAGGTTATCCATAATTTTTTGATAATTCTCTTTTGTTACTTTTTTTAACTCAATTTGTTGTTTGATTATTTTAGTTTTATCCATAAAAATTAAATAAATACCTAAGATTGATAAAAGAATAAAGCTAAAACCACCAATATATGTGGGTAATAAATTTTTTTCATGTACACATTCCCCATCAATAACACAAATACCGCCTGAATGAATCATTAATTCATCTATTAAATTCTCAATTTGAATATTGTAAAGTATTAGACTAGATAGTAATAGTAAAGAAATACATATAATTAAAAATCCGATTATTCTTCTTTTCATTTTAAATTTAACCTTTTATTGTGTTTATTAATTCACATCTCCTACATATATTATTTCTACTTGGTTCATTACAAATTTCACAAGATTTTAACTTTTTATCAGATTTATAACTCTTTCTAAGATCTTCTCTTATTTTTAGAAAGTTTTCTATAATATTCATTTTTATTTTGGGGAATTGTTTTTCCATATCAGAAATAAATTTTCTTACATCATTTCTGAAAGCTACTCTAGAACAAGGACAAGGTTCATACATAACAGGAAATTTCATAGCTATTGAATATTTTTTAATTTCTTTGTTAGTTAAAAAATACAATGGTTTAATTCTTCGTATAAATTTTTTATTATCGACAATCCCTGTTTTAGGACCTAAATTAATATTTAAGCTTGGATTTCCTTTAAAATTATTCATTAAAATAGTTTCTACTTCATCATCTAAATTATGACCAGTAGCTAATTTTACTGCTTTTAATTCACGTGCTTTTTTATTCAATAACCATCTTTTAATTACCCCGCAAATTGCACAATTACTTAATTTAGTTTTACCTTGTATACTAGATCTTATATGACAAATAGAACTACCAAACTCTTTACGCATATTAATAACATGTAATTTTATTTTATGTTCTTTACAAAAAGTTTTTACATTTTTCAAACTTTTATCAGACCAATCTCCAATTAAAAGATCTATAATTAATGCTTCAACATTATAGCCAAATTTTTTTAATAAATAAAGTGTTGTTGTAGAATCTTTTCCACCAGAACAAGCTACTATAATTTTATCTTTCTTATTAGCTAAATTATATTTCTTTATAGTATTTTTTACTTTTTTTTCAAGTTCTTGAGCAAATTTCATTTTAAGAATTTTTAGATGAATCTAGATATATAAGTGCCCACACAATAAGTTATAATAATAACAATCACAGCAATAGATAAATGTTCTAAAATTACTTTTGAAGGATTTATTCTTTTTTGTTTACTTATAAAATAACTAAGTACACCAAGTAAACTCAAGCCCCAAATTACACTAATAATTACTGCTAAATTAATTTTAAATAACAAAATAGGAACTATGAATGTTAATGCAAAAACAAATTTTGATAATAAAGTTGAAAGAGTAGCTTCCCAAATTTCTTTAGTACTGTGTATATTTTCAGCTTCTTCAGAGATATGAATTCCTACTGCATCTGAAAATGCGTCAGCTATTGCTATTATTAATATACCGCCAATTACAACAAATTTAGAATGAGTACTAGCATTCAAACCAATAATTAATCCTAAAGTTGTAATTATACCTGAAGTAATTCCAAAACTGATTCCTTTTCTTATTGAAATTTTCATTGATAAAATTAGATGAACTGTATTTTAAATAATTTTTCTTTATTTTAAAAAGATTTATAAATTCTACTTTTGCTTTATTAATTGAAGAGGTGGTTATTAATACACACCTTAAGATTTCTTAAGGATTATGGGGGAATATAAAATGGAAAAAAATGAAAATTTCGAAGTAAAAGGAAAAATATTAAGTTTAATTCAAACAACATTTATACAAGAAACTGAAATAAATAGAACAAGATTATCAGAAAGGGTTGAAACTGATATAGCTCTAGTACCTTCAAAAGATTATGACAGTAGAATTAAAAGAATTATTTATCCTGGTGCTACAGGATTAAGAGCAGAAGATTTTATATCGGTAAATGGAAATAAAACTGTTGTTGAAGGATTTGATTTATTGGGCTATGCTGAGAGAATATTTAGATTGAAAAGTAGTCATAATAGTGAAATTTGTGAACAATATAAGTTAATACCAACAGATTAAAATTGAAAATTGGTTATTTTGTTAATTAGCCTATTATTTTTCGCCTTCTTCTTCCATCTTCTCTAAACGATCATAATAATCACTAAATTCGTTTAAATGTGCTAATGCTATCTTGCCTATAATCAAAGGGTCATCATTAGTAACATCTGTTTTTGGATCTGCTGTACCATGTTCAAGTTCAACATTCATTCCTCTTCTAAATTGGTCTACATCAAATTTATCCCATTTAATTCCAAGTTGTTCACCAACTTTTTTAGCTTCTTCCGAAGTAAAATTTTTTTTTGACATTTTATTAAATATTAGAATTGATAAGTAATTACCTTAAAGAATTTCGTAGTTTATTCTTTATTTCCTCTTTATCATCATTTTTCTCAACTTTCATAATAGCATTAATCTCTTCTGGAGATAATCCTGTTCTAGCAGAAATTTCATCAACTATAGCATCTAAATCTGCAGTATCTAATTCAAACTCCCATTCTGCTTCACCAATTTCAATTTCTACTTTAGCTTTTCCATCTTCTATTTCTACTTCAATTTCTCTTTCTTCTTCTAATCTTTCTAAACTTCTTAAAATATTTTTAGCTAAGTTTTTTGCTGCATTAGCTTGACCAAATGATTCTCCAAATTTTTCATTATCAAATGCTCTTATTGCATTTTCTAATTTTGATTCTGCTTCTGCTAATAATCTTAGAATTCTTAGATTTGCTTCAATATCTTTAATTTCCTCTCTTAACTCAGCAATTTCTTCTTTTGCATCTTTTATTGTTTCAAAAGCCTTTTCTTGTCTATCAAGTCCTTTCCTTTTTTCTATATTTTCTACATCAATTTCAATTTCTCTATCTGATCTACCAGTTTTTTGTTTTATTTTTATTCTTGATCTATTCTTCTTATTCTTAATCTCTATTCTAATTTCTCCAGTTTGTCCTTTCATACTGTTCAAGATAGAATCAATCAAATTCTGTTGTTGTTCTGTAATTTCACCTTTAATTTTAATTCTTACTTCTAATTCTCCAAAAGTTTGTTCAATTTCTTCATCATGTTCTTCTAGTTCTTTTTCAATTTCAATTATTTCTTCTATTTCTTCTAATGAATCACCTTCTTCTATTTCTTCAATATTTTTTTTAACTTTTAATAAACTCTTTCCGTGTTCTTTTTTTGCTTTTTCTGCTGCTTCTAATTTGTTCTCTTCAATCATCACCTTAACTTCTAATAATCTCTCTCTTGCTATTTCTAAACCTTTTTTTGCTTTCTCTCCTTTATCAAAAGTTAGAAGCAAAGCTAATTGATCTAATGCTTTATCTAAACTCCAAAGAAAACTATCTGGTGTTACACCTGGATTATCTGTGGGTTGTTGAGCATTTATAGTTGGTAATATTAAAATAACTAAAACTATAGAAAGAATTGTTTTCGGAATATCATTTTTATTCATTAACATCTATACATATTAGAGAAAGTTTTATTTTATAAACTTTCCTATTAGAAAACTTTATAAAGACTATAAAATCATTTTTAATTCTAAATTGGTTAAGATTATTTTAGATACAGATTTTTTATTAAGTGCAATAAAATTTAAAGTAAACATATTTTCAGAGTTTAAAAGAATTTGTGATTTCCCTTACAGTTTGTGGATATTGGACAAAACTTTAGATGAGTTAAAAGGGAAAAAACAAGAAAAATTAGTAAAAAGCTTAATAAAAGATAAAATAGAAGTAAAAAAAACAAAAAAAGATAAATCAGTAGATGATTTATTAATAGAGTTGAAAGAAAAGTTTGTGCTTGCAACTCAAGATAAAGAGCTTAAGAAAAGAGCAAAAAAGAAAAATCTAAAATTAATAACAATAAGACAAAAAAAATATTTAAAAATAAATTAAAATGTTTTACGAAATTGAAATTAGGTCACACATAAGAATACCACCTGATGCATTTAAAGTAGAAACTAAAAAAGCAGTCTTAGAAGTTTTGAAAAAGAAATATGAAAATTTTGTTTCAAAAGATCTAGGATTTGTTATAGGAGTAACTAAAGTATTAACAATCGGGGATGGAATAATTATTCCAGGAGATGGAGCATCATATTATGATAGCTCATTTAAAATATTAGTATTTAGACCAGAGTTACAAGAGGTAGTTTTAGGAAGAATTAGTGATATAACGGATTTTGGAGCATTTATTAGTATTGGGGCAAGTGATGCTATGATTCACATAAGTCAAACAATGGATGATTTTGTAAGTTTTAGTAAGAGTGGAGTATTAACAGGCAAAGAAACTAAAAGAGTATTGAAAACAGGGGATAAATGTAGAGCAAGAATAGTTGCTTTAAGTTACAAAGAAATTTCAAATCCTAAGATTGGATTAACAATGAGACAGCCAAAATTAGGAAATTTAAATTGGATAGAAGGAAAAGAAGAAGGAAAAGAAGAAAAAGAACCTGAAAAGAAAGATAAAAAGGAAAAATAAAAATGGTAAGAAAAGTATGTAAAAATTGTAAAATCTTTGTAACCGGAAAGAGTTGCCCTATTTGCAAAGGTAATATTTTTAGTGAATCTTGGAAAGGAAGAGTAGCAATATTTGATCCTGAAAAATCTGAAATAGCTAAACATATAGGGATTAAAGTTAAAGGAGAATATGCAATTAAATGCAATTAAAGTAAGATGATTAAAGTAATAACTCAAAAAGAAATTCCATTGTTAAATAGAAAAATAGTGGATTTAGATTTTTCTTTTACTGGAAGCACTCCAAAAAAAGAAGTTATAAAAAAAGAAGTAGCTGGATTTCTTAAAACAAAAGAAGATTTAATTGTTATAAAAAAAGTTAGTCCTAGATTTGGAGAGGAACGTATAAAGGTAGTTGCTCATGTTTATAAAAGTGTAGAAGATTTAAAGGAAATAGAAGAAATAAAGAAAAAAGTAAAACCAACTAAAGAAGGAAAAGAAGCTAAACCAGAAACCCAAAAACCAGAGAAGAAAGAAGAAGTAGAAGAAAAGCCAAAGGAGGAAGAAAGTGGCAAAGAAGAAAGTAAAGAACAAAAGACCGAGTAAAGTTTGGACAAAGTATAAAATTAGCGGAGACAACATAGAAAGAGGACAATCATGTCCTAAATGTGAAAGTGGAACTTTTTTAGCAGAACATCATAATAGGTGGTTTTGTGGAAAATGCCATTATACTTTATTTAAAAAGAAAGAGACTAAATAATTCTTTAGTAGATACTAACATGAACAAGTTTTTTATTGAGATCTCTATTTAATTCAGTGATATCTGTGTTTACTTCTGTAACATCAATATCCACATCTTCTTCTGTAGATATTATATATATTCTAGAATTTTCTTCTTTTCTTAAACATAAAGCATCATATTTACTTGCAAATTTGCAAAATGCATCTATTTCAGCTTTACTGGCTTTTTCTGGATTAAAATTAAGCATTATTTCATAATCAAGCATGGCAATTTAGAATAAACTAAAATTTTATAAAACTTTTCTATTTTCGTTCTAATCTTGTTAATATGTATTGTTTAAAGAACAAACCTTGTTTTGAATTAATAAGAAATCGAAGTTTGGTTGTTTGACTTTCTTTAACTATATAAAGATCATGGTCTAGTTTTCTTTCAATAGGAGAATAATTTGCTTCTATTTCTATTTCTCTCAAACTTTCTCCAAATTTATATATTGGATTACCTTTTATCGAGAATTCATTTAAGAATATCCTTTTAGAAGGTATAAAACTACAATTGTCCCTATAATCTTCTAAAAAATCTTCTAAATTAAATTGACTTGCCCTTGTTCTGTACTTGATTTTATCTCCAAAACTTGTTGCAAAAGCCATTTTGTATAAAACCCTGGAGAAGAGCTCCGAAGAACCCTCCCCTGGGCAAAAAAGAGGTGATAATTGTTACTACCTGGGTAACATAACTTATATATAAATGTTTCGTAGATAACTATTGTTCAGTAATAAATCCTATACACAACATTTATAATGTTCATAGTCCTTTTTAGAGGTATGCACGAACAAATTTATAACATGTTAATGCAAAAGGATGAAATTACTTGGCAGAATATTATTTATGGATTAATCAAAAGCGAAGAAATGGATCCTTGGGACGTAGATGTATCTCTATTAGCTAAAAAATATTTAGAGACTATAAAAAAATTAAAAGAGACTAATTTTTTAGTATCTGGGAAAATGGTATTGGCTTCTGCTATTCTTTTAAGAATAAAATCAGATAAATTAGTAAACCAAAATATTGCAGAATTTGATAATTTATTGTTCAGTAACGAGGAAGAATTAGAGGAAGTAGAAGAATATTTAGACGATGAAAAACCAATAGATGAAGTTCCTCAGCTAGTTTTAAAGACACCGCAACCAAGAAAGAGAAAAGTATCACTAAACGATTTAGTTGGAGCTTTACAAAAAGCATTGAATTTTAATGAAAAGAAAAAGTTAAAGAAAGAGGATGAAATTGTTTTAGAAAAACCAACAATTCCTGAAAAGAAAATGGATGTTTCTGTGTTGATTAAAAATCTTTATGAAAAAATAAAGGATTTTTTTATGAGAAGCGAAAAATTGACTTTTAGTAAATTAGTTTCAAGTGATAGAAGAGAAGATAAAATATTAACTTTTATTCCTTTGTTGCATTTATCTAATGAAAATAGGGTTGATCTAGATCAAAAAGAAGCTTTTGGAGATATAGATATAAAATTAATGAGAAAGGGGTATTATTAAAATGAAATATATAATATTGTTTTTAGTTTTAGTTGTTTTTGTAAGTGGTTGTGCTAATCTTGAAGAATTCCTTGAAAAAGGAAATACTGTTAGTACTGGTACTATAACTTTCATAAATGAAATTGATGCAATTAATTCTGGATATCACAATTGTGAAGAAGAATTAATAAGAAAGCATTATAGAGAAGATGGAAGTTATGAAGAAATTTGTTTAGAACCATAAGAACTAAGATTATTAATGAATAATTATTTTTTAGTATAAGGTACTCTAAATCGGCTATATTTATTTTTTATATATTCTTTACCAGAATATTTTTCACCAGATTTAGGTATAGCATTTAGTTCTTTCTTTTTTAATTTTAATAAACCTGGAGGAAATCTTTTTACATTTCCTTCGATTTTATCAATATCTTCGCCAGCAATAACATCAAGTGTTTTTTCTTCTTGAAAACCTAATTTAGGATAGTGATTTTCATCCCAATATATTTCTACCATTTGCTCTTTTCCATCTTTATCATAGAACTTAAGAATACTTTCTTTTCTTGGGTCTTTATCAATATTCTCTTGGTGTATACTAAGACCATCTCCCATGTATACATGATTATGACTACCAAGATAAATTGCGTTTGGTGCAAGATTTTTTTTCCAAGATTTATTAAGACAATAATTCACTCCAACCATAATACCAACAGCAGCAACAAATACACTAACAGCAATAACTGGTTCTGGAATGTTTTTCTTTATTTTTTCAACAAGATTCATAAATATGATCTATAAAAACCTGTATATAAAGGTTTCGGAGAATGACTATCATCCAGTAATAAATCTTGTACATAATATTTATAAATAATCATAGCTTATTATAAAAAGAAAAAAGAGATGAAAAGTAAAAAAAATAAAGGAATTCTTAAAAATATAAAAATAAAAATAGGATCTAATATGTGCATCTGTAAAAAATGTCCAAGCTATCCTTGCAGTAAAAAATGTAATGAAATATTATATTGCAGTAAAGGTAAAAGTTCAAAAAAAATTAAGAAAAAAGGATGTATTTGTGGCAATTGTTTAATTTTTAAAATGGGAAAATTTACAGAAGGATATTATTGTATAAGTGGTATAGCAAAAGAAAATAAATAACATTAAGTTAATTTTATTACTTTTTCTATTAAAAGAAAGCTTAATAAGTTTTTTTATTGCATATATGGTACTAAAATGGACACACCAACATTAACAAAGGAACAAATTGAAACTGCTAAAAAGGATGTAAGTCATCCAGTTGTACAAGTTTTATTAGACATGCAGGATTATATTGGTAAATTTAATCTTAATTGTAAAGAAAGAGAGGGAAGTGAAGATTATCAATCTTTTATTGGTGAAAATCTTGCTCCTGTAGCAGAAAGATTAGAAGAGTTATATAATTTTTATCTTGGTCCATTAGATCTTGTATCAGTATGGTCAAAAGTTACACAGGATTTTCAAAGTTTATATGCAAGATATAATTTAGCAGCAGCCATACCATCTGCTTATGGAAAAATTGGAATTACTTCTAATGGTTGGGAAGGAATTATTCCATTTATAGCAAAAGAAAAAAGATTGCCTGAAAGGGTAATGGGTGATGAAAAAAATCAACTTTATTTTTATAAAAGGTTGATGGATGTAACTAAAAGTCTCGATGAATTAGATTTTTATAGTTATGGTACAAGAGAAAATTTTGCTGATGTAGCGGAAAAAGCATATGTAGATGGAAATCAAGAAGCTAAGATAGAACTTGAAAAAATTATTACTTGGCAAAAGGAACATAAAGATGCTATATTATTGGGAATTCATGAGAATTTTGGAAATGGTTTTTCTGGTAGTTCACTTTTTGTAAATAATATGCATGATGTAAGAGACATAATTAAATCTTTATCAAAATAATTTCAAAACTTCTTCTATTTTCAATAATTTTTGCAAAAATCAATTATCTTAAAACATATAAAAATTTATATAATTTAAAAAATTCTATTAATCAATATGGAATCTACTCAGGAAAAATCAACTAAAGAAATTTCTAATTTAAATCTTTTTTATGCAATCCAGGTTGAATTAGCTGAAAGAGGAAAAACAGAATTTGAAATGGACCGTGTAGAATGGCATAAAGCCTATTATGATGCAAAGAATCATTTTCCTGATGTTATGGAACACTTTGAGGTTCGATTAAGAATAAATCCTTATTTACATGGACTTGAAACGGGAATTCAGTATTCTCTTCTTACTGGTCATTTATCAATGATTGTATCTGCTAATGGTGAAAAATATAGAACAGAAAGGATTGAAGGAATAAAACAACATTTATCGAAAGTTGATAATAATACTAAAGAAATTGCAAAATATATTTGCGATTTAATTGAATAATTTCAAAACTTCTTCTACTTTTATTAATTTTTCTTTTTCTGTCTATCGTGCATTGTTACATTGACAGTAATTAGAAGAAAATTTAAATACAAATAATATTCTTATATAGTTTATTTTAGGATTATAGAAAAAAATGGACTCAATAGTAATAAAAAAACTGACCAAAAAATATGGCAATCTCACGGCAATTAATAATCTATCTTTAAGTGTAAAAGAAAATGAGATCTTTGGTCTCTTAGGTCCTAATGGAGCTGGAAAAACTACTTTAATAAATGTTTTATCAACTTTATTAAGACCTACTAACGGAAAGGCATTCGTAAATAACTTTAATGTTCAAAGTAATTCTTCAAAAGTAAGAGAATCTATAGGAGTAGTTTTCCAAGAAACTATATTAGACACAGAATTAAACGCTATAGATAACCTTGAATTTCATGGAAGATTATACAAAATACCTAAGGCTACAAGGGAAAGAAAAATTGTAGAAATGCTTAATTTAGTTGGTTTATCAGATCATAAAAGAAGAAAAGTAGAAACTTTTTCTGGAGGCATGAAACGTAGATTAGAAATTGCAAGAGGATTATTGCACCATCCAAAAGTGTTATTTTTAGATGAACCTACCTTGGGTTTAGACCCACAAACAAGAAGACATATTTGGGATTACATATTAAATCTAAAAAAGAAAGGAAAGATAACAATATTACTAACTACTCATTATATGGAAGAAGCGGATTATTTGTGCGATAGGGTAGCCATCATTGATAAAGGAAAAATAATAGCATTAGGAAAACCTAAACAATTAAAATCTAAATTAAAGGGGGATATGGTTAACATCAAACTAAAAAAATTAAATAATAAAATAATCGAAGCATTCAAAAAAATAAGTTCTATAAAAGAGATCAAAACCTCACAAAATACAATAAGTTTGCTTACAAAAAAACCAGAGTCAAAAATTGTAAAATTTATTGATATAATCAAGGATCTTAATGGAGAAATCAATGAGATTTCTATACATAAACCCACACTAGAAGATGTATTTTTGTATTATACTGGGAGACAAATAAGAAATGATACATAAAGACATACATACTATCTGGTGGAGAGAAATAAAGAAAGGAATGGTTGACAAGTGGCAGTTAATTATTTCAATAGGTTGGCCTCTTTTTTTAATCTTTGCTATAGGTATTGGAATTGATTCCTTTATTGATATAAAAAACTTAGAAATTAGTTACACTGAACTTTTGGGTCCAGGAATAATTGCTGTACTTGCAATGGCAGGTTCTATGTCTATAGGAAATTCCATTATAGAAGATAAGAAAGGATTCATAAAAAAATTACTTGTTGCCCCAATATCAAGATCAGCAATCTTTATAGGTAAAGTCTTAGGAGAGATGACCATCAATTTTGCAATGACTTTAATTGTTGTAATTATATTTCTTATTTTGATAAAATCTTTAAGTATAATTTCAATACTTTTAGCTTTGTTATTTATGGTCTTAATAGCATTTGGTTTTTATGGATTTGGAATTGTTTTAAGTTCTTTATTTAAAAGAGCTAAAAGCTATCAGATAATTACCGGACTTATTGTTGCTTTTATGATTTTTTTATCAGGGGCTTTTTTCCCTATAGAAAACTTACCTTTATTATTTAGGATTTTTGTTCTAATTAACCCATTAACTTATGGAGTTGATGGACTAAGAAATGCTCTTGTTAACTTTGGTGAATTTAGTTTAATCTTTGATTTAATTTTTCTATTGATATTTGGGGTATTAATGTTGATTCTTGGGTCTTATTCATTCAAAAAATCAATTGAGAAATAATTTAATTACTTCTTCTATTTTCAATAATCTCTCTTTTCCAGATTTCATATCCTTTAAATTTACTTTTTTAGCTTTTAATTCTTTTTTACCAATAATTAAAGTAAATGGAATTTTTAGTTTATCTGCATAATCTAAGTTTTTAGAAATACCTCTATCCATTATATCAAGATCAGTTTCTATTCCAGAATTTCTTAATTGTTCTGCTATTTTCAAGCTTTCTTTTATTGTTTTTATTGGAATTATGTAAATTTTAGTTTTTGTTTGAATATCTTTATTAAAAACAGTTGAAATTGCATCTATACCAAAGGAAATTCCAGTAGCTGGATATTCTTTTTTTGTAAAAGAGCTAATTAATTTATCATATCTTCCACCACCACAAACAGAAGCATTTAATTTTTTAGAAAAACCTTCAAAAACAATTCCTGTATAATATCCTAAGCCACGAGCTAAAGAAATATCAAATTCAATGTTTTTTACTAATTTAATTAATTCTTTCATATCTTTTAGAATTTCTGAGTTAATGAATTTACTTAATTTTTTTAATTTTTCTTGATTAGAGCCTTTTATTAGTATGATTTGTTTGATTTTTTTGATTTGTTCTTTTTTTACTTTTTTTATAATTAATTCTTTTTCTACATAGTTCCAGCCTAATTTTTCTAATTTATCTATTGTAAGAATTATTGATTCTTTGTCTTTTATTTTTAAAGAGTCTAAAATAGCATTTAGGATTTTTCTATCATTTACTTTTAAAGTTATATTTAAATTTAAATTTTTAAAAACAGTTTTTGTTAGGTTTATGAGTTCTACTTCTGCTAGAATTGATTTTGATCCTATAATATCAGCATCACATTGTAAGAATTCTCTTAATCTTCCTTTTTTTATTGGTCCATCTCTAAAAACTTTACCAATTTGGAATGTTTTAAAAGGTAATTTTAATTGAGGATTTTGACTAATAAATCTTGCTAAAGAAGTTGTAATTTCAAATCTTAATCCTAGTTTTCTATTACCTTGATCTTTTAATTTAAAAGTTTCTTTTATAGTGTCTGATTCTTGTCCTGCTCCTTGTTTTATTGCTAAAGTTTCATATCTTTCTAGGATAGGAGTTTCTATTTCATTAAAGCTGAATAATTGAAAAGTATTTTTTATAGTTCTAACTATTTCATTTCTTTTTCTTTTTTCTTCTACATTATAATCCTTTGTTCCTTTTGCTTGTTGCATAGAATAAAAGAAAGAATTTTGATTTAAATAAGTTTTTGTTTTTGATTATTAGTAGAATGTAAAGTAATAGAGGTGAAGAAGTAAAATTTAAGTCAGATAGTTTTTTATATCTTTAAAATCAATAGTATATATTATGGAAATAGAAATCCGAAAAGCCACAATCAAGGATTTAGAAAATATCTTAGATCTAAACTTGAAGCTCTTTGAAAGGGAACATAAAGAATTTGATGAGACCCTAGACTGTAAATGGACAAAGAGCGAAGAAGGAAGGAAATATTTTAGCAGGAGAATTAAGAAAGGTGATGGTTGTGCATTAGTTGCATCTGTTAATGGTAATGTAGTTGGTTACCTTGTTGGAGGTTTTGTTAAACCAGAATCCTATAGAAATGTGTCTAAAATGATCGAATTAGAGGATATGTATGTTCTTAATGAATTCAGGAGCAAAGGTATTGGTACAAAACTATACAAACAGTTTCTTGCTTGGGCTAAGAAGAAAGGAGCTAAAAGATTGAGAGTTACGGCTTCAACTAAAAATAAAAGAGCAATAGAGTTCTATAAAAAGAATGGTTTTAAGGATTATGATACAACATTAGAAAAGGATATCTAATAAGCTCAAATTTTATTGAACATAATAGTATTAAATAAGTTAATAATTTCTTTTGCTTGTTGCATAAGGTAAAAATGTGTATTTTGGTTTAGATAAGTTTTTATATTTTTGTTATATTCTCAATAGAATGAAAATAAGAAGCTATCTACAAAGTGGAGATGCTACACCAAGACAACAGGAAATACTTGAAAAATTATTAGTTCTTATCGATATTGAGAGGGAATGGGTTGACAAAGTAAATTCAGTTCATAGACCATATCAAGAGGCTACTAGACGTGCAGAAAACTTTTGGGGTTTTAATTTCAAACAGATTTCGGATCTTGTTATTGATAGAGAAATTGTACCAATGGGATATGTTGCAGCTACTCCTTATCAAAACATATTGGATGAGGTAAGACAAGGAGTTCACAGGACAATTCTCGAATCAGTATCTGAAGGTTTAGATTTCTTGCCTTTTGTACAGCGTAATTATGAGATATTTGAAGGAAAACCACTTCTAGAAGAAAATCTGGAACCAGTCCATTGAGCATAATCTGTGTTGAGTTCCTTTTGCTTGTTGCATAAGAAAAATTTTTAAAAGAAGAGAATAATTCTTTATTAACTTCAAAATAGTAAATTACTCGAAAGGCTTATAAATTCATTATATATCCCATTTAACATGACAATAAAACGTCAAGTAGTTCCATTTAAGAATCAGGATAAATTAAAAGAAGGATTGCTTAAAACTCAGGGTGGAAGTTATGTACATATTTCTCGTTATGGTAAGGAAATTAAGGGTTCATGGGAAAAATTTGCAGAAACAGATGAGCAAGATAAACTAGAACAAGGATTAATAAAAGTTCATTGGACAATTGAAGATTATATTCCTATTGATAGTTTAGAAGAAATTAGAGAATATGATTGTTTTGTGGCTACTACAGTTTATGGAAGTGGAGATGCATCACAAGTTAGAACATTAAGAGAATTTAAGGATAATGTTCTAATGCAAAGTACATCAGGTAGAGCAGCTGTTGATTTTTATTATGGTGGTGCAGGAAAAATAACTGCAGATTTTATAAGAGAACATTTACCATCTACAATTCCAACAATACGTAGAGGACTTGATGTTTTAGTTAAAAGATATTCTGCACAAAGAAAGTAAAGAACTTTCTAATCATAGTCCTTTGTTTCTTTTGCTTGTTGCATAAGGTTTTTAAAAGAAGGAAATAATTCTTTATACAATGAATATTATTCAACTTACTAAGCAATTTGCGAAGAAAGAATATGCAAGGCATGATCCTTTACATCAGTGGAATCATGTTGAAGCTGTTATGAAAATGGCAATAAAGCTTGCTTCTTTCTATCCTGAAACAGATTTAGAAATTTTGAAACTATCAGTGATGTTACACGACATTTCTTATGAGAAATATGAAACTCATGTTGATGAATCTGTAAAAGTTGCTGAAAAATTTCTACGCAAAAATAAGTATCCTGAAGATAAAATCAAAAAAGTGAAAACTGTTAT
>SDBV01006339.1_pt1 | contig 16424 bp, 14 predicted proteins | sample 2277081 | NCBI WGS metagenome assembly SDBV01 (sample SAMN10402039, study PRJNA504765) | marine sediment metagenome | isolation source: marine sediment core GS10_PC15, 223 cmbsf | place: Arctic Ocean: Southern Knipovich Ridge | collected 2010
AAGAACCACGTTACCGCCGGGCGGATACCAATGGGCGCATACATTGAACGGGAAATTCCATCTACAATCACCGACGGCGAGCGAATCGTACTGATTCTGAAAAGACCCGATTTCACTACCGCAAACAATCTGCAAGAAGCCATCAACAGCCGCTACGGTTCAAATTCTGCGTCTGCATTGGGAGCCGGATCGGTAAACGTAAAGATTCCAGATGCGCTCCAGGCCAATCTCGTGGGCTTTATCGCGGCCCTACAACAATTGCAGGTAACACCGGCCACATTGTCCAAAATCGTAATAAACGAAAGGACAGGAACAATCGTTGTAGGTGGAGACGTGATAATCAAGCCATGCCAGGTCGCGCACGGAAGCCTCACTATCAACATTGCAAATCTACCGACAGTGTCGCAGCCACTTGCCTTCAGTGGAGGCGAAACAGTCGAATCAACCATACCGATTATTCAACCAGATGAAGAGCAGGCATTCTTGATGCCCGTAGAAGGCACATCGGCCACCGAGGTGGCGTCGGCACTCAACAAACTCAAAGTCACGCCTCGCGACATGATTTCCATATTTCAGGCACTGCGCGACGTAGGCGCGCTAGAAGCCGATCTGGAGGTCATGTAATGTTCGAGGTAACGCCCATACATACCAATTTCAGTGCACACACTGAAATCTTGGGCAAATCTATTGAAAAAGCGCAGAACGAACAGAAACAAGACCTGGCACTGGAAAAACTCGAGCATCTGTTCAACTTCATGATCATCAGCGAGATGAGAAAATCCGTGCCTGAAGGCGGCCTCTTTGGAGGCAGTAGCGCGGAAAAAATGTTCCAGGAGTTCCTCGACGACGCACTGAGCGCGGAAATGGCAAAGGGACGCAGCCTCGGAATAGCAGACCTGGTCGAAAAGCAGTTGCGTGCAGGCGAAATTCAGAATCAACTGCAAGCCACCCTCGAACAACCAGAAAGTCAGTGAATACCAGATGAAGATGTGTTTAGGACGAGGAACTGAGCAAAAAAGGGACTGATGCAAGCGAAGCGAGTCCGCGAGCGGAGACGTGTCTGTCCCTTTTCTTGCGTCCCAACCAGAAAACCCACGGCTTAAACGAACACTCACGAAAGTTAAGCCCAAACAGCATACTGCCGATATTTAGAAATAGGAAATGAGGAAAAAATGGACGAAGTCTTGACAGCCCTGTGCGACCTTCTTGACGAGGAACTTGGCAGGCAAACAAAACTACTGGAAGCATCGCAGGAACTGCGAGGTGCAGTCGCTTCACAAATACCCGCAAGCGTCGAAGAGAAGACCGCTGCCCTTAATGTCCTCATAAAGCAAAACAAAGTCGCCGAAGGTGAACGATGCAGGCTTCTGTACAGGATTGTCGAACATTTCGGCCTTGAAACTGACGAGCAAACGCTTACCGACTTAATCAAAGTTGCTCCCGAACCATGGAGCCTAAGGTTGAGAAAGTTCCAGACGCAATGCAACGACACACTTAAATCGACCAAGGCAGTGACGCGGCAGAACACCGGGATTTTGCGCAAGTCGCTTCGGGTCATTGACAGGACAATGTACCAGATTCTTTCACAAAACATCGCGGAGACTGGCGGATACGATTCAAGCGGCGGCGACCGTGCAAAAAGCCAACTCAGACCGGCAATGATAGATCAGGCGGGATAAACTTGACATGACGACATTTCGCGTAACCCAAAGACTGCTCACCGACAGGGCGCTGAACCACCTGAGCGGAACCACGCGACGCATTCTCAAACTGCAGGACGAGTTGTCCACGGGAATGCGCGTCAACGACCCTACCGACGCGCCCCTTGACCTCAGACGCGGCGTCGGCCTTAGGTCGGAGATCGCCAAAGACGAACAGTTCCTGAGAAACATAGTCGAAATATCGCCGCATTTGAACGAGACTGAGACGGCGGCTCAAAACGCGCTAAACTACTTTCGCAGAGCGAGAGAGTTGACCGTGTCCGCGGCGGGCGGAGCAAAAGACATTTCTCAACTTACAAATATTGCGCTCGAAATAGACCAGATTCTCGAAGGAATACTCGACGAAGGCAATCACATCACAAACGGACGCTACATTTTCGCTGGAACAAGGACCAAAAGCAAGGCATTCGAAGAAACACGCGGCACAGACGGCCGCATCGAGTCGGTAATCTATGCCGGAAACGACGCAGACATAGAAGTCGCAATTTCGGAAAACTCCAGGGTCGTCATAAATCAGTCTGGCGACGACGTGTTTATGGCCAGTCAGGACGCTTTTCAGTTGCTAATCGACTTGCGAACGGATATGGAATCAAACGACGTAAACAGCCTCCAGGGAACACGCCTGGCCGAATTGGACAACGTTATCGACGGACTTGTCAGTTCGATGGTAAGGGTCGGCGCCATACACAACCGCTTTGATAAAGTTACCGAAAGCACTGAATCCTACATATTGGGCAATCAACAATCCATGTCCGACGCCCTCGACGCCGATTACGCTGAAACGTTAGTAAATCTCAACGCCGAGAATAACGCATACCAGGCGGCGCTGAACGCTACAGCGCGGTCCATTCTGCCAAGTCTGCTGGATTTCGTACGATAGGCACTTAGCCCGGCGCCAACGTCGGGGGCCAACCGTTCGTTGTATGAGACTTACACTCACTACTACTTTCTCAATCATTTGTGTCTCCGCACGCAAGAACCGTTTAGCATCGTTTGCTACTGCATCTCAAGAGCCCAATCATAAAGTGTTTCTTTCCGTGCATCTCATGGTTTATCCTATGACACACATCACAAAAACTCGAAACTCGAATTACCACAAAGGAAGTAGTGCTTAATGAGGTCGGGGCAACTAATAACGGTAGCGGTCTTTTGCCTGTTTACATTCTTTGCGTATGCAGAACCTTCTGATGTGTTGCTCCTAAAGAACGAACACATCGAGGTGGAGCTTCGGAGTTCTGATGGTACTTGGAATACAGTGAGGATGGCGCGGGCGACTGGAGGCGATTCGCTCGAAATCAGCAGCGATGAATTCGAGATACTGCTTTTCGACGACAGCCGTTTTACAGTCGATGATTATGAGGTGGGCGGGGAAGCAAAGATTTCCATCGAAGAGGGAAAGCAAATTGTTCGAATCTCCTATAAACGAAAGGCGGCAACAAGTCCAAAAGCGCCGGAGACCGTCGAGGTCGTATACGAACTGGGCGGCGGAGCGTATTTCCATAAGGGCCTTTTCATTCCAATGGAGGAAGGGGATAAAATCGACCGTTTGCAGGTTGCCAGGTTTTCGACATCCGCCAAAGCTTCCCGTGGCGGATTTGGCGAGGCTATATTCATCAATAACTGGTTTTTCGGCGTTGACTACCCAGGGTTTTACAGCCGGCACAGCGATGGTTTCAAGGAACCTGACTATTATTACCGATGGTTTTACGACATTGATCTCGACGGACGCGATGCAGAGTTTTCTCCGCGCGAAGGACTCGTAACTTTGTTCCATTTCCCCGGTTACGCGCAAAAACAGAGCGATGGGCAATGGGGTATTTCGAGCAAACGCTTCGTTGCGGGACTAAGCCCAAAGAAAGGAGAGAACGCCGAGCTCGCGCTGCTCGATTACATTTCAAAAACCAGAAAAAAACCACGCAGTTTTCTCCACTACAACAATTGGTACAGTCCGGAGGCCAAAGCCGTAACGGTCGAAACCTTCGTCAACAAAGTTTACAAATCGCTCAAAGAAAATCTAGGCAAATACGGCGTGGAACTCGACGCGATGGTGCCGGACCACGGGTGGGAAAACTCCAAGACATTCAAGAGCATACTCGAACCCAAACTTGATGAAGACCATGATCCATTAACCGAAATCAGCGAGGCGCTGCGAAAAAACGGAACAGAGCTTGGGATTTGGTACGCAATCGACGGAACAAACCAGAGTACCGAACATGGACTCGAAATCGGATATGCGCCCGCTTACGTCGAGGGCTTCGATAGGTCGAAAAGGTGGATGCAGGGCAAGGCGTATTTCGACATACTCGATCCGAAATACATCAGCGACCTGAAGAAGTCGCTTCGTTTTCTCCTTGTGGACGTCAAAGTTAACTATATCAAACATGACTTCAATCACAACTTCACGTCAAACTATATGACGCAGCGGCATGCGCGGGAAAAATGTCTGGACACCACGCTTGAGTTGCTGGAATACGAACTCGGCCTTAACGCCGAAGTCTTTCAGAACTACACTAACGGCGCATGGTTCAGTCCGTGGTGGTTGCAATTTGCCGACACGATTTGGATGATGTCGGGTGACTCCGGCGGAAGCGGCGATTGGCCACAGCTTTCACTCAGGGAAGGCGCAACAACCTACAGGGACAAATACTTCTTCGAAAGCTTCAACAATCCTGAACGCTGCATACGTCCCGTGCTGCCAATCGCCAACTTCATGACCCACGGAATACTGTTTTCTACAAGAAAACCGTTTACGGATTTCAAGGACACATTGCACGATTGGTCGAACTATGTCGTTATGTATTTTGCACGCGGAACGATGCTCAAGGAATTGTACATCACCCCGGAACTTCTGGACGACGACCACTGGAAAGTCCTGGGAATGGCATGCAACTGGGCCGTACGCAATCAGGACAGGCTTGTTAACACCGTCCTGATCGGCGGCGACGCATCCAAAGGGGAAGTCTACGGGTATATCAGTTGGGTTGATGGCCGCGCCATTCTGACTGTCCGAAACCCGGACAGGCGTGAACAGACGCTGACAATTCCTTTCGACCAGACAGTGTATTACCGTGGAGAAAAGAGGACAGCGTACAGCGCCAGGGCCGTTTATCCCTTTGTCGAACAAATGCCCTGGAAACTAGTTTCGGGTAACGACTTCCTTGTTAAGGTCCCCGGCGATTCCGTGATCGTATACGAACTCGAACCCGGTGAGCCAAAAAGCGGGATCGAGAAAGCACCGCAGCCCTTGCCACCTTTCAAAAGCAAAATCGAAATGACGTCGTTTGAACTAGAGATAATCGTTCCGGATGAAGAAATGAAGCGATACGACCTTTTAATTCAACCTTGGGGCAAGGTAGGGGTCGCTCTCACTGTGAACGGCCAAGCCGTTGAACCAACCAAGGCCGTTGAAGCCAAGCAATGGACTCTATATGCCTTCAACTTACGGGAATATCGTGGACGCACTCTGAACATACAGGCCAAGATTACCGCAGGCAAATACGAGACGCCGCCAAAAAACAGCGAAGTAGCGCTGCAAGCATGGCTGGTTGCCGGTCGTAGAATAGACGCCGAGGCGAAGCGGCAAGACAGAAACCTTCCTTTTGCCATCTCGCAAAACTACCGCCGCATCTCCCAGGAGCTTGTTCCCAGGACTACATTCCAAATAGAGCCAGGGAAACGAAGTTCTTCGTAATTAGGATTGGAAAAAAGAGGGGAAAACTTCCCCTCTTAATCTGTATTGCTGCTATTTGTCGTCGGCCCACATTGCCTGGTAGCCAAGGTGCTGCATGTACTGATCCAAAAGAATCATTGCCATGAAGGACTCGGCGACTGTCCATACGCGCGCGACGATTGTCGGGTCGCGTCGTGTAGTGGCGCTAAGCTTGGCGTTTTCGACCGATACCTTGTCGATGGTGTCTTGGTCTTTTGCGATTGTTGGGGTAGGTTTGATTGCCAGCCTTGCCACAATTGTCTGACCGGTTGTAAGGCCGCCTGTTATCCCGCCGGCGTTGTTGGTTTTGAAGCTCACTTTACCGCCTTCAGCGCGAAGCTGGTCGTTACATTCGTAACCGGTCATGTCTTTTACGGCGTATCCCGCCCCGACTTCAACCGCTTTGACGGTACCGATGCTCATCATGCGTCCGAGTTCGCCGTCGAGTTTATTGAACACAGGCTCACCCATCCCCGCCGGTAATCCAGTTGCGATGATTTCTACGAGGCCGCCACTCGAATCGCCCTCATCCCGAATCTCGAGGATGCGCTTTTCCATAGCGAAGGCCGCATCCGTGTCCGGGCAGTTCATTGTGGGATGGATGCCGAATTCTTCGCGAATTGCCTTGGAATCCATCGGTTTGGCCGCGTCCTGGATAGCGATAAGGTCCTTTTCCAGTTCGCCAAGTACCGCAATCTTTTCGATGAAGCGCATGTCGCTATTGAATCTGCCGGATGAGAAGACCCAGTCGTATATTGGATCATAGTCGCGCCGGACTTTTCGGAACATTTCTACCTTTGCAAGGGCTTCTGCGGCGGTCATGTCCGCGGCCCGGATGCCCGCGGCCTCTTTGACATACGAGAAAACCTCAATCCCGTGTTCCTTGAGTATTTTTCGCGCTACAGCGCCTGCGGCAACTATTGTCGATGTATACCGTCCGCTAAAGAACCCGGCTCCTATGGCATCATCGTTACGGCCGTATTTCTGATACGATGCGTATGAAGCGTGCCCAGGCCTTGGTGTGCGGTTCGTTAGCTGATACTGTTCGATGTGCTCGAAATGCCTGTCGAGATTCGGTATAAGGACTACCAGCGGCGTACCGTTGGTGAGGCCTTTGTTATTGAAGCCCGGCATGGTTTCGGCAGCATTGACGCCGCTATAAATCACGGGAACGTCCGGTTCGCGCCGTGGCGAGGCCAATTCGCTCTGTCCGGGTTTGCGCGTGAGCAACGACTCGTATATTTCCGCTTCAGTTATGTCCAGTCCAGGTCTAACGCCCTGCATATGGACTGTCAATCCGTTCTGATACGACCCGCCAGCCACGCTCGTTTTGAACATGGTTCCATAGCTACAACCTAACATTTCCAATTCTCCCTGTATTTGAAATTCTTGTAAAGTTCGCCATTATACGGAAACAGCGGCACTGTTTCCCAGTTTTTTCATAGCTTCGGCAAAACCAGGGTAAGTGATGGATACTGCTTCGTATCCGTCTATAACTGTTTCCTCTTCCAACATAGCGCCCGCTATTGCAAGGGCCATCACCACACGGTGGTCGTCGTGGCCGTTTACATGGGCTCCGTGGAGTGGACTTTCCTCTATTACCAAGCCATCCGGCAGTTCCTCGACCCTTGCACCCATTTTACCCAGTTCAGACGCCATTACCGCAATTCGGTCCGTTTCCTTAAGGCGCGCCTGAGGAACGTTGAGAAGCCGCGTCCTGCCCTTGGCAAAACATCCCAGCACGGCCATCATAGGCAGCGCATCGGGAGTCGAGTTCAGGTCGATGTCGATTCCTCTGAGTTCGTTGGCCTTGATGCGAACGCTGCCTTCCTGTATCTCCACGGATGCCCCAAAGTTTCGGAGATATTCCACTACAGCTTTGTCGCCTTGCGTGTCGTTCATGTCCAGGCCTTCGCACACAATATCGTTTTGACCAAGCGCACCAGCGGCGAGGAAGAAGGTTGCCGACGAGAAATCTCCTGGGATTCTTCTTTCTACCGGCCTATAGGCCTGCCTGCCACGAATCCTGAATTCCGTCCATTCTGCGTCATATTCCACGAGCACGCCCTGACGAGCAATCCAGTCAAGCGTGATCCCCACATATGGCCGCTCGTTAAGCAAAGGCACCTTTATAACGGAATCGCCATCGGCCAGCGGCGCGTTTATAAGAAGCGACGTAAGGTATTGGCTTGTAACGGCTTCAATGCTAGTCTCGCCACCCGTCAAACGCCCGGAAACTGCAAAAGGCGCGCAACCGTTGTCGCATACAGACCGGACTTGCGCGCCAAGGTCGTTCAACGAGTCCGCGAGAGGGCCGGCTGGCCGGCGTTGAATCTGGTCGTCCCCAGTCAGTGTAACGCTACCTTCGCGAAGCAGCGCGGCCGAACCCATCGCTATACGCAAAGTGGTACCGCTGTTTGCGACGTCTATTGTTTCATCCGCGACTCGAAAGTTGCCTCCGTTTCCAGACACTGCCCACGAATCCTGATCGACATCGATCTGCGCGCCAAGAGCGCGATACGCACGTACGGCGGCTTCTGTATCTTCGGAAACAAGTGGATAGCGTATAGAACTTTCACCATCCGCCAACGCAGCAATAGCCACAGCGCGGATCGTGTGTGATTTCGAGCCAGGTATTGAAACTTCCCCGCGAAGGTTGCTTTGTCGTACGCTAAGCTTCATGCGATGCAGCTCTCCCTGGTGTCCCTAAGTGCCTTTATTATATCAAACACGCCCTTAAAATGAAGACGGTATGATAGACACTTTGCGCCCAACAGTCAAAAAACGGCAAGGAAACCGACTTCTAGCCCGGATATCTCACCGGTTTTTGTCGCGAAAGCGCGCAGATTGCGTCATATGAAGGCGTTAGCGATGCGAGCCGGGCGAAAGCGTGTAGACACACGTAGAGGTCGGCGAGTAAGATAACGCATTGAGATGGCGTGAGATGCGTGCTTGCAGCAGAAAACCGGTGAGATATCCGGGCTAGGCCATTACCGTTGCTTCTGCTTCAATCCAGCCCTACTTTCGACACCTTTACTGGGCTCAGAGGGGAGCCACTCATTAGAAAACCATCAAAAAACGCCCAATGGAACACTGAAATCCCCCTTTATATAAAGAATATGAGGCGGTTTGTGCGGCAAACCGGTTTAGGGGGTTGACAAGTTGGCCGCATTGTGCTAGACTACGTGAAAGTTGAAAGCGCTACGGTCTGTCACTTGGTGTGATGGAAAGAGGGTCAAAGCTCCTGTAGCCATATCTCACATGGGAGAGGAGGTGCAAAGTTTAATGAAAAAATTAATTGCAATGAGTTTGGTAGCGATGGTGTGCGTGGGTGCTGCTCACGGTTTCATGATTGCCATTCCGTTCTGGTTGGATACTGGGTCGGCTGACGGTTCGTATCCGCCAACCACCGGAACAGTGACGTACATTGGTATGCGCAACGGTTCAACGAACGATCTTGACATTTTGCTTGAGTTCTTCGATGCCGCTGGAGCTAATGTGACACCAACGAATAACACGTTTGTGTTGACAGCAGGTAGAGGTACTGGTATCCGCCCTGGTGCAACTGATATAGTTACTGAGGGTGACACACCGCAAGCAAGAATCAATAGCACGGCTTCGTTCCCTGTAGGTGCTGCCGCCATATATTGGGGTGGACCTTCGGTTCCGACCGCGACAATTGAGGACATCAAGTCTCGTGTCATAGCTGTGAGCACAGCGGGTAGCGGCGAAAGCTATGAGTCCGCTTATTTGGCTCCTGCTGCGGCAGTGTTCGGTGGATAATCGTTACTGAAGCTCAGTAGAAGTTTTATTAATTGAGTAGAGCGAGAATGTTGGATAACATCCTCGCTCTTTTTTTGTCTTTTCGGCGTGGGTTAAACCCAGATAAGGGCATGTGACCTTATCTGGGATTATAGAGTCTCTGCGCCAATGATGCGCACGCAGGCGTCGTAGACCGTTTCGGGTTCAATAGTTTCCAGTCGCTCTCGGTATATGTCTGTTCTTTGAATCGTTCGGCGTGGAATTGTTTTGTCGTAAACGCTGAGTATTTCCGTGGCTTGTTGGTATGGTGCGTGTTTTTCGGGGTCTGTACCTCCGAATATTGCCACGACGGGTGTACCCATTGCGGCTGCGATGTGCATTGGTCCTGTGTCTCCTCCGACGTATAGGTCTGCGCAGTTTGCGAGCCATGCATAATGTTTGAGAGTGTCAGTTTGTGGAGCAATTGTTGGGTTTCCCCGGGTCAGTTTGATGACGCTTTGGACTATCTCGAATTGTTTTGGTCCCCAAGTTAACATAACTTCAAAACGGCCGTCGGCCATAAGCAGATCCGTTAGCGCGGCGAAATGCTCGATAGGCCATTGTTTTTCGGGTCGTTCGACGGGGGCGTGGAGGACAACGACCCTTTTGCCGCCGTCGAACATTCGATGAAAATAGTCGTCTATCTGGTCCTGAATGTCATTTGGAACCGAGATAAGTGATTCGTTCACGGGTTTGACGCCGGGGAGTTTGCAGCAAAGCAGGAGGTTTTCTTGGGTCCTGTTGATCGATTGTGATTCGAGTTTGAGTCGATTAGTCAGTGCTAGTGAGTTGAATTCACGTGACCTTGGGCGTGCAAATCCGAACCTGTCTGGGGCATTTGATAGGCGTGTGATGAGTCCGCTTTTGAGCAACCCATGGAAATCGAGTACGATATCGTAATCATTTTGGCGGATTTCCTTGCAAGAGGCCAGAAAACTCTTGACGGAACCCCACACACCCTCGCGTCGGTCAACGATAATGACGTAGTCGAGTTCCGGGTGGCCTTCGACTATGTCTAGGGATTTGCGCTCGACGACCCAGTCGACCCTTGCTTTGGGGTATGCGTGTCTAATTGAATGCAAGGCTGGCAGTGTCCTTACGACATCGCCTATGGAACTTAAGCGAACAATTAGAATACGTGGGAATCCGTTGATCATCTACTGAGGATAACTCCTTGCTTCATCACTAGTTCGAGAAGGCGACGGCATCTTTTATATTTTAGCCCGGTCGAAACGTATAAGCTTCGGGCTTGACACCAGACGTCATGGCTGCCTTGCGAACCACGAGAAGAGTAATGGCGGAGAGGGCGGGATTCGAACCCGCGGTACGCTATTTACGTACACACGCTTTCCAAGCGTGCTCATTAAACCACTCTGACACCTCTCCGCAGGCGAAGGGGATTATATTTCGCGGAGTGCAAAAAAGTCAACTTGGGGCCATTACTTTTACTTTTGCACGGGGGGTAAAACTTAGGTATAATCCTCATTCAACAATGCAACAAAACTTCTTTGAGGAGATAAGGTTATGAGCAACGCTATGGAACTTACGAGCGAAAACTTCGACGCAACGGTGTCCGAGGGCGTCACGTTGGTTGATTTTTGGGCTGAATGGTGCGGTCCTTGCAAGATGATAGCGCCTATACTTGATGAGATAGCGGCGGATTATGAAGGCAAAGCTACTGTTGGCAAAGTGAATGTTGACGATGCGGCGGATCTTGCCACGAAATTTGGGGTATCGAGCATACCCACCTTGCTTGTTATTAAGAACGGCGAAGAGGCTAAGCGTTTCGTGGGAGTTACATCTAAAGAAGAGCTGGTCAAGGCGCTTGATGAGGCCACCGCTTAGGTACAATAGCCTCAAAAGATATTGATTTTTAGCGCCGCCCAGCTGCGGCGCTTTCGTTAAATGCTTATATAATAGGAAGTTATGAATAGCTGCAATTATGATGCAGGAGGTAATTTGAAATGTCGGCAAAAAGAGTAGGGGTAGTTGGAGCAACGGGTGTAGTTGGCGCTTGCATGCTTAAGGTGCTTGCGGAGCGCGATTTTCCTGTTAGTGAAATCAAGTTATTGGCTTCTGACCGCTCGCGTGGTAGAAAGCTGGAGTTCAAGGGGGAGACATTGGAGATAGAGGTCCTTGACGAGAATTCGTTTAAGGGGCTTGATATTGCTATTTTCAGTGCGGGTGGTGGAACGAGCAAGAAGTTTTCGCCTATAGCTGCCAAGGATGGGTGTGTTGTTGTAGATAATTCGAGCGCTTGGCGGATGGACCCGAAGGTACCTTTGATTGTTCCTGAGGTGAACCCTGATGATGTGAAATGGCATGAGGGAATTATTGCTAATCCGAATTGTTCGACAATTCAGATGGTTGTTGTGCTCAAACCATTGCATGACGCCGGTAAAATCGAGCGCGTGGTGGTTTCGACTTATCAGGCGGTTTCCGGAGCGGGTAAGGCTGCTCTTGATGAACTTCGCGAGCAAACACAGGCCATATTGAACAATGAAACGTATGAGCCTAGTGTTTTTCCGCACCAGATAGCGTTTAACTGTCTACCGCAGATTCCTCAGAGTGGGGCGTTTACTGACAATGGTTACACTTCCGAAGAAATGAAGATGGTGAATGAGACGCGTAAGATCATCGGTGATGATTCGATCATGGTCACGGCTACTACCGTGCGTGTACCTGTTCATACGAGTCACAGTGAATCGGTCAATGTTCAGACGCGTGACAAGATCACCGCGGCGCAGGCAAAGGAGATTCTCGGAAATGCGCCGGGGGTGGTCGTACAGGACGACCCGGAGAATCAGGTGTATCCACTTGCGACTGACGCGGCGGGCAAGGGTGAAACCTTCGTTGGACGTATCAGGGAAGACATATCGCATCCGCGCGCTCTTGATATGTGGATTGTTTCGGACAATCTTCTCAAAGGCGCTGCGCTGAACGCGGTGCAGGTTGCGGAGTTGCTGCTGTAATAAGCGCATATATGTATCGGATATTGACGGGCCTCAGAAAGGGGGCTCGTTTTCTTTTGGTTTTTGGGATCTTATGGTTGATGAGTCTTTCCCTTCGGTCGAGATGACAAGGGGAGGCAGTGGACGTTATGGCAGCAGTGCAAAATAGGATATTCTTCGTAGCGTAGGCTGGGGCAATAGAGGGGGTATTTCGAGTTTTGATCGATTTTCTGAACCGATCTTTTTTCTTGACATCGAGAATCTAAGTACGTATACATAGATTATGAAGACAATACGACAATTCTCCAAGAACACCCTTGAGAAACGGCGGAAAGCCAAGTTCCAGTCTCTGGCGCAGCTGGGGCCGCGCCCCCTGGGACTTCATCTGCACCTTCAAGCGGGGAAGTATTCCCACCTTCTACGACGAGAGCTATGAACTGCTCAAACTCAAGCCCGACAAGCGCTTGGTGGTGACCACGAACAATCCCGATATCACCTACACCTATCGATGACTCGACAACCTCGATTATCACGGCATGCGCCTGAGTTTTGTGGAGATGGCCCAAAGGGATGCCGAGGGCAACACCCGGACCTGGGTCTGGCTGACCAGTCTAATCGTTACCCGCGAAAACGTTATCGAGATCGCCCAGGCCGGACGGCTGCGCTGGAAAACCGGGAACGAAGGAAATAACGAACAGAAAACCGGTTACGGGATTGAACATTTCTGCAACTGCTCGAATTACAACGAGATGATGGCCCTGTACTTTATCTTACAGATAGCCATGACCCTCATGTGGCTCCTGGCGCGAAGCAACTTGTTGGATGAGGCGCCCGTCCTCATTCACCTAGCATTCGAGTTACTCGAATCGCTGCGCAACGCCCGGATAGACATAGACAAATGCGACCCACACAAACACCCCTACCAAGTGCGCTTCACAAGACCGCCACCATAGCCCCATCGAGCAGTCCGCAGTCATTCTTCTCAAGCCGTAACCGATTAGCCCTCCCCAAAAACGCCACAAATATGTCCACTTGACGATGCCAAACGCGCAATCCTTCCAGCGGACAACCAAACCGCCACCCTCCCCCCGCGATTTTGCACCGCTGGACCAAACTCGCTTCACATTGTATCATGCCGCGAACCGTGTAATAATGCATCATGAATTCGTCCACTAAGCGCCGCGCGTCTTTCAGACTCAAGGGCGGCAGCTTGGACATGACGATACAAGGGTTTGGAACTGAGAAGAGGCACAGATACATAACGACCGCAAAACGGGGAATTCCGCGAGGGAGTATGGCCTGTACATGCCGGATTTAGCAAAGTGGACCACCCAGTTGGAATGTGTCGCCCAAAAGCCGCTTGAGTATTGCGCGGACTTTCCGCGCATCGCCAAACGTTTCGAGGCGTGGTGGGTGCAAGAGTGCCTGGACCGGCCGATCTTGATTGGCTCCGCCAACCGCAATCCCGCGCGCCCCATTACGCGCCGCCTCGAACTTCTGAACGATCCCGGGGCATGGTTCGATGCCAAACGCGCCGACATGATGCAGACGCACAATGTGGGCGATGCGCTGCCGCATATTCGCGTGGATTTCGGCCCCGTCTTGCTAGGCTCCTTCTTCGGCGGCGAGCGCGAGTTCGGCGGCGACACCGCTTGGACCCATCCCTTCATCCAAGACGACTGGTCCAACGAACCCGATTGGCGTCTCGATGAGAATAACCCATGGTGGAAGCTCTTGAACGAACTCCTCCACGTCACCGCCATCGATGCCGGGGGGCGTTACCTTGTCTGTTCGCCTGACCTGGGCGGTTCCGCCGACATCCTGCTGAACCTGCGTGGCGCGACGCCCCTCTGCATGGACACCATTACCCAGTCGGCCAAGATTAAGAACGCCAGCGACGCCATGTACACCGTTTGGCAGAAGACTTTCGAGACCCTCTACGAAGCGACTGTTGACGCCCATGGGGCCGGCCTCATCCACTGGTTTGGGCTGTGGTCCAGCCGCCCCTACCACGCACCCGCGTGCGACTTTAACTTCATGATCGCCCCCAAGGAATTCCAGGAACTTTGCTTGCTTGACATCGCAAAACAATCCGCTGCCGCCGGACGTGCGTGCTTCCACCTCGACGGCCCCCAGGCCGCAAACCATATTGACTCGCTTCTTGAAGTTGAACACATCCAGGCCATCCAGTTCACTCCCGGCGCGCAAGACCCGTCCGCTCTCGCCTGGGTCGACATGTTCCGAAAGATTCAGGACAAAGGCCGCTCCGTCCTCGTCTTCTGTCCCACGGACGAAGTGCTTGATTTATGCGACGCATTAAAGCCCGAAGGATTGGCCATAATGCTGGACAATCCGCCTCCCGTAAAGGAATTGAACGAACTATATGAAGCCCTGTGCCGGCGTTTTGCTTGCCCGGCCTACTCATGACAAAAAAGGAGAAGAACTCATGAAGAATGACCAGAAACTGCCACGCCGCTCGTTCATGAAAAAGCAAACGCCATGCTGCGGCGCGAATACCGCAAACCCTACATCGTGCCGGAAATTGTGTGACGTAGAAAAAGCAAAGGACCCGAACATATGACTTTCTTAGGACTTGAGTTCATCATTTGGATCGTGCTGGCCATTTACTTCGCAGCTATGCTGCTTCTAGGCTGGTGGAGTAAACGCAGCATCAAGAACCAAGAAGGCTACCTCCTCGGCAACCGGCGTTTCGGCGTATCGATGATGGTCATGCACGCCTTCGGCGCGGGCACCAACCCAACTGACACCGCAGGCACAATCAGCGAGACGATGGCAGGCGGCGCATCGGGGATCTGGGTCTCCTGGATGTGGATGTTCGGCACACCTTTCTACTGGCTCATCGCCCCAATCATCCGCCGCATGCGTTGCCTCACCGTAGGCGACTATTTTAATGACCGCTTCGGAAAGACCGCCACAGCCGTTTACGCCCTCGTCGCCACCGTCGGCATGACCGTCTTCCTCGGCGGACTCCTGCTCGCAACCACGCGTACCGTCCAGGGCATGATGGGAAAGGCCGTCCTCGATCCCGCCGCCGGGGCCACCGACTGGTGGTTCTACGGCATTCTCTTCGCAACGACGTTAACCTTCATGGTCTACGGCTACTGGGGCGGAATCGTCGCAGCCATACGAACCGACATGATCCAAGGCATCATGATCATCGTTCTCTCATTTCTTGCCGTCCCCGCCGCGCTCCACTACCAAAACGTCGGCGGACTCCCCGGTATGCGCGAAACCCTCGCCACCCTTGGCGCCTCAGAGGGGGAATACCTCAGACTCTTCTCCGGCGGGAACTTCAACATCGCCGCCATAATCCTTCTCAGCATCAATGCGCCCCTGAGCGTCCTCGCCCAGCCACACATAATGTCCGTATGTGCTGCCGGCAAGACGGAGTGGGAGGGACGTGTCGGTTTCGCGGGAGGCAACTACCTAAAACGCGTTTGCACTATCGGATGGAGCATCCTGGGCCTCTGCTGGCTCGCCTACCTCACCCAGTCCGGCGCCGAAATCCACAAGGATGCGGCATTCGGCGACCTCATCAGGGCACTGCTTTCCCCCGCGCTTCAGGGCGTTATGCTCGCCTGTGTCATGGCCGCCTCAATGTCCACCGGTGACGCCGTGCAAGTCACTGTTGCGGGTGTACTGTCGCAAAACATCTACCGGCCTTTCATCAAACCTCACGCGACCGAGAACGACCTCCTGCGCGTGACCCGATTAGCCGGAATTGCCGTCATTTTTGTGGCGCTCTTCTTTGCCGCCATGCCAAGAAACAAAATCCTGACAGCAGTGATGGACTACGCGAATATTTTGGGCCTGGTCGGCATTTCGGTGGCCATGGGCATTCTCTGGCGCAGGATGAACACCGCCGGCATGCTCACCGCGACCTTTGTTGCCGTGACCTCTTTCGTGCTGACCCGCTATGTCTTTGATCTCGGACGCGAATTCACCGTCGGCGTTCCCATGTTACTCGGCATCATTGGCGGTGTTGTTGCGAGTCTTGTGACACGGCCTCCGGATCCGGCGGTCATAGAGAAATTCTTCAAGAAAATCCACGTCCCCATCGGCGAGGAAGAAAAACTCGATTGGTCCCTTGATGAAGCCGTGCCCGAGTCCACGCGCCTGATTACCGCAGGCGGGCTGTTCATAATGAGGCCCTCCCGCCAATCCTGGGTAGGATTCCTCCTTATTCTGGCATTATGCCTCGCCTGCCTTGGCGTAATGCTG
>SDBV01006340.1_pt1 | contig 16422 bp, 11 predicted proteins | sample 2277081 | NCBI WGS metagenome assembly SDBV01 (sample SAMN10402039, study PRJNA504765) | marine sediment metagenome | isolation source: marine sediment core GS10_PC15, 223 cmbsf | place: Arctic Ocean: Southern Knipovich Ridge | collected 2010
TCGCGCTCGCGAAGTGGACGGTGCGGGTCGTAGAAGTGAACCCAGACAAAGAAGCGCTCGCTGGAATCGAGTTGCTCGAACCAAGAGATGGCATCATCGACGACCTCGTTCGCGGGCCGACGGGGTTCTTGCATCCGGTGTTCCAACGTCAAGATCGGCCCGCGATAGACTTCGAATCCCTGGTTCAACCCAAAGCTTTCGTCGAGGATATAGGTTCCGACGAAAGCGGCCGTGCGAAAGCCGCGCTCGCGAAACACTTCCGAGATCAACCTTGCGTCACGCTTCAGCGCGAAGGCTCCGTTGTCGTGAACACCGTGGGCAGATGGATAGGTGCCGGTGAGAATTGAAGCGTGCGATGGCAGGGTGGTCGGCGTCGGGCTGACCGCCGATTCGAACAGGACTCCCCGCGCCGCGAGTCCATCGAGCGTTGGCGTAGCGGCTGACGCATGACCGTAGGCGCCGATTCGATCGGCCCGAACCGTATCGAACGTGACCAACAAAACGCTCGGAGCCTTGGCGTCGAGCTGCGTCGAATCAGACGGCGGCGCCGCCCGAATGCCGGTTGGTAAAAGACAGATTGCGAGTAGAGCAGCTACCCGCAGCGTCGGCTTCATCGTTGAGCGGTGTTCGAACATGCCAGAAATCGACGCCTCATGGCAAATTGCGGTGCGCCCAGTACGGGGAGTTCTTCAGCCGTCCAACGTCCAAGCTCAGAATAGAAGATACCAAACGACAAAAGTCAACGGAACCAATTGCGGATGCCACGAAAGGCGGTGCCCCCAACCACCCGCCTGGACATCGGGCGTTCGAAAAGCGTGCGGAAGGGCTGGACTGCGCGCGCGATCTCATCAATCTGAATCCCGCGTCAGCGATTTTCGAACGACGGCTCGCGCTTCTCGAGAAACGCGTCCATCCCCTCGGCGCGTTCCGCGCCGGCGGAGATCACGCCGAAAGCGGCCTGCTCGAGCGCATGGGCGGTGCGCACGTCGGCGTCCTGACCCTGCAGGATCACGCGCTTCGCGGTCGCAATCGCGAGCGGCCCCTTGCCGGCAAGCTTCTCCGCGGCATCCAGCGCGGATCCGAGCAGCGCGTCGGGCGCGAACAGCCGATTGACGAGACCGATGCGAAGCGCGGTTTCCGCGTCGATCGGCTCGCCCCCCAACACGAGTTCCTTCGCCCAGGCCGAACCGACGCGGCGCACGAGACGCCCCGTGCCGCCGAAGCCCGGAATCAGGCCGAGCTTGACCTCCGGCTGACCGAAGCGCGCCTTTTCGGATGCGTAGATCCAATCGCACGCACACGCGAGTTCGCAGCCGCCGCCCAGCGCGTAGCCGTTCACGGCCGCAATCGTGGGGGCCGCGAGCGATTCGAGGGCGTCCCCCACGGCGTGCCCGAGGCGGCTGAAGGACTCCGCTTGCTGGGCGTCGAGTCCGCGCATCTCGGCGATGTCTGCTCCCGCCGCGAAAGCCCGCCCCTCTCCGGTCAACACGACCGCGCGCACGGATGTGTCCGTGCCGAGGCGCTCACAACAATCCAGCAGCTCCTCGAGCGTGGCGCGGTCCAGTGCGTTGAGCGCCTTGGGACGGTCGAGGGTCAGCAACTCGACGGGGCCGCGGCGCTCGCTTCGTATACGATTCATGGCTGTACTCCTCTCATCGCGTCAGCGGATCGATGATCTCGGGGGCGTCGCCCCCGAGCGCGGTCTTAAAAAAGTGGACGCGTTGCCTCAGCGACTCTTCGGCACTCTGCGCGCAGTAGTGTCCCTCTCGCGCGCTGCTCTCCGCGAGCGCGGGATCATCGCATCCCGGTGTCGGATCGACACCTTCCACCCCCCTCGGCACGTACTGGTAGAACGCCGCGGTCGTTCGCGCATCGATATTCCCGGACACCGCGCCTTCGATCCGCTCGAAGCCAACAATCGCGCGCCCCGGCTCTCCGAGTTGTGGAATCGGGCCGAGCTCTCGAACCCAGCTGCGCGTCGCGTGATTGGGAATCAGCGAATCGTTCAGACCCTCCACGACGAGCACACTAGCGCGCTGGGGGGGGTCGATCCCGAGCGGCTCGCGGTAGAGGAAGCGCGCGAAATTGTTTGGGTCCTGGTCGTCGAAAAGCTGCTGGACGAGCGCGAGTGCGACCCAGACGTCGATCGGAGAGAGCTGACTGAAGCCGAGAAAGCGCAGCGGCCCGCGCAACTTCTCCGAGCCCTGGTGGATCAGGGTCTCGCTGAAGCGCCGCCCGGGTGAAATCAGTGCGGCCGCGCGGATCTCGGGCGCGAACGGAAGCAGCAGCGAGCCAAGATGGGCGCCCTCGCTGATTCCGAGATACAAGAGCGGGCGGCGCGCGTCGATTCCGTGGATCCGCGCGAGTTGATCGCCGCCCGGCACCTCGATTCCGTGGATCCGTGCGAGTGGGTCACCGCCCGACGCCTCGATCGCGAAGCTCGGGATCTCGGCGACCGCCTGGATCGCGCGCACAAACGCGAATTGTTCGGCAACGGTGAGGACGAAATCGTCTGGAAATTTTGAAGCCGCCATCAGGCGCAACAGGAGCTGGGTCACCTGCCAGCCCGCGCGCGCGTCGACCGATGGGCCCGGCGGACTCACTTCGCGATTGATCACATCGGTGAAGCCGATGACCGCAAAACCCGCCGCAGCGAGCGAATCGCGCGCGATCTCGACCACCTCTTCGCGAGCGCTGCCGGGATTTCCGTGCTGGTACATCACGACCGGAACCGGGCCCCGATAGGCGGCGCGCGGTAGCGCGAGCGTAAACGGCAAGGTCTGCAGTCCCGTCTGAATCGGAGCCCCGCTTTTTCGGCCTCTCGCGAGCCAGCGATCGGCGTCGCGCCAATCGGGAGCCGTCCAGGTGCCGTGAACGACTGCGGCGACGGCGTCGTCCCGTGTCGCGCGGGAGGGGTCGGCTTCGACCCTGCTGATCTCGATCAAGGGAGGGGGCCCGGCCGCGGTCAGCTTGCGAATTGCGCCCAGGTCGTCCGCAATTCCGTCGAGACTGCGAACCGTGAAACGCGCGGCGAACGCCACATCGGCGCGTTCGATCGCGATCGGGCCCGAAGCAACCGCAGCCAGAACCTCGTCGACGAGCTTTCGCGCGCGCTTCACCGCCCAGCTGTCGTCCAGCTCGCTCGATCCGTCCCTCACGGTTTCGAAGAACGCCGAGGGTTCGTACGGCGATCCCGTGTGGGAAAGCGTCCGACGGGTAACGATCACTCCGTAGCGGTGGCGGGGCTTCAGAGAGACCGAAGGGAAGAGCAGCAGTGCGTGGTCCTCTCGACCTCGAGCGATCTCCGTACGCGCATCGAGTCGAAACGGGATTCGCGACGCGTAGTCGGGGCTGCCGGGTGTGACGTCGAACAAGCCGATGGAAGCCAGCGGATCGAGGCTTTGCTCAGGGGTGTGTGGCATGGAATCGAGATCTGCCGGAACCGAGAGCGGAATCGTGATGTGGGCGATCGGGCTGAATCCGTCGAATTTGCGAACACCGCTCACGAGCGCATTCATCAACCACCGGGCGGTGTGTCCGAGCCCGGACATCTGGACCCGAAGCCTGTGCTCGGTCGGATCCGAGGGGTTCGCGGCGAGCCAGTAGTCGTCCGGATAGGGCGCTAGCTGTCGCAGGTTTTCCCGGTCGTAGGGGATCTGGACGGGCGGGATCTGCACCCCCGTCGCAAAACGGATGCGCTCGTCAACACCCCACTGCCTCCAGCTCACTTCACATTGGGACGCGAAATCGAATTCGCCCACGGGGTCGAGGGCGAGCCGCGTCGGCGTCACGCGATGGACGCGCATCGCCTGCGGGGCGCCTCCGCACGACAATTCGATGCGATCGATCGCACGATCGTGCACCGCTTCTAAAAACTCGAGGATCACCCAACCACTGATCGGAAACCCCGACTCGCCGTCGCTCGGGAAGCTCTCGCGCAGGGGGGGAAGGCCCGGGCGCACCAGCGAACACCCGACGTGAAAGAGCGCGACGAGCGCCGCGACCCACGCGAACCAACGAAGACCTCGAACGCGAGGCCACGGCCGAGAAAAATCACAGCAGGTGCGCCGGGTCGTCATAGGACAATCGAGCGCGTCGGCCCGATCGCTGCAGGAGGTTCGAGCCCGCGCGCCTTGCGGCTCCGCTCGAAACCCCAGCTTGAAATCAGACATCGGCATCTGAAGCTTCGAGCGCCCGGCTCTTCGCCCAGCGGTAGTCGGCCTTCCCGCTCGGTGCGCGCACGATCTCGTCGACGAAGATCACGCGCCTGGGAAGCTTGAAGGCCGCGATGAAATCGCGGCTGGCTTCGATCAGCTCGTCCATCGAGATTCGCTTGCCCTCGCGCGCGACGACCAGCGCTGTGACCTGTTGCCCCCAACGCTCGTGGGATGTCGGAACGACGACCGCGTCGTAGACGCTGGGGTGATGCTTCAGCACGCGCTCGACCTCCTCGGCGAAGACCTTCTCGCCTCCCGTGTTGATCGTCAAAGAGTCTCGGCCGAGCAGCTGCATGCTGCCATCGGCGGCGACCCGCGCCCGATCTCCCGGCACCGCGTACCGCACGCCGTCTACGATCGGAAAGGTCTCTGCGGTCTTGCGAGCATCCTTGTAGTAGCCGAGCGGAACGCGGCCTCTCCGGGCCAGCCAGCCGGGCTCGGGCGAACCCGGCGTCGCGGCTCCCGAGAGGTCCGCTTTCAACACGAGATTCTGGGGCTTCATCGCAAAGTCGCCGGTCGTGACCGCGTCGCCCCTTGCGGAGTACTGCGAGGCCTGGGTTCCGGCCTCGGATGAACCCAGCGCGTCGAGCACGCGCAGGCCGGGGATCCGATCCAGAAATTCGCGCTTGAGCGCTGCGCTCAAGGTCGCTCCGCCAGAGGTGATCAGGCGCAAGCGCGAAACGTCGTAGTCACCGGCGCGCAGCTCATCGGCGAGCGGCCGGCCGAAGGCGTCGCCGACGATGCACAGCGCCGTCGCGCGCTCGCGCTCGATTGTCGACCAGATGTCGGCGGGATCCAGGCGTTGCAAATTCGAAGGAACGATCACGGTTCCGCCCACGTACCACATGTTGAATGCGACCCAATGGGCGGCGCCGTGCATGAAGGGTGGTGCGGTCAAGACACGCGGGCCTTCGGTCAGCGCGTGCGCGACCACGGCTTCGAGCGACTCTGCGCCGCTGGAATACAGAGCGGCATGGAAGATGTCCTCTTGGCGCCAGAGCACGGCCTTGGGCATCCCCGTGGTCCCGCCGGTGTAGAGGATGTAGAGATCGTCGGGCGACAGATCCGGAGCGGGGCGCAAAGGCCGGGCCGCGGCGAGCGCCTCCTCGTAATCCAGCGCCCCCGGCAGCAGCGGCTCGGCTGAATCGTCGGGCACCTGGAGCAACAATGCGAGCTTCGGGAGTCGATCGCGAATTCGATCGAGAACCGGCGCGAAGCTCGCGTGGAAGATCAACGCGCGCGCATCGGCGTCGTCGAGCAGGGCGATCAGTTCGTCGTCCACGTAGCGGTAATTGACGTTGAACGGCACCGCGCGCGCCTTGAAGGCCCCCAGCATGCCCTCGAGATACTCGTTGCCGTTGCGAAGGTAGAGGCCCACGTGGTCCTGGCCGGACTCCCAGTTTTCGAGATTCGATCGCTGCGTGTGGCAACCGAGTCCGCAGCCGCGCATCAGGTCCGCGAGCCGCCGTGTGCGATCCGTGAGCTCGCGCCAAGAGATGCGCCGATCTCGAAAGACGACTGCTTCGCGCTCGGGAATTCTCTCTGCGATGGCTTCGTGGATCAGCGCGAGATTGAACATCATGTTGGTTCCGCATTTCCGAAAATCGCAACGATCACGCGAAGCGCTCCAGGGCAGCCAACGCGTCTAGTGTATGGGATACCCGCGCGCGTCGAGAGGAATCTCCGGACAAAGCGTAGCCGCCGTCGTCCATCTGCTCATCGAGAATCCGAGCAACCAGTTCAGCCACCGCGAGACGGGAGCCCGGAAGTGCGTGGGCTTTGCAGAGTGCGAATACGCGGGCCGTCCGAACCGCGTCATACACGCCGGTGCGAAAGCCGCGCTCGAGTTCTCGACCGCACCATTGGAGAATCGCGTCGGCCTGCTCGTGGCGAACGAGCGCGAAGCAGTGAAAATACGCCGCGTTGGCCTCCCACGCGGATCCCTTGACGAGATCGGGGCTCCAGCGCCCGGCGAGGTAATCGGCGGCCGAAGCGAGCGTCGACTGCCGGACGAAGGGGGTCTTGGCGAGGTATCCGGCGATCATTCCGGTCGTGAAGATCCGCTCGTCCTCGGCAGCGCTCGGCGGGTCGGACCACGAACCGTCGCTGCGCTGGGAGGCGGAGAGACTGTCGCATGCGCGCTCGACCGGCGCCGCGTTCGCGCAGCGAAGATCGTCGAGGATCCCCAGCATCCGCAGCAACCGACCCACCGAAGTCTCGGAGCCGAGATCCCCCAGCAATTCGACCACCACCGAAGCGGGCCGCGCACCGATCAAAGCCCGCGCGCAACCGATCGCGACTTCGTCGTCGGCAGACTCGACGAACGCGGCTGCGCGCTGCATCGCGGCAGACACTTCCGCGCGCGGTTTCGCATCGGGCGCGCCAGTCACGCCCGCATCAGCAGGCCCGTCAGGTAATTTCCCTCCGGGTGGTCAATCGACACCGGATGGTCGACGGGAGGTCCGAGGACGCGCAACACCTGCACCGCGCGGCCCGCGTCCAGCGCGGCCCCGAACACGATCTTGCGAAAAAGATCGGCGTCGATGTTGTGCGAGCACGCGAAGGCGAGCAGGTAGGCGCCCGGCGCGGATCGGGCCAGTGCGTAGAGAAGCGCGTCCTTGTAGGCCCGCGACGCGCGTGAGACGTCTCGACGGTGCCTCGCGAGTGGCGGCGGATCCACGACGATCAGATCGTACGACTCCTCGTCTTCGCGCAGAAAATCGTGAACGTCCCGTTTTACGAAGCGCGCCGGCAACCCGGGTGCGTTCGCGGCGAGATTTTCCTCCGCGAGTGCCAGCGCCGGAGCCGAACTTTCAACTAGCGTCACAGCACTCGCTCCGCCGAGCGCGGCTGCGACCGCGAAACCACCCGAATACGAGAACAGATCCAGAACGCGCCGTCCCTCGGCGAGCGAAGCCGCGAGGTCGCGCGCATCGCGCTGGTCGAGGTAGAAGCCTGTCTTCTGTCCCGCAATCACATCGATTCGATAGCGCCGGTCGCGCTCGCAGATCTCGAACGGGCGGTCGGGCGCCGTACCCCAGAGCGCCCCCTGCTCGATCGACATGCCTTCGCGCCGGGCCGCAGCGGCGTCGGCGCGCTCGAAGCCGGTACCCGCGCCGGTGGCCTCGCGAAGTGTGGCGGCGATCAATTCGCGGCGCCGGTGCATCCCCGGCGCCGCAATCTTCGCGACCACGACGTCCGCGTAGCGATCGACCACCAGACCCGGCAGTCCATCTCCCTCTGCGTTGATGAGGCGCACGGCCTGCGTATCGCCCAGCAGTGGTTGCGCGGCTCGCCACCCAACCGCGAGGCGGATCCGCTCGGCGATCAGGTCGTCATCCGGCGCCTCCTTGCCGAGCGTGAGCATCCGAACCCGCAGCGCGGACCGGGGCGAGAGATGGCCGTAACCCAGAACCTCACCCTCCGCCGACCGCACCCGCACCCAGTCCCCGGGCTCCCCAGCTCCCTCGATTCGATCGATGGCCCCGGAGAGAATCCAGGGGTGGCGGCGACGAATCGAGCGATCCCGTGTAGGTTTGAGAACGACTTCGGTCATGAGCTTCACTCTACGGACCTCCGGGGCATTCGCCAACCTGGGGTCGCAAGGGAGGTCTCCGGCGAGAGGGCCACAGCCCCAGAGCTGCGCGAGAGCACTGCGTTCGACCGCCACGAGGGCCGATGTCGATAGAAACGAAATGGCCAGCGGCGGGTTCAGAATGCCGACCGGCGACTGGGCCGCCGGAACGCGATTGGGCGGCCGGAACGCGACTGGGCGGCCGGAACGAGAAAGGAAAACGCCATGAGAGAGAGGTTGGAGACGTTGTATCGGACGGCGTTTTTGTGCTCTGTTTTCGCGCTCGCGATCGCAGCGCCCGCGATTGCCGAGGATTCCGAGGATTCCAAGAAACGCGGAGCCCCGCGCGCGACGGGATTCGAGGAGTCCGACACGGACGGAGACGGGCGCCTTTCCAGCGAAGAGCGCGCTGCGGCCCGCAACAGGCGCCACGAACGGGACATCGAGGAGTTCGACGCGGACGGAGACGGGGGCCTTTCCAGGGAAGAACGGGCTGCAGCCGACAAGAAGCGACGGGAGCGCCACATCGAAAAGTTCGACCAAGATGGGGATGGAAAGATCTCCGAAGCAGAAAAGCGTGCGGCCCGTGCGACGAGCACAAAGCGCCTGCTCGAGCAGTTCGACGCGGACGGAGACGGAAAACTGTCGGACGAAGAAAAGCAACAAGCCAAGGCTGCGCGCAAAAAGAGCCGCGAGCAACGAGAGCGTGACTCCGGCGACCGACCCGCGCTGGATCAGCCCGGCAACGCACCCCAGGAGCCCTGATCACGGACACGAGAACGGGGAGCGCTTTGACCAATCGCGAGCCGCGAAGACCCACCAATCGCCTCTCCAAAGAGGCCAGCGCATACCTGCGCCAACACATGCACAACCCGGTCGACTGGTATCCGTGGGGGCGCGAGGCGCTCGATCGCGCCGCGGCGGAGGACAAACCGCTGTTCGTCTCCATCGGCTACAGCGCGTGTCACTGGTGCCACGTGATGGAGCACGAATCCTTCGAAGATCCCGCCACCGCCGCATTGATGAACGAGCTCTTCGTCTGCATCAAGGTCGACCGGGAGGAACGCCCCGATCTCGACCAGATCTACATGGACGCGGTGACTCGCTTACTGGGACACGGCGGTTGGCCGCTCAGCGTCTTCTGCAAACCCGGTGGCGAGCCGTTCTACGGCGGCAGCTACTTTCCGCCGGAGCCGCGCCAGGGCATGCCCGCCTTACGCCAGTTGCTCGCGGGGATGGCGGACGCCTACGACAACCGACGCGATGAGGTGGAGGTTGCGGTGGATCAGATCATTCGAGCCCTCCATCCATCCTTCGCGGCTGGCACCGGAGAGCCAGCCGGCGCGAAAACCGTCGCCAAAGCGGCGCGCGGGCTACTGCGGGCCGCAGACCGGGTGCACGGAGGCTTTGGAGCGGCTCCGAAGTTTCCCACCCCGACCTACCTCGACCTGCTGCTCGCGGCCGCCGACGTGTTGCCGGCCGACGAAGCCAAGGATGCCCTTTCGCACGTCGCCTTCAGCTGTCGCGAGATGGCGCGCGGAGGTGTCTACGACCACATCGGAGGTGGATTTCACCGCTACTCGGTCGACGCGCATTGGGGCGTCCCCCACTTCGAAAAGATGCTCTACGACCAGGGTCAGTTGCTGCGGGTCTACGCGGAGACCTGGCGCCGCACCGGATGTTGCGACGGGGCGCTGCTCTGGCCGATCCGAGAAACCGTCGACTTTCTCCGGCGAGAGATGGGCGCCCCGGACGGCGGCTTCTACGCGAGCCTCGACGCCGACAGCGAAGGCGAAGAGGGAAAGTTCTACGTCTGGAAGCCCGACGAAATTGCCCGCGTACTCGGCGAGGAGCGGGCGGCCGCGTTCGACGCCGCCTACGGCGTGACCGCTGCAGGAAATTTCGAAGGCGCTGCGACGGTCCTGCGCGAGACGACGGGGGATCTCCGCAGCCGCTTCGCGGAAGAGCGCGAAGCGCTGCGCCAAGCGCGAAACGCGCGGATTGCACCCGACACCGACCGAAAACGCCTGGCGGCCTGGAACGGCATGCTGATCTCCGGCCTCGCGCGCGCCGGAAGCCTTCTCGACGACGACGGGATGCTGGACGACGCAGTGGCGGCGGCGGATTTCGTGCTGGAAAAATTGATCGACGACGATGGGCGGCTGCTGCGAACCTACGATCTCGGCCGCGCGCGGGTTCCCGCCTTTCTCGACGACCTCGCAGGAATGCTCGAGGCCTGCCTCGATCTCCAGCGCGCTGGCGCGGGCGAGCGATTCTTCGCGGCAGCGCTGCGCTTCGCGGACGACATCGCGACCCGGTTCTTCGACGAAGAGGCGTCGGATCTCTTTCTCACTCCGAGCGACGGCGAGCCGCTGGTGGTTCGGCCGCGCTCGGATCACGACGGAGCGACGCCCCACTCGGCGGGTCTGGCCGCGATGGGCCTGCTTCGCGCGGGCGCGATCGCGGGCCGCAGCGATCTGCGCAGCCTTGCCGACCGCGTGCTCCGGACCCACGCGTCGCACCTGGAGCACTCACCCGAAACCCTGCCCAGCCTGGCCCGCGCCGCCCTCGCCGCGGAGCGCGGCCTCTCGATGGCGGTGATCGTCGGGGATCCCGAAGACGCGGCGACTCGCGCGCTGGCCGCACGGGCGCGCGCCGCCCTCCGCCCAGAGGATGCCGTACTCGTCGTGAAGCCAGCGTCCAGCGTCCAACTCGGCGCATCGCCCAGCGGTGTCAATCCCGATTGGATCAGCGGTCGGAAAATGCTGGACGGTCGCCCGACCGCCTACGTCTGTCGCGGTACCGAGTGCTCGCTGCCCGCACTGACACCCGACGAGTTGGCGGCACTCTGCTAAATTGCATGCCCCAGTTTGCTAGGGTCCACTCCCAATCGACTCCAGCGGAAGTATTCAATGGCCGACCCTCGCGACGAAAGCAAATACGGAACCGGTCACGATGACGGGCTGACGCCCCTCGCGCCCCTCGATCCCAACCAGGCCACCAGCGTTGACGCCCTCGTGCGCGCGATGACCAAGACCGCCTTCGGAGGACGCCGCCTCGGAGAGGCCGCAGACGTGCTCGAAGAGATGGTCCGCGACCGCGATTGCTTCCGGGTCGTCACGGTATCCGGCGCGATGACCGTCGCGAAACAGGGATTGTTGCTCTGCGAGATGATCGAACGGGGTTGGGTACAGGCTGTCGTCGCGACCGGTGCGCTGATGACGCACGGCCTGACCGAGGGTGCGGGCCTGTTGCACTTTCAGCACCGCACCGGCATGCAGGATGAAGACCTCTACAAGCGGGGTTACAACCGCGTCTACGACACGATCGAACTCGAGAAGAATCTCGACGACGTCGAGCAGATCCTGCAGCGCGCGCTGTCCGAGGTGCACGAGAGCACGACACTTTCGAGCCGCATGATCTGCGAACTCCTCGGCCGCGATCTGCAGAAGCACAGTCCGGCCCGCGGAATCCTGAAGAGCGCGGTCGAGCACGATGTCCCGGTCTTCGTGCCGGCCTTCACGGATTCTGAACTCGGCCTCGACATGAGCATCTACAACCACCTGCGCGCCGAGAAGGGCGAAAGCACGTTCCGATTCGACCCCTTCCTCGATCTCGACGATTTTGCGGACCGCGTCCGCCAACACGACACGCTGGGCATCTTTACCATCGGTGGCGGCGTGCCCCGCAACTGGGCCCAGCAGGTCGGACCCTATCTCGAGATCCTGCGCGCGCGGCTCGGAAGTTCGGATCCGGTGCGCCGCTACCGCTACGCGGTCCGGATCTGCCCCGAGCCCGAGCACTGGGGAGGGCTCTCGGGTTGCGCGTACAGCGAGGGCGTCTCGTGGGGCAAGTTCGTACCCGAATCCGAGGGCGGCCGCTTCGCGGAGGTCTTCGCCGACGCCACGATCGCGTGGCCGATGATCGTCCGAGCCGTCATCGAGCGACTCGACGCGAACCCCTGAACGCCCCGCCCCGCGCACGACGAGAAAAGGGTCACGGCGCGCGGACTGTCTTCCGATAACCAGCGCAGGAGGCATCACGAATGCAGCGTCTTGCGATATCGATCATCGGCCTGTGCCTTCTGTTCGCCTGCGCGGGGCCATCGACTGCGCCCGCACCCGGCGATATCGCGACCGCCTACCAGTCGGCCGGGCGCCTCCAGGAAGCCTCTCGTGAAATCGAACTCGCGATTCGAGTGCGCCCCCGGGACATCGCGCTGCGGCGCCAGGCGGCGCAGATCTACATCGAGGCGGGCCGCGCGAATCGCGCCATCCAACACCTCGAATCGGCGATCCAGCTCGCGCCGCGCGACGGCGCGCTCTGGATCGACCTCGCAGAAATCGAGCGAGCGCGCGAGAACACCGCGGACGCCTACGTCGCCTACCGCCGCGCTTCGGCGCTCGCGCCGACCGATCTGAGAGCGATCTCCGGGCTCGCCCTGACCGCGGAAAATCTGGGTTTTTCCGAAGAGGCGAGCGCCGCCTATGCAAAGTGGGCCGAACTGGAGCTGAGCCTCGAATCGGAAGCGGGCGAGTAGCCGACGCCCAGTCGGAGCAACACAGAGCAACGCCGAGCAACGCCGAGCAACGCCGAGCAACGCCGAGCAACGCCGAGCAACGCCGAGCAACACGAAGCAACACCAGACTTGCGAAATCGCCTCAGGCGAAAGAGCGCCGCTTCAGATCTGCGACGGATCGCGGCAGAGATCGCTCGTGAGATTCTTGTGGTGGGCTTCGAGTGTACCGCCGCCGATCTCCAACAGCTTCGCGTCTCGCCACAACCGCTCGACCACGTACTCTCCCATATAGCCGTAGCCGCCGAGCACCTGGATCGCAGCGTCGGCGGCCCGCTTGGCGACCTGAGACGCAAACAATTTTGCGGCATCCGCTCCGACGCGTTGACCCGCTGCCGCGAGATCGATGTGGCGGGCCGTCTCGTACACGACCGCCCGCGCGGCGCGATACTCGGCGAAACTCTCCGCGATATAGCGTTGGATCTGGCCGTGCTCTCGAATCAGAACACCGAACGTCTTGCGCTCGTTCGCGTAGGCGACCATCACCTCGATACAGCGCCTCGCGATCCCAACCGACATGGCGGCGAGCGTGAGCCGTTCGATCTCGAGGTTGCGCATCATTGCGAGCTTTCCGGCGCCTTCGTCACCGAGGCGATTCGCAACCGGAACGCGCACGGAGTCGAAGATCAACTCGGACGTGTACGATGCGCGCATGCCGAGTTTATCCCTGCACTTCTGGCCGAGCCGAAACCCTTCCATCCCGCGTTCGACGACGAATGACGAGATGCTGCGCTCGCCGGTGGCCGCGTAGACCACGAAGGCATCGCCGGGCGTTTTTTCGTCGATGCCGCCGTTGGTGATGAACATCTTGGTCCCGTCGAGCAGGTACGCATCACCGTCCAGCCGAGCGCGCGTTCGCATCGCGAGCACATCGGTGCCGACCTCGGGCTCCGTCATGCACAGGCCACCGATCCACTCACCCGAAACCGCGAGCGGCAGGATCCGGCGCTTCAGCGCATCATTTCCGTTGATCTGGATGTTCTGGGCGAAGAGAACCGAGTGAGAGAGCACGGACAGCGCAAAGCCCGGGTCCGAACTCGCAATTGCCTCGTAGGTCTGGACGGCCGCGGTGGCTCCGAGATCGGAACCCCCGTACTCCTCGCTGATCGTGATACCGAGAAATCCCAATTCACCCGCGCGCCGGAACAGCGCGTGGTTGAAACTCTCGGTGCGATCGTGTTCGGCGGCCTGCGGCTCCACCTCGCGGCTGACGAACTCGCGCAGCGTTTCGCCGAGCATGTCGTGCACCGACGTGGGCGAGAAGAGATCAAACCGGCGCGAGTCATTCTCATCCATCGAGCGCTCAGTCTAGCGGCTGGGTGGCGCCCGCGCAGGGACATTGGTTGGCAGCGCCGTTAAAATTCTCGAAACACCGTGGGCGCGCAAACCATGAGGGCTACACTGCACGCGTGTCTAGCGACCCGCAAATTGCAGCCTGGCTGGTCTCGAAGCGCGCTCAGATCGAAGCCGTGATGATTTCGCGTTTGGGGCCCGCAGCACCGAACCCCGCGGCGGTCGAGGCCGAGGTGCTGCGCCGCTTCCGCTCCTTTGCGGCCGCGTCGTTGAAACGCGGAACGACGCGCGAGCCCGCACTGGAGGGCATCCGCGCCCACGAGCGGCGGATCAATGCCCTGCTCGCAGCGTGGTCGAACGCCGCCGAGGAAGTCGCCGGCGACCAGGCCGAGGTGATCCGAAACGCGCTCGCGCCCCTGATCGCGCACTTTCGCGCCTCATTTCGCAACACCCAGGGCAATCGGCGGTCCAGCGGCTCGCCGCGCAGCAACCGAAGGGCGGTGATCGCGGCGATCGACCGGATCGCCGACGCCTTCCTGGCACTCGACACCGACAACGGCGTGATCGTGGACGCCAATCCCGCCGCAGGCGCACTGCTCGGCGTCGCCCGAGACGCGCTGCTCGGCGTCCCGGCGCTGGGGTTCGTCCCCACCGCGGATCACGAGAGTTGGTGGACCGAACTGGACGCCATGGGCGAGGGGACCGAATCGCGGCGCTTCGACAGCCACCTGCAGGACCACTCCGGCCTGTCGATTCCGGTCGAGTGCACGATGACCCGCTTCGCGACGCGCGGGAGAACGCTGGCGCTGGTGCTGATCCGCTCTCGCACGGCGGCAAGCCGCTAGACCCTCCGGATCGACAAGAGAGAATCAGCGTGCGAACGTATCTCGGTGGCAGTGACCGGTGATTGCAGACTCGCCCGGATGGAGCGGTAGCCCCCGAGATCCGATGCAGCTCCGCATCGTCGCACCCCTCCTGCTCGCCTGCCTCGTGGGCCTGTTGCTGCGGGTCACGAACCTGGACAGCGTGTTTCCACCCGACGGCGTGCTTCCGTCGGACGGCTGGATCCTGCTCGGGCTCGACGACTCGTACTTTCACGCCCGCCGGGCGCTGTACAGCTTCGAGAATTTCCCGGCGATCCTCGAGTTCGATCACTACCTCGCGTATCCACGCGGTGCCGCCCAGCCCTCACCGCCCCTGCACGACTGGTTGATCGCGGCGACCGCCCGCCTGTTCGGAAACGACCTCCGGACCTTCGAACTCGTGGCCGCCTGGATTTCACCCGTGCTCAGTGCGCTCCTCCCGTTGAGCGCATTCTGGATCGCGGCTTCCCTGGCCGGCGCTCGAACCGGGCTCGTCGCGAGCTGGTTCGTGGCCGTGCTCCCGGCTGGCGCGCTGATCACCTCTCTCGGAAATTGCGATCACCACGCCACGGTCGCCCTGCTGGTGTCGTTCTGGGTTGCCGCCTCACTGCGCGAGCTGCGGACCTCGGGGATGCGGCTTTTCGTGCACGGCCTGCTGCACGCGACGATCGTCACGGCGCTGGTACTCACCTGGAGTGGAAGTCTGCTGTACCTGGCGATTGGCGAAGGAGCGCGACTCGTCACGATCGTGTTATGCCGACCCCGGCAAGAACGCTTCTTCGCGATGGCGGGAAGCGACCTCCTCGCGGCTGCGGTCGCCAGCTCGTGGCTGCTGCAATCCGCGGCGCCACTGGGCGGGCCCCTCACGAGCCAGACCCTTTCGTGGCTACACCCGATCGCGCTGCTCTCGATCGGCGCCCTCGCGGCGGCCCTCGGTGCCCTCGAACGCTTTTGGCCCGCCGAGCGCCCCACGGCCCGGCTGGGGCGTGCAGTGCTGATCGGATCTTGCGTGGCCCTCCCCTCGCTCGCACTGCCAGAAATCCGCGATGCCCTCGCAACGGGGCTCGGTTTCGTTGGCAAGAGCGACGTGTGGGCTCAAACCAACCCGGAGCAGATGCCCCTCTTCCACAGCGCCCCAACGGCCGCTGCCAGCGCGACGACCCGCTTCGGGTACCTGGTCTACGCCATTCCGCTGATTCCGCTGCTCGTCGCGCGTCTGGGATTTCGAGCCCGCATCGAATCGAGGGACCGCTGGCTCCTGGTATTTCTATGGATGCTCCCGCTCTGCGCGCTGTCCCTCAGCCAGATCCGCTACGCAACGGACTTCGCGGTGCTGGCGGCAGTCGGGTTCGCGCTGCTGCTGAACGAAGCGCACCGGCAGCTCAGACGTGGGATCGGACGCAGGCTGTCTCTCGCATTCATGACCGTGTTCGGGCTGGTCATGCTCAGCCCCGCCTATGCTCATTTTGCGCCGAGGGCCTCCCGTACCACCGCCTACCTCTTGGGCCGCGAAGTCGTCAAACCGAACGCGCGCCTGCGGAAGAGCTGGACGAGCTACGCGTTTGCGCGGATGGTGGACGAAGCGACTCCCGAGACGGCGGGGTTCCTGGACGAGACGCGGATCCCCGAGTACGGCGTGCTCGTGCCGCCCACCCGGGGGCACCTCTTCACGTACGTCGCGCGACGATCCGTCCCCGCAAACAACCTCGGCCCCTACCTCGATCGCGAGCTTTTCGAGCGCGCTCGGTCCTTCTACAGAGCGCGGCGACCCGACGCGGCCCTCGACCTCCTCGAAGCGCTACAGGTGCGCTACTTCGTCACGTCGCTCGGAATGTTCCGTCCGAATACGTTCGCGGCGGTGGTACATCGGTACAACGACAGTTCGGCGTCGGCCCGCAG
>SDBV01006341.1_pt1 | contig 16420 bp, 20 predicted proteins | sample 2277081 | NCBI WGS metagenome assembly SDBV01 (sample SAMN10402039, study PRJNA504765) | marine sediment metagenome | isolation source: marine sediment core GS10_PC15, 223 cmbsf | place: Arctic Ocean: Southern Knipovich Ridge | collected 2010
ATAACATCCAGAATTTTGCCCCCATGGGGGCACCCTCAGGCAACATTCGTTTATGGGAAAGATGTGATAAATGAAAGGAAGAAATAATTGTCGCTAAGAGAAATTATAGTTGACGCTGGACAGGATTCAAGTTAAGCATTTGAACTTTGGCCGAAGCACAGTGTTTTTTCCCGCCGAAAATACAAAAACCAAACACCCACGAACAAGCTGTTTGCCAAAAGGCCTGATGAATGAAGTGGGAAGTATGTTGAAGTAAAAAGGAATGATAAGTAAGAGATCGGAAAATATACGAAGACCAGATGTTTATCTTTTTCATCCTGGCAAAAGATGCAACCAGCAGTATACAGAAAATCGAATCCGTCAGATATTCCATTACTATATAGAGCAAGCTGGGTTGCAAAGGATTTATGCTGAAGACAGCAACGGTCGGAAACTAAACATGTTCACAGTCCATTCACTTCGTCACAGCCACATAATGCATTATACAGTCGATCGAAAAGTAGCACTGCCAATTGTCCAAAAACAGGTGGGACATAAGAGTCTGAAGACTACTTCAATTTATCTGCGGCCTTCTACAGAAAAAATGGCAGAGGCATACGAAAAAGCAGTGTTGGAAGGCTAAATAGGCAACAGGATTATATAGACTGTTGCCTTGGTGAATAGCCCAGTGTCACACAGATTCAATATACTGTTGCCAAACCACAACATCAAAAGGACGAAAAAAGTCTTAAAAAAGACCTTAAAAAGTACTGCTCAAAAGAGTTCAGGTTGGGCTGGAGCTTTGTATCCGTTCTTTGCGATAATGGGTTCACGCAGTTGTGCTCATTCCTCATGATAATGGGGTCATGATTTTTGAACTTTGAGATATTTAACATGAGTGCAAAATTTACAGCGAAAGTATTTCTCCCATATTTATTTAACGTAACATCTTTTTTTGTAAGCAGTTAAGCGTAACACGTCAATATATTTGGAGTTTTTTAAAAATAAATTGAACAAAATGCTTGTAATATTACTATATGAGTATAACATTGTATAGTCATTATAATATTATTTAGTGAGGCGAATCTATGGATGCAGATACCAAGAAGTTTTATGAATTAAAGGCTGAAATAATTCAGGCAGCTGCACATCCAATTCGACTGGCAATTATCGAATTTTTAGTCGATGGAGAGCAGTGCGTCTGTGATATTGCGGATTATGTCGGGGCCCAGAGGTCTAATGTCTCAAGGCATCTGTCAGTTATGCTTAAAGCAGGTGTCGTAGAGAGTCGCAAAGATGGTCTGAAAATGATGTATTCGCTCAAAACACCTTGTATTGTCAAGTTTCTTGGATGTGTAGAAGAAGCCTTGAAAGAAAGAATGAAGAGTCAGGCAAAGCTGTTGAGGAAACTGGGCTAAATGAGTGTGGGTAATATTTTTTTAAGAACAAATGTGAGTATTTGATTGTATAGTGTCATATTATGAACAAGCCCTACATAACGTGGACATTGATGTCTAAGATTCTTAAGCCTCTGGCCTATAGTGAAAGGTTAGAAATGTTTGCTTTTTTAGATAATCAAGACAAAAGCATTGAGCAACTTTCCCGGAAAAGCAAAATGTGCCAAGCGGCTGTATCCAGACACTTACGAGCTCTTCACAAAAGCGGACTCATAAGAAGGACCAAACGTGGCCAACAGGTATTTTACAGATTAGACAAGTGTGTTTGCCATCTTGTTCATGAACTGGAGAGCATGGCAGCTTGTATATCTAAAAAAGAAAATAAGGAGTAACTAAACGTATGGACTGGAAAAAAGAGTGGAAAAAGTTAGCAACTATTGTTGTCGTGTTTCTTGCCTGTTTCTATTTACCCGTTGGCAGTAAGCGTTTTGACAATGCTGTCATGGAATCAATCCATCTGGTCAAGTGGTATGCCCAGGAACATGTCTTGTTATGTCTAATCCCAGCTTTTTTCATTGCTGGTGCAATTGCTGTTTTTGTTAGCCAGGCTTCGGTGATGAAGTATCTCGGTGCCAAAGCCAATAAAGTCTTGGCATATGCCGTGGCATCGGTTTCAGGTTCGATACTGGCAGTTTGCTCCTGTACGATCCTGCCACTTTTTGCAGGAATTTATAGAATGGGAGCAGGACTAGGTCCAGCATCTGCTTTCCTTTATTCAGGTCCTGCGATCAATGTGCTTGCCATCATCCTTACAGCTCGAATTCTGGGACTGGAACTGGGTATTGCCCGTGCGGTTGGAGCTATTAGTTTCAGTGTCATCATAGGCTTAATCATGCATTTTATATATCGTAAAGAAGAACTGGAAAAAGTCAATAATCAAATGGCAATGCCTGAGCCTGAAGTAGCCAGACCACTATGGCAGAACGCCGCTTTTTTTGCGGTAATGGTCGGTGTTTTAGTCTTTGCGAATTGGGGTTCACCAAACGATTTCAATTTCAAGACAACTGATGGAACCACGGTTAGAGCTGCTGTTCTAAAAGCTCCGGAACACAGCAGTCCATTAACAGGTTCATATACAGTGAAACTCTTGGAAGGTGATCAGAAAGGCCAAGAAATAGAGATTCCTGTTGAATCAATAACTGAGAAAACACCCGTTGCCAGTACATGGACAACAATCTGGAGTCACAAGTGGATTATCGCAAGTATCTTTGGTGTGGCTTTAGGTGTAATTCTCGTTCTTTGGTTTTCGATTCCATGGTGGAAAATTATTGTAACAGCAATTCCCACAGCGACACTGGCATTTATTCTTCCCATGGATGGCATAATGGTGATGATTCCTTTCACCGCAGCAGTGATAGGACTTTCCTGGGCAACCAGTACTACAAAGGGTGAATCCGAAGAATGGTTCAGTTCAACCTGGAGCTTTGCCAAACAAATTCTACCCTTGCTGTTCTTCGGCGTAATCGTGGCCGGTGCCTTACTTGGAAGACCAGGGCATGAAGGTCTTATCCCTTCTGAATGGGTCGCCAGTGCAGTTGGCGGCAATTCGCTATGGGCGAATCTGTTTGCCTCTGTGGCTGGAGCGTTTATGTATTTTGCAACGTTGACAGAAGTGCCCATCTTACAGGGATTGATTGGGGCTGGCATGGGTAAAGGACCAGCTCTGGCACTACTGCTTGCTGGTCCTGCATTGAGTCTCCCCAATATGCTGGTCATTCGCAGTGTTATGGGAACCCAGAAAACAATTGTGTTTGTTACGTTGGTGATCGTAATGGCAACGATTTCCGGAATCATATTTGGAACATTTTTTTAACGGAGATTACATAATGAAAAAGATACAGATACTTGGGACAGGTTGCCCGAAATGCAAGAAATTAGCTGAAAATGCCGAGATGGCAGCAAAAGAACTGGGCATTGAATACCATATCGAAAAAGTCACTCAGATCAATGATATAATGAAAATGGGCGTTATGGTAACGCCTGCGCTGGCTATTGATGGTGAAGTAAAAGTGGCAGGTAAAGTTGCTTCGCCGGATGATATTAAGGCAATGCTTGCTTAACAAAATTTACCAAACAATTAAAAGGAAAGGATAGTATTATGAGTTCAGAAAAATCGTGTGAATGCAGTGGTGGGCCTAAATTGATTTTTGCTTGTAGCGGTGCAGCTGATGTCGGGGCTATTGCGGACCAGGCCGCCCGAAAAATGACAAAAGAAGGTCTCGGCAAGATGTTCTGTACCGTGGGCATCGGTGGTCGGATCAGCGGCATCATGAAAACAACCGAATCTGCCGAAAAAATTCTGGCCATTGACGGCTGCCCTTTGAACTGTGTTAAAAACAGTCTCCAGCAGGCAGGGTTCAATAAATATGAACACCTTCAATTGGCCGATTTGGGCATGGAAAAATGCAGTTCTCCTGTAACAGAGGAAAATGTCAGTAAAGTTGTTGCCAAAGGCAAAGAAATGATAGCGTAAAAAGAATCCAAAAGAGATGTTATGATAAGAAAAATAATCCCTATAGCCTGTTTTGTACTGGCGGCATTAATCTCTGGCTGTCAGGAGCGTGGATACTCTGATTCTGCTGTTGAGATAGAACATAGCTCTATTGAAGAAACTCAAGTCAATGAGAAAAAGAATGTGGTCGATACTGCTAAGACTCAAGACAATAATAAGCCAATTGTAATAGCTTATTATTTCCACCGAACTATGCGGTGTCCTACCTGTTTAGCAATAGAAGCTAATACTGCTCGTGTCATTGAGGAAAATTACCCGCAACATATCGCTGATGGAACTCTTATGTGGATGCCGTTTAATCTGGATGATCCAGGAGGTGATGAATTTGAAAAAGAATTTGATGTTTCAGTAAGTACTCTGGTTTTGGCAAAAACGGAAGACGGCAGTCATACAGAATACAAAAAACTTGAGAAGGTCTGGGACTTTATCGGTGATTCTGTGAAATTTGATAGTTATGTGCAAAAGGAGGTAAAGCAGTTTTTGGATGAGTAGTTTACAAGTTGAGATTTTAATGCGGTGTCCCTGCAGTGGCGACGGCAGAGCTAATCCTTTGTTGCTGCTTGCTATATTCGCAGGGGCATGGCTTCTGTTTAACTGGATAAAAACGTTAATAAAATCTAAAGGAGTTTCGCTTATGAATAAGGCAATGAAAATTCTGATTATAATTGCTTTGGTAGTAGTCGTGAGTATCGTTATTGCCATAAAGCAACAGGGGAAAAACTCAGCTTCAGCACCAGTTGTAGCGGCAAACTCAGATACAGTCACTGCTGTAGAAAATCTGCCAAGACTTGTAGATCTCGGTGCTGACAAATGTATCCCCTGCAAAATGATGGCTCCGATGCTTGATGAGTTGAAAACCGAATATAAGGGTCGGCTCGAAGTAGCCTTTATTGATGTCTGGAAAAAACCTGATGAGGCTAAGAAATACGGTATTAAGATTATTCCCACACAGATATTCTATGACGCTTCAGGCAAAGAACTTTTCCGTCATGAAGGCTTCTTTTCAAAAGAAGACATCCTTGCCAAATGGAAAGAGATGGGGATAACCTTTGAAAAAACAACGAGCGGCGTGCCTGTTTTCGAAAGGTATGTGTATCGTCCGGCTATGGCAGACTCCCGTCCCAAAGAACAGATTTGTTATATGTGTGACGTGGACATCAACCCTAAAACATTAGTTACTGTAAAGACTGAAAAGGGAAACGTACGTCTTTGCAGCCCGCACTGCTACTTTATCATGTACTCCTGTCTGACAGAGGACAAAACCGATTTCGAGAAGAAAGTAACAGTTACAGATTTTACTTCCGGTGCCCCCGTCCCTTTGACCGAAGCCGCATTTCTGGCAGGTACGAACAAAAATGGGCGTCCTACTATTCAGGCATATGCAAATACAGAAAAAGCTGGACAGACTCAGAAGGTATCTGGTGGTAACATCATTGCCTTGGAAGCACTTAAGCAAAATGAACTCTCTCATCGTTGCGGTTTTTGTGACCGAGCCTGCTACCCACAGGATGCGGCGAAAGTATTTGTCAGTGGTATTGCGACCTGGGGATGTTGTTCCCATTGCGCCCTCGGTGTCGCCGCAAGAACAGGAAAAGATATAGAAGTTCATGAAAAAGACCGATTGACTGGTGAGCCGATTGTAGTCAAGACAATTAACGGCAGTATTGCCTCCCTGGAACCATCGACCGCAGTGGCATGGTTTGGCCAGCGCCAAAAACCAAACGGCACATGGGGTTCGGCAGGCTGTTTCCATCAGGGCTTTTTTACCAGTGTTGAGAATCTGAAAAAATGGGTTCTTGAGCAGAATCCGCGAGAAACTGGCAAGCTAATCAGCATCCATCAGGCACTGGCCGACAAAATGAAACTGTTGCCAGAACAAATTCAGAAAGCCTGCAAGATCGGCGAATGTTCACCTAAATAAAACGAATGGGAGTTCAATAATATGCAGGAACTATTTACACAATTAACCCGAGCAGTAGAAGGCACATGGTTTATAGCCATAGCAGCCTCTTTTGTGTGGGGAGTTTTGAGTATTCTGCTCAGTCCCTGTCATTTGGCAAGTATCCCTTTGATTGTCGGTTTTATCGATGAGCAGGGAAGAATTTCCACTAAGCGAGCGTTTTGGATTTCAACTTTGTTTGCTGTGGGAATATTGATAACTATCGGAGCTATTGGTGCAATAACTGCCGCTGCCGGCAGAATGATGGGGGATGTTGGAAAATACGGCAATTACTTTGTCGCATTGATTTTTTTTGTAGTAGGCCTTCATCTTCTCGGTGTGATTCCCATTCCTTGGTCTGGGCCTGGACAGATAGGCATGAAACGCAAAGGGATGCTTGCGGCATTCATTTTGGGATTGGTTTTTGGCATCGCTTTAGGGCCCTGTACCTTTGCATACATGGCTCCTATGCTCGGTGTTACTTTCAAACTGGCCTCGACTAATCTTGCTTACGGGATTTTATTGCTATTGACCTATGGAATCGGCCATTGTTCGGTAATTGTTTTCGCTGGCACATTTACTGAAGTAGTTCAGCGGTATATGAACTGGAATGAAAAATCCAAAGGAGCGGTAATTGTTAAAAAAATCTGCGGTGTATTAGTCCTATTGGGCGGTGTCTGGTTGATTTATACCGCCCCATGATAAATTGAAAATTGACCGTTTTAAGCTATTAGTGTTTCAATAGGTAAAGAGGCGATAATTATGAAAAAGTCGAAACTTAATCTAATTATTGATGCATTGCTGTTGCTGTGTATAGCTGCTATTGGGGGAATTGGTTTCTTAATGAAATATGTTCTGGTACCGGGATCTCAGCGATGGGAAATCTATAACCGAAATGTGGACTTGTTTGTTTGACTATCCTTCTACTAATCTTTCCTTTCTTAGTGCAGCCTGAAATCCAGGAACGTGGGCTTGGCGGCTGGCAGTTATTTGAGCCGTAAACATATTCAACCCATAAACGTTAAAGCCACGGCTAAATAGCGTAAGATCCTTTTTGTAAATTAGTTACAAGCCGACCACAAGAAGATGCAAATAGGGCAATATGTGCATGCCCATAGCCAATAACTAAAAAAAACAGCAAAAAACAAAAAGAAATTGACAATATGATTGTATCTGTTATAATATGCGGAAATGCACAGATATACAGATAGTCGATGAGGAGTCAAATATGGAAAATGAAGCAGCTTTCTTTAAAGTGTTGTCAAATTCCACCCGTCTTAGACTAGCTGTTTTACTTTCAATACAGGGTGAAGCTTGTGTTTGTGGGCTGGCGGAGGCTTTGGATGCGCCAGAATACAAGATTTCACGACATCTTGGGATAATGCGTTCGGCAGGGGTGGTTGAGGCAAGACGTGAAGGCACCTGGATGTACTACAAACTCTCAAAGGCCCGGAACCGATTGGAAGAGTGCCTGCAGGAATGTTTCAGGGATTGCCTGGTGGATCACAAGACAATTAAAACAGACTTGAAACGGTTGTCAAAAGCAACTTGTAAAAGTGGCGAGTGAGATAATATTATTATCAATGCAAATATCAGGAGTAAACAATAATGGGAACTGAAAAAAAGAAAAAAGGCTATTAATAATGGCAAAGAAAATACTCGACTTGTCATTTGTAACGCACAAAGGCCATCGGATTCGGCAGGTGCCAACAGAATTGTCCCGGATAGACCGGCTTGGCCATTGGAAATTCCGCTGGGGTCTCGGACGAATGAAGTATGTGGTTGAGCCGGGGATCTATGCTATTGGCAACCCTGACGGTGATTCACCTGTTTTCGTCTCGGCTAACTATAAGATGAGTTTTGACTGCCTGCGAAGCCAGTTAGGCGGCAGAGATGGATGGATTTTAGTGCTGGATACGAAGGGGATCAATGTGTGGTGTGCCGCCGGGAAAGGGACTTTTGGTACCGATGAATTGGTGAGGCGAATAGAGGCTGTGAAACTCGCTGAAATTATAAATCATCGAAAGCTGATAGTTCCCCAATTGGGTGCAACCGGCGTCAGTGCACATGAGGTTAAACAACAAAGTGGTTTTCGCGTAATATACGGCCCTGTATGTGCGAAAGATTTGCCAGCTTTTCTTGATGTAGGCATGAAAGCAACTGACCAGATGCGGCGGGTGAATTTTACTCTGTGGAATCGCATGGTGCTTATACCAGTGGAAATAGTGATGTTTGGTAAATATGCAATATTTGCAACAGTGTGTTTCTTTCTGTTGGCAGGATTGAATCAAAAAGGTTATTCAATTTCCCTTGCTATGAATGATGGATTGGTGAGTGCAATATTATTGCTGGCGAGTTTTTTAGCTGCTGCCATCTTTGGGCCAATACTGCTACCATGGCTTCCAGGACGGGCGTTTTCAGTCAAAGGAATATGGATCGGACTGGCAGCGACATTGGGATTATGGTTCTATAATTTTGAACGTTTTGACACCATTGCCTGGTTGCTGATTATACCAGCGGTGACCAGCTTTATGGTGATGAACTTCACCGGTGCCTCAACGTATACTTCGCTGTCCGGTGTCAGGCGCGAAATGAAAGTAGCTGTCCCTTTACAATTACTCTGTGCTGTAAGCGGGATAGGATTATGGCTTGCAGGGCGTTTTGTATAATGAAAATAAGGAACTGAACAATGGTAAATTTACGATACTTAAGAAATGTAACAACATTACAACTCGATACCGAAAAATGTACAGGCTGCGGAAGATGCACTGAAGTTTGTCCGCACGGTGTTTTCATAACCGAGAATGGCAAAGCACAAATCATAGACCGTGATGCTTGTATGGAGTGCGGAGCGTGCGGCAAGAACTGTCCTTCTGAAGCAATTTTAGTAAAATCAGGAGTTGGTTGTGCTGCAGGAATAATATTTGGAGCACTTCAGGGAAGCAAATCAACATGTGAATGTGCAAAAGACTCCTCTTGCTGTTAGCTTTTACTTCCTCTGAGCATTCTAATGTAAACGTCAAAGAAACGATCTTATTTGAAATAATCAGGAGATTACTAAAATGGAAACTAAAAAAAAGAAAAAAGGTCTATTGGCAACAATCTGGGAATCAATGACTAAAACCGGTGGGTGCTGCGGACCAGGAGAAAGCTGCTGCGGCCCTTCAGATAAAAATGAAAAGAAAACCAGTGAGGACAAGGACAAAGAAGAATCTTGTAACTAAAGAAATTGCGATTGTCGGGCTTGCAGATTGCAGTCCGATATTTCTCTTATCAAAGGAGAATTTACTTTATGAAAAAAACAAACAATAAGGCTGGTAAGTACAGGGAAACAGCAGTGTTGAGCATCGTCCCTTGTGCTGTTGGTATACTAACTATAGTAAGTTGGATAATGGCTCATTGGGAGATTGGCCCAAATTTCCTAAATGCCGGTTTAGCACTTTTTGCTACGTTATTCGGCGGTTACCTGAGATTTGTTTCCGGTTTCAAGGACATCTTTAGTCGAAAGATAACCGTTAATGTTTTTGTTACGGTTGCTCTAGTTGCCACCATTGCAGTCGGTGAATTTCGGGCAGCGGCAATCGTTGTGTTCATTATGGCAGTTGCCGGTGCTCTGGAAACCTATACTCTCGATAAGACCCGCAGAAGCATCAGAAATCTGCTGGACCTGACCCCCAGGATGGCAACTGTACGCCGCAATTCAGAAGAGGTTCTTGTGCCAGTCAATGAGGTTCAAGTAGGTGATACTGTGGTTGTCAGACCTGGAGGGCGTATCCCAGTTGATGGAATTGTAGTAGCCTGCCCATGTGCTTTCGCCATTGCCACTCCAACGGCTGTAACAGCAGGTATATCTAATATGGCTCGCCGTGCGGTACTTATCAAGGGAGGGGTATTTCTTGAACTGGCAAAAAAAATGGATGTGCTGCTTGTTGATAAGACCGGCACTTTTACTTTTGGAAAGCCAAAAGTCGTCGATATTGTTTCTCTTGACGGTATGCCGGAACAAAAACTTCAATTTGTCGAAAAGCTGCAAAAACAAGGAAAAATTGTTGGCATGATTGGTGATGGTATCAATGATGCCCCCAGAGTGCGTATAGCAATTACAAGATAAGTGTTTAATTTTTCTTAGAAAGGGGTTTGAAATGAGTGATAATAATGACCAGGCTAGTGGCCAGAAAAACGCCAATGACGCTCAGCCAAGCTGCGATGGAGGCAGTTGCTGTCCATCAGGCTCTGATGGTAGCGGCAAAAGTTGGAAGATGGTTGTCTTCATTCTTATCGTGATCGCAGCCGGTGTTGTTTTGGCACGGTCATTTATCGGTAAGTCTAATTCTGATGGTGATCAGTCACAACAGGCATTCGCATCAATCCAGACTGATAATGGGTCGGATACTCCTCCTCCCCCAAAGGTTGTAGAAAAAGCAGAGATGTCTGTCGAATCTGAAATCAAGATAGAAGCTCCACCAGTAGTGGTCGATACGAAAAAACAAGATGTATCTGTTAAAGCTGCCCCTTTACTATGGAAAGCGGATTTGGATTCCCTGGCTTCTCTCAACAAGGTAGCGGCTGACGCTGATGCAGTTTTTGTTCTGCTTGCTGCCAGGGACCAACTAAATGACAAAGCTATAACCAAAGAAATTGAAGCGGCTGCTCAAAAGATCATGGCAAATGGAACTAAGATCTTTGCTTTCAGGCTAAAGGAATCTGCTCCGGAATATGCCAACTTAGTAAAGCAGGTTACCGTCCCCAGTGTGCTGGCGATGGTAAAGGGTCTTGGAATGAGTGCTGTTTCAAAAGATATCACTGAAACTAAGCTGGTTCAGGCTTTTGTAGCGGCATCAAGACCATCGGGCTGCGGTCCTTCTGCTGCTGGTTGCGGTCCTACCGGCTGCGGGCCAGCACCAGATTAACTCGCAAAACCACCGAAAACAAAAAACAATAACCCAAGCATTACAGCTTGAATAATCCAACCGATGGCACATACCCCTATTGCGCGGAGCGTACTTGTATAGTCGAGAGCTTGCCTAACTGCAATTACCATTGCGACCAGCATCCAAATTGCAGCAATTGGGAAAACAATACCTCGCATCACGGGGACAACGCCAAGCACTCGAATCAGTCCAGGAGAGCTTGAAAAACCGATCGTTCGCAACAATTCTCCATGATCGGCCTTAGTTCGTGGCTCTGGAAACAAGTTTGTACCAATAAAATACGTCAGGTACGCCCAGATATACCATCCTGCAAGAGCTACAATGACTCCAATAAGCATCCTCAGAAGCCCGGCTGAAGTACTCCCTATTCCAGCCGCTATACTGGACAAGATGACAACACCCATGGCCTGGCCTAATGAAGACTTATCAGCCTCGACCTCTTCATACAGTGCAACGTCCAGTTTGGCAGCTCGAATAATGCGGTTACCAAAATTGGCCATTTTTCTCTTTCGCCTCCAATTGTGACTTCAGACTCCTCTTTATTAATAAACACTTGTGGTAGAAAACCTAACCAGCATTTTATCTCATTCCGGGACCTATGGCAAAGAAAAAACGTTGTGTACAATGATCTTGCGGCTGTGATGTGCCAGATCAGTTCTAGCCTATCTTCTCTTTGCGGAATGATGGATATCAGTAAGCCAAAAGACAAGTATTCCAGTCAGAAGAATGCTCGCTGAGATAAGCAGGCCGACTGGATTTTTCTTAAAAGCATATGACATACAACTGTAGAACATAAAAACAGAACAGGTACAAAAAATGATTGGAGTAATAGGGTAACCTGTAACCTTATATGGACGAAGAGTTGCGTGGTCTTTGTGTCTGAGAACAAAGACAGAAAGGCCGGTCACCAGAAAAAACAACCAAACCACTGGAGCTGTGTAAAGTATGGTATCAATAAACGACCCGGCCAAAAGAACGATTACCAGACTTAGGCAACCCTGCGCAATAAGGGCCCACATCGGGGTTCCGAAATGTTGGTTCCACCTGCCCAGACCCCGAAACAAGGTATGCTCGGTGCCCATCGCATAAGAGATACGTGCACCTGTAAAGATAAGGCCATTAGCAGCTCCAAGGGTCGAAATGCAAACAAGGACACTAATGGCTCTGCCGGCCGTCTCCGGAAAGATAGTAGCGATTGTTTCAACAGCTACCGCCTCAGATGCTGCCATCCTCACATAACCCAGAGCACATAAAAAAGCTCCGTTGACCAGCACATATAGTGCTGTTACTATAGTTGTCCCAATTACTAAGGCACGAACGATATTTCGCTGTGGCCGCTTGATTTCTGCGGCAACGTAAGCCATTTCATTCCATCCACCGAAAGTAAACAATACCAGGATTAGGGCCAGTTTAAGACCTCCTATCGTAAAGACCCCTGAGCCGGTAGAAGGTGGCGCACTGGGTGCCAGTATACCTGCAATGATGATGGCCAGCAAACCCAGGGTTTTGATCACAGTCAAAAGATTCTGCGCCCACTTACTCTCCTTCACACCTATGACGTTGATGACCGTTAATACAACAACAACCGACGTTGCGTAGATCGGACCACACTGGGCAAACCAATAAATCTGCTGGGCGTAGCGGGAAAAGATAAAGGCCATGAGGGCAATATCGCCTGGCCGGATGATCGCCAACTGTGACCATCCGAATAGATACCCAGCCCAATTGCCGTATGCACGGCTCAGATAAACGTAATCCCCACCCTCGCGAGGATATGTGGTTGCCAGTTCTGCGTAGCACAAAGCACCGGTTAGTGCCAACAAACCTCCAACCAGCCAGACTCCCAGTACACCTGTCCCGCTCCCCATGCATGCAGCAACGGTCGGTGCTGTCTCGTAAATGCCGGCGCCGATGATGATTCCAACGATGATGCATGTTGAATCAAAAACAGACAGTTCCTTTTTGGGAGCTATACGCATAGTCGCTCCTAATCATATACATCACATTTACTTTGCAAATATTGGAGAACCTCAAGATGATACGGTTACAATCTCTGTTTGCCCATTCGTCTTATTTGGAATTGCCGGGAACCATAGGGACAAAACGAACCGGCATGAGGTTCTTTTTTGTGATTTTACCTTTGGCGTCCTTTGTGATAAGCATTAAGCTTTGGGTGGTGAACATCCGGCCGACGGGGATAATCATTCTGCCGCCGTCGGCGAGTTGCTGTAGTAGAGCAGTCGGTATGTGACCTGGTGCAGCGGTAACGATAATCGCGTCAAAAGGCTGGTGCTCGGGCCAACCCTTGTAGCCGTCTCCAATCCTCGTGTTTATGGTTGTATAGCCCAGTTCCTTGAGCCGCTTAGCTGTTGTACGGGCCAGGGGTTCGAGAATCTCTATAGTGTATACATGGGGGGTAAACTCTGTCAGTACGGCTGCCTGGTATCCTGAGCCGGTGCCTATTTCGAGAACTTTCTGGTTCTTATCCAATTTTAGCTGACTGGTCATGTACGCAACGATAAAAGGCTGAGATATTGTCTGGTCATAGCCGATGGGCAGTGGACTGTCGATGTAGGCAAAAGCAGCTTTTTCGCTCGGGACAAACCAGTGTCTGGGGACATCTTCCATGGCCTTGAGCACTTTTTCGTCTTTAAGACCATAATTGTCACGAATGTGCCGTACCATTTGACACCGTTGCTCAATATATTCATCGGAGCGTGGGTGGGGCCAATTAGGGTCAGATGCGTCTTTATCAATGACGGCTTTGCCCTCAACCTGTACATCGGCTTTGTTGTCATTTTTTTTACTGAAATATTGATGCAAGAATTTACTTACGGCCTGCCAATAATCTTTGCTATCGTGAAATTTCTCCCATAGTGCCCGAGATCCATGGTTGCCTGGTGTTTTTGGTAAGAAAGAATGTTTGTATTTAGACGGAATTGCAAGAAATATTTCATCCCAGACCTTTTCTTCCTTTAAAGCAGAAGTTATAAATACCGGACATTTAACATTTTTTGCTGAAGCTTTTATATAATTTTTACTGAAGTATTCTCCAGGAGAAAATGCTAATACCCCATCGACTAATATGGGATTGTCCCCTGCTAATTTAATCACTAATGATGCCGAATACGAGCTTCCCCAGATAACAATTTTTGCCTTTGCATATTGAGACTTAACATACTTTATCGCAGATTCCATATCCTGCAAAGTATCAAGATAATCAGTTGGCTTACCCAATTTAGTTGCTTCTCGGTTAGTCAGATTAATAACCTTGTTTACATTCCCACCACTCCTCAGGTCTACAGCCATGGAATTAAAACCCATTTCGCTTAGTTTGGGAGCAATTTCGATATACTCGCCACGACTCCAGCCAGCTTGGTGAAATAATATTACAAATGGAGCGTCGTTTGGATGAGGTACATATAAATCAGCGGTAATGGTAAGCTCGTCTTTAGCCTCAAAGGTAATTGTATCCTTTTGTTTTGCCTGTGTCTGGCTACTAATAAACAAAATGGGCCAGATAAATAATAAAGCTTTTATGAGAACTGTTCTAATTGCTTTTGTATTTTTCATTTTCCGACTCGCCTGCAATAATAAGAAACAATATTTATCATTTGACAAACTCTTGATCGTCATTATATCTTAGTTCACAGCTTTTTGATAGGCAAAATCGGCAAAAACCCCTCTTCCAAAATCACCCCACCTAAATGCGTTTTCCTTTTGGCCTTGCGGCTGTGATCAGTAAATCTCGGCCTCTGTGTGGTGATGTTGAGAAAAAGAAGATAACATTTTGATCTTTTTGTCATCTGATCCTAAATAGTTGCTTTATTTTCGCTGGAGGTCTAATTATAAACATAAGTACGGTAAAAACAGCAATAATTATCGTTGGTATTACGAATAACAAAAAATTAGCCTCCGGATAAACTATCTTTTCGATGTAATGAACTACAAAAGAGCCAGGATATGTCAGTTCGGTATTGTATTGTTCCCTTAATTCATTCTCCAGTATGGTTAAAGGGCAATATTTTCCTAAAACCGTCAAAATGGCAACATAAACAATGCCACCCAGATGAATAGTTCTGAATATCCATCTGTCAAAGAATGTTCTCCATCTGTCTTTTGCTGTTTGCAACACATAGATGGAAATGGAGCTGCAAACAGTAAGAATGAAACCCCATAGTATAAAGAGTATCCATGCAAAATGGATAAGAACAACTAAATCAGCAAGGATTTTGTATGACATCTTTTTTATATTCCGAAGTAGGGTCTGGCCAATCCCATGGTTTCTATGTTGAAATGGGTTTGTAGCTTCATAATAATCAACGATATTTATTGTAGCTTAGAATTTCATCTACGCTTTTTCTTTTTTTATGTGGAATATTATCATCAGCAGAAAAACCTACAGAAATTATAAGCTCTACTCTTTTAAGCTTAGGGATTGAAAGTATTTTCTTTACCTTCTTCTCGTTGAACCAGCCAAGCATACAGGTTCCCAGCCCTTCTTCCGTGGCTTGAAGACAAAAATGTTCAGCAGTTATTCCTATATCCATCAGGCTGAAGTTTTTCCTTTTGACAATACCACCAAATTTAGCAAATGCTTTCTGTCTTTCGGAAACTATTAAAACCAGCACTGGAGCTTTAAAGGCAAAATGATTAAAGTCCAGTATCCCTTCAAAAGCCGCCTTCGCCAACTCTTTTATAAACTTGGGATCATCAACTGCTATAAACTTCCAGGGCTGTGAATTACATGCCGAAGGAGCCAATCTTGCAGCTTCGATACATCGATTAATTTTTTCTTGTGGAACTGGAGTATTTTTATAATTTCTGACGCTATATCTTTTATTTGCCAGATCTATAAAACTCATATCTTTCTTCCCGTCTTGTCAGAATAAATTCATTTTTTCCGGTTAAAATCAAAATTATAACATTCTCTTAACTTACCCTCTCTTGTCGCCTTTAGCATTCGACAAAATTGTGATTTCAGATAGCCCCTGTTATCTTACCGTTATTCAGCTTTTTTTCAAGAATGGTTTTATTCGATTGTAAACTGTTCTCGGCAACATAGAAAACAAGTGCTGGAAAATGCTGGCACATCATAAGTAAAAGATAAACGGAAAATATTGTGCAAATTTCTCCGGATCATAGTAGAATCGCGGTTATACCGTTTTATGTTTGCTTAGAAATCTGAATGTTAGGTAGAAAATGATCGAGTTTGATTACGAGGGGGCGTTATGTGATATAAAAATAGGCAGCTTAATCTATATAGATGACGGCAATATTTCTCTCAAAGTAAAAACCAGGACTAAGGATTGTCTTAAGGCAGAGGTGGTTGTTCCTGGGGTCCTAAAAGAGAATAAGGGAATCAATATTCCCGATATTAACTTGAAATTTGAAGGTTTGACCGAAAAAGATAAATCAGACCTGGACTTTGCGGTTAAGAATAAAGTTGATTTTATCGCCCAATCATTTGTCAGGAATAGACAGGATATTATCAACGTCAAAGACTTTATTAAGGACAGCGGGTTGAAATGTCAGATAATTGCAAAGATTGAAAATCGGCAGGGAATTCAAAATATCGATGAAATATTGGAAGCCTCTGATG
>SDBV01006342.1_pt1 | contig 16418 bp, 12 predicted proteins | sample 2277081 | NCBI WGS metagenome assembly SDBV01 (sample SAMN10402039, study PRJNA504765) | marine sediment metagenome | isolation source: marine sediment core GS10_PC15, 223 cmbsf | place: Arctic Ocean: Southern Knipovich Ridge | collected 2010
AGACATTATCCATTTCCCCTATAATTCTGGTTCCAATCGTTTTCTTAGTTCATAAAGAATTCGTTCTCCTCGAAATTCAATAAATTGCTCATAGTCATTTTCCCAGATACCATAATCATTCATATCATCTATCAGATGAGTCTTCATTGTGTCCTCAATATGAGGATTGTCTTTCTGAAATTCGAGCATGTAATCACTAGGTGCCTTTGCTCTAATTTTTCTTTTATTTAGATAGTCATCCACAATTGTGATGTTCAATATTGAATTGGCTTGCAAATTATTATAGCCACGATTGCGGGTCAAATACCCTCTTGGGAAGTAGTGATGATAATTCTTGCTTGTTGATTGTTTGAGCCATGAATTATCTAACTTTACAAGACTATCTGTTGCAAATGATCGTGGTTGGAAATAGGCATAAAGACAGATAAGAGCTTTGCAAAAAGCATCACCAGTGCTAAACCAATGCCATCGAAGATCATCCATTGAAATTTGAATATTATCGCCGTGGTAATCAGGAAGTTCTCCCAAAAGGATTGAATCCATTCTTTCAATATCCTGCGCAATCTTCCCTTCTGCTCCTGAACTGAATCGTGATGAGAGAGAAGCCCACCAGAAATATTGGGTTAGTAATTTATGTTGATTGGGGGAAGGTGGCTCAAATTCATTACAAATGAAGAAATATGTAATTGGAACCAACAAAGAATTATATGGAAGCATACGCGAAACAGGGATACGTAGATGCGTACGGATATAATCAACTGCTGTAAATATACCTTCTTTGACTGTGGGCCAAGCGTCAATAAACTGATTTTTACCCAGCTTCAAAATATCTTTACGCCTTACACGTTGATTAATGTGAGCTGAGACACATTGAAGTATGGTTGATGCTGGAATAGTTTCAAATCCTGCATCCTCCAAATCCTTTTCAGATCCATCGTTTTCAATCAACCACTCATATTCTCGCGCAAGATCAAAATCACTTTCTGTATCATAGGTTTTTGCCACCATAATCTCAAATAATGTGAGTTCGGTTCCACCGGTATTTATACGAGTGAATACTTCGCATGCGATATCAATGGGATACTCAGGGATTACGATTATTGAGAAGTCGTAACCTTTAAGCCTATTTTGATATGTCTCAATCTTTTTCAAGTGATATCTTGAGTAATCATCTAAATAATCAGTCAGTGATCCATTCAACAACTTGTAGACTGAAATATATGTGCTCCCATCTGGAGGATCAACAAATACAATATCTTCATCTGCATCTGGATCAAGATCAAGATCGATGGAAATGTCACGATAGTTATTTTCTTTTCCATCTTTCGTAATCCGGACTCCCTTTCTAACAGCGTAAAGAGATGTTATCCTTTGTTGCCCATCAAGAACATAATGGACCAATTCCCCCTTTGGCACATCGGGTAAATCAATATTGCCAATATTTTTCACTTCCCGAAGTTTATCTTTAGTTTTCCAGAATATAAATGTCCCAATTGGGAAGCCCTTGATCAGACTATCTATCAAATTTGCCGTTTGCTCTTTGCTCCAAACAAATTCTCGCTGAAATTTGGGTATTTTTATTCGTCCTGTATCGATGTCTGTAAATAAATGATCATATTTCTTGGTTATATTTTCCGGTATCAGCATAAATGATCTCCCTATCAAATATCTATCTTTGCTCGATTTTTTTATTTACATCCTCTTGTATCGAGGTATCAGATAAATTCTTGTAACCTTCAACGAAACTCTCGAAACCATTACGCATGTTATCTCGAAAGACTTCGGAAACCTTTGATTCACCGAATATTTGAAAGGAACTGCTGCGGTAGTGAGTATTTAGCATAAACATCAAACGTTGCATATCGATATAGTCACCTATTGAACCCTCGTTCATCTCAAGGAAAGGGTATAGTTTCCCGTTCAGCATGTGAATATCTTTATCCCAACCACGTTCCTGAAAGTAGGGAAGATGCTCACTAAATATCTTGGTGGAGGGAACAGGTGTAAATAGCATTGGAATTATCGATCCCACAATATCTGAAACGAATAAAGAGGTTTTCACTACTCTATCTACTGACTCACCTGGTAAACCATAAAGAACAAATGCATTAACTTCCAGATTTCGCATACGGAACCCTGCTTTCTCAACCATATGAGCTGCTTTTACAAAGTGTTCCAACTTCACATGCTTACGATTCAAAGATTGAACATACTCATCATCAATACTCTCGCAAGGTAGATACAGTTTCTGAAATCCTGCTGCTTTGAGCATGTCAACTAGATGTTGGGATTGAGCGAGAATGTTGACATCTAGGCCTTCTGGGGCATATAGACGGAAAGGATATTGCTTTCGATTGGAAGCAATCCTTTCAAGTAAAGGTAACAAGTTGGATTTATAACGCCACAATAAATAATCAGCATATAGAGCAAAATCACGGATACCAAACTGATCATATTTGTTCACCATCTCAGCATAAATATCACCAACTGAACGATAATGAACTGTATTATGACTTTCATTCAATGTTTTTTGGGCGCAATAAGAGCAGTCGAAAGGACATCCTCGACTTGGTGTGATTATGGCATAAGATGGAGGAGTCTTATAAAGAGATAAATCCGTCCACAAGTCGTTGGCCTCGGCGATTTCCCCGACAACAACTATATCTGGTTTGGTGTATTCTGCTGCGTGTTGAGGAGCTAAAGTTGGGTAAATACCTCCAAGGATAATCCTGGAATGCGAACCAAATCGCATATTGAGTCGAGCGATTAGATCTCGAGTTGATTCCCACCAATATGTCATCACTGATGAGATCCAGATTTCATCGGGAGGATGCTTTGCTGTGAAACCTTTAGCTTCGAGCCATTCGTCAAACTTCTCCCAGGTCTTACCAAAATGATACTTATATAAAGTCAAGTTATCTGGATCACCTGGCTTGGATATGATGTAAGGTTTGATTGGACTCTCAGGTTTATCATGTTCAACATATGTTTCCCCAATGTTGATCCGATGCCTATGAAGTCTCTTACTTGCATCGACTTCTAAGAAATCAAATAATTCAATACGCTTGTATTGATGTTTCTTGAGTAATGCAGCAATACGCAGTAGGCCATAGGGTTGTGACCATTCAGACCAGTACTGGGTATCATATATCGGAGGAGATATAAGTAGTGATGTCTTATGTTCAAACTCATTTGACAGATGAGTAATGTTAGAACAAGTAATTATATTGGTTTCTCGAGTTCTATTAATCACCCTCTTATTTCCTCCAGACTCTCCTGTATATCGTTCATTTCTTTCTCAGTGAGGTCAAACATATTTGCCATCAGACTGTCGATTTCTTCTTCAATTTCACGGAGGTTATTTTGAGAATTTCTCGAGACAAATTCATGTGCACGCATAGAAAGAACTGCTAATTGTTGATGGATTTGGTTATCCGTATTGAATTGTGGGATTTTTATATAACGTAGTACATGAGTAGCTATTTGTGTTTCAATCGTATAAGACTTTACAATGAATTGAGATATACTGCTTGAAAGGCAAGCACATAAATAATTCGCTTCTAGCTCATCTTCAAACGGACAAAGCATCAATTTGTGGTCGGGAATGATAACCTTATTGTTTCCTTGGCTAATAACAGCTGTTGTTAGGAAAGATGATTGTTCTCGCCAAACACATTTGTATGGCGCAAACGTATAACTTCCAATGTTATAGACTGAATAGAATGGGTCTACTGATGGATCAAAGAATTGTTTATACCCACTCCTATTTATCAATTCATCCTTGAAGTATGCAAAATATGAATATGTTTTTGGATAATGGGTAGCTAGATTAGACTCAGGATAAGCTTTTGAAGGTTGGTCAGGATCTTGAGCTAATATTATTGAATATACCGGATCAAAGCTCCATTGGGTTACATCCCTACCACGAAGCAATGGATAAACAAATCGTGATTCCACAGATGTTTGTATTGATTCAATATCAGGTCTACTCAAGTGACCAAGGTTTGAAACAACGAGGTTTTTATCAGGAAGACTGTCTAACACATCAACCCAGTAAGCTCCGTTTTTATGTGTGTGAACGCCGTACCTAGCTTGGTAGATGGAACTACCAAGACATTTCAATATTCCATCTATCGATTTATCTCTCCCAATAAGCCAAGGTGATGTCGGTTTTTCAACATCAATAGGTTTGGCAACCCAACCTAATCTTTTGGTGTTGGAAATCACTTCTTCAAGGGATAAATCTGTGGATAAGGAGAAACCTCTGACTTTCTTACGCCAATAAGCTGTTGATACGGGATATGTAGTTCTATTCCCTTTTTGGATAATCACCACTGCTGTTCGGTTGGTTGCACCTTCAAAAGGTTGTAACGAGCTCATATCGTCTAAGAACAACACTTTTATATGTTCTTTTTCTCCTAGCTGAAATCTCCTAAATCCTGCCCCGCCACCTTCTGTTTGGAACAGCGTTTGTGTAATTATAAAACCCAATTTATTGTTTGCTTTCAAATATTTATCCATAGCAACATATAACATCAGAACCGAGATGTCGTCCATTGCTCCCCCAAGTCTGGCTTGCAACCCTCGATGGGGAAACAGATTGTAATATTGCCAAAGGCTTGCAGTTTCATTGCGATATTCATCAGGTAGATTCGCCCAATTCACCCATGGAGGATTCCCTGCGATAAAATCGAATTGTCCCTGGAATAATGGGGCAAACGCATTCTTGATTATTCTCGCCCAAATCCCATTTATTCCCTTTTCATCCAAATCCAATAATTGCAGATACAAGTTTACTGCAATATCAATCTGAGCAGCATCTACTTTCTCATCAAACGGGAATACCTCGTGAAGGCGAGATTTGAATTGTTCAGGTGTCAATCGAATTCCAACACATTCTTCAAGCAATTGAGCCAGTTCATCAATGTAGCGAGCATCCACTAAAGTTCGGGGGACACTGAATTTACCTACAGCGGTATTGAATGAATACATGTTTTGGGAGAACAAATCTCGACCAGAGGACGGAGTGAGTATCGAGTCTGCCAAATAAACAGGGATACTAACATCGCCTTGACGATGAGCCAGTAAATCACCGAGTGCGAGTAAATAATTTGTTCTTGACGATATCACTGCTAAAGGATTGAGATCAAAACCCACAACATTGTCCAAAACCAATTCAAGAACTTGGGCAGGAGGGAGCATCTTTTCTTCTGCATATTGACGAACTCGCTTTATTGTTAGAACCAAGAATGTTCCAGATCCACAAGCCGGATCTAATAATCTTTTATTAGGGTTACCATCATAGCCAAGTTGATTCAACAATCTTTCCGCTAACCAGTCTGGAGTGTAGTATTCTCCAAGGTCATGTCGCAACTTTTTCGGCATCAAATTCTGGTAAAGCTTTTTGAGTAAGTCTCTGGTTTCTTCTGGATCAACATCAAGGGTGACCAAGGAGTAATTGGCTAAATCACCAATCAAACGGCGTATAGCAGTATCTATATCCTTATCCCAGAGATCGAGATACCAACCAAAGAAATCCCCTTCAAGAAAGTTCTTGATACCAAAATCCGAGAAAATCCCCCCACGTTCCATCTTTGATAGATAGGCTCGCAAGATTTCACTTTCGCTCGATGCTACTTGAGCTAGCCCACTGCCTACTTTTGGCATCAAATAGAATGTAGCAATCTGGACAGCCAAGAGTTTGATAAATGTAGCGTAATAGGTATGAACAGAGAAGAAGAATCTCAAAGGATCAGGATTGCGATCGTCAATGCCAAAATTACGAGCAAATCTAGGAAGATCGAGACGTCCAGATTGTTTCTTCCAACCTGTGATCTCGCCAAACTGCCTTTGCCATTGTTCAAAGAGAACGTTGACGCGAGGAGGGCAATCACCACTCCCTAGTGCATTATATAGGGTACTAACACATAGGCGAGATACAATTGTGTTCTCACCAAAATCACGCAGTAGGTTTTCAGGGGTAAGTGCTAATTCTGTAGATAGAGAGAGTAGATAGCGAAGAAAAGTCTCCGTTGAATGACCACTAACAGGTATTGGATCATCCACCCGCCAATGTCCTTCCCGATAACGCACAAATATATAGAAGTAGCCATCTAGCACAACGCCAGCCAATCGTTCCTTTCGGTGTCGGTCAAGCCTGGATAATTCATCCATATATTGCTTGACTTGTCTAATTGCGTGCTGGTTGTGTCGAAAGCTGGATTGTTTCCTTAGCGATTTGGGAGGTTCATATTCAACAACAAAACGATTATATACTGCATCAGCACGTCCGTTGATTAGTGTTCGTTCACGTTCTAACTTCAAGGTTACATCGAAGCTTTCCTCAAACTTCTTGAGTACATCTTCGACTTCTGCTACTAAGTCTGCTTCATTGTTAGATCGTTTGGCAGCTTGTTGAATACCTTTAGCAATCTCAGGTGCTCGTTGACGGACAAATGCTTCAAGATCTGTGGGTGTATATTGATTCATGCCTACTCCTGGCGATAAACTGGTTTCGGAAATATCACTTTAACAGGTTGTCTGTATACCGCATGGTTGATGAGCAATTCACCTTTCCTTAGGCGAGTCATACTCATTTTTAGATCATTATCGAGAAAGCGGTAATCGGGTGTAGCTATCTCTTGAGCACCTGTTCTTCCTAGTATTTTCGTTGCAGAATTTCCCGTAACCCGATTATGAACTGCACTCATGAATTGTTGAGCAGAAATAAGAATTACCCCAAGTGATCTTCCTCGCTCTGCTATATCAAGAACCTGATCTGTGATGGGCGATGTCTTACTACCACTTGGGGCATATTTGTTTAGCTCATCGACAAAGAAAAGAATCTTTTCTGGTACATCAGAATCTTCTGTTCTTCCCTCAACTTCCTCTGCTTTTAGGGAATAGATTTGGCGTAATAAATCACCAAATACTAGAGTTTGTTCTTCGTCTTTCAATTTTGCTATATCAATAACATAGACGTGCCCCCCCTTGATATTAGTAATTTCATCGCCCAATACTTTCTCATTCCTAGATCGGGAATCGACAAATATACCAGTTTGACGAGTTTCGACTAGACGACGTAAATGACGGCGAAACTTGCCAACCGACGAAGCTCTGTTATCTCCAAATTGAACACTTTTCCGTTTTTGTGAATCGAATAATGGAGGGTTATATAATAGATTGTTCCAGCTTTGAACATTTCGGAAAGCAGGTTCACCATGACCCTCAAGACCTTGCATCATATCACCGATGATTGACTCCATTGTATTTGTAGGGTCGGATACATTTGCAAATAATAAATCAAGTTTGTCCGCTGTCGAGTCTAGATCATATGCATAAAGTGTACAGATATTTGGTGTGATGAAACTGTTTGCTTGCCCATTGTGTCCTCTTGGAAGAAAGTAACGAACATTTGAAAATGGACTGGGTTCTAATCCAAGTGCCTCCCACATTTCCATTTGTTCTGCATCTAAAGATGGACCTCTTTCATCAATTCGGAGCAGGTCACCATGTTTTACATTCAAAATGATAATGGCAATATCTTCTGGGTTTTCTGTCGTTTGAAGAATCGCTTGAAGGAGGAACATTGCATATGATGTTTTGGTTGCCAGACCACTAATTCCAGAGATGTTTACATGAGCCGATTCTGGCCCAAGAACGAAGTTACGATCAATGAAGGCAACAGTTGATGCACCATTACTCATTTTGATCAGACCAGCAGGTATGCGATCTGTCGTTGCCATTTGATCAATACCCAAAGCGATTTCAATGCCTTCTTTCTCTGCAAAGTAAACCAAACGATCTGTCGGGAGAGGCATGTATATATCTTCGCTATTACTCAATACACTCGCAAAAGCTACTGTTGTACCTTGGCGAATTGTGTTAGGCTCAATCCCAATATCGCCAAAATTGCTCGAAATGAAATTCGCTAGATGATTTGGCGCATCAGTTCTATGCTCGAGCATTGTTACTAAACCATAAGTTGCACTGGTTGGCTCATCAGGTTGATTTACTTGTTCTACTTCCACAATATCGAAAGGGTTGACGATTACATCATCAGGAAGCCAGAAAGCGAACTTATCTGACGTAATAGCTTCTCTTTCAGTAGCTGATGTCCTGCCAACGGTCTTTTCAGATTCAAGACCCATCTGCTGTTCTTGATTTTCATTTGATTGTATCTCGCCAGTCATTATCTTCCTCTCTTTTTTGGTGAATTATGGACGAGGCCATTTGATCATCCCCATAAGCACCTGTTGTGAATAGAAATTGGACTTGATTGTTTGTTCAGCTTGATAAATTGGATAGAGATGGCAATGCCAGCGACGATCCCGACCATGAGGAGTGACATCCCGTTCGGCGACTAAAGTCGAGGAGAGTAAATCAGCTAGATCTGCCTCCACAGGCTCTCGGTCTGGACGAGGAAGCTCAACCTTGACCACTCCCATTAGAGGATAATCAACTTCACCTTGTGCCCGAAGTCGTACATACCAAAATGCCACCTGACTATCATGCGTGCTAAACGCTGCAGTTCTATGTGCATGTGGAAGTCCTGCCAAGATTGAAGTGATATCAATTCGTGAGCGTCGCTTTCTGCCAAAATAGAACTGTGGGTCTTTGCGGAAACTCTTTGCCACACCGATCATATTGGGTGTTTTTATGAAATAATCAAGCTTCACAGCACCATCTAAGATCAACCAATTGTTATCATCCCGCAACCCATCAGTAAGATCGATCAATTCGATTTCAAGTCTATGCATACGATTTCGAGAGATTCCTCCTGCACGTGTTCTCAGTGTCTCGACAGTGGGATCTCCTGGGGTATTGATGGTTTTCTCAGTGGTATCGATCACCGAAAAGAAACCATCTTTGGTATTGAGTTGTGAAAGTTCAGACCAAACCGAATCTGATACTCCGAATTGACCTTTGGGGATAAGTAATATGATCCGAGTTTTTACACCCAATTGTCGTACCTTGCCTGAATCCTCCCGTCTCATAACTGCAGCACCAATTTGTGCAAGCTCAATTGGAAAAGAACGATTTCCTTCAATTCCAGTGCCGAGATAGTAAGTCCTCAGACTCCCATCTATGAAATACTTATATAAATGGTTGTCTTTGCGGAAAATTGGTGGAGTTGATCTATATAATGATGAAACACTTGGTTCAGGTGTCTCAGCAAAGGCTGTGATTTCCCCACACTCACGGTTGATAAGCATATCCTCAAGCTCATCCTCATCTGGTCTTTGCAAATCCTCCACCGCACCACCAGTTGCTGGCAATACATCGATGCGATTAGAAATCAGTTCAATTGCTGGCTTGATCGATGCAATTGGAAGCTGCATGATTACCTCCCGTGATTAATACGATCTCCTTTATAGGGATAATGATACATCAGTATTTATCAATTAGCAATTTTTGTTTCTAGAGAGCCTGTGATCTACTGTTTTGATGCTGGCCGCTTCATCAACCCCCAACCCGGTGCTCCCTGCTATGGACGGGGTAGATTCCTGTTGGGAATTCCCCGCAGCTGATGTTACGGGGCGAGCCTGCAGGATGTGGCTCTCAATCAATCCTGGCAGCTCTCCACCGCGCCCATCTTCCTCACCCTCCCGCAATAAATCCAGGACAGGCTGATCCTGCGTGCCTTGCGCCGCCGTCGTAGTAGAGCCGGACAAAGAAATCGGAATTAACGGGCTAGACATGCGCTTGCAGCAAGTGAGGGCATAGCTGTGGTATCTATTCCTCCTGCTGGAAAGACCCGCAGGGTTTACGCTAAGAGGCTCAGTTGGTTAATTGTTTCAGCCATTGAATGACACTGGTGATTAAGGCTCATCTTTGAAACCCTTCGGGTCTATTATAATCTCCACTCCTGCGGGGGTCACCCCAACCCCGGTTGACTTATCAGGACTTCTATACAATAATATTAGGCACATTTCAGATCAACCATATTTTGCTGTTTGGTCACCACCGATTCTGATTGCAACGCCTGTATTGGACACGCACATAGTCCAATGCCTGTATTGGACACGCACATAGTCCAATGCCTGTATTGGACACGTTCTTAGTCCAATGCTCCAGCGTTGTAACCAGGTGATTGAAAATTAAAGGAGAATGACATATGGACATGGAACTTGAAGGTTATCTCAGGCCACCAGAATATCCCATGGCGCCCTACCCGGCCAAGGTAGTCACCCTGTCGACCAGCGCCAAGCTGGTTATCCGGCAGGTGGATCGAGACGATGTGCCGATCCTGCTGGAGGCCATCAAACCAACCCTGCAGGTAGCCCGCGACTATTATGACATTGTCGGCGTGCGCCTGTATGCCGAGCTGCTTGGTTGGTCTCGCTACCGGGTTCGAGATGAATTCTGCCTGGTCGGCCAGATCGATGGCTTATTGGTCGGCATCGTCAACAGCCGCATGTACTCACCCGAAGTCGGTATCAGCCTGCATACGCTGGCCATCGAACGCGGCCTGCGTATCGGCGCCCACCTGTTCGCCTCGAAGATGGAACATCATATCGAATATCTGGAACAGGAAGAAGTCTTGATCACTGCCGAAAGCCCGATCGGGTTCAGGCGCTGGATGATCGAGTACGGTCTGCAAGAACGGGATGGACAGCACGAACTGGGGGGGGCTACTCCTTATGCCCTGACCCGAGAATTGTACTTCGCTGCCAAAGATCGACTTGTGGCTGGCGAACGGCCTGTGCCACCAGAACTGATGGCAGTGGCTGAAAAAGAGATCATCATCGCCACTGAGGATGACATCCTGGAAAAGATCCTCGGTGCGAAGAGGAGGGTCCTCCAATGAGACCGGTAGTGATATCTGGCGCGGGAATGATCCCTTTTGAACGCCGGGATGAAGACAGCCTGGTAGACATGCTGGCTGCTGCAGGGCTGAGTGCGATGGATGACGCGGGATTAGGAGATCGTCCCGTCGACGCGGTATACGTTGGCAACATGGCCTCCGGGATGTTCAACCACCAGGTTTCAGTCGCCAGCGCGCTGGTCGACCGGCTCAACCTGATGCCGGCTGCTGCAGACCGCATCGAAAATGGGCCCGCCTCCGGCGGTTCGGCGATAAAGAACGGATTCCTGGCAGTCGCCTCAGGCTACCACGATGTGGTCCTGGTGGTCGGTGGTGAGAAGATGCGGGAGGTGATCGGTCCCAAATCTACGGACATCGTCGCCGCCATGACCCACCCCCAGGCTGAATACATCTATGGGGTGACACTGCCCGCGATGGCAGGCATGTTCGCCCGAATTTACATGGATAAATACGGGATCACCCGTGAACATTTGGCAGATGTGGCCATCAAGAACCAGAGCAATGGGCTTTTAAACCCCTATGCTCACATCCAGATGAGGATCACCAAGGAGGGTATTCTCACCCACCCGCAAGCTCACGTCAACAATCCGGTCGTCGCTGACCCACTGCATCTGTACGATTGCTGCCCGGTAAGTGATGGGGCCGCAGCGGTGCTGCTGACCACACCCGAAGTGGCGAAAGAGCTCAACAAACCGATCGTCAACATCGCGGGTGTCGGGCAGGCGACGGATACTCATACGCTGCAGGAACGTCAGGATCCGACTGAGTTGAAAGCAGTGACCATTGCCGCGGATAAAGCCTATTCAATGGCTGGGATCCAACCAAGTGATATTGATGTTGCCGAGCTGCACGATGCTTTCACCATCCTGGAGATCGCCGAGAGTGAGCATGTCGGATTTTTTGAGAAGGGTGAAGGTGGCAAAGCTGTCGCCAACGGCGAGACTCAAATTGGTGGGAAAATACCGATCAACCCATCCGGCGGGTTGAAATCCCGCGGCCATCCAGTCGGCGCAACCGGTGTCGCACAGGTTGTTGAACTGGTCTGGCAGCTCAGGGGAGAAGCCGGGGAGCGCCAGGTTGAGAATGCTGCCAATGGGTTCTCATTGAATTTCGGCGGATTTGGCAACAATGTACTCGCATTTGTGTTGAGGAGAGAAGCATGAAGACCATCACTGCGTATAAATGCACCAACTGCGGTCAGGTCATGTACCCAAGACACGAACGCTGCCTGAACTGCAACGAACGAGAGTTCAAGGAAATTTACCCCACCAAAAAAGGAAAGCTGCTGACTTATACAGTGGTCAACGAGCTGCCCTGGGGAATCGACGAACGGGCGCGGTTAATGGGCGTCGTCGAATTCGATAATGGGATCAGAGCTTTGGGATTGATCAAGTCCGATCGGGTAAAGATCGGTATGAAGCTCACCACCGGTTGGGATGAGGTCAGGTACATGAACGGTGTCAGGATTTACGGCCTGACCTTCAGTTAATTTAATATACCTGAGGTGCGACGCACTTTCAAAGTGCGTCGCACCTTTTCACGAGTAATCCTAAATTTAATATTTCAGAGTAAGGTTGCTCATATTTGCCCCCACCTACCTCGCATAGGCAAAGTACAGGCTCAACCTACCTCGTCCCCGTGCTTCGCATGGGACAAGGTACAGGCCAAGCTCCGATTTCGGGGGAGGGGAATTTCTTATGGTGTGAATTTCACGCACAAAGTGCATGAAACTCACACCACGATCAGGAACAGGAAATTTACTTCAGGAGCCGAAAGACCTGCTCAAATTGTTCAAACTCTCGACATGAGCGGGATCAGCGGCGTCACCGAACTTGTTTTTTGGCAGCTCAGCTTTCGCCGCCATTAACTGCTCATATCTATCGTCATCTACGAACGCCACACAGCGCCCGATACTGGCTTCCCCATCCACGAATCGCCAGGGGAAGAAGCCGATCGTAGCCCGCTGGTTTAACAGGAGATCAATATCCCCGCCCACACATTCCGCATGAATGATGCCATAGGGGAACAGATCGAGATGCATCAGCTGGTACTTTGAGTCATCATAAAACTCGGCTAAGCTCTTGCCATACTTGTCTTTGAAGACCTGCTCAGCCTGGCGTGCCTGGCGCGGCATCCAATCCCGAATGATCGTGTTCATGGGGTGATCGGCGCTGCCGCAGTCCACACCGATCCAGCTGAGCTTCTTCGCCTTGGCCCAATCAGCAAATTCACGGTCGGGGCCGGTGTGTTTGACCATATAACGGATTTCATCAGCGGTAGAGTGATCCCATCCGAAATGATGGTATCCAGTATGGATGATGAGAATATCCCCTTCTTTTACCTCCACTCGATCTTCGACCATCTGGCTGGTATAGACCTCGTAATCTCCAACAGCATCGCTCAGATCAACCACAACCCCTTCATTGACCAGGAAGTTCATCTCCAATTGAGCGATATCTTTGCCTGGGGAATAGAAATGGACTTCGCCATCCAAATGTGTTCCAATATGGTTCGAATGGGTCACTAACTGTCCATTGGCGCCATTTGGAGCCAGGCGTTTGAAATATTTCACCTGGAGTGGTTCGTAGGTCGGCCATGGGGGAGTTCCAATCCCGAGAGGGATGGTTAAATCAATTGTCTTCATGAAGTCGTCTCCTTGGGGTTAAAATTATTTTCTGCTTATTTCACGATTCCAGCTTCAAGCATCGTCAGATACACTTTTTCTGCGGTAAAAGGGGGGCCAGCGAAGCGCACTCCAACCGCATCATAGATCGCGTTGGCAATTGCCGGGATGGTGGGCACCATCGAATGCTCTCCTACACCCCGGGCACCCCAGGGACCATCATCCTGGGGGACCTCGACGATTATAGATTGAAGACCACCCGGGATATCGCTTGAGGTGGCAATCCGGTAATCAACAAAGCTCGGATTCTGAACGTACCCATCTACTAAATTCAAACTTTCAAACAAGGCCGAGCTCATCCCCTGGACGAAGCCACCTTCAATCTGGGCCCGAACCAGTTCAGGATTGATGGCCTTCCCGACATCAAAAGCTGCTGCCCCGCGCAGGATTTCGATCTGGCCGGTATCCAGGTCGACTTCCAACTCGACAGCCTGCGCCCCGGTGGTGTAGTGAACCACTGCCCGTTCACCCTGCCCGGTTTCCGGGTCCAGGCCGGTCACGTAATCAGGCATAAACTTACCCCGCCCGATGACCGGTCCCCCGATCCAGCCCTGGTCATCCGCTTTCGGCAGCCCATAGATGACGATGTTTTCGAGCGGCATTTCACGTTCACTCTTGTATGAAACCACCATCCCGTTGAGAATATCGAGATTACCCGGGTCCTCATCCCAGGCTTCAGCCGTCATTTCAAGGATCTGCTGGCGGGCATCCCTGGCTGCATTAACCACTGCATTGCCCATACTCCAGGTGAGCCGGCTGGCCACAGTTTGCCATTCATAGGGACTGTAGCGAGTGTCCACCGGTGTGGCCACATGCACCCACTCATAGGGCACACCTAATGCGCCGGCAGCCATCTGAGCAGCCACGGTGAACGATCCCTGACCAAGGTCTTGACCCCCCACACCCACCGTCACCCGGCCATCTTCCGCCAATTCTACCCAGGCGCTCGATCCTGCATTTGGAGGCATGGCGGGAGCTTTCCACATTAGCGCCAATCCCTTGCCCCGCCGTTTGTTGGCCGCGCTCGCTTCGGCCTTATGCCCCCAACCGATCGCCTCGGCTGTCTTCTCCAAACATTGTGACAATCCGGTAGGGTGCATTACACCCCCCGTAACCAGAATACTACCTTCTTTTACACAATTAATCCTTCTGAATTCGACCTGGTCCATCCCTATCTGTTGAGCCAGCTCATCGATACACTGCTCCAGCCCGGCGTGCATTTCAGGCATCCCAAAGCCGCGCATTGGGCCTCCAACGGGATGGTTGGTATATACACAATAACTATCTGTTTTTACATTGGGGACCTCGTAAGGGCCAGAGCTGCTGTAGCCGCTGGCCCGGGTGATGTTGACCCCGTACTCTGTATAAGCCCCGGCGTCCCAGTAGAACTTGTTTTCCATCGCTAACAGGTTGCCATCTTGATCACAACCCATTTTGAAATAGGCGATCAAACCCTGGCGAACAAAAGCGGTGAAGAATTCTTCTTCCCGGGTCAGGAGCAGTTTTACAGGACGACCCTTAACTTTCGTGGCGATAGCGACTGCCAGAGATTCCATGCTGACACCGGCCTTACTGCCAAAGCCGCCCCCTACATAGGGTGCGATGACTCGCATATCACTTTGGGAGATACCCAAGGCCTGGGCAATAAGATTTCGTTGGGCGAACGGTGACTGCGAACTGCCCCAAAGTGTAATTCCACCGGAATCATCCACCTGGGCAACCGCTACATGCGGTTCTATTGGGACATGCTGGATATGTGGTATGTGGTACTTGCGTTCCACGATGGCCGCACAATACTCCCAGGCGCTATCCACATCCCCTTTACGAATCTTGAAATAATTTGAAATATTCGAATTGGGCTGCGGCAAAATAAAGCTGGCCACCTGATATTGATCCAATTCCGGATGGATCAAAATCGCTTCAGAACTGACCCCATATTCAGCATCAACAACCGGCTTTAAGATCTCATACTCGACTTCGATCAATTCGAGGGCGTCCTCTGCGATCGCCGCGCTGATCGCCGCTACGCCTGCCACCGGATCGCCCACATAGCGCACCCTATCCCGGCAGAAGATATGTCTATCCAATAAATAAAGGCCGATATATCCAGGGAATTCATTACCGGTAACAACTGCCTTGACCCCTGGGAACGCCTCCGCTTGACGGGTATCGATCGATATGATGCGGGCATGCGGGTGCGGGCTGCGCAAGATGCGTGCATGCAGCAAAGCGTTACCAAATTGGATATCGTCGCCGAAGATCGCCGCACCTGTCACCTTCTCACGGGCATCCAGACGAGGCTTGCTCTCACCAACTGGATTGGGTACCGTCTCACTAACTACCATTAGTCTTCTCCTCTCACATCTTTGCAGCTTTTTGAACACCCTCGATTATGCGGATATAGCCTGTGCAGCGACACAAATTACCGACTAACGCAGCCCGAATTTCACTCTCGCTTGGATCGGGATTGCGATCGATCAATGCCCGGGAGGCGATCAAAATCCCGGGCGTACAATAGCCGCATTGAACCCCTCCAGCATCCATGATAGCTTTTTGGATTGGATCGAGCTGCGTATCGCCAGCTAATCCCTCGACGGTGACGATCACCGACTGATCACATTCAACCGCTAAAACCAGGCAGCTGTTGACTGGCTCACCATTCATCATGACAGTACAGGCACCGCATTCTCCTGCTGCGCAACCATTCTTCGTACCAGTTAACACCAATTTCTCACGCAGCATGTCCAGCAGGGTCATGTACCCAGTGACATCCACTTGTTCAACTTCACCATTGACTGTGAGGTTGATGCGATGAAAACCCATGTGATCCTCCAGGATTAGTCAATCCCAATATTAATAAGGTCAAACATTCAACAGCCTGAGTTGGCGCCAAACATCCTTCAACGC
>SDBV01006343.1_pt1 | contig 16416 bp, 15 predicted proteins | sample 2277081 | NCBI WGS metagenome assembly SDBV01 (sample SAMN10402039, study PRJNA504765) | marine sediment metagenome | isolation source: marine sediment core GS10_PC15, 223 cmbsf | place: Arctic Ocean: Southern Knipovich Ridge | collected 2010
CTTGCCCATGGCGCTGACCACCATCACCACCTGGTTACCTTCCATCTGGGCGCGGATCGCCTTGCGGGCCGCCGCCAGGATCTTCTGGCTGTCGGCCACACTGGTGCCGCCGAATTTCTGTACGATTATGGACATGCCTTCTCATTCTAGGAAATATGACATGAGTTTCCATCCCTCTTCAAACACCAGCGCCGACTCCTCTGCCGTGGGATCGTCGTAGCGGGCCGCCGCGTCGGGTGTCACGCCGGGGCCGGCCATGGCGAAGGGGACGAAGCCGTGGCTGTGCGTCTTCGTCCGCAGCGGCGTGGGGTGGTCCGGCGTGACCAGGATCCGGTGGTCGCCTTGCGACTTCAGGGTCTCGTACACCGGGGCCACAATGTGTTGGTCAATTTGCTCGAGTGCCAGGACCTTGGCCGCCGCGTCGCCTTCGTGCGAGGCCTCGTCGGTCGCCTCGACGTGGACGCACACCAGGTCGACCTCCTTCAGCGCGTCGACCGCGTATCGGCCCTTGGCGGCGTAGTCGGTGTCGGTGTATCCGGTGGCCCCGGGCACTTCGATCCGCCGCCAGCCGATCAGCGTGGCCAGCCCTCGCAACAGGTCGACGGCCGTGATCATGGCCCCCTGCTTGCCGTGCAACTCGGCGAACGGCCGCAACTGGGGCATGCGTCCCAGGCCCCACAGCCAGACGTTCGTGGCCGTCAGTTTGCCCTGCTGGCGTCGGGCCACGTTGACCGGATGGTCGGCGAACACGGCATGGCTGTCGCCCATCAGTTGACTCAGCCGGTCGCTGCCCGGCCCACGCGGATAGTCGTCCAGCACCGATTTGTCGGTCAGGTCGTGTGGCGGCGTGGTCCGCGTGTCCGACGAAAACGGGGCCGGCAGACCCTCGCCGCGATAGACCAACAGGTTGCGATAGCTCACGCCCGGGTAGAACTGCCACCGCGGGTCGCCGAGTTGCTCCTGGGCGGCCTTCAGCAGTTCGGCGGCCTCCTGGCTGGAGATATGCCCGGCCGTGAAGTCGCGCATCATCTGGTCTTCGATCGTCACCAGGTTGCAGCGAACGGCCCAGTCTTGCGGGGCCAACTCGATGCCCTGGGCGGCCGCCTCCAACGGGGCCCGGCCGGTGAAGTGTTTCAACGGGTTGTAGCCCAGCAAACTCAAGTTGGCCACGGCGGAGCCCGGCGGCATCGAGTCGGGTACGTTATAGGAGCGTCCCACCACGCCGGCGGCCGCCACCGCGTCCATGGCCGGCAGTTCGGCCGCCTCGAGCGGGGTCTTCCCCCCGAGCGACTCCTGGGGCTCGTCGGCCGAGCCGTCGGGAATGATGATCGCGTATTTCATGGGAGGGATTAGGGATTAGGGATTAGGGATTAGGGATTAGGGATTAGGGATTAGGGATTAGGGATTGGGGATTGGGTCAGATTTGTAGCCTCACAGATTGGGGGACACGATCTCAATTTCGTAGCCGAATAACTGGCTGGCAAGTCGGCAGTTGCGTGCTCCACGGCCGCTGGCCAACCAAGCGTGATCTTTGGCGAGTGTGACTATCGCCCGGCGGAGCGAATGGTCCACAACCACTTCTGCGATTTCAGCGGGCGCCATGGCTTCGGAGATGAATGTTTCCACCCTCTCATCCCATCGAATCAGATCGATCGAATGCCCTTTCTGACCTTGCTCCTTGGCGAATTCAAGGCAAGCACGGACCGGGTCGACATTCTGGTCGCAACTATGCACCGCAATTTTGCTTTTCCATCGCTCGTGTGCGATTGCTTTGATCTCGACCACGCCGCTGGCAACTTCAGGAACCGCCTGCATCAAGAGCCACCGCACTGGATCGGCTTCGTCGCTCATCGTCCCTAACCCGCTTATCCCCAATCCCTAACCCCTAATCCCTAATCCCTCTCCTTTTCACGCTCTCACTCTCATCCGGATGCTGCCGACGTGGATGCACGGTAGTCGGTCGATCGTGTCCAGAGCCTCGCTGACCGCGCCCTCGGTGGCCGAGTGGGTCATGATCACCAGCGGCACGACGCCATCGGTCCCCTCCGCCGTTTCGTGCTGGATCACCGAGGCGATGGAAATCTCGTGCCGGCCGAGGACGCCGGCGATTTCGGCCAACACACCGGGGCGGTCGTCGACGTTGAAACGGAAGTAGAAACGACCCGGCACCTCGGCCGGATCGCGAACCGCCACCGGGGCCTCCCGCCGGTCGGACCAGAGATCCAGCGTGCGGAAGGTGATCGCCATGCGGCCCAGCACGGTGTCGATCAGGTCGGCCACGACGGCCGAGGCGGTGGGGTTCTGGCCGGCTCCCAGTCCCTGGAAGAAAACGCGGCCCACGGCGTCGCCGATCACGCGAATGGCGTTGTACGCCCCGCGAACCTCCGCCAGCGGCGCGCCGTGACGGACCAGCGTCGGCGACACGTGCAATTCCAATCCCTCCGGCACCAGGTCGGCCACGGCCAGCAGTTTCACACTGTAGCCGAGTTCCTTGGCGTAGCGCATATCGGCCACGTCGACCGTATCGATTCCGGTCCGGGGGATCTGCCGCCAGTTGATCCGGACGCCGAAGGCCAGGTGGGCCAGGATGGCCAGTTTCTGGGCGGCGTCGCTGCCGTCGACATCCATGGCCGGGTCGGCCTCGGCGTAGCCCCGCCGCTGCGCCTCGGCGACCGAGGCCGCGTAGTCGGAGCCTTGTTGCTCCATCTGCGTAAGAATGAAATTGCTCGTGCCGTTGAGAATCGCGTGAATCGACTCGATCTGGTTGGCTGTGAGGCACTCGCTGATGGCCGCGATGATCGGAATCCCACCGGCGACCGAGGCCTCGAAGGCGATCGAGCGGCCCAAGTGCCGGGCACGCTCGAACAGCTCCGGACCGTGCTCGGCCAGCAGGGCCTTGTTGGCGGTGATCACGTCTTTGCCGCTTTCGAGCAGCCTGAGCATGATCGTCCGAGCCGGTTCGAGTCCCCCGATCAACTGAACTACCGCCGTGATTTCCGGGTTGTCGATCACCCGGGCCAGATCGGCGGTCAACAGCCCGTCAGGCAAGGTGACGTCGCGCGGCCGAGTCAGGTCGGGATCGACGACTTGGACCAGTTTTATCGGTTGTCCGGCGTTGCGGGCAATCCGAGGGCCACTTTCCAACAGCAACCGGGCGACACCGGACCCAATCGTTCCAAATCCGACAATCGCGACCTGGGCAGCTTTCATGGAAACCACACGCACAAAGGAATCGTGACCCGAGAATCTGCTATGGTAGGGTAGCATACCCCTTTGCGTCAAGCCTTGCAGGAATCGGGCCCTTGCAGGAATCGAGCGGGCCGCGATACTGGGGGAATCAATCGATATCTCCCTCCAACAGACACAGGACGAACCGGTGGAACCAACCGCACTCGAGTTTTTCAAAACGGCCCTTCAGACCCCCAGCCCTTCCGGCTACGAGGGCCCCTTGCAGCAGGTCGTTCGCGATTACGTGGCTGATTTTGCCGACGAGGTCCGCACCGACTACCATGGCAACGTGATTGCGGTGAAGAACGCCGACGCCCCGTTGCGATTGATGCTGGCGGGCCATTGCGACCAGATTGGCCTGATCGTGCAGCACATCGACGACGAGGGGTTCCTCTACGTTCAGCCGATCGGCGGCTGGGACCCTCAGCAACTGATCGGCCAGCGGATGACCGTCTGGACCGACGGCGGGCCCGTCTTCGGCGTGATCGCCCGAAAGCCGATCCACCTGCTGACCGAAGAAGACCGCAAGAAAGTGCCCAAGATCAAGGACCTTTGGCTCGACATCGGGGCGGCCGACAAGCAAGAGGCCCAGGGGCTGGTTCGCATCGGCGATTCGGTCACCCCGGAACTCGGCTTCCACGAACTGCGGAACCAGCGGGCGGTTTCCCCGGCCATGGACGACAAGGCGGGGATGTGGGTGGTGCTCGAAGCGCTTCGCCGGGCGGAGAAGGCGAAGCTCGATTGCGCCTTGTACGCCGTGTCGACGGTTCAGGAAGAGGTCGGCCTCCGCGGGGCCCGGACCAGTTCTTTCGGCATCGATCCGCACGTCGGCGTGGCCGTCGACGTCACCCACGCCACCGACTGCCCGACCATCGAGAAGAAGGAAGAGGGCGACGTCGGCCTGGGCAAGGGGCCGGTGATCTCTCGCGGCCCGAACATGAACCCCCGCGTCGTCGAGCAGTTGATCGCCACCGCCGAGGAGCACGAGATCCCCTTCCAGCTCGCCGCCGAGGGCCGCGCCACCGGCACCGACGCCAACGCGATCCAGATCAATCGGGCCGGAGTAGCCACCGGGCTGATCAGCATCCCCAACCGCTACATGCACAGCCCGGTGGAGATGATCTCTTTGACCGACATCGACCGCACGGCCGACCTGCTGGCCCGATTCGCCGAAAGCCTCACCGCCGATGCGGACTTCACGCCTTAGCACTCCGTCAACTTCGATTTGGGGGGTGGCTGGCGGCTGAGCGCAGCGAAGCCCCAGTCCCAACACCCTGGGGCACCGCTGCGCTTTACCCCAGCCACTCGACGTGTCGGCGTGGCGTTTCGCCTGATGAGTTTCTGTTGCGGAAAGTGGTTTTCCACAAGAAGGTTTAGCCGTCGCGGCCACGCGATGCTGGTTGTCGGCACGTACTGCCCGGCCCGCCCGTGGAAGGGGCGCATCGTGAATCTCGCCGCCCCTTCACCGCCGAACTTTTTCCTGCGGATCGGCTGGGTGGCCGATAGCCCGCCTAGTAAAAAGGACTTACGTCGATTAGAATGAGTCCCAGTCGAGTTGCCTCGCGTGGGCGAAAAACCAACAAATGGCCCGCAAAACCGGGGTTAAGTGACGACTGCACAATGGTTTGCGTCGATTTGTGTATCACCCGCTTTGGGAGGTAAAGTGCGCACCCCAACTTACGGCGACCGGACGTGCAGCAGCGTCGGCCGAACTTGTTTTGGCACAGGACGTTACCAACCACCGTGCTCGACGGCGGTCGACGTAAGCCGGTTTAACCCCACCTATCTTCACCCGGCATACCACGTGAATTCATGCGGCGTGCGGGGTTAATTCCAGTTTTCTGGCCGAGGATTGGCAGGAATGTCGATGATTTCGAACGTGGCCGCGTGTCGTATTCGACCTTCGACCGCTGGCACTCGCCCACGGGTTTACTTCGCCCTTTCGTGTTGCCTATGATAGGATGATAGGAGATCGTCGACGCTAGCCAACAATGGGCTATTTCCGCAGCTAACTATGCCAACCGTCGCCGTCAAATCTGAACTCATTCGCTGGGCGGTTGTTCGCTCTGGCTTGCCGGCAGACGATCTTCTCAGGAAGTTTCCCAGGCTCGACGAGTGGAGGACCGGCAAGAGACAACCCACGTTTCGGCAGCTAGAGATGTTTGCCAAGACGACCATGACGCCGTTCGGGTTTCTGTTTCTCGCAGAGCCACCGGAAGAGCGACTCCCGATTCGGGACTTTCGCACTCTCGGTGATACTCCGATCGATCGGCCAAGTCCCAACTTGATCGAGACGATCCAGACGATGCAGCGCCGGCAAGCCTGGATGCGCGACCTGCTGCTCGAAGATGGACACGAGAGGCTGGACTTTGTCGGCAGCGGGAAAGCCATCCGCAACTTCAAATCGCTTGCCCAGCGAATCCGACAGAAGCTGGACCTGGACGCTGATTGGGCCGAAACACTCGGCAGTTGGGAAGATGCGCTGAGGACGTTGAAAAGCACAATCGAACGAATCGGCATCCTGGTTTTCAGCAACAGCGTCGTCGGTTTGAACAATCATCGCAGCCTCGATCCAGAAGAGTTTCGTGGATTCGTTCTGTGCGATCCGTATGCTCCCGTGATCTTCGTGAATTCGGCCGACTCGAAATCGGCCCAGATGTTCACACTGGCCCACGAGCTGGCTCATGTTTGGCTTGGCACGGATGGGCTATTCAATCTCGTCAAGATGATGCCGTCGAACGAAGAAGCGGAACGATTTTGCAACCGCGTCGCCGCCGAATTCCTGATCCCCGGTTACAAGCTGACGGAACGCTGGGATGAAGCCAAAGCCACAAGGCAACCCTTCCAGACCGTCGCCCGTTGGTTCAAAGTCAGCCCAGTCGTCGCCGCTCGCCGTGCGCTCGACTTGAAGCTCATTACGACGCCACAGTTCTTTCGCTTCTACGAGAAGGACAAGGAGGACTGGCAACGGCGAAAGGCGAAGCAACGAAAGAAAGGCGGAGGGGACTTCTACCGTACCCAAGACGTTCGGCTGGGCCGGCGTTTTGCGAACATCGTGGTCCGCGCCGCCCGTGAAGGTCGCATCCTGTATCGCGATGCGTACCGACTGACCGATCTCAAAGGCGAGACCTTTAACCGTTACGCCGACATCGTTCTGCAAAGGATGAAGGATGAGCGGCAGTAAACGGTATGTGCTCGATGCGAATGTGTTTATCGAAGCCAAAGATAGATACTACGGCTTCAATCTGTGCCCAGGCTTCTGGAAAGCCTTGATTGCAGAGCACAAAAGCGGACGTGTCTTCAGCGTCGATAAGGTCCGCAACGAACTGGTCAAAGTGCAGCACGACCCGAACGATAAACCGGACCCCCTCAGTGACTGGGCCAAGGATACGGTCCCCGAGACGTTCTTCAAAGAAACGCAAGATCAAGCCGTAATCGGCATCTTTCAGGAGATGGTGGCCTGGGTAAACTCCGAACCGCAATTCACGCCAGCGGCCAAAGCTGAATTTGCCTCAGTTGCAGACGGTTGGGTGATCGCGTTTGCCAAAGTCAGTGGGCTGACCGTTGTCACGCACGAAGTGTACGCGGCCCGTGTAAAGAAGAAGGTCCCCATCCCCAACGTCTGCCTCGAGTTCGACGTTGATGACGACAATACGTTCAAAATGCTCGAAGGCCTCAAGGTGAAGTTCATACTGAGTACTAAGCGGCAGCGAGGAAGATGAACTGATAGGGGATTGAAAGAAAGAACGGGCCAGGTGCGATATTGACAGGCTGGGTAAGCTTCAGCAGTCTTTGGGGATGCCTCGCCGCGCCCGAATCGCGCCCGGTGCAGTGGTTTTTCATGTATTTGACCGGCGTGCAAATCGCGCTTTGCGTACCGTAGGGTGGGTCCAGCGGCCCGTCACTGGAAATCTCTGCCTATGGTAGGCGATTGGACCTACGATTGCGGTTTGAACTTCGGCAATCCGAGCGAGGCCCACCTTCCCCGGTCCTAATGCCGAGAAAGGTGGGCCTCGCTCGACGAAATGCGCTGCTGACCTTCTCTCCGACACAATGCAATTCGTCTACTGCGAATCGGCCGGAAAAAGAAAGCGGCGACAAGTCGCCGCACTCCAAAGACTTACAACCTCTCAGCGAAGCGCCAGCAGGCTTTCGACCGGGATGTCTTCGTCCACCGCTTCCCAATGGATCCCGACGCCGCCACCGATCAGTCGCCAGTCTTGACGCTCGGCGTGGCTGGCGTCGCGCAGCCGCGGAAACCACTCCAACGGCACCAGCACCTCTCGCCCGTCCCTTGGCAGCCACGATTGTCGACTGCGACGAATAGTAGTACGATGAAATGCAGCTGGCTCGCTGATCGGCCCCCCCTCCGGCTTGTGGCCTCTGCCAACCCATGTCGTCGAATTGCTACCCCCTAATACCCTACTATGCGACTCCCCCCCGAAGGCGCTCAGTGGCTGATCTCGTTGCGATGGGTGGCGTGCGCGTCGGTGGCGGTGACGATTGGGGTGACTTCGGTGCTGCTGGACGTGATGGATCTCTCCGGCGCCGCTGCGGGCATCGGCTGCGCGACGGCGATGGCGTGCTACAACCTGATGTTTCAACTGAGGCAACGAGATCGGCCGGTGGGCCCCCGGGAGGTGGAGCGGAACATCTTCGTGCAGATTGCGTTTGATTTGGTGGCGTTGACGTTGCTGCTGTACTTTTCCGACATCTCGCGGAATCCGTTTCTGTTCTTTTTTGTGTTCCACATGATCATCGCCAGTATGTATCTGCACGGCCGGGCTCCCTACCTGGTCGCCGGGATGGCCACCGTGCTGGTGGGCGCCACGATGTGGTTGGGGCACCTCGGCTGGATTCCCCGTTTCCCGATCCATCTGCCCACCGAGCTGAACCTGGCCCAACCGCGGCCGCTGGACGGATTGTACCTGATCGGAGTGTTCTTGGCGTTCGCCAGCACGCTGTTTTTCACCGTCTACTTCACGGTATCGATGCACCGCTACGTGGACCGGGCGCACGCGTCGCTGCGGCAGAAGGAGAAGATGCTGGGTATCGGTCAGTTGGTCGCCAGCATCGGCCATCAAATCGCCAACCCGCTGGACGGATTGCAGAATTGCCTGCGGCGGATCGGCGAGCAAGTCCAGCACGACGAACACCTGACGGAGTACGTGGAAATGATGACCGAGGCCTTGCAGCGAATCGAGCGGACCACCAAACGGGTGCAGTCGTTTGCCCGCCCGCGCGGCATCAAGTTGCAGCGGACCGACGTAAACCGTGCGGTGGAAGGTACGCTGCAAGTGTTGGGGACCGGCCACGGGGCGGACGTTCGGATCGAAACCCAACTGGACGACGTCCCAGCCGTGCTGGGCGATCCGTACACCCTGCAGGAAGTGCTGTTCAACCTCTGCACCAACGCCCTGGCCGCCATGCCCGACGGCGGAACGCTCACGCTGAGCACCACGCAACTCGGCCGCCAAGACGACGATCAAATGGATTCGGTCGCGATCCACGTCCGCGACACGGGCGTGGGGATCCCCCCCATGCAGTTGGAGAAGATCTTCGAGCCGTTCTATACGACGCGAGGCGAGTCGGGCGGCACCGGCCTGGGGTTGGGACTCTGCCGGATGTTGATCTCCGAGATGGGCGGGCGGATCGAAGTCCACAGCGCGCTGCAGCGCGGAACCACCTTCACCGTGGTGCTCCACCCGACCGACACCGAAAACGAAACGGAAGACAAAACCGAAGCCGAGGAATTGTCGAAACGCACGTAACGCCTCCGGCAGAGAAAAGGTCAGTCCATCATGAAAATCCTGGTCGTTGACGACGAAAAGATCAAACGGGTCACGCTGACCGACGATCTGGCGGCCGAGGGGCACGAGGTGGTCGCCGCCGGCGACGGCGAGCAGGCCTGGAAGCGGTTGCAGAGCGAGCGATTCGACGTGGTGATCACCGACCTGAAGATGCCCAAGCTCGACGGCATCGAACTGCTCACCCGAATCAAACAGGGACCGCAGTCCGACGTGGAAGTCATCATGATGACGGCCTTCGGCAGCATACCGGTGGCCGTCGAGGCGATCAAACGCGGGGCCTTCGACTTCGTCACCAAGCCGTTTCGCAACCAAGACATCTTCCCCTTGCTGGCCCGGACCGAGCGAGGGCGACGGGCGGACGAGGACGCCCAGCCGGCCGCCGCGACCGCCGCCGAAGAAATCGACCGGCTGATCGTCGGCCACTCCGCCATGGAAGAGGTGAAACGGCTCATCGAAATCTGCACCCGCACCGACGCCAACGTGCTGCTGTGCGGCGAGACCGGCGTGGGCAAGGACCTGATCTCGATGGTCATCCACCAAAACTCCTACCGCCGGAAGTTTCCCTTCATCAAAGTCGGCTGCACGCTGTTTCCCCCCCAACTGATCGAAAGCGAACTCTACGGCCACCAGCGGGGCTCCTTCACCGGGGCCGACCAGGATCGAAAAGGGCGATTCGAACTGGCCGAAGGCGGGACCCTCTATCTCGACGACGTCGACGACATCCCCCTGCCACAACAGGCGAAACTCCTGCGGGCGATCGAGGAAAAGGTGTTCGAGCGGGTCGGCGCCACCAAGCTGATCAAGGCCGACGTGCGGATCATCGCCTCGACCAAGCGGGACCTCTTGGAGAAGATCGCCGAAGGGACGTTTCGCGAAGACCTCTACTACCGCCTCGACGTGTTGCGGGTCAACATTCCGCCACTGCGACAACGCCGCGGCGACGTGCCGGCCTTGACGAAACATCTGCTGGGGCGAATCATCGAAGGAAACCCGGTCAATATCGACGCCGAAGGGATCGAAGTGCTTCAACAACATGATTGGCCGGGCAACGTCCGCGAACTGGCCCACACGCTGCAACGGGCGCTGCTGGTAGGCTCGGGCCACATCACCGCCGAACTGCTCCAAGCCGAAATGGGAGGAATCACCGCCCTCAAAGGCAATCCATCGACGCCCGATGATTTCCAGGCGACGATGGAACGCACCGAGCGGGACTTGCTTGAAAACGCGCTGAAGACTTCCAGCGGCAACAAGACGGCCGCCGCCGCCGCGCTGGGCATGAAGCCTTCCACCTTCCGCGATAAGCTGGTCAAGCACGGACTCGGCTAGCCGCTGGTTGCTTCGCGCCAATATCCGTTTCCCGCCTCAAACCAATGGTCGCTTGCGGCTTTGCACCAATCAACCCCCGGGCCGCGTTGAATCCAAGAAACGGAGCACGCCCATGAGCTTGACTTACGAACAAGCCTCCCACCAGCTTAACGCCTGGACCTCGACCCCTTCCCTGCTGAAGCACGCCCGCGCCGTGGAGGTCGTGATGCACCGGGCGGCGGCCCAATACGGCTCAGACGACGCCGACCAACGGGTGTGGCGGATCACGGGCCTGCTGCACGACGCCGATTACCAGCGGTGGCCCGAGGACCATCCCCAACGGATCGTCCAGTGGTTGCGGGACCAGGGGGAAGAGGAAATCGCTTACGCCGTCTCGACGCACTACACGCCCTGGGGATTCCCTCCCCGATCGGCGTTGGACAAGTCGCTTCTGGCCTGCGACGAACTGACGGGATTGATCGTCGCCTGCTGCCTGGTCCGCCCGGACGGGGTGGCCTCGCTGAAGCCCAAGAGCGTGAAGAAGAAGTTCAAGGACAAGGCCTTCGCGGCCAAGGTCGACCGCGACGAGATCCGCCACGGCGTGGCCTTGCTGGGCGTGGAGTTGGACGACCATGTCCGGCTGGTGATCGACGCCTTGCAGCCCCACGCGGAAGAGTTGGGGATCGGCGGTGGCGGATGATCCCGGGCCATCGCCACCACAGTACACCGAGGCCCATCACCAGAAGCACGACCGAAGAGGGTTCGGGCACGATGGTGTATTCGAAGGTCAGCAATGGCGGGTGGTCGGCGTGTTCGCCGCTGGCGAATCCGCGATTGCTCGACCTGCTGGAGTCGCCAATTCGCTCGTCGCCCAGGACGATCCAGCCGAAGTTTGACGTCGGATTAGCAACCCAAGCGTTGATGTCGGCTTCCATGGCAGGCAACGCGAAGGTAACCGGCCCCAAATAGGGGGCTGCGGGGACCGTGCCCGCCGGATCGCCGTACACGGTGGGGTCCAGCGGAACGTTGCCTAAGGCACCTTCTTGTGGCCAGTAGCCCGGGTCAACCGGGTTTGGATTGCGCGGATCGTGAATCGCGGGGTCATACATCGTGTGGAGCCACGTGGCGTCTTCCTCCATGGCGGGGGCCCCGCTTCCGGCCCCGCTGACGCCCGCGTTCGCCTCGGAGGCCCCTTCGCCCCAATCGCGATCAAGCCGCACCAGCCAAAAGTCGCGAGATTCTCCCGTGGTGTCCCTCTTCGGCATGTCGATCACTTCCAGAGTCAACGCAGCCGTTGCGGGCACGACCACGGCTCCGGTCGGAATACTCGATAAGTCGAACTGAATCAACCCGCGTCGGATAAGACTTCTGCTACGGTTGCGGCCGGCCGAGAAGAAATCGCCGCTGCCGTTGCTGTTCAGTGGGGATTGCGGGTCAGCGGGATCATATTCGTACAACGTGTTATCCTTGCTGGATGTCATCGACAGCAGCTCGGCACAGGCGCGGGGCGGCCTGACGTGGCAAAACAACACCAGCAGTAGGATAGGGAGAGATACGGGCAAAGAGGTCTTGAAGCATCGCATGGGGGAAACTCCTGTGGCAACTCAGTCCAAGACAGACAACCATGAATGTTCCGTGGAGTAAACAGCGTTGGCGCAAATCGGCCTTTTCAACGAGTGTTGTACCATCAATCCGCTCCTGACTGATCGAAATCGCGGACCACCTCGCGACCGTTTCGGGAGCATAGGGCCTGAAGCGTTGCCAACGGGAGCGACTCCTCGAGAAAGCGGACGGAACCGTCAGTGAAGGCAAAGTTGGCTCCCTGCGGATGGTTGCTGCCGAAGGCGCACTTGCGACGGTCTTCGTGAACCTCGAAATCAAGCGCAGACGTTGGCGGAGGGTCGGCTTGACGGCGATTGCCATAATCAAATGGGAGCTGGTAGTTGATCTCAGCGAAGGCGCTCATGGTGACGTCGCCGATGCGTTTTCGCCCACCGATGGCTGCCCATTTTCCCAAGTACTTGAGTGATTCTGCCCAATAGACGCCGGCGAAAGTCTCCAGATTGGGATCGCTATGGTTTCGTTCGCCCAGCAGAATTGTCTGGCTAGTCCCATCGAACACCATCGACAGGCTCACCGGCCGTTGGTCCGGTTTCGGCTCCGAGGCCGTGCCGGCCGTGTGAAACATCCCGTCACAGGTGGCTTGACTAGGGTGGTGCGAGCGCGTGCCACCGTTGCCGCCATAACTGGTCATGCCGTAGTATCGACCGGCCACCACGACGGGATTCTCCGGGAGCCAATCGGAAGGGCAGAGAAGGATGGGCAACACGGTCGCCGAGCGCGCGCTCGGTCCGCCCTGGGTGTTGTTCAGCGGGGAAGCGTAGTCCCACTCCCTAAGCACGTTACCCTGCTCGATGTACGGCAGCAAGAACGTGAACAAAGAGGTGCCTCGAAACCGCGGCGCCCAGGCGGCCTCGAACTGATCCAGACCCGGGGGAAACTCGCCATGGCTCTCGTGGTAACCATGGGCGGCCAGGCCAAGCTGTCTCAGATTACTGGCGCACCTGATGCGCCGAGCAGCTTCCCGCGATGCCTGCACCGCCGGCAGCAACAACGCCAGCAGTGCGCCGATGACGGCAATCACCACCAGCAGTTCTATCAAGGTAAAGCCACGCGGGGCTCTCACAATCGCTGCCTCCGTCTAATTCAAACGTACTGCACGCCAGAGGTCCGATTCACAGCAGTCGCACGGTGCGGGTCGAGCATGTAGTACGATCTTCTTGCCCCGATAGCTAGGCCGCAGGTGCTTTCCGACGTCCACCGTTCCCGCCGTGATGGTCCTGCCGCTGTCGAGACATCGCACCTCCACGTTGCGAGCCTGTAACGACGGGATGTCTTGTGGGCCGCTGAGGTCGTCGGGCCAAGAACCGATTTGCACGACGCGACCATCGTTTCCCTCGGCAATTAAGCCCACTGCCGCCAGAGCACCGATAACACCATCTTCAGTTCCGCCACAACCTTCGAGGTGGACGCTATGTGTCACGGCAAGCTGGCGCGCGTCGCGCTGCGTTACCAGCTCTTTCTGGCATCGCCCGCCAAATTCGGTAATTGCGTCGGGAACCGTCACGGCCACGCAGAATCCCGGGTCGCTTCCCACGATCAATCGCCTCTGCACGAAACCGCGGAGAGTATCAACCAAAGACTCTACCGACAAACCATTCTGTGGTTCAAGTAGCATCGAGGCCGCGCTGTTCTTGCTAGTACAAGGCACACGGGGATCTTGCAGCAGTTGATGACGCACGATCACCGCACAACGATATCGGTCCGACAGATGCGTTGCCAACGCTCTGGCAAACTGGTTGGTGCCTGGCGTGCCAGGCATATCCGTGTCGTCGATTCCGACGTAGATCACGATGCCGTCTCCGAGGTGGTCGCGCGCCGGCCGTCGGAGGAGAATCGAAACCAAACCATCGCGCTGAGCAGTCCGGCCAGTATCCCGCACAACGCATACGTGCCCACGGCCTGGAACCACCACGCGGCCAGCGGCCGGGCCGCCAGGTGATCGAAGCCGACGAACTTGGCTCCTCCGCGTATCGTCAGCGCGGCCACGTTACTGGCCAGGCCAGCCACGGCAAAGGCAAGATATAACCGCCAGCCCTTGCGGGCGCGCCAGAGTGCCGCATCCAGAAACGGCCCGGTCAGTGCGAGGCTAGTCAGCGCGCCGATTCCGACCGTGGCCGACCCGCCCGCCTTGATCATCAGCAGCGAGCCGAGGGCCCCTGCCCCCATGACGACACCGCCCATCCGGCGGGGGGCCAGTGCCAATCCTAACGCCATTGGGAAAACGGCCCGCAGAATCGCGTGCCCGGGAATCCCCAGGCCGAAATCCTTCAGCAAGACGGTAGCCAGTGCCGCACTCACACCGGCCCCCAACAGCACAACCGTCGCGGTCACGTGAGCCCCTTGCCCTTCTCGTGCCAGAGCGGGTACACGGCTGTTGCCAGCCAGTCCCGGATGGATCGACAATCCTGCGGATCGCATCAGCTCCCCTTCCATTGTACTAGAGATTTTGACGGACCAACCAGAGCGCATCAAATCGCACATCCGTGCCATTTGCTCCTGATTCTACCAATTCTCCCCGCGGCGTCAAGAGGCAGCGCAATACGCCCGACGGGCGTGCTGTAGTCTATCGAGAGCGTGGGGACTTGAGGTCAAGGGCCGTTTCAAACCGTGAGGAGAACTCCTGCTCGACGACTTTCAGCATCCGCCGTCGCAGGGCATCGTATTCGGACACCAACTGGCCGGCCAATTCGGTCAGGGAGCTTCGACTGACTCCCTTCCCGCCGACGCGCGTGTCGACCAGCGGCTTACCCAGAGCTTGTTCTGCCTTTTTGACTCGAGCCCATACATGACGGTAGCTCTTCCCGAGCAATTCCGATGCCGCCTTCATCGAGCCGGATTCCTGTACCGCCTTGAGGATCTCACTGATCCCGAAGCCGAAAACGTACTGGTCATCCATTTCCAGCCAGACCTTGACCCGAGGCTGTATTTGCTTTCGCTTCGAGAGATTCTGTTGAGAGCGGACCACAGTTGGGCTCCGGTTTGGTTTGTGTTGGCCGTTTCCTGGTGGGTCGAATCGAATCATGGATTGTGAATTGATCCATGTCAAGAGATCGGGACTGCCCCAGCACGTCGTAGGCGTATAGCAGATCGCCGTGGCGGATGTAGAGGCGTCCGCCGCAGACGACCGGATGGGCCCAACTCGCCGGATTGCCACACGCCGGCGACCGTGGCCTGCCGTCCGGCGACGTCGATCTTCAGCATCTGGCTGCCGCTGCCGGATGAACCTGGGCCAACGTATCGCCTCAACCGGTCCCCACAATGAGCTTCCGACACTTTGATTTCCGAGTTGCAGCGACTCAGACGTGACCGGCATGGTCGAAGTGCTCTTGAGATGCCCAAGAGCAATTGGCACAATGTGGTGGACTGAGGACGGCAAGGCAGTTCCAGGCTGCAGTTGGTTGTGGGAAAACGGAAGGTCACCCATGCAATCCCATCTTGACACCGTGCTGGCGGAACTGAAGAAGTCGCGGGGGATCGACCTTAGCGGCTATCGCCGCAGCATGCTAAAGCGGCGACTGGGCGCGCGCATGGCACGGCTGCGGTGCGACTCCCCGGCGGCCTACCTGGCCCGGCTGCGAACCGATCCGTCGGAGTGTGATCATCTGATCGACGCCATCGCGATCAACGTCAGTTCGTTCTTCCGAAACCCCGTCGTCTGGGAAATCCTGGGGCAGACCGCGTTGCCGGAGATCATCGAGCGAAAGCGGCAGTCGGGTCACCGTGAGATCCGTGCTTGGAGCGCCGGCTGTTCGGCCGGCGAAGAAGCCTTTTCGATGGCAATTCAAATCCACCGGGCGTTGAAGGGTGAGGTGGCGGATTGGCGGATCCATATCTTCGGCACCGATATTGATACCAAGGCGTTGAAGACGGCGGCGGAAGGCTCGTATCCCCGCGAGAGCTTCGAGAACACCAAACTCGGTATTCTGGACGAGTATTTCGCACCGGTCGATGGCGGATACCGGATCCGGCCGTTCGTGCGCAAGATGGTCTGGTTTTCCCGGGACGATCTAGCCTCCCCCCACGGGATTGCCCCCAGGGAGAGTGTGTTCGGCACCTTTGATCTGGTGTTGTGCCGCAACGTGCTGATATACTTCGGGCTGGAACTCCAGGACCGGGTACTTGACAAGCTGCTGAAGTCTCTGGATAAAGGTGGATACTTGATCTTGGGGGAGTCCGAATCGATCAATCGGGAGTTGCAATCGAGGCTTGCCGAGGTCGACGTCAAGAATCGGATCTACTCGAAGCACAGCTAGCATGATGAGCACGAGACTGCGATTCAAGAGCGTGAAGACCCGCCAGGCCTTCTGGTTCCTGGTGGTGGCCATGGTGCCGGTGTTCACGGCGGTTGTGATCCTGTACTTCCAGCGGTCCGAAGTGATTCTGGCCAGGGCGTTCGAGAAGCTGCAAACGATTCGCGACTTGAAGGTCAGGGAACTCAACAGTTGGCTGG
>SDBV01006344.1_pt1 | contig 16415 bp, 13 predicted proteins | sample 2277081 | NCBI WGS metagenome assembly SDBV01 (sample SAMN10402039, study PRJNA504765) | marine sediment metagenome | isolation source: marine sediment core GS10_PC15, 223 cmbsf | place: Arctic Ocean: Southern Knipovich Ridge | collected 2010
GACAGCGGCAAAAACACATGTCCGCCCCAAAGGTACTCATACAATCAAAAGAACAAGCAGAGGAGCACGTAAGAACGTTCGTGCATTTGCAGCAGTATTTGCACGCAGAGCACAGGCGCAACGTAAGAAGCTTGCCCGCGCAGCACGGATTAGAACAACCTTTAAGAAAATACGGCGCCGCCGGCCCGTAAAAGTCGCCAAGCGGACACATGTAAAAAAACACCGCAAGCGTACACGCTAAATATCCCAACGCATAAGAGATCTTATTGCTAGGTCTCTTATGCATATAAGCCCTTTTCTGCTCGTAAAATAATAGTTTTCTTAAGACACGCTCATTGCTTGCTAACCGCAATAAGGCGTTCCGTTTCACTCGAATAATCGATCGACACATGGCAAGCGCCCTGAGTAAGCAGCGGCATGATAATCTCCGGCCATTCGACAAAGGCCCAGCTATTAGGCTCATAAAGATACTCTTCAAAGCCTGCCTGGCTAAAATCGGCAAGAGTTTTCAGCCGATACAGATCAAAATGATAAAATGTTTGCCCTTGATCATTAGTATAAACAGTAACATAGGTAAATGTTGGGCTTGTTACGACTTCTTTAACCCCACAGCGGGCGAGAAGCCGCTTAATAAGAGTCGTTTTACCCGCACCTAAAGGTCCCGTAAAGGTAAACACCGGGCAGACAGCCATGCGCCTGTAGAGAAGCTCTACCAGCACATCAAGCGTATCGAGCGTATAGAGGGTCCCATCATTCATGTTATAACTTCCTGAGCAACGCGTGCGTAAGCCTCTCTACTTTGGAAGCTTTTTTTGTTTTATTTTTTTCTTCGCTTTCTTCTTCTTTATACAAAAGTACCGATGCCCCCTCTTGCATAAGAGCATCAAGTTCAGCCGATCCTTCTTCTTCATGCAATTTATGAGCAGTCCCTGCAACTTTTTTATAGCCGAGCGTCGGGATCTTTCTGTCCTGCATCAGGCTATAAAAATCGAGCGCATCGATTGACGGCACCTGATAGCTTTCCGCATAGGCATTGAGTTGGCGATCGGTCGTTACCACAAGCATATCTTTCAAGATCCTTTCGTCAATATAGGACTTAATAACATCATCGGCCGTCTGCTTATAGCCCGAATAAACCGTAATAACAGCCCCCTTTTTTTCGATGACAGGCCGCGGGTCAGAACCCCCATCATAGATAATATAGAGCGTATGCCGCTTTTTTTTTGCATAGTCTACCGCGCGAGCATGAAACCGAGCACGCTCATGAGGTGCAATCGTCTTTTTTCTTGACACCTGCTTAAGAAGATTGTATCCATCGATAATAATATTCATATCATCATACGTTTCGGTTATTTTTTTAGTCTCTTAGTATTAACCATTCTCAGCAAGCCCTTGCAAAAGAAACGGGGTCCGCTTAAACTCAAAGTATAATAGGAAAAAAAAATCTGCATACCAGAAGGCATTTTCATGGCTCAGCTTATTTCCATGCGACGGCGCATTCGGGCCGTCGAAACGATAAAAAAGATTACGCATGCTATGCGCCTTATCTCCATGTCTACCCATACACAGCTGCGTCATAAGAAGGAACATCTTGAACAGTACAAAAATGCTTTCCAAACGCTCTGGGCAAGGATACAACATGTACTCGTCTGCCCTCCTGAGAAAGCAGACTCTGAAGAATCACGTACCCATCTTGTTATTCTCGTCAGCTCACAAAAAGGTCTTTGTGGCACCTTTAATACCGCACTTTTTAAGTTCTTCGAAGCTGAACTGGCGCCATCAGAGCAGTATCATTTTATCGGCATCGGCAAAAAGGCTATAGATTATCTGACTGAGCGCAACAGACCGATGCTCGCTTCGTATGACAATCTAAAGGCAGCGCACCTCGTTACGATAGCTCAAGCAGTTACAGCACTTATTACAGGCAGTGTGTCCTATGCACGAGTTACCGTTTATAGCAATTATCAAAAAAGCTTTTTTAACCAAAAGCCCCGAAAAAGTATTATCTTCCCCCTTTCTGAATGCATTGCAACTGAAACGGAAGAACCGCCGGTTGAATACCTTTTTGAGCAAGCACCCGAAGAGCTGAATGCAACGATTCGCCACCTCATGCTCACCGTTACTCTCCAAGAGGCTCTCTTCGATTCATTGCTCGCAGAGCATGCAGCACGCTTTCTCTCCATGGATTCTTCCACAAGGAATGCGGATAGTTTACTCGTCACCATGAAACTTGAATACAACAAAACACGGCAGGCCGCAATTACACGTGAGCTTACCGAACTTGCCACCAATTACTAGGTAGGATCTTGTTCAAACATAGAAACAAGAAAGCCTGGATTATTCAACTTCCTTGTCAATTTTGATAAAAAAAATTATAGTATTAAGCGTCCATGCATGCATACCATATATGAGGCTTAGATGTCCGCTTTAAAAAAATTATCGATCGGGGTTCAATCATTTTCAAAATTAATTGAAGAAGATTTCATCTACGTCGATAAGACAGAATATATCTATAAGCTTATCACAAAGGGAAGCTACTACTTTTTATCCCGACCTCGCCGCTTTGGCAAATCTCTGCTCATTTCAACATTAAAGGAAATTTTTGCGGGCAATCGAAAACTCTTCGAATCTACCTTTATCGCTCAAACCAATTATCAGTGGGAAGAACATCCTATTATTCATTTGAGCTTCTCATTAGTCTCGTCTAAAACTGCACAGGATCTTGAACGGGATATTTTAAGAAGTCTTGAAAGAATTGGGCAACGATATGGCATTGATATACGTGATGAAATCTCAATTCCCATGAAAATGGTTTCACTGGTCGAGCGGCTGGCCTTTACCCATAAAGTAGTCATTTTGATCGATGAGTATGATTATCCCTTGCTTAACAATATAGATAATCTTGAATTGGCAAATGCCTGTAGGGATGTATTGCGCAACTTTTTTGCGACGCTTAAAGACTTGGATGATTATATCGAATTTATTTTCATTACGGGCATTACCCCATTCTCCCTAACATCTATTTTCTCTGGCCTGAATAATGTAAAAGATCTCACCTTAGATCCGAACGCCGCAAAGCTTTTAGGATATACCTCAGAGGAAATTGTAGCATCATTTCAGCCCCATCTGATTAAACATTCAAAGAAATCGGGCCATTCTGTTGAAAAGTTGCTTGAGGATATACAACATTGGTACAATGGTTATCTGTTTAGCGAAGAAAATGAAGGTGAATCAAGCACATCTTTAAAAATGTATAACCCCTTTTCTGTCTTACTCTACTTGGCGGATGGAAAATTTTTGAACTATTGGTTCGAATCAGGTACGCCCTCTTTCCTGGTTCATCTCATTAAGACACAGAACTATGCCATTTTCGATATCGAAGGATCGGAAGTTAATGTTGCCGAAACAAGATCATATGATCTTGAAAAAATACAATTTATTCCATTGCTTTGGCAAACTGGCTATCTTACTATAAAAAACTATAACCCTGATTCCAAGAATTATACCCTTGCATTTCCTAATGAGGAAGTGAGGACCTCATTTCCAGCCTTATGTCATGCGCTATCTAAAGAACACACCCATATAAGAGGAAAACAAACCACGCAGATACAATAAGAAACGCTGCTTCTTCCTCACCAATCCCAATGCAAGAACGCATCGATAGAAAATCTCGAATAACTCTCACACTAAACTGTTCATCAATAAGAACGCTGGCTCGCTATCTAACACAGCTAAGCCAGCGCCCCTCATGTCTTTTACCAATCAAGAGAACCGGCTGTCTGGTACTCAGTTACTCGTGTTTCAAAGAAGTTCTTCTCTTTATTTAAATCAATAGACTGGCTCATCCAATCGAACGGATTAGCCGTATCGAACATTTTTGGCAACCCGATACGCTCAAGACGCCGATCGGTAATATACTCAACGTATTGGCTGAACTGCTCAGCATTGATCCCTAACATTCCCTGAGGACAGGCATCAAGCGCATAGTTCTTCTCAAGTTCAACCGACTGCTTAATAAGACCGACAATCTCTTGCTGAAATGCTGGCGTCCAAACGGTCGGATTCTCTTCCTTAATCGTATTAATAAGATCACAGCCAAAGGCGAGATGTAAGCTCTCATCCCGCATAATATACTCAAACTGTTCGCCAATACCGACCATCTTTCCTTGCCGTTTGAGTGCGAGCATCATCGCAAAGCCGGCATAGAAAAAGATTCCTTCCATAATGACATAAAATCCGATCAGATCGTGGAGGAATTTTTGAATATTTTCCTCACCTTCGGTAACAAAGTTAGGATCAAGTATTGAGGTGGTCAGCTGGACCACAAAGTCATCCTTCGCCTTAATTGAGGGAACCGTCTGATACATAGTATATATTTCTTCCGGATCGAGCCCCAGCGTATCGCAACAATAAATAAAAGTATCAGTATGCACCGCCTCTTCATACGACTGCCGCAACAGATACTGGCGACATTCAGGATTAGTTACATACTTATAGACCGTTAATACAAGATTGTTCGCCGTTAAGGATTCTGCCGTTGCAAAAAATCCAAGATTCCAGAGAATTAACCGCCGTTCAGGAGCACTTAAGACGGTGGAAGATTTCCACTGCTCAACATCCTTTTGCATCGAAATCTCTTCAGGTGTCCAGTTATTAGCAACACCATCTTTGTAATACTTACGTGCCCACAAATAGCGCATCGGTAAAATCTTGTTAGGATCCACCACCGAATTATTAATAATGCCTTTTACGTTCATAATATCCTCCTATTGACATACGTCACATTCTGGGTCATTTGCCCTCGTACAGGCAACTATCATTTCTTCATGCTTTTGAGCCTCCTGCATAACCGCAGAGGCCTCATTTTCAGAGGCATTATGTACCTCCCTCTTCTGGGTAAAGCCAAATTTAGTACCCAGTGTCGCTTTTTCGATCTGGCTTGCACCAAGGGTACGTAGATAGTAGGTCGACTTAAGGCCTCGCTGCCATGCTGTCATATAAATGGTATGCAGCTGTTTGCCTGAAACGCCCTTCATAAATACGTTATGAGACTGGCTTTGATCGATCCATTTTCCCCGCACGGCACTTATCTCGATAAGCCAGACAGGATCAAGCTCAAATACCTCCTTATACTTTTGGCGCAGATCCTGAGGAATACCGGGAATCTGTTGGATACTCCCATCATAATACTTAATCTGATCAAGCATATCCTGATTCCAGAGCCCGAGAGATTTCAGGTCCTCTACCAAAAACTTATTGACGATCGTAAACTCCCCATTCATATTCGATTTTACATAGATATTTTTGTAAATCGGTTCTATGCAGGGGTAGCATCCTACAATGGTCGATATAGTTGCTGTAGGTGCAATAGCCATCGTATTCGAATTACGCATACCATACGTTCGCACATGCTCCCGTACCGGTGTCCAATCGAGTGAACCGCCCCTTTTCACCTCGATTATAACGCCACGCTCCTGTTCAAGAATATCGAGTGTATCATGGGGTAAAATGCCCCGATCCCATTTAGAGCCAGCATAGGAAGCATAGCTTCCCCGCTCTTTGGCAAGCTCAGATGAGGCTAAAATAGCCCTATAGGACACCTTCTCCATAACTGTATCAGCATAGGCATGCGCATCAGAGCTATCAAAATCGATCCCCAGCGCATACAGGGCATCCTGAAATCCCATAATACCAAGTCCTACCGGACGATGGCGCTGATTGGCAGTGCAAGCTTCAGAAGTCGGATAAAAATTAATATCGATCACATTATCTAACATACGCATGGCAACCGTAATAGTATGAGTCAATTTAGCATCATCAAATACCCCTTCAACCACATGCTTACTAAGATTAACTGAACCCAAATTACAGACAGCCGTCTCATCTTTTGAGGTATTTAAGCTGATCTCTGTACACAAATTTGTACTATGAATAACGCCCGCATGATCCTGAGGAGAACGAACATTAAATGCATCTTTCCAGGTGAGCCATGGATGGCCCGTTTCGAAAAGACGACTCAGCATTTTACGCCATAACTGGACCGCAGCAACTTCCTTATAAATGGTAAGTGCACCCGCACGCGCCTGAGACTCATAGCACTCATACCGCTCTTCAAATGCTTTGCCATAAAGATCATGCAAATCGGGCACCTCATCGGGAGAAAAAAGTGTCCACATTTTTTCTTCCATAACCCGCTTCATAAAAAGATCAGGAATCCAGTGAGCCGTATTCATATCATGAGCACGACGCCGCTCATCGCCTGTATTTCTTCGCAGATCGATAAAATCTTCAATATCTAAGTGCCATGTTTCCAAGTAGGCACAAGTCGCGCCCCGACGGCTTCCCGACCGACTAATAGCGACCGTCACATCATTCGCTATCTTCAAAAAGGGAATGACCCCCTGACTTTCAGCTTTAATACTCTTAATAGGAGCTCCCGTTGCACGCAGCGGCGTCCAATCATTGGCAACCCCGCCCGACCATTTTGACAGCTGGGCATTATCACCCAAACATTTAAAAATATGGGGAAGATCATCGTGGATCGTCGTTAAAAAACAGGAGCTCAACTGAGGACGAGCAAGGCCCGCATGCAAAAGTGTTGGGGTACTCGGCACATAATCCATAGCCGAGAGAACATGATAAAATTCGACAGCCTGCTCATGCTTATTAGGTTCATTAAGCGCAAGCCCCATAGCAATACGCATCCAAAAAGCCTGTGGAAGCTCAATTCTTTTTTTATCGATCTTTAAAAAATACCGCTCATACAGAGTCCGCAACCCCATATAATCGAATAACTGATCACAGCTTTGATCAAGATGCCGCCCCAGCAATGCAAGATCAAATGAGAGTAATCGCTCATCAAGAACAGCCTCACGTACGCCCCGCTTAATGCCCTGCACAAATGAGTCGGCATACCGCGTATCACTCCCAGTTTCAGATGAACCTTCCGTTACCTCCTGATATAATTTACCCAACAAAAGACGAGCCGCCACGTATCCATACGCTGGATCACGTTCGATACACGTAACGGTCCCTAAAATAAGAGCGTCCTGCAGCTCATAGAACGAGATACCATCAAAACAGTTCTTCATCGTCTGAGTGATAATAAGCTCAACATCTACTCTATCAAAGCCAACCGATGCCTGCGCTATCGTTTTTTCGAGCCAAACAGCATGCTGCTGCTTCGCCTCATGTACATTTTTGCCAACATCGAATGATTGCTGCGCAGCAGCACCGATACCTTCCCTTTGCATAACGCCCCTTTTTAACTATCTGTACCTTGCCGCTGCCAACACTATATGAAAAACTTCTTTCATCATAGGCCGCGTAAAGAGAATGTCAATACAGACTTTAACAAGAATCTGATACTAACGATCATAGCGGCTACATCAACATTTATAAAACTAAAAAAATGATTGGGGGGCATCACCCATAGAGAGAAAACAAATTATCATTTTGAAGAGGCATTATCCGACTAGTCTTTCTCCATACTTCTCTTTTGCGCTACACAAAGTCTCAAAAATAATACACGCACATTGCATGCGTGCCCGGGGCGCGATATCCAACGAAGAGCAAAGCTCGTCGCTCTAGAGTACTGAAGCAATAAATAATAACACCGAAAGACATCTTGAAAAGATACTATCGATCATTCATTTCACAAAGGGATAAAACGTATTTTTAGTCCGATACTTTATCTTTAAAAGCTTCGAATTTCTTTTGCAACTCTCTTTGCTGATGAATCTGGCGATAGAGCAATAACAATGCCGATTTGTTACTATCATCACACTGATTCAAAAAGTGCTGGCTAAGCGCACTAATTTTATACAAGACAGCAGACGCTTCATCGCCAAATATGGCTTCGACCCGCGTACGCAGAAATGTATCCGTATAGTCTTCCAGAATATCGTTTAAATCGTCAAACTGCTGAGCAGACAACTGCCTTAATACATCAACATACTTAAACTCTTGGTCATCATCTGTAAGTACTAACAGCATATAAGGATCGGACAATACATCCTCCAAAACATTATCGATCAAATTCTCAAATGAACTATCTTCATCATTGCTCTGTAAAGCAAGAACAAGCTTCAGAAAAGGTGATACCCATTTATTCTCAATAATACCAAATAAGGAAGAAAGTTTATTCTCTCGTTGCGTTCTCCAACCATCCATCTTATTGAATAACTCGCTTATTCTATCAAGCTGTACAGCATTAAGCCTTCCTCTATGAGACTCAGAAAAAAGTGCCTGAGGATTCTGTGCTAGAATGGGCAGAAGATCTTTCTGATCTTCCGCTAAGAGCGACAAAAGTTCTCTCATACAAAAAACATCCGCCCACTTTTCAAATATTTTTAATAGTGCCTTCTTTCCATTATCATCAAGCATCTCAACTATGCCATTATGCTCAAGCAGGGCATGAGGATTATCCCACACAGTATCTTTGCATTGGGACCACTGCGCATTGAAATTCTCATGCTTTTGTGAAAGTCCTTGGATGAACTCTGTCAAATCATCGAGCCACCCCTCCTGGCTTTCTCCTTCCGGCCGGGTTCTCCTCAAGTAGGACCATAACGTTTTTATGATAATACCCGCTCCCACACTTCCGGCAATAATCACCGCTGCCCCCGAACCAAAAATGCCAACCTTTTTCCAATGTTCATCAGAGATATCCAGAAATGCTGCGGCATTATCTTTGTGGGTAATCGATACCACTTCATCTTGACGATCCCTCTTGTCAACAGGAGAAGAAAGGGCAGCCATCTCCGGTGTTTTATGTTGTTCCATAGCACCCACGTATGTGCTACTCAAAACGATAAGATACCATACACTTATGTAGACTGTTTTCATAAAAAACTCCTTTATCACTCTCTCTAGACTATGCCTTTACCGGATTCAATGCTTCTTTCCTTCTAAGACGAACCTCCTCAATTTTTTTCCGCAGTAACGCACGCGATGGATCCTGTTGCAACATTTGCAACTTCTCCCATTCACTTTGGGTGAAGTTGGTATACGAAACTGTTTGTAAAAATTCATCCAATCCAACCTTTTGGGCCCACGCTAGTAGCTCTTTTTGATCAGGACGGAAGATAGTCTCCATTTCCTTGTTGAGAAAATCTCTCTCAAAATCCCTTAAAATACCCAGAAGCTTTACCCGCTGAGGTGGATCAAACAGTCTATTAAATATATCTTCATGGAGCAAATCATACGGATTCTTATCTGCAAAAACTCGTTGATTTGAAGAAATCCATTGATTTATGGGATCAGGAAATAGCTCAGCAACATTGTTCAGAAGCTTATTATACCGCGTAAACCATTTCGGCTTTGGCTCAGCCTCATAGACAAAGCGGGCAAATGGATTCTCATCGAGCATCTTACGCACCTCCTCCTCATCTTTGAATACTCTCCAGTTATAGGCTTTATTGACCAAATAAGACAGAGTGCCTAGAGCAAATCCTGCCGCCACAATTATCACTCCGGTTCTTGGCGCAACATAATGCTCAGAAGTTAATACATTCGACCATAACGAATCTTTCTTTTTGCTGAGATGCTCATCGCTTTTAGGTACATGCTCACTTGTATCACTTACCCCCTTATCACTAACCTTAACAGTATCAGTACCCTGTTTCTTTTGCACTTCGTCAGCCACTTTCTCACGCGCCATCGGAAGCAGGCATCGAGCACTCAATAGCATACAGACAAGTACTATCTGGTAATTTTTCTTCATAATACTCCCTCGCAACAAGGTAAATACAGGTTAAACATTACTCCTATTAATGTGCCCTTATATGCTTTCATAAGCCACACCTCATGAGTATACACAAGAAATCCTTTCTATATAGGTACAACGATTTGTCTCATCATGCTCAGTCTTCATACTTCCATTTTTGCACTTCTTACGCCATTTTGCAAATGAAAATGTGATAGAGAGGCACCATGATCTCCCTACCAGGCGTAACAAACGTACCGATTTCCCTGAGGCTCAAGGGCTCTCTATTAAAAAAGTGCTCACTCATACTTAATGTGGATCAAAACAGGATAGGGAAAAATATCATCACACACTCATCAAGCGAGAAAAATCTCCCTCACGCCTACCGTGCACATCCCAGAAATCCCCCGCCTAAAAGCTGAGATTAATCCTGTACGATACGCACTTTGCCACCGAGCGCGTTTAGTTTCTCAATAAAACCGGCATACCCCCTATGCAGATGATGAACACCGGTCATTGTCGTCTGCCCTTCAGCAACCAGACCCGCAAGCACCAGCGCACAAGCCGCACGAATATCGGGCGCAATGACGGCAGCTCCATAGAGCTTATCAACCCCTACGATCGTCGCCGTATGGCCCTGCACCTCTATCTGTGCCCCCATCTTTTGGAGCTCTCGTACGTGCATGAGACGATTTTCAAAAACGGTCTCATCGATCACGCTTTTACCAGATGCAAGACACTGTGCCACCATCATAGGAGCCTGCAAATCAGTCGGAAAACCAGGATAGGGCATCGTCCTCAAGGAAACAGCACGCGGATTGTCGGTTGCCTTCAACGTAACCCCTACCCCCTGAGCTCCTCTCGTAATATGATGGCCCATCTCTTCAAGCTTGGCCAAAAAAACATCCATCGTCGCTATAGGAGCCTGTGGAAGATGTATTTCGCCACCTGAAATCGCCGCTGCTAAAAGAAGAGAGCCTGCCTCAAGCCGATCGTACATAATCGCATGTTCAACAGGCTGCAATGAAGAAACGCCTTCGATTTCGATCGTAGCGGGCGGATACGTAGAAATACGGGCGCCCATTTTTCTTAAAACCTCAATCAGATCAAGCACTTCCGGCTCAAAGGCTGCATGGATAATACAGGTTATGCCGGGAGTCAGGACCGCTGCCAACATGCTATTTTCGGTCGCTCCAACGCTCGGATAGTCAAGTACCACATGTGCAGGCTTAAGCTGCCGCACCTGAGCGGACAGATAGTCCCCATCTTGAGTAATCGTTACTCCCATCTGAGCAAATGCTTTTAAATGATAATCGATAGGCCTGGTTCCCAAAACACATCCGCCGGGCAAAGCAATCTCTACCGCACCAAAACGGGCAAGCAATGGCCCCATAACTAAAATGGAAGCCCGCATTTTTTTCATAATCTCCGGCCCAATAGTATGGGATGATACCTGAGAAGTATCAATAGCAAGTGTATGAGCCCCTTTATCAACTTCAACCTGCGCCCCAAGCGACTCTAAAAGCCGGATCATGAGCAGCACATCATCCGAAAACGGCACATTCGTGAGCCTATTTTTGCCCTTTGTCAGCAATAACGAGGCCATAATAACGGCTACCGCATTTTTCGCCCCACTTAATTGTGCGGTTCCCCGCAAAGGCTGAGATTGGTCTATAAGCACATATTCTGTCGACATATCGTTCGCTCACTCTTAGATAATAGTACTGTTTTGTAGTTAGTATACCCCGAAAATGTCGCGTCGAAAAGCTCAACACCAGCGTGCAATAATTCTCAATCAAGAAAATAGATAAATTAAAATTAAATGTTTACAAATTGAAAATCCTGTGGTATACTCATAGAACATAAACGATTGTATGAACCAAAAGGAGTACTCGGAAGGCTGCATGTATGCAAGCCTTTCATAATTGTTTCAATTGGAAATTATTGCGTGATAAGGCCCTCTTTACAAAGTGTTTTTATTTGGTACAATCGTATTAATATTGAATATAGGTTTAATTAATAAGGAGTTATTATGAAAACATTACCTACAATAGCACTATCAATAAGCGTGCTCTTCTCGTTACCTCTGTTCTGCATGGATCATATGGATATCATAGAAGATGCTATGGAGGTCGTAACTGATCCTAATCAAGAAAACACGAATCTCATGCAATTAGCTAATGCAGCTGAGCACGTAAGCCAACAGCCAGACCTTGACTACTGGAGAGAGGTCGCAAAAGCCGCTTTAGACAATACTGAACCTGCTCCTCCTGCCCGAAGAGTCGCAGTAGAAGTGAGCACTAGGCTCCTACAACAAGCTAAAGCTTTGGCCCATGAAAATCTGTATAATATGAAACAAGACATACAGTCTTTTTTCATATTAGTGAACAACAATGCACCGTTTAACAGGCTCCAAGAGATAGGAGATGAGATTCGAGCAATCTATGCTCATCTTCAGCAACGGGCTAGCCATCCTGAGTTTCTGAAACTGAAAAAAGAGTTGAATAATCCAGCTCTTACTGCGCAAGTCAACAAATGCAGCGCATGCACCGATTTTTTGAGTCGAGCAAAAGCAATGGTTGCACGTAAACATGGTCCTCGAAATGTGCTCATTAAGGAATGCAGAGATTTAATCAGGATTTTCACGAATGAAATCAGCACTTACCGAGAAATAAGTGATGCCATGAAGCAAACGCTGAATAACTTGCTCAATAATAAGTATCAGAGCTATACAGCCTAATTATCCAGGCTAATATACCGGCACCCTCCACGGGTGCCTTTTTTTTGAAAAAACATCAGATTATACATCTCTTTACAACACAACTCTTTTTCTGCTATTATTACAATAAGAAATGATTGGGAGGAGGAACGTGTATGAAGCATAGTACTTATCTTATAGTAGCAGCGCTGCAATTAGTAGCGTTATTCACCATCCTACAGCTGGGAGCTATTCCCCGAGCAGCCAGCACACTCTCTCTGAAGTGTGATGAACAGTATAGGCGGGAAATGCAGGAAATTCTCACCCAATTTTCGGGCTTTACGAACCCTCAGACCCTCGCCACCTATGAACGGTATATGATGCTCCTCAAGCAACAGGGAGACCTCGGCTTTACCCTACGGCCCCTTGAAACCGATTTCACGAGCGATCAACGGGCTCGACTGCGTACCCCCTTGCAACACTATTCAACCTGTAGGGTTCGCCTAAAAAGTGCCTTAGGAATCACTATATTCGATCCATTAGCAATGCGAAAGATACTCACCCCCTGTGAAACAACCTACGCTCTTGAACTTCAAGCGGCCATGAAGCATTATACCGGCAGTATTCCCCCAACGAGATTACGAGACTTTCAGGATTTTATGGTCCTCATTAAGCGCCACGAAGATATCAGCTTTATGATCATGAACTTTGAAAGAACCACTCCTTTTGAGGTCTTTTCGAAGCTGCGTATTCCGCGGCAACGCTATGATAGCTGCAAAGAGAATATTATTCGTACCTTCGATTCTGCTCAGGCTGCGGCGTAGCAGCAGGCGACAGCAACTGTGATAAAAAATCCCCCCAGCGATGATCTTGCATAAAAGCATTATTATAAGAGCTATCGATATGAGCCAGAGGAAAATAGATCGAGCAGCCATTCGCCCAAGAGCATTCATTACCCACCCCATTGGCAATTACGAGTTCATTGAATCTATTTATTCCTTCTAACAAGGCCATCTTAAGATAGTCAATCTCATAATCTGCTTGTAGCAGGTTTATTTGGGCAACAAGAGCAATAAAAAACGCGTGCAGATCAACATACTTATCGATTGCATTGAAGCCTGCAGAGGCCTGGCGCGCTCTACAGAGTGCTTCGAGCATCCTCTGCAACAGATAAGGTGCACCCTGTTCAGCCCTGAGGACCTTTTCAATACCATCCACGATCAGATCAAGAGCAGCGGCAACTCTCTCAACACACGAAAGATCCAACGCTGAAAGGCTGTAAGAGCTCTGACCTCGTATGCACTGCTGAGCATCATAGGTAGCAACGATCTGCTGAGCAGTCGTCGCCACACCCTGCTCTGAGGCAAGGACCTTCACAAGGGCCCCATAGTCCCAGCCATCCTTTTCTTCATAGTCCTGCGATGCGATACTGTACCGGGCAACGGTCCTGAGGTCATAGGCAATTTCCAGCATCGCCATATGGCACGCATCAAAGCCCACGATGTCGATCTTTTTTCCTCCCAGTAGATCGGTACTAACGAACTTCATGAGATGCATAAGATCCCTCTCTGTTACCCGTGTCTCATCCGGTGAGAGAAAGAGTGATTTACGCCCCCATGCGTGGGCCACCTGATCGTATAAAGACTGCGTAGCCTGCATGCCAAAGCGCGTAAAAGGGGAATTTCCCCTAGGAGAATCTCCCCTAGGGGAAATTCCCCTATCGGGTTCATAGACCCACCTCTTCATCGTTCCATCCCAAGAAGGCTCTAAAATGCCTGAACCATGGCCTGAGAAAATAAGCATCGTCCGCTCTGCCGGCTGCTCAAACGCGAAACGGCATCCATCCTGAAGAATTTCGATGATATCAGTACTATCAGAACGGTGGATCACCTTTCGGTGGATCACCCTTCGGTGGATCACCCTCACCCCACTATGATCGATCAGCAGACGCTCACTCTGGTCCGATGCGAGTATCTCAACGCAGATACGAAGATTCCTAGACGTACCGGCACAAGCACCCTGAAGGTCCTGCACCGCCCGCTGTACCCCCTCGACTAACGCCCCTTGCGATTGCATGATGAGATACACAGACCAATCGGCAGCAAAAGCAGCACTGCTACACACCCATAATGAACTCAGGCATAATAAACTCAGCCACAAAAAACTTATGATCGACACATGCGTTTTTGCCCGATTCCTGCTAGACTGGAAAGAGATTTTTTTAAATAGTATGAATGCAGATCGCAGAGACCTTGTCATGTTTTTACTCATTTTACTCTATGCTCTTTTTGGCTTTACCTTTACCCTAGGAAAAATTACCCTTTTTTATGCACGGCCCTTCTTTATTATTGCTGCACGCATGCTCATCGGCGGCGGCGGGCTTTTTATCTATCTCTCTACTTTCAAGCATATACGATGCCTGCCCCAATTAAAAGATTGGGTGTATTATATGCAAGTGGCCCTCTTTGGTATTTTTATACCCTATAGCCTCCGCGCCTGGGGCCTGCAGTATGTTCCCTCGACAAAAGCGGCCTTTATCTTTATGCTGATGCCCTTTTTTACCGCCCTCTTTTCCTATATGTTTAGTCGAGAGAGATTAAGCTACCAAAAATCGATGGGGCTTATGATCGGCTTTCTTGGCATGATGCCGACGCTTTTTACCACCAGCTCCCTTGAAGAGGTAGTTGGCTCGTTCGCCTTTTTTTCTCTGCCTGAGCTCGCCATTATAGGAGCAGTTGCCTCATTTGGCTATAATCTTATTGCCCTGCAGACACTCGTTAAGCATCGCAAATGCCCCGCCATGTTAGCAAATAGTATGAGTATGCTTATTGGTGGCTTTCTTGCATTCAATGCCGCTATACTTTTTGAGCCGGTGTGGATTACCCCGGGAAGCATCGGCATTTTTATGGGACTTCTTATCCTCCAGATCGGCATAAGTAACCTCATATGCGCTCATTTACAAGCAACGCTGCTTAAGCAGTATAGTCCAACACTGATGTCCTTTGCCGGATTTTTAACCCCCTTATGTGCTGCATTTTATGGCTGGCTACTCCTGAAAGAAGAGATTCATATTCATTATATTATCTCCTTTTTTCTGGTTCTTCTCGGCCTTATTATTTTCTATTATGATGAGATGATACGACATAAGAAATCATCTAGAACGATGGTTTTGGATTCGAATGAGTTTTAAACTACCGTAACAAGAGCAAGCATAGATAAAGGGCCGCTTTCACGGCCCTTTGAGCATTACTTACCAATAATGAATTAATGGCAGATTCCTATTGAACAGCAAAGATCACATTCCTTTTCAACGTGGAAGTGAAGATTGTGGCGTAAGCGTACATCCGCAGTAGGACTGAAAATATCGTTAAATATAAAATCAGCCGAAAAAGCATCAACAGTAAATATAGTCAGAATAATCGACGCTTCAAACTCTGTTTGGCTTACCGCTCGTACGGTCAGAGGATGAAGCTCAAAGCGACCAGCTGCAACTCCGTTGGCATCATAGAATACATTCGCAGCTTGATTCAAATTAAATGGGGGAGCGAATCCACAATCATCAATACCTGTCGAACTACGTCTCGACTGAAATGTAAGCGCTACCGATGGCAACTGACATTTACAGAATGGCTTACAGAACTTAACACGTGCACGAATAAGGTATTCTTGAGCATTTTGCCAAAGAAAAGTAGTGACTCCTTGGTCGTCTAGGGACTGACCAAAGCATGGCGCGCAAGCGAGAATCGGAGCTCCAAGAGGGACAAGCAGACAGTTAACTGTATCTAACACCAGCGGACAGCCATAGAAATCGGTCACATCTGCTTGGCAGAGCGTAATTTCTACAACTTCGAATCCACACCCTTGCACAACCTCAGCGGTGAGACCAGCAACTGATCCTGTTATTTCGACAGTTCCTCGAACACCATTTAATTCATTTGGGCATGGCTCGTGGTGTTTCTTGCGGTGTGCACTAACAGGCGCACTTGCAAGAAGAGCCAGCATCGTTAATGA
>SDBV01006345.1_pt1 | contig 16414 bp, 14 predicted proteins | sample 2277081 | NCBI WGS metagenome assembly SDBV01 (sample SAMN10402039, study PRJNA504765) | marine sediment metagenome | isolation source: marine sediment core GS10_PC15, 223 cmbsf | place: Arctic Ocean: Southern Knipovich Ridge | collected 2010
CCAGTGGTGTACGCGGGCCATGCGATCCAAGATCGATCCGATGAAGAAGGTCGCCCGCATGCTTCGCAACAAACGCGGCCTCGTTTTGAACTGGTTCGTGGCCGAAGGCCGGCTGTCCAGCGGGATTGTCGAGAGTTTTAACAACAAACTAAAACTGATCACCAGAAAATCGTACGGTTTCCGAACCCAAAAAGGCTACGAAACCGCCCTATATCACAACCTTGGCGACCTCCCCGAGCCGGAATTCACCCACGAATTCTGCTGAGGAGGCTTCTTTTTCTTCAAGCCCGCGAAGGTATGGAGGTGTTCCACCACATGATAGAAATCGACTAATTCCATACATTGCTCCGGCTTCAACTCAAGCTGCTTGAACATCGCTCCCACGCGTTTCCAAATCCACGTGGCTCCGTCCGCAATGAATAAGACTTTCGTGGCCACGTTGATGTCGAGTTGCGACAGATATTGTTTGATCAAGCCAAACACGGCATCACCCGCTTGCCCTTCAGGCTACCGCTGACGCCCATGCCTTGGACTTGTTGCGCCAGGCGGGCACGTTGGGCAAAGGCGTAGGCGATGTCCGCAATCTGATTCTTCGACAAATTCACGCCCATTGTCTGTAATTGGACTCTGGCATCTTGCAGCGAATTCATGGCCGCCGCAAGCTTGGCGACTTCGCTGGCAAGTGCCGGTGAACAATGGTCGTGAACGCCCAACAACAGCAAACCGAAATAGGCTCCCTTGCCTTTGTCGGCACGGGCCTGATTGCGGGCATAGTAACGAGCCCACAACTTGATTTCCAAGCCGCCGAGAAAACGAATCTCTATTTCTCGATAACCGTAGTATTTCATCTTCTTGCCACCGCCGTGGGCACACTCCCGCTCCGTCTTGCGAAGTTCTTCCGCCCCCAATTGTTGTTGAAGTTGCCAGGCGGCGTGGAGACCCTGCAAGCGATCGGTCAAACGCCTCAACTCGCGTTCCCGCTGGGCCAACTCTTCAGCCACAACAAACAAGGGACCATCGTTAAGAGCCTGCAACTGAGTGTTTACCTCTTGAATCGCTGCTTGGATTTCTGTTAATCTAAGTGCCACGCGTGAACCATCCTGGTAGGCCATAATCCGATTCCTTTCGGAATTTGGGTTGGGAAAAATAGCTTCATGGACGATTTGTGCGTTTTTTCATAGAGCAATCTATAGTGCTAGCTTTGCTATCATTCTCTCCCACAAATCTGAAACGCTCCCGTCGTTGAGCGAAACCGCTGACAAACAGATGCGGCTGGATTTTTCGATTGAGCAAAAGCAACTTACACGGATTGAACAGCCAAAGGGGCCAGGTAGGCCAAAAGCGATCTACAAACTGGAAGAGATGTCCGAAGAAGAACTCGCGCTAGTCAATGCTCTGGACGTAGCCGAATTACACAAGCAACGGCCTAAGCTCAAAGGTGTTGGTGTATACAATTGAAAATACTCCTAAATTATTTCCCTGCCGTCGCTTGCGGCGGTGTTGGGTGCAAAAGAATAACGGATCCCGAACTTCTGGAACTATGGGCGATGGGCTCACTGCGTTTGCGGCGACACCTTCGCTTCGTCGGCCAGGCTAGTTTCCGGGGCAACGATTACCGTGTCGCCCGGCTCGAGGCCCTCGACAACTTCGGCCACCCGATCGTTCATCAGCCCGATGGTAACGTCCTGGATGCTGGCACGACCGTCTCGAACGGCGAACAGTTGCCACTGGCTGCCCGAGCCCCGGAAGAGGGCCGAACGGGGAACGATCGCTACGCTGTTTTTTTCGGCGGTAATAATCCGCACTCTAACCCGATAACCGACCCCCAGATGCCGGTCGGCCAGAAGGCGGTCGAGTTCACCCTCGTCGAAGCGGATAATGACTTTTACGCGCTGCTGTTCGACGCCCAAGGAGCTGACCTTTGTGAAACCGGCGGGGTAGATTTTCGCTACCGTTCCTTTGGCTTTTGATTTTCCGACGGTGGGTCCGTAAATTTCCACGGCGTTGCCGATTTTCAAGTCGACCACGTCGAGGCTGAGGATGTCGGCTTCGATATCCATGTCTTGCAGCCGGCCGATTTCCATCAGCGATGTACCGGCGGCCAGAAATTGTTCGTCGTCGACAATGCGCTGCAGGACCACACCGTCGACGGGACTAACAACCGTGCCGCGTCGCTGATCTTCGTGGACTTGTTTCAAACGGGCTTCGGCCGCCGCTTCCTCTTCCTTGAGAACGGCCGCGCTGAGCCCTTTGTTGGCGATCTGCTGTTCGATCATCGTGGGCAACAGGTCGGTGGCCGCGGCCATGGCCACGACGGCCATGTGAATCAACTCGTCCTCGCGATAAGCAACGCTGCTGGAGACCCTTTCCAATATCGCCTGGTCCAGTTCGTCCTGCGTTTGCGCACCCGTCTTGGCCAGCGTCGCCACTCGTCCAAAATGCTTCTCGGCATAATCCAGCTTGGCTTTGCCCGCCAAAACCCGGGTGGCCGCCGCGGCCACGGTATCGTGCATGGATTTGACGAAGTGCTTTGCCTGGCTCAGCGCGGTTTCTTCCACGTTGGTGGCCGCGTTTTCCCTGATCGATGCCTGCAACCGGCGAACCGACGCTTCGCTTTCATCTACGGCCAGTTTCAAGTCCAGCGGCACCATTTGCGCCACTACCTGGCCCTTTTTCACCTTGGTGCCGGCCGTGAGGCCGATGCCCTGGACGCGCCCGGCGGCGGGCATGGTAATTAGATAGGTTTGCGGCAGACGCGTTTTACCGCGTTCGTCGACGAACTCGCGAATGGGCCCTTGGGTGACTTCAACCGCGTCGACCGCAACGCCTTTTTGTGATATCGCAAACCATGCCGCCAGGCCGCCGAAAATCGCCACGCCGACAATAATCCAGATCCAGATTTTCATTTTTCTATTCCTTCGATTGCAAGGCATCGAGCCAATCCATCTTGAAGATGGCCCGCTGCACGAACATTTGTGCCATGGTACAAAACAATAACGCCAAAACGGCGGTTGCAAACCACGTCAGGGGCGTTGATATTACGGGAAAACGAAACAGTTCGCTATCATAAGAGAGCGCCATCCCTGCGGTCAGAGCGTAGCCGATGGGCATGCCCAGGAGCGTGCCCAGCACGGTGACGATCATGCTCTCGCGGAAGAGCAGGTTGCCGATTTGCCAAGGGCCGTAGCCCAGCACACGCAGCGTCGCCACCTCGCGTTGCCGTTCGGCCAGACCGATCAGCGCGCTGTTTAGAATGCTTGCGAAAAAGATGGTGCCCGCGAAAATTATCAAGGCGCAGATAAATCCCAGCATGCTTGCCACGAGAGTGTCTTCGACGCTTTTAACCGTATCGGCGCGACAGTTCACGGCCTCGACGGACGGCATCCGCTTGAGTTCTTCGAACAAGGCCGCTTGGGCCGGGGGGCTGGGATCGACCAGCAGTTGCACCTGGTTCATGGCCCCGCATTCGCCCACCAGGCGGTTGAGGTAATCGAAATCGGCATAGACGGCCGTGCCCAGATAGCTTTCGGCGATCTCCAGCACCTGCACGTCGTGTTGGCGTTGCAGACCCCTGGATGTGCGAAAGGTGACGAAATCGCCACGCTTGACGTGCAGCATTTCGGCCATCTTGCGGCTCATGGTCAGACCGCTTGCGGGGATCGGAATCGGTCTGGCTTCGAGGTCGCGGGGCATGGTCAACTTGGCGCCGCGCACCAGCCCCACAATGGCGCCTTTCTTATGTCGGGTGCCACTGCTGGCTTGTCCAGCAGTGTTTTTCGGGTGTCTCTTGCATTCACTGCTGGACAAGCCAGCAGTGGCACCCATTTTCAATGGACTGCTAAACGTGCCCGCAACGCTCAGTATGGGCTCGGCCAGTTCTACACCAGGCAGACTCTTTACCTCCAGCAATGCGGCTTCGCTACGTTCGTTCTTGAACGTCAGATCGATGTCGCTGCGCATCACCCACTTGAACTGGAAGTCGACCAGATAGAGCGAGCCTTGCAGCATCATGAAACCGCTGGAGAGCAGTGCCGCGCCCATGGCGGCGGCAAACACGCCGGCGGCCGTGCGCATGCGGTTGCGGATCACATTTCGTACAACCATCCGCCATCCGCTGCTCAGCCGGCCCCAGAACCAGCCGATTTGTTCCAGTAGGATTGCCCCGCCGCCGCCGGGCGGTTTGGCACGCATGGCCTCGGCCGGTTTCAGCTTCAAAACAAGCCGCGTTCCGTGCAGACTGCCCACCACGCCGCAAATAACGCTGATCGCCAGCCCCGACGCTTGGATGTCGGCGTAAAAGGCGTTGTCCAGCCGCGGGAACGAATAGAACAGGCGATACATGACCGTCATGCCCCCGGCCATATAATAACCCACCAGGCAACCGGCCAGCCCGCCCATGACGCCCACCGCCAGACCGAACTTGAGAAAATGCAGGAAGATCTGGCGGTCGAAGTAGCCCAAGGCCTTGAGCGTGCCGATAACCGTCCGCTGCTGTTCGGCGAGTCGGGTGAGAAGCACGTTGAGCACCACGGCCGCCACGCCCAAAAAGATCACCGGCATAACGACCGCGAAACTGGCCAGGCCGTCGATTTCCTGGGTCAGATAGCGATTCGACGCCTGGTCCACAAGCGGCGTGGTCGAAATCACGCCATAAGGCGCCAGCATTCGTTCGGCCTCGTCCAGCGTGGACCTTGGCGAGACCGTGGCGCCCGGCGAATACACGCCCAGCACCTGGTTGGCCGCGCCGTCGAAATCGAAGACGTCCTGGGCATATTTCTCTTTCAAGTAGAACACGCCAAAATGCTCCGGGTCGGGCACAATCCCGCCGGGGCTCAAAAGATAAACGAATTCGCTGCTGATGGCCGTGCCCACGATGAACAGTTCCTGACGGCGGTCGTTGAGCAGCAGGTGTATCCACTGGCCCGGAGCCAGCTTGTGATGTTCGGCGAAGGCTTCGTTGACGATCACCTCGTTCTGGCGTCGGCCGGTGAAATAGCTGCCGCGGCGGAGAAAGATATCGTTGACTGTCGCCGTCCGCCGCTGGGGCAGCGACAGCACCAATCCGTTGACGGGCTTTATGGCCCCGGGCAAATCGACGGTCGTATAGAAGCTGATCCGCGGGCGAATGGCCGCCATGCCCGGCAGACGGCCGATCTGTTCGATCTCGGCCAGCGGCGATTTTTTCAGTTCGATGGAAAAATCGGCCATGCGGCAGCGGCTGTAGTAGTCGGCCTTGGCGGTTTGCAGGCTGCGATAGACCGTGGCCATGCCCACATAGCAGCCCACGCCCAGCGTGATTATGAGGCTGATGGCTAGCAAGAGCCAAAGCGAAGCGCAAAATTCGCGGCCAAGTTTTCTGTCCAGCACGCTCACCAGACGATATCCTCCGGCGGCACCGGTCGGGCGTTGGATTTCACCTCGACCACCTGGCCGCTACGCAGACGGATAACACGGTCGGCCGCCTGGGCCAGGGCGCTGTTGTGGGTGATAATCACGATCGCCTTGCCCAAGCGGTTCTTCAAATCGACCAACAACCGCAAAATCCGCTTGCCGGTGACAAAGTCCAAGGCGCCGGTGGGCTCGTCGCAGAGCAACAACTCGGGTTTTTTGGCCAGCGCTCGGGCGATGGCCACCCGCTGCTGCTCGCCGCCCGACATCTGCGAGGGGAAATGGTCGGCCCGATCCACGAGGTCGACCAGCCGCAAGGCCTCGAGCACGTCCATGGGATCGTCGCTGATCTCGGTCGCAACCATCACGTTTTCCCGGGCGGTGAGGGTGGGCACAAGGTTGTAGAACTGGAAAACGAATCCCACCGTGTGGCGGCGATATTGCGTCAGTTCGCGTGCCGAAAAGCCGCTTAATAATTGCTCGCCGAACCACACCTTTCCGTTGCTGACGGCGTCCAGCCCGCCCACAATATTGAGGATCGTCGACTTGCCCGACCCGCTGGGGCCCACCATGGCCAGCAACTCGCCCCGGTGGATCTCCAGCGAAACGTCGCGCATCGCCTGCACGGCAACCTCGCCCATCTGGAAGATCTTGTCCACGTTCTGCAGACGAATCAGGGGATAGAACGAATTGGGGCTGTTGTTGGTGACGCTATGCGAGAGCGAGGTCGCCATAATTATGTTCCTGAATCCATCAATACGGGGGGGGGATACTGACTTCCACCTGAAAAAATAGGTTTTATCCGAGTGTCAATCAAGCCCTAAAAACCAGGAAACACAGCCGGGGGCGGCTGTGCTACGAGAAATGTAGAACAGACGCCCTCGGCTGTCGAGGGATGCAGTACACCCTTCTAACCGTTACAATGAAAGTTTCACCCTGAAGCTATTCGTTCGCCAACACAAAATACACAAAAATGGTCCATCAAGAACAAATTACTTTCGATACCGCCGGCCACGGCGAGATGCACGATCTCACGGACAAGGTCGCGCGGGCAGTCGACACTTCCGGCGTTCGCACCGGCGTGGCTCAGGTTTTCGCCCTCGGCAGCACGTCGGCCGTGAGCGTGGTCGAGTTCGAGCCGGGGCTAGCCGGCGACGTGCCAGAGATGCTTGACCGGCTTATGCCGCCCAGCCGCGACTATGGCCACGAACAGGCATGGCACGACGGCAACGGCCATTCACACCTGCAAGCAACCCTCATGGGCCCGTCGCTGGCCTTGCCCATAACCGACGGCCAACTTGTGTTGGGGACCTGGCAGCAGGTTTTCCATCTGGAATGCGACATCCGGCCGCGTAGCCGCACGGTTATTGTTACCGTTATGGGAGAGTGATAAAGAGGGCAGTGGATAGATGGCGAATGTGAGCGGCGAGGCTTGTCCCCGCGCAGTATAGTTGGCCCGGCATCCAAAATTGCTCGCTAAAATGTGGTAAGAACAATATTGGGTACAATTTCAACCGAGAAAGAAAACCATAATGTCCCACCTGACACAAACTCGTTGCAATGCTCGCCCATGCCCCACGCGTCTTGGAATGCTGGTCCTCGCGGTCGCGACATTTGCCACTGCCATGCTCGGCACCATCGCTGATGCGGAAGAAAAAAAACCGTCGGAGAAAGACGCCTGGGCACCGAAGTTGTATGGATTTTGCATGGGAAAGCCGGGGCCAAAGCGTCGATCTATTCCCGAGCAGACCGAGATGCTTCGCGAGCTAGGATTCGACGGGGCCGGCTATCCGCTCTGGCTTGACGGCAAGCTGGAAGAAAACTTAAAGACACTCGACCGGTCTGGGCTCGAAGCTTCACTGCTCTACGTCACAGTCAACCTGAAACCGAACAGCTCGCCGTACGATCCTCGTCTTCCCGAGGCGATAGGCAAGCTCAAAGGACGGCCATGCACGCTTTGTGTGCTGTTGCGGGGATACCCGGCCGGTGATCCCCGCGGGAAAGATCGGGCGGTGGAGATCCTCCGCGAGTTGGGCGACCTGGCCGCCGCATCGGGGCTGCGAGTTTCAATATATCACCACCAAGGCGACTGGACGGAAAGCTTTTTGCACGCAATGGAAATAGTGAAGAAGGCCGACCGTCGGAATGTCGGCGTCAATTTCAATTTGTGCCACTGGTTGATGATCGACGGAGACAAAGACTACCGGCCGGTCCTGCGCGATAATGCCGATAAGATATTTGCCGTCACGCTAAACGGGGCCAAGGTCGGCGCGAAGAGTTGGACCAACGGGTTGATCCTGCCCTTGGACCGGGGCGACTTCGATAACCGTGCGTTGCTGGCCACGCTACGTCGAATCGGCTATCGTGGGCCCGTGGGGTTGATGTGCTACGGTATTCCCGGCGATGCCAAAGATTATCTTCAGCGGTCGATGAAGGTTTGGAAGACCTGGGAAGCCGAGTGGGCACGGGATTAACGAGAAGGATTGCAGCTAGAGCTTTTCATGGTTTACAATAGTTCTAACCTGATATCCGCAATATACTCATCCGCCTTCTCAACCAACCGTTGACTTAGCGAAGAATCGTTACAAGAAATGCCGTCACCCCCCGACCACATCATCCGCATCAACGGTTTCTCGTTCCGCTACGGGCGGAAACAGATTCTCGACGACGTTTGCTTTAACGTCGCCCGGGGCGAGTCGCTGGCGATTGTGGGTCCCAACGGGGCCGGCAAGACCACGCTGATCAAGTGTCTCGACGCATTGCTCGACGGCGTGGCCGGGGCCGTCAAATCGGGTACGATCGAGCTCGACGGGCGCCCCATCGCCGACTATTCCCGCAAAGAGTTGGCGCGACTGGTGAGCTACGTGCCCCAGGCCGACGGGCATGTGGCTCCGTTTGACGTCGAACAGTTCATCACCATGGCCCGCTACCCGCACCTGAGCCCCTTTTCGCCGGCGGACGGGCACGATTTGGATGTGGTCCGCGAGACCATGGAACAAACCGAAACGGCGCAGTTCGCCCACCGGTCGCTAGAGAGCCTCAGCGGCGGCGAGCGGCAGCGGGTGTTCATTGCCGCGGCGATTGCCCAGGGCGCGAGGATCATTCTGCTGGACGAGCCCACCACCTTCCTCGACTATCGCCACCAGGACGAGGTGCGACGGCTGCTGGGGCAAACCGCCGCGAGCGAGCATCTGACCATGATCTCCGTTACCCACGACGTCAATCGGGCGGCGCTGGAAAGCGACCGTATCGTGGCGCTGTGCGAAGGCCGGGTAGTGTTCGTGGGTTCGCCTCGGGAGATTATGCGTCCGGAGGTTTTGCAGCGGATTTACGGCACGCCGTTTCTGATGGTCGACCATCCCCAGACAGGGCTGCCGCTGATCGTGCCCCGCGATTGTGCCGGCGAGGGGAGGTGTGGATGAACAAGGCGAAAAACAAGACGGTCATCCTCTTGCTGCTGTTTGTTTTCGCGATTTGCGTGGTCGTCGTCACGCCTTTTGTGGGCATGGTCGACGTGCCGGTCGGCGTTTTGTGGGGCCAGGGCAGTACGCAAAGCGGCTCCTCGACGGCGGGCGATGTTTTTTGGAACCTGCGTCTGCCGCGCGTGGCCGTGTCCTTTCTGGCCGGAGCGGCGTTGGCTATCAGCGGCATGGTTTTTCAGGCCATGTTCCGCAACGCCCTGGCCACGCCCTTTACGCTGGGCGTATCCAGCGGGGCGTCGCTGGGCGCGGCGATCAGCATCAACCTGGGCTGGTCGTTTGTGGTGCTGGGTTTTCCGGCCATTTCGTTCTCGGCCTTCGCCGGCGCGCTCTTGGCCATCGCCTTGGTCTACGGTCTGAGCCGCGCGGGGCGTGGTTTTTCCAGCGGCACCATGCTGCTGGCCGGCGTGGCCGTCAGCTTCTTCTTCTCCAGCCTCATCCTTTTCATCCAGTACATCAGCGACTTCACGCAATCGTTCCAAATGATCCGCTGGGTGATGGGCGGCCTGGAAAACGTGATCGGGCCGGACGACGTGCTCAACGTTCTGCCCTTCGTGGTGGCCGGCACCCTGACGGTGGCCTACCTCACCCGCGAATTGAACCTCATCACCACCGGCGAACAACTGGCTGCCAGCCGCGGCGTGGAGGTCGCCACAACCAAAAAGGTTCTCTTTCTGACCGTCTCACTTATGATCGGAGCGGTAGTCGCCGTCTGCGGCCCCATCGGTTTCGTGGGACTCATGGCGCCGCACATCTGCCGCCTGTTGATCGGCGCCGACCACCGCTACCTGACCCCCGCCACCTGGCTCTTCGGCGGCGCGTTTCTGACGCTCTGCGACACCCTGTCTCGCACGGTAATCACCCCCACGGAACTGCCCGTGGGCATAATCACGGCGCTGCTGGGCGGCCCGTTCTTCTTGTGGCTGCTTATCGGGCGAGGAGGAGTTTCTGCTGGGACGTAGCTTATACGTACGCATACACGGGAGCATGCTTCTCGGTTTCGGGATTCTGTTCCATTAGTGCCTCGATATGTCGGATTGTTTCCGGAGCGAGAAGCGTGTCCGAACACACGTCACATACTTCTGCTGGGACATCCTCGAACACAAGCACGTTCCCTTCCCGCTTGACGGTGTGAATAATGGGCCGATGTTCATAATGCCCGGGGCATCCCTGAATACTACACTTCATCCTGCGTCCTACCTCTCTCGAATGGAGTTACCCACTTCGGCAACTTCGGTTCGTATACAGTTATGATTATCGCAATATCTAGCGATGTTGTACAGACGACATGCAAGCTCCGTCCCGCTCCGGAAGGTCCGCAAATTAGGCGGCAAGACCCTCGCTTGTGGTCGGGGTAGTTCTCGATCAACGCCGCCTGGCACAACGCGCCGATCACATCGTTCAGCGAGAAATCTTCCTCCACCATTTCCTGGTGGGCATGCGCAGTGATGCGCAATCGGTCCGTTTCCGCTTGCCGGCGCAGGCGATCCGTTATTGCCTCTGAACTGTGGATATCCATATCAGACATCATTTTGGAGCATATATGCTACTACGTTACTCGTGGGTCAAAAAAGTGCCTGCACCTTTTTCATTGTCTAATCAGACCAAAAGATGACTAGGTAGTCTGAGTTTATCTCAATTTTGAACGTTGTAATCATGTTTGTCAATGTTTTTAATCCACCAAGTGGGTAGGCTAGTTGTAAGTTCTTATTTCCATGTAGTTTACGGAGAATAGCACTATTTCCCGAAACAGAAAAGGTCGCCGTCGTCGGTGCCGATCACCAGACGACCGGCGGCCACAGCCGGCGAGGCGGTGATTGTGCCGCCGATTTCGTATTGCCAGGACAGCTTGCCGCTTGCAAGATCGACGGCATAGAGCCGCCCGTCGGCCGAGCCCACGAAAACCCGTCGGCCCACGACGACCGGCGAGCCGTCGATGCGTCCGCGGGTGGGGAACTTCCACAGCCCTTGGCCCGTTGCCCGGTCGACGGCGTGCAACGATTTGTCGCGCGATCCGAAGAGCACGGCTCGTGGGGTCAGGGCGGCCGAGGAGCGGATGGGCATCGTTCGCTGGGGGTTCTGGTATCTCCACTCCACGCGGCCGGCCGCCCAATCGATGGCCAGCAGCACGCCGGATTCGGTGCCGACGTACGCCATGTCGGCCGCCAGGGCGGGCGTACAGCCGGTGGGCGAATCGAGGGGGACGCTTTTTGTTTGTATGCCCTTGTTCAGGTCGACAACATGCAGATCCCCGTCGCAGCCGGCCACGAAGGCCCGGTCGCCGATCACGCTGGGGCTGCAGCGGATCTGGTCCTCGCTTTGGAATTTCCAGACGAGATCGCCGGTTCGCGCGTCGAGGCAATATAGAATCGAATCCTGGGAGCCAAACAACACGTTGCCACGGTGGAAGTTGGCGGCCGAGTTGATCTCGGCCTCGGCGTCGAAGTGCCACAGGGGCTTGCCGGTCTTGGCGTCGAGACAATGGAAGCGTCCGTCGTCGTCGCCGATGTACACCCGGCCGTCGTAAACACCCGCCGCGGTCACAAAGCCCAACTCGGTGGGAAACTCCCAGGCCTTTTTACCGTCGTCCAAGCGTATGGCATAGAGTCGCCCGTCCGTCGAGCCGACATACACCATGGCGTCAACGATCGCCGCCGTGGCTTCGAAACCGCCGTCTTCGACTGAGAAGGTCCAAAGAAGCTGCGGCTGGGCCGACAGATCACAGCGGGCCACGCCGGTGGCCGCCGCATCGCCGCGAAACAGCGGCCAATCATTTGTAGCACGACCGCCCTCGGCCGCGAGAGATGTTCTACCCTCAACAGCCGAGGGAGGCTGTTCTACATCAAGAGCAGATGGTTCGCAGGCGGCCAGTGTAAGAAGCAACAGCCCGAACGCAATGCCGGACGCTAATCGCAAAATAGAGGAACCCACAATAGTAACTACGGTGTGTTGGGCGTGTTGGCCGGGCTGGGGACGCTGCTCAATTGGGTGAGGACCTGTAGCACGCCGTTAAGGTGCGCCAGTCGCGGCCCGAAGCGATCGACGAATTCGTTCAGCATGAACTCGCCGTCATAAAGTGCATCAAAATTATCGTGAATCTCTTCGGTGAGGCTGGTGAGAAACTCGGTCTGCACCTTGGAGAGTGATTCGGCGGCCTGGCGGCAATTTTTCGCCAGAGCTGGATTGGCCTGCTTCCAATCACACAGTTCCGTGGCCCGCTGGCGATGGGCCGCGCCGATTTGAGTGACCAATTCTTCTAGCAGCTCGTTCTGTCGATCCTGAGCAGAGAGAATCTCTCGCAACAGTTGGGTATTTTCCCCGGGCTCGGATGTACCGTGACCGTGATGACTCGGGCGGGGCGCGCCCGCCGAGGCGTGAGAAACGTCGATCTGACTGAACATTGGTTGACCGGAACGGTTTTCTTGGCTCATAGTGGTTTATCACCCTCCAGGCTCCAGTATAAACGGCAACGGCACCAAAAGTCGAGTCTCTAGTCGCAAAAACGGGCAATACGACGAAAAATGCTCAAGAATCGACCCCGATTAACCGTAAAGACGTTTTTTTGCCGCCAAACCCCACCAGGGCCGACACCACCCGACGGGTGTCACATTCCTAGCGACCCGATTAAAGTCCCCTGCCATCCCGATCCGATCCACGTCCAGGCCGCCCGTTCAATTAACGCTTGGGAAGTGCAACTTCGGTAAAACGGGAAGCCTTGCGAAGATAAGCAAACGAGGAAGACTCATGCCCCTGACCGCAACAAAAACCGCCGTAAAAAGAAACATGCTCCCCACGCCCACGTTGGGCTTTCTTACCGTTTTGGATCACGGACAAGAGGGACTTTTCGGGGGGTATTTGACTCTTAATCTCAGCGGCCGACCGCTGGAATTCCACTGCACGGCTCCGATTAAGCCAAATCGTGCTCAGGAAATCCTCTACGGCCCCACACTGGAGCCGTATCTCTATGGCGAGCAGATCGCCCAAACGTTGCTTGCTAAGGCAACTTCCCAACCGCTGCTGGTTTGCACCGATTGTCGGGCGGCGTTGTCGGTTCGCGATTTCGTCGATATTCCGGTGGCACTTGTAGTCGAAGCGGAAGATGATGGGGTAGCGGATGGGTCCGATCTGGCCGAGTTCCATTTTGGTGAAAATCATTTGGCCGTTCCCACCCGATTGAGCGAGGATCGCCGAGCTATCACCGAGCGTTTGCACGACCTGAGTGAATCGTTCGATTTGGCTGAACCCTTCGCGCGGATTCGAGAGGCGATCGAAGAGGCACGACGGGGAGGGCGATAGAGGTGATAAACGACTTTTTCGATGCGATTGACTTCAGTGCCGTCGATCGCTGTGGCGTCGCAAGCTGGCGTCCTTGCGGCGAACCGATGGTTTCCAAGATAGACCTGAGCGTTGCGGCCGATAGCAGCAGCGTCGATTTGGGCGACTTGCGAGCCGCGAGTGTGGATCTGCCGTCCTCATTCTCGAATCTCAAGTGCCAAACGCCCAGGGTAGTTTCGATACCCATCGGCCGCGGATGCCGGCCGCGGGTGCAGAGCTTCACGTTCCCCTACCCGGGCGACGATCCCCAATCGTCACCGGCACCGGCACCGAAAGCACGGCCGCCGACATTTTCCCCGCCGCGGACATCCACGCGGATTCAACCCCCGCGGGACGTGATCAAACTCAAGGATCGGCTGGACTACATACTTCAGCCATCATTGGAAAGCTTGATGGCCGAGCGATCGTTAAAATTCCCTTTCGAACCGTTCCCTTACCAGTTCGAAGGCGTGGCTTTTCTTTATCCTCGCCATGTGGCCGTTCTGGCCGACGAGATGGGGCTGGGAAAGACGATGCAAGCGATCACGGCGATTCGCCTGCTCTTACGGCGTGGCGAAGTGCGGCGGGTTCTGCTGGTTTGTCCCAAACCGCTGGTAACGAACTGGCAGCGGGAATTCGCCATGTGGGCACCCGAGGTTCCCGTGGCCGTGATCGAGGGAAACCAACAGCAGCGGCAATGGCGATGGCAGTTGCCCCACGCGCCGGTGAAAATCGCCAACTACGAACTGCTGAACCGCGATCTGGAGTTTTTCGCCGACGATTTAACGTCGAGCAGCGACGACAAACCGGTCTTTGATCTGGTTATCCTCGACGAATCGCAACGGATTAAGAACCGTCGCAGCGCCACCAGCCAGGCCGCGCGATCGATTAAAAGCCGCCGTCGCTGGGCGCTTACCGGCACGCCCGTGGAAAACAGCCCCGAGGATCTGGTGGGTATCTTCGAATTCCTCTCGCCCGGGTTCCTCTCGCCCGACCTTCGCCCGCGAAAAATGGGACAGACCGTGCGTGACTACGTTCTCCGCCGCACCAAGGACCAGGTGCTGATCGATTTGCCGCCCAAAATGTTCCGCGACGCCGAGTTGGACCTTTCGCCCCAGCAGCAGGCGGCCTACCAAATGGCCGAGAACGAAGGCGTGGTGCAGCTCAACTCGCTGGGCGACCAGTTGGCCATCCAACACGTCTTCGAGCTGATTTTGCGACTGAAGCAGATCTGCAACTTCGACCCCGCCAGCGGCGTCAGCTCGAAATTCGAACGCCTTGATGCCGATCTCGAGGAAGTTGCCACCAGCGGCCGCAAGGCCCTCGTTTTCAGCCAATGGGTGGCCACGCTGAAGACTCTCAAGCAGCGGCTGCAGCGGTTCGGCGTGTTGGAATATCACGGCGGCATCCCCTCGCGGCGGCGCGACGCCACGATCAAACAGTTTCGCGAGGATCCCAATTCGCACGTCATGCTGCTGAGCTACGGGGCCGGTAGCGTGGGGCTCAACTTGCAGTTCGCCGGCTACGTGTTTCTTTACGACCGTTGGTGGAACCCGGCCGTCGAGGACCAGGCCGTCAACCGCGTGCATCGCATCGGCACCACCGGACCGGTGACCGTTAGCCGCTTCATGATGCTGGACACAATCGAAGAACGAATCAACAGCATCCTGGAAGAAAAACGCGAGCTCTTCGAGACGATCTTCTCCGGCGCCGCGAGCCATGGGAAACTGGGTCTAACGCAAGACGAAGTCTTCGGTCTGTTCGATCTGAAAAGCTCCAAGGGGCCGATCAGGGCCGCCGCTTAGCGGTGCGTAACGTTCAAGTTAGCGGCGACGCTTGCCGTCGCCTTCGAGCGCGGGGACAAGCCCCGCCGCTAACTTCAGATCGCCCGGCTGGATTTGCGATCGAAGAAAAGAAGACGCCGCGGATCGACGGCAAGCGTCACTGTTTCGCCCGGTGAAGGCACCGTCGACGAGCCGGCCGCCGGGCGAACGACAAACGAGTTGCAGCGGCCGAACCGGCCGGCGGAATCCGAACCATCGGCCGCCGCGTCGAAACCGGTCTCGAAGATCGTTCCCGCGACCCCGCCCACGTAGACCAGGCACTCACGGCCGAAGCGCTGTACATCCTCGACTTTCCCTTCGATTAGGGAACAGCGTGGCGAATCCTTTTTGATTTCAGGCGATATGGCCACATCCTCGGGCCGCGCGGCCACGTCGATTTTCCGCCCGGCGTATTTTTTCAGCCCCGGGTGAATGGAATCGATGGCCGGAATCTGCAGCGCGTGGCCGTGGAAATCGAGCCGCTTGCCGTTGGGCTTCAGCGTGCCGGCCATGATGTTGATGCCGGGCCGGCCGATCATAGCGGCCACGAAGCGGTTTGCGGGCGAGGAGTAAATCGCCGCCGGGGCGTCGATCTGTTGGATGCCGCCGGGCGTTCCGTCTTGGGTTTCGGGGGGTCGCAGGACGACGATGCGGTCGCCCAGGGCCATGGCCTCTTGGGCCTGGTGGGTTACCCAAAGCATGGTCATCTCCAGGCGGTCGTGAAGGCGGCGGATCTCGCGGCGGAGGTGATCTCGCAAGGGACCGTCGAGGCTCGCCAGCGGCTCGTCCATGAGATAGACGTTGGCGCGTCGAACCAACGCGCGGCCCAGGGCCACTCGTTGCCGCTGTCCTCCGGATAGCTGGTGTGGCTTGCGCTGGACGAGCGGCAAAAGCCCCAGCAGTTCGGCGACTTCGCCCACGCGGCGCTGAATTTCAAACTGGGCCGTGCCCCGCATTTTCAGGCCGAAGGCGATATTGGCAAAAACGTCCAGATGTGGGTAAAGAGCCTGGTTCTGGAAAACCATGGCCACGTTTCGCTTGGCGGCGGCAATGTTGGCCACCGGAATGCTGCTTATACTTTTATCGCCGTCGGCGGCGTTGCCGGCCGATTCGACACAACGATTGTCGATGAAAATGGAACCGGCCGAAATTGCTTCGAGCCCTGCCACCATGCGCAGCGTGGTTGTTTTGCCGCAACCCGAGGGACCGAAAAGCACGACCAACTCGCCGTCGGCCACATGCAGCGAAAAGTCGTCGACGACCGTGGGGCCGTGGCCAAAGGTTTTCGTAAGGTGCTTGAGGCTCACCGCCGCCATGGTGGTGTTTCCATTGGGGGTTTCAGACTTCAGACTTCAGATTTCAGACTTCAGATTTGCACATTGGTCATTGGTCATTGGTCATTGGTCATTG
>SDBV01006346.1_pt1 | contig 16414 bp, 40 predicted proteins | sample 2277081 | NCBI WGS metagenome assembly SDBV01 (sample SAMN10402039, study PRJNA504765) | marine sediment metagenome | isolation source: marine sediment core GS10_PC15, 223 cmbsf | place: Arctic Ocean: Southern Knipovich Ridge | collected 2010
TGATCTTTTGGAAGTTATTCGGGAATCAATATTGGAATTAGAGTTTAGCATTACTGGATTAGTTCTGACAATATTATTTTCAAGTGTTATGTGGGCTATAATTTGGGGAAATCCTTTGTGGGTTAATTCAATTGCTTTTGGATTTTGGCATAAACTGTTTTTAACAGTAGCGTTGCCAATTGTAGGTTATCCTTTGGCAGTCAGGGCTTTAAACAAACCTTAAGGAGTTAAGAAAAATGCCAAATAAAAGATGTAAGAACTGCAATTCAAAGATAATAGAATACCCTGTTTACAAAGGGCTAGAATTTGACATTCCTTTGTTGAAAGGGGAAACACCGGGAGAGAAATTTAAATCTCTTTTTACAAGAGAAACTGCATCTAAGATAAACTGGTACAATCTATTAATAGGGGACTGGACTAAACTTTTGATATTAGTAAGTTTAATTTTTGTTGCAATAGCATATATGCACGACACGGAAGTTTGCAGGGATATATATGAGAGGCCATGTCAATTTATAGAGAAGAACAAAAAGGTTTGCACAGATATAATTGAGAGATACACTCCTGGAATTATCCCAAACTATAGTAGGGTAAATTTTGATATTGATAAAAACATTGATGTTAAGAATAAAAGAGGTTGATACAAATTGTTAGATGGGCTAACAGAAAATCTAGATCTGAATAATAGAGTTACTTCAATACATAAATATATCCATGGAAAAATTATTGCCAGGGATTGTAAAATGTTGAAGGACTTCCCAAGGGAAGAAACAAAGATCCATAAAGACAAGATTGAAAAGTTTTTATTTATTCACATGATCCCAAAGAGCATACATCAAATTTTTTTAAAGGAGATGGAGAGCTATGGCCTCATTAAAATTCTGGACAAGCGAACAATAGAGATCCTTAACAAATAATTTTCATTCTTAGATGGCTCATTCTGAACTGCATCAGCCTGCAGGACACCGAACAGACAACAAATAGGGGCCAACAAGTGTATTTCTAAAAATTTTAAAAAACTAAAGCGTTAAGTTACCAATCCAATATACTTCTTAAATCCTAAGTTCATATATTATAAGTTGTGGGCTAACAGACAACGTTTTTGGGGGCATACTCCATTTTAGGGCGTATTTTGTCGCTTATTTGTTCTTAGAATTGAGAATTTGACTATTAACCTTATGAAATATCTCGTTGATTGTTACATGGCTAAGTTTAAAATCAAATTTGCTGAGAAATCTGGATGTTTCACGTTGAGATTTACTGGTTTCCTTCATTAAAAGACAAATTAGTAGATCTCGCTGCTCTTTATAGGTTTCACCCCTAGACAAACGCTTCTTTTTGCCAAACATAAGTGCCTTTTTACGTCTATATTGGGCTTCATCCACGAGATATTGTTTCTCAAAGCGGCCAAATGAAGTATGGGTGGCATATTGATACTCATAGAACTTCTTTCCTGTAAAATAAAGGTATTTCATATCTTTTTTATTGAAAAATCTCCAAAAACCACGTTTATTCCCATTCATATAGACGTGAAACACACCTTTTGCCCTATGCAGGACTACATATTTATCCAACATGAATAGAGAAGGCATTACTATTATGATAAAAAGGTTTTTTTGGCGCATCTCCATCATCATTGAGATAACTAAATTGTTTACTTCTGACAAAGAAGCCCTTGAAGATAGCCCTGTGAAGGCTTCATCAAAAATTATACATTCGTGTTTCTTTGACTTACTTACTGCTTTGATAAATTCATCAGCAGTAAAGCAGATTTGGTCTATGGAAAAATCAGGATGAAGAACTTTTGCAATCTGTTGGGCTAAAACTGACTTCCCAGATCCTTCTTCTCCTTCAATTATCAACACAAAATCAAAATCCTCTTTCTGGACAGAAGGTTTTACATTGTTTTCTAATTGATTGTAAAGGCCCCCATCCATATAAAGGGGTTTCTGTTCATTATTAACCATAGTTTTTATTAGAACCATGATTTACCTTCTGATTTTCTTTTGCCGCCTTTGCCTGCATCTTCTTGCAGGAGTTTGAGAAATATTTCTTTGTTTTGAAGAATCATATAGAGGGAATCATCATTATTTACCCTTCCTATGTATTTATTTATTGTTTTTATAGACTTAAAATAAAAATTTTTATTAATTTTTTCTGCATCTGCAGTTAATTCAATCCATGCCCGGTCAAGTAGCCATTTATAGGCTGATAAGTCCCCATTCTTGATACAATCATGGCATTTAGTCCAAATGTTACTCAATCTTATTATCTGTAGTTGTGCTTCATTATAAACAGAAACGAGTTTTTTTGAATCATTGAAATTGTTATCCATCTTCCATGTCAAATTTCTTTTTTTATATTTAAATTTTCCCCTATTCTGTTATGTTCATATAGGGGTTTTATATATTACTTCAGTTCTTAATACTTTGGAGTTGATAAAAAGAAAATGGTTCTTGGAAACATGATCGGTGGGTTTATAACGATAATAGTCGGTGTAAATCTTATTCCTACAGTTGCAGATCAGGTAGCAGCAGCAAAAGACGGAAATGTTACAGGCGCAGCTTCTACGTTGCTTGACCTTACAACATTATTTTTTGCATTGTCTATCATGGCATCAGCAATTTCAACCGGAATTTCAGCTTTAAGGCAGAGTGGACTTGTTTAGGCAGGAAAATTCTAGCTAAGATTTAGCCTATTGGGTTAAATCTATTTGTTTTCTTTCTATATTATATTTATTCATTTATTAAGTAAAAGTCGCCAGGGTAGCTTGGTATGTGTGTTTAAATGACATCCTGAGAGAGAATACAATATGAATTGTCCTAAGTGTATGGGTAAAATGGTTGAAGGTAAGACACAGTTACGCTGTGTATGGTGTGGCTTTGTTATAGACGGAGCAGTAGCAATCTAGTGCATTCTACTTATTTATTAAAATATTTCAAGATAGGTCTATTTCTGTGAGAATTAAAGGTATTGTGGGGGGGGGGGGATAATATAAAGGAAAAGCTTAAAAAGGAGTTTTCAAAGAATAAGATTTAAAGGAAAAAAATCCTATGGAGGAAATAAAATCCTCCAGTAGAAACTTAAGATAAACTCTTGCGTAACAACAAGAGTTGATTCTTTTGCTTCTATTTAAACCTTTTGTTTATTTGGTTTTTGATTTAGGGTTTTGTTTCCTTCTCGACTATGGAAAAATTCAAGGACAGAATAAAGTTAGCAAACTTAATCAAGAGTAATGGCCTAGAGTTTGATCCAGATAAAAAAATAAGGCCGTTTGGTTATAACTCTAAAGAAAAAATCTACATTCTTGAAGATAATAACTGTAAATGTGATTCTTGCAGCAGCCTCATCAAAGAAGTAGGTTTTTTATGTTCTGAATGGGGGGTTATAGAAAAAGAGCAAATTCTATGCCTCGAATGTAATAAACAATATATTCCTCTAGGGAATATAATCCAAACTTTGACATTTATAATTGGTAGCTTGAAAGATGCAGATAAGATAATAATTCCTGTAAGTCCAAAATTGAGAGAAAGAAAAGGCATCACTCTGATTGATGCTGCATCCCTAAAATCAGAAGAAGTTATTGATAAGACAAAGCTAGCAGGAAGAGAAACCCTACTTGGTTGTAAGATCGGTAAAGATGAATTTAAAATTCCTTGTGGTAGTGGCCTATTAGCTTTGGAATTTGATTTGAAAAAGGAATATAAGAATGATAAATAAGATTAAAGATTGCATATTAAACTATCTGAAAATTGTGTGTATACATATACACACAAAATTATACACATACACATACACACAATCTGAAATTGGAGGTAACACGACAAAAATGGCATAATTAAGCAGTTTTTTTTAAAAAATTGAATTATTAATTATTTTTTTGTTTTAATTATTTTGAATTGTTTTTGATAAATAACGAAAATCTATAACAAAAGTAAATACACACAATAAAAAGATTGTGTGTATGTGTATGTGTAGGATTGAAAAAAAGAGGAATATTATCCAAAAATGAGAAAAAAAAACAACCGAAAACAGACAATGGAGAGATTTAATTTTTTCATTACAAAGAGAAATCACGACATAATTAATAAGTTATCAAAACTGAATGGTTATTCTATGGGGGATCTCCTTAATGGAGTGATTGAAAAGTATCTTGATGATCCTATTGATTTATTAAAAGAAAAAAAAAGATCATTAATTCTTGAAGTTAATAAGCTTGATGATCAAATCAAAAGAATACAGGAAGTTAGAGATTCAAAAAAATTTAAGGAAGTGGGGTAAATGAAAAAACCAAAAATTAAAGAGTTAGATATACTTAGAACAAAACAAATTACATCAGTAAGCCTAACAAAAGAAAATCAAAAAATAAAAGAAGTTCTAGATAAATATATGCCTTACGGATGGTTCAGTAAATTTGTAAATAATTGTTTGAGAAAAGATTACGGATTTGATAAAAATTTAATGAAATCAATATATGAACAAATGATCATAGACAACCAGGAGCAAATTGATAGTCTAAAAGAAAGTATCAAAAAACATCACAATAAAATTAAACAAATTAGATAGAAGGAAAAAAATAACTTATTCTACTACAAAACGAAAGGTTTAAGTAGCACCCAGTATATACTAGGTACACCATGAAAAAAACAGCAATAATTAAAAATATGGATAAAGATCTCTGGATATGGCTTGTAGGTCATGCAAAACAAAAAGGGAAAACAGTAGCAGAACTTATGGAATTAATAATAAAAAACATCCAAACGAATAAGAAAAAAAGAAAGATTTAAATAGTTGCACACACACACAATATACGTGCTGATTAATAATGGAAGAAAAAGACTATAATGAAATTGCGAAGATAATAAAAAAGTTTAATCTTGGTAGGTCTAATGTAGTTAATGAATTAGCAGATTACTTTGAGAGAGAAAACAAAAAACTATTAGATGAAAAGCATGGTGGTCATAAAATTATAAAAGATACATTCAATCGTAAACAGTTCCTAAAAGATTGTGGAGTAAACCAATGATATGCCCTAAATGCAATACAGAAAACGGATACTTCAGATTAAACACTAATGAATGGATCTGTCGGAAGTGTGGCACTATTACCAAAATAGATCATAAGAAAAAATGACACCCGAATACAAAGACGGTATTATTGTTGGTTTTAGTCTAGCAACTGTAATATATGGAATTATAGCATTGATAGTATTAATTTAAAATGCAAAGCAGAACCTTTTGGGATAGATTTTATAGACTAGCCAAGAAGATTATAAAAAAGAGAGAGGGGAAGGAAAAGAAAAAAAGGATCGCAAAGAGAAAAGAAAAAGAGAAGTTAAAAAAGAAAGTTTCCCCCAAACCCCCTTCAAAGAAAAATGGAACAAAAAGAATTGATTGAAAAGACAATAAAAGAATCTATTGAATTAGTTGTAGGGTGGTCTGTTGTAACTTTAACACTTTATGCCACTATCTTATTTGTTATGGAGTTTACAAAATGGTAACACTGGATTTTTCAAATGTTAAGTCGGTTGAAGATGTAAATAAAGTATTTGCAGAAAATAATAGTGCTATAAAAAACGCAACTGCAATGATGGATAGGGTTAAAAATCCAGATAATTATTGTAATGTTTGTGGTTATGACCACGCAAAAGATAAAGGTGCTGGTAAATCTGCTCACGCTTTAGATATGGCTAAGAGATTAAGTAAAACTCAGAAGCCCCTCACGAAGAGAAAATGGAAATAAACATAATACAATTAATAATAATCTTTGTAGTCGGTATGACTTTTGGTATATTGATTTGTACGATATATGAGTTGATAAAAAAATGAATGATAAAATAAAAAGGAGAATTAAGGAGATGAATAAGATTAGGAGAGATGGAACATCAACGGAATTTGATAGGGGTTATACACAAGCAAAGAAAGAAGTATATCGAGAGGATTTTATGATAGAAAGCAAAACTTATAGAGATATTTTAGAGCATAGAAGTACCTGTAAGAAATGGGGTAAAGAGTTTTGCTTAGATTGTTTTGGTGAAGGGCTTACAAGATTTACGAAGAGATTAGATACTGAACGCCATCTTCAAAGAAAAAATGAATATAGGAAAAAATAAAGAAACAAAGTCGAGAAAATGAAAATAGGAAAAAATAAAGATACAAAAGAGGAAGTAAAAATAGATTTAACTAATTTAATAATCTCAAGATTACTTATTCAAGCAAATGCGGGTGGTGGGAAATCTTGGCTTTTAAGAAAGATTTTAGAACAATCTCATGGAAAGGTTCAACAAATAATTTTAGATTTGGAAGGAGAATTTTCTACATTAAGAGAAAAGTATGATTATCTTATAGCTGGTAGAGATGGAGATATTCCAATTAATCTTAGAACTGCTGAATTATTGGCAAGGAAGATTTTAGAATTAAATGTATCAACAATAATAGATATTTCAGAATTAAAGAAACATGAAAGGATTTTATTTGTTAAGAGATTTTTAGATAGTTTAATGGAAGCTCCAAGAAAATTATGGCATCCTTGTTTAGTTATTGTAGATGAAGCTCATCAATTTTGTCCCCAAACAAGTAAATCAGATTCAGCAAGTTCAGTTATAGATTTAATGACTAGGGGAAGAAAAAGAGGATTTTGTGGAATATTGGCAACTCAAAGAATTTCTAAACTTCATAAGGATGCTTGTGCAGAAGCAAATAATAGATTAATTGGAAGAACCGGATTAGATGTTGATAGAAAAAGATCAAGTGAAGAACTAGGATTTACAAGCAAAGAAGATGAGAGGAGTTTGAGAAATTTAGAACCTGGAGAATTTTATGCTTTTGGTTCAAGTATTTCTAAAGAGATAATAAAATTTCAAGTTGATAATGTGAAAACATCACATCCACAAGCTGGAAAGAATTTAATTAAATCTTCTCCAACTCCAGACAATATTAAAAAGCTTTTAAAAGAGGTTATTGATTTACCAAAAGAAGCGGAAGAAGAATTAAAAACAACAAATGATTATAAGAATAAGGTAACTGAATTAAAAAGGCAAGTTAGGATTCTTGAAACATCTAAACCCAAACCAGAAGTTGATGAAAAATCTTTAGAGAGAGTAAAACAACAAGGATTTATAGAGGGTGAAAGAGAACAAAAGAATCAAGTATTATTCTGGAAAAATGAATATGATAAATCAGGTAGAGCCTTACTAAAAATACATGAGTTATCCGATAAGGGAGATAACCACAAGCCAGTCATTCAGGAAAAACCAAAACCATTAGTTAGAAGTTTACCTCCACCATCAACACAACAAAAACCTATTATAACTTCTAATGGAGAAAATGAGTTAGGTATATGTGGAAGAAAATTATATAGCTTATTATTTCAATATCCTGATAGGAGTTTCTCAAAGGCACAGATTGGAGTTTTTACAGGGTATTCTCATAAATCTGGTGGTTTTAGTAATGCTATATCTCATTTAAGACAGTTAGGATTAATTGAAGGCTCTGGAAATAGTCTAAAAGCAAAGCATTTAGATTCTAGTGTTGCACAAGAATTTGATTTTTCAAAAGAAGCTATAATATCTAAACTAAGCAAATGTGAAAGAGAAATATATAATGTATTGCTAGAAAATCCACATGAAGAATTTACAAAAGAAGATTTAGCATTACAAACACCTACACAATATTCAGCAAACTCAGGAGGATTTAGTAATGCCATATCTAGGATTAATGCTTTGGGATTGATAGAAAGAAATAATGGAATGATAAAATTAAATCCAGAATTATTGGAAATATGACGGTGCGGCTGACGAAAAAATGAAAATAGAATTTAAATGGTGGAAAGCGATTGGATTGTTTTTATTGATTGCTGGTTGGAAAAGTTTATTAGCCGAATATTCAAAAGTTGCATTAGGTTATATTTTTGTTGGGATAATATTAATGTATATTGAACGCAAACCTACTGAACATAATTATTGTAAAAAGAAAGCAAAGAAATCTATAAGAACGAAAAATAGATTGAAAAAACAATTATATTTTAATTTAATTTGGATTACTTGTTTTTTTATAATGTTTTGGTTAGATAACAATATTATGAGATTAAAAGTATTTTCAACGATGTTAATATTAATATTTTTTTTTATGAATAGTTTAGTTATATGGGGGGAGATGTAGAAAATGAATCGAGAACAAAAGAATTGGATTGAATTGCAATTAAGAAAACTGCCTTTTGTAAAATGGGATAGATTTTTTAGTTATAGTAATGAAGAGTGCATATTTGTTTTTGGATGGATTGATAGAGAGAAGGATAACTATAAGGATTATGTTTCGCTTGAGATTAATGTTCTTGATAGAAATGTTATATTTTGTTCAACAAGTAATGCTTTGAGAAGTAAAGAGATTGCAGATAAATTCGAGTTGAAACATAATGATTGTGAAAGAGTAGAGAACAATTTTAATATTCCAAATATGATAAAACTAAAGGAGGGAAAATGTCAGAAACGATTAGTAAAAGTAAAGTAAGAGAAATAATTGATATTTATTTGGAAGGTATGCCTAATATGAAAGAAGGAATATACAAGGAATTAGATTTATAGACGCCAAAGCCCCACGAAAGAAGAAGAATGAGAAAAATAATAATCGGTATTAAAAATTCAATAATTGGTATTGGAATTGTTTTATTTGTAGCTTATCTTGTGTTTACTTCCATAATGGATGTATATGAAAATGAAGAAGTTTATGGTCGTGCTTATTCGGATAAAGGAATTGAGAATTTATTAAGTTGTTATAAATTTTGTGGAAGTGAAAATGTAAGGTTTATTCCTTCAACAATATTTAAACAAGAAGTATGCCAATGTAACAACGATTAACGCTATGGAGATGATAAATATGAAAAAAGAAATACTAGAAATAATCTGTATAGCAATAATTGCTTACTCTATTTGTGGAGCGTTGATATTTGCTACTTATTGGGCTATGGAAAAAGCACCAACTCATATTGAGAAAACAACTTGCTATGATAGATTTGGAAATGAGATTCTTCAATTAGAATGTGGGGAAATAGTTCACGATACTTTATTAGGAGACTTTTTTGATAATCCATTAGGTGTTATGATCCCTATGCTTATGTTTTTATTTGTTACATTAGGATTGATAGTAAGGACTTTTAATTAAAAATAAAAGGTAACGCTACGGGGGGTTTACCCTTCGGGACTCATAATATAAATTCAACAAAATAATTTACGATCATCAATCCATAAAAGAATTTAACCTCTCCCTGCATGGTATGATAAGGCCATGCAGGGTTTGACACAAAAATGAAATATACATTAGAAGATCTAAAGAAAGAATGGAATTAAACAAAAGATTCAATAAGATATGGGGGAAATTTGCAGAGCATATTACTGGAGAAGAAATTATTTTAGATGTTGATAACTGGAAACCAGATGGCGAAGGCGATAAAGGAACACCTGCCGAAACCTGCAAAGAGTTTTATGAATATTTAGAAAAGAAAGGACACTTAAAAGATTCGGAGGATTGATATGGAATATTATCCTTGTCTGTTCTGTCATTTAGCTTTTATGAGCCAAGAGGACTACTGCCAACATAGGTATTGGTATCACGACAGATTTATATTAGGAGAAAATGTCTAAAGATAAATTACGGAGCTGATAAAATTGAAACCCCATATTGAATTTGAAGGAAAGAAATATTTTGTTATCGGATGTTCTAAATGTAAAAAAGGCGGAGCTATTTGGAATGTTGGATCTGATGATAATAATTTCATTATGTCTTGTGGAAACTGCAAACATACAATTATAATAGATCAAAAAAATATAAAAGATAAGCCTGATTAAAAATGCCTAGCCCTTACAAATATACATTAGAAGATCTAAAGAAAGAATGGCTGCAGGGTTTATTAATCGGAGCAGGAATAACATTTGCATTAGTTAACACTTGGTACTATTTTATTTAAAATGTCATGGTTTAGAAAGAAGGGAAAATATTGGTACTTTGTCGAGAGAAAGAAAACCTTTGATGAAGATACTTTAGAGCTTATAGAAACTAAAGAAGTTCAACATTATATAGGGGATGATCAAGCTGTTAAAAAAAGATTATGTAATATCAATTAAAGGAAAAGAAAGAATAGGTATGAGTTATTATGCAATTCAATTAGGAAACTATTTAAATTACTGCCTAAAAAATAATCATGGCCATAAGATAGATCTAAAAAAACCTGATTTCCTGTCATCTAAAGGAAAAATCGAATTCTCCGACCTTGGAGATCTTCCTGGAGAAATCATACTGCCTAAAGAAAATGCCTAAAGATAAAAAAATAATAACACAGGAAGAAGCACTTAAAGTTTTAGAGAGAACACCATTTCCAAGAAATAAAAGTGAGCATACTTTTGTATTAAGATTTATGTTTTTGTTGAATGATCTAGCTAAAAAGAGGGGATATAGATTATTTAATTGGACTGATTATGCAATAGTAGATGAACAACTTGTAGCGAGTTGGATACTATCAAATATAGAACCTTTATCAAAAGAAATGATTATTGAAAAAATGGCTAAAGAAAGAATAATCCATAAACATTTTTATCATGGTAACGATTGTCCTCAAATATTTTGTGGCACTCTACAAACAGGAGCATTTGAAATAACAGATGATTGGAAAGAAGTTACTTGTAAAGATTGTTTAAGAAAGAAGAAAGAAAATGCCTAAAGATAAAATAAAAAAATGGTAAGAAAACCAACAAAAAAAAGAATTGAAGAATCAATAAAGGTACTTCAACAACTAATTAAGTATAAACACGAACATGGAAGTGTTTGCATCACAACAGCTTTATGCAATAGATTAAAAGAGGCAAATTAAAAATGCCAAAAGATAAACTAGTGAGTGTGCGCCTGGATAGTGAGCTGCTGCATAGACTATCAAAAACTCTAGGGGTAGATGAATCAAAAACTATTAGGGCCTGTCTTAATTGTGCTGATAATGTTATACATGGGAATAAAAATAAAAAAGATTTATTGAAAGCATTATTTAAAGAAGAATTGGATAACATCAAAAAAAAGAAAATAAATAAAATAAGAATAAAAATATATCAACGCAAATATAGGAAATCTAATAAAAAGATACTCAACCATAAGAAAAAATTATATTTAAGAGAAAAAAGAATTAATGATGTTGCTTATAAAATAAAAAAAAATATTCAAAGAAGGATAGTTCTTGCATTGAAAGGAGAGAGTAAATCAAAAAATACTATTGAACTTCTAGGTTGTTCAATAAATTATTTTAAAAAACATATAGAGAAGAAATTTACTTTAGGTATGAATTGGAAAAATTATGGTTATGGGTGGCATTTAGATCATATAATTCCATGTTGTAAATTTGATTTATCTAAAAAAGAAGATCAGCTTAAATGTTTCAATTATAAAAATGTACAACCATTATGGGCATTAGAAAATATTAATAAAAGTGGAAAATGAGGACAACAATAAGATTCAATTCAGAAGAAGAAGCAAAACTAAAGCAGCTCAAAGCAATAATACATGAAGATAATGATAGCACAGCTCTTAAATTTTCTATGGATTGGATGCTTAACCATGTTAAGATTGTCACAGAAGCCCTTGTAAGTCCAAATTATGAAGTTATTTTTAGACGGAAGGGTAAGACTAACAAAGATAAAATGAGAGTATTTAGATAATAAAATAGCTGTTTATGTCACAGAATAAGCAATTAAAGTATGACATTAATATCTTTTAGGCCTAAAATAATTCTAAAGGCCCAATTGATGCACAGAGGCCCTATTTTTACAAAATCTTCTAGAAAAATATTTAAATAGCCAATTTATAGGGGTTTTATATATAACTTTGAATTATAATCCCTTTGGAGTGTGATAAAAAGAAAATGGTTCTTGGAAACATGATCGGTGGGTTTATTACAATAATTGTCGGCGTAAATTTAATCCCGACCGTTGCAGATCAAGTTTTTTTCGCACAACACGGAAACAACGCTTCAACATCAACAAATGTTACGGGAGCATCCGGAACTTTGCTTGATTTGACTACGTTATTTTTTGCATTATCCATCATGGCGTCAGCAATTTCAACTGGAATTTCAGCTTTAAGAGAAAGTGGTTTAGTATGAGCTGGATGATAACTTATAGAGTGGGAATAAAATTCCCTTTCTTTTTGTTATTCTTTCTTTTTCTTACACCTTTTACTTTAGCAATCATAGATATAGATACAGATGGTGAAATACCTGAATATTTCTCAAGATTTTTTACTAATGCTTCCACAAATTCAATAGTGGGAGATTTTTCTTCTGTTCCGAGAAATTTCACAGTTCAGCCCCCACAAAATGAAGTATGGAGAATTTCAAGAATAATATTGACTATAAAAGATGCAAATATAAATAATTTCAATGAGTATGGGGGTTTAACTGCATTGACTAATGGAATTTTGTTGGGAGTAGTCCGAAATAATCTAACTACTGAACTTAATCCATTAAGAAATACTACAGATATGTTTACAATTCATACGAATGGAGATTGGGCTTCACTAATGTTTGATTTAGATATAAAAGATTTAGGGGCAGGGGATGATTATGTAGTTGGAAGATGGTCTTTTAATAAAGCAAATACATTGATAAGACTTGATGGAAATAAAAGTGATTTTGCTTTTATCCAGGTCAGTGATGATTTAACAGGATTATCCGATCATTTATTTATTGTTCAAGGCTATAAAGAAATACAAAATATTGACAATACTCAGGAGGTGAATGATAGAATGTTATTAGCAATAATCTCTATTGTTGTATTAGGATTTTTGTTTTTATTGTTGGCAATGTGGCAGAAAGATACAAATTTGGCGTTCATGTCAGGTTTTATTTTTTGTATTGCAGCAATTTATATTTTTAGAAATGGCCTACCAAGTTTTAGTAACTGGATGGTAAACTCAACATCATTGATTCTATTGGGTGTTGGATTTTATATATTATTCAGGGCAACAATAGAACACTTAGAAGAATCAGAACAAACTTAAAAGGAGGTTTTCAAAAATGCCAGGAAAAGAAGAGAATAAGGAAGAAGAAAAATATAATATTATAGATGTAGCAACTGCTACAGAGCCAAGGATTTCCGAGGGGGAAAAAATCTATACAACAGCAGAAGCTTTAGTCTTGATTCTAAATAAGCTTGACAAGATGGAAAAGAAGATAATTGGATAAAATGTTGCTTATTTTTGAAAGATTAGGGGAACATTCTCAGTTCGACATAGACAGAAAAAATAAGAGATTGAAATATACAGGAGAGAAAACAAATTTTGTTGAACAGGAACTTCCGTGGAAAATGCTTTGGGATAAATGTGATAAGCATAAAAGCAAGCCAGATCAGGATAACTCAAAATGTTTAGATTGCGAAAGGGTAGAAACTAAACAGGACAAAGAAACAAGTATTCTATCGAATAAGGATTTCACTTTGATTTTTCAAAATCAAATGAATATATATGGTTTTAGTTTAATAAAATGCAATTATTAAATTCATTAAAGCAGGTTTGGCAAAATTTAATAGTCTTGATAGTGTTGTTTCTTGTATTTTTTTGGTTGTATAAAAATATAAAGAACGAAAAATTTAAGGAATCAATAAGAGATTTTTTTAAAAATTTAAAGGAAGATGAATGATGGATGAAGAAGAAGTATTTGACAAATAAAAAAAGAGAATGGACTTTGGATATATTTATGTGTCTTATATATTTATTAAGCGATTTTTATTTAATGGTTCATGGAGTTGAATCAATACCAGAATTTGCAGAGAAATATCAAAATAATGTTTATGTTTTACTCTACGCATTGGGAGTTATGGCAATATCAATTTTATTAGGAGTAAAGGCAATGGAAACATTACTTTTCGGATATGGAAAAAAAATCAATGAAGAACAATAAATAACAGATTTTTTTAAAAATTTAAAAGATGATGAATAATGGATGAAGAAGAAGTATTAAGAGAGTTGGAATCAGAGCTTGAAGAACTGGAACAAGAACAAGGCTCAAAAGGATATGGAAGCCCTACACCTGAAAAAAAGGATAATATGTTCAAGTTTTTCAGGGAAGTATTAACTCTTAAAGAATCATGGAAAGTTGCCAACTTGAAGGATGAAGAAATAGGAAGATCAGAATTAAGCATAAGAGCAAGCCTGGACATGGCTTCATATCTCAAAGAGGAAGGATGGGATCAAGTATCAGATTTTTTTATAAGACAGGCCGAGATTGTAGCAGAGCCAACAATGGGAAGAAAAGGATTTATGGCCCAATTATTTGTTACTCAGATAAGAAAAGATCAAAAGTTGAAAGAACCCCAAATAAAGAAAAAGGGACTTTTCGGCGGTGGAAAAAATGATTGAAGAGGAAAAAAATCAAGTACAATCAGTACAATCTAAAATAAAGAATATTTTTACAAAGAAAAATAAAAACCAGGAGAAAGAAGAAATTAGGCCTACGCATAAACTAAAAGAAATAAAACCACCAAAAAAGATAGACGAGAAGCCAAAAAGCATTATGGAAGAAATAACAGGCATAAAAGAAAGCTTGAAAGCAATTGCTCCAATGGAAAAACAAGAGGAGAAGAAAAAGAAGTTTAAGATTCCCATGAATGTGAAAAGGCATACAAGAAATTTAAAAAAGATGATGATGAAGAATACGATTCAAGTTTTGATATTAAAATCAACAGGGGCCATGCAACTCACTATAGGAGAAATAAACGCAGGAAGGTTAATTGTTGGAGAACATTATTACAATGCTGCAGATGATATAATCTGGCACTGGAATGGAAAAGTGCCAACAGCGTTGGTAACCGATTGGGATATGCAGCCTTTGACAAAAAATAGGCTTATGGAGGAAACTGATTCTGTAAAAACCTGGTTACATCCTCAAACGATAGCAATTAGAGCTATGATGGCAAAAATAGCAAGTGATACCATGCCCGGGAAGAGAATGAAGCCTGCCTTCTTTATCGTTATAGGGGTAGTTCTATTAGTAGTTTATTACTTATTTATAGGGGGAACAAGTTAAAAAATGGCAGGGAAGGGTGATATTTTAGAAGCAAGACTCATGGATTCTTCATTTAATACATATTTTAAGGAAAGAGTAGACATAACAAATAAAAAGCAGATCAAGAAACTTATAGGAGTATTAAGGAGTAAAGGCGTTAGTTTTCCTATAAATTAATTCTTATATGAGTCGCCATAGGTATCTATTAAATATTGTATAAATATAAATATTGTTAATAGGGTAATCAATATGAAATACCATAATGAAAAATTATAAAAGGTAAATAAAGGCATCCATATAACAACAAAGAAAAACGATACTATCCTATAACACATACTACTTGGTTTTCTTGTTAATAATATAACTTTATTTTCCTTTATTTTTCTCATTTTCTTTTATGACGATTGGATATAATTTTATAGGGGTTTTATATATAAGTTTTCCTTATTTTTATATGTAAAAATGACAGAATTAAAAGTTTTTAAGAATAAAAAGAATAATCAGCTATTTGTTGCTTTATCGAGGAAAAAGCTTCAACTTCTTAAAGGGCGAGATCCAGAATTTATAAAACTAAGATTAAAGGATCTTATTTTCAAGAAAAAAAAGAAGGGATTGCTATGAGCAAGAAGAAGTCAATAGGTAAGATATTTGCAAGAGCCATACAATCTCTTGAGAAGAAAAAGAAGAAAGAGATCAAAAGAATAAGAAAAGAAATAAAGAAAGCTAAGATTAAAATTATTATGAATAAGGGAATTGAAAAAAAGAATATATTTATTGAAAAGGCAGAATTACCAAAACCTAAAAGGAATATATTTTTTGAAAAATAAAAGAATTTAGGAGGATGATCGAATGACGTTAAAAGGAATGTTAGGAACATTAGTTGGTGTTGTTATTGGAGGCACAGCAATAAAACAAGTAGGTGGTATTTCAGCTTTCCCATCAGGCTTAAAGTCGGTAACACAAATTGGAATAGGATTGGGAGTTGCAGGAAATGCTTTGAAAAATACAAAAGGAATCTTTAAATTCAAATGATTAATGAGGCTCGATTAAAATTGTAACACAAGCAGAACGTAGAAAAAGAAGTATAGGGGAGTTAGTCAGAGCCAGGCAGCAAGCTAGATTAGAGCAGGAAAGACAGCAACAAGCACAGCAACAAGCACAAAAAATACAAAAACAATTACAAGAGCAAGCTCAGAGAGTAGAAGCAGCTAAAAGACCTGGCACTTTTGAAGTAGTTACAATAGAAAAAGCAACAGAAAGAAGGCCACAAACAACTTCTGTAGTTTTTGCAGGATTAACAGAAAAAAGAGCAAAAGAAGTTCTTGAAGAATTACAAAAGGATCCTGCTTTCAGGGAAACTCCAAAAGGAATAAGAGAAACA
>SDBV01006347.1_pt1 | contig 16414 bp, 16 predicted proteins | sample 2277081 | NCBI WGS metagenome assembly SDBV01 (sample SAMN10402039, study PRJNA504765) | marine sediment metagenome | isolation source: marine sediment core GS10_PC15, 223 cmbsf | place: Arctic Ocean: Southern Knipovich Ridge | collected 2010
CACTTGCAAATGTTGTAGAGTTAGCCATAACAACCGTCAATATCTTTCCTTCCCAGGAAAAATTTTGTGCAACAATTCGGGCTTTTTTATTTCGATAACTGATAAAAGAACGTGTCATGGCGACAAGAAATTTGAGGTTCGCTGGTAGTTTGTTGAAAAAGAATTTTCCCGAATTCATCCTCTGAACTACTTCTCCTCCAAATCCAACATCTGCTATATTGATAAAATAAGATGAGCCATCAGAGTGGCGTATTTCACCAATATCGATGGGCTGCCATAACTTATGACTAATAGATCCGAATATTTTATTTATATTTTTTGATATTTTATGAGCACGGGCAAAATCATTTGCCGTACCATAGGGCAAGAGTCCAACAACAGGAAGCGCTCTCTTATTTTCAGTTGCCGGATCCAGAACTCCATTAATCACTTCATGGAGTGTCCCGTCACCACCCACAGCTACAATTATATCAAATTCAAGTATCCTTGCGGCTAAATCCGTTGCATGCTGAGGATACCACGTATAAAAACATTCAGCGTGCTCCTTCAATTCATGATCACTTATTTCAAATTGCTCCTGGAAATCATTTAAGTGACGAATTTTCGAATTGACGATGAAGGCAACTTTCATTATTGTCTTTGTTGAATTAATAATTTGATTCCTTCTGCAAAATGCTGAAATATATTTTTGAAAATGCGGTTAGTTCTTACTAATGATGTAGCAATTTATTCAAATAAATCTGTATTACATTTTCAACAAAATTGATTTTAATTCATTTACAAAAAGATCAATTTCCTCTTCTGTATTATAATAATGAACGGAAGCCCTCACCGAGTGGTCTATTGATCTTGCCTGCATATCAAGCAAAGTATGATTTAAAACAGCAACGGAGGTATTTATGCCTCGCCCGGATAATTTACTTTTTATGCCATTGGCGCTCAATAGATCCGAGCGGAATGTTACAATTCCCGACTTTATAATACCAAGATCCAGAACTTCAACAGAAGTAATTTGATCAAGCTTGTTACGCAAAATTTCAGCTAAAAGCTGAACCCGTGCCCATATATTATCGATTCCAAGTTTCTGCAAGTAATCAATCGCAATGGTTAATCCATACTTCCCGGAAAGGTTGCTTTCCCATTTTTCAAACTTCTTTGCATCTTTTCTCACTTCGTACCTATCTTCTGTAATCCATTCTGCTGAGTGCAAATCAAGCGTATGTGGCTCAAAATCATCAATTATCTGTTTGCTCACATATAAAAATCCAGTACCACGTGGCCCTCGCAGGTACTTCCTGCCGGTCGCTGATAAAAAATGACATTTAAGTTTTTTCACGTCAAGCGGATACTGGCCGGCTGACTGGCAGGCATCGAGTAAAAATAGAACACCATATTTTTCTGCCAGTTCACCAACAATTTCAGCATCATTTACAATCCCGCCATTGGTGGGAATGTGGGTAATTGAAATTAACCGGACACCTCCTTTTTTTAGCTCCTTTTCGAGAAGGACCGGATCAACTTCGCCGGTGACCGTCCCTGGAATAACCTCTACTACTACCTTTTTATTCTTTTGTATCTGCAGGTAGGCGATAAAATTGCTGGAATATTCGATGGTTGAAGTTAAGATCCGGTCCCCCGGATTAAAGTGTAAAGAATAAAATGCCATGTCCCAGGCATGGGTAGCATTTTCCATGTAAGCAATTTCACCAGGATTTGCATTGATGAGGTCTGCAGTATTCTGATAGAATTTTTCAAGCTGGGAATTATACTTCGCTGCAGTTTCGTAACCCCCGTATTGATACTCATCATTTAGATATTGAGTTACTGCAGAAAATACCGGTGAAGGCATGAGGGAAGCGCCGGCATTATTGAAGTGAACAACATTCTTAACACCGGGGGTCTCCAGGCGTAGCTTTTCTATATCCATAGTTCAAGTAACTAAAATAAATTTGATTCATATAAATATTCTATTCAAAAAAGTTATTTATTTTGTGCGAAAAAAAATACTTCCCATGAAATATCAACAAAAGATACTTTTGACTGTTCTAGTTTTAGCTTTCACTTCAGGCAAGTCATTAATCCAGGACTTAAGTGAGTTATACAAAAAAAGTAAACCCTGGCGTAGTTACACTGCATGTAACAACCCGGGAAATAGTGGAGGCAGGCAGTAAAAAACAAACGGCGTCGGTGCAAGGGGTTGGCTCGGGATTTATGATCTCTGAAAAAAAACTTGTAACAGCTGCTCATGTAGTACAAACGGCAGAAAGTATCACTGTTCTGTTTGTTAGCGGTGAAAAAATACCCGGGAAAGTACTATCGATTTATAAAAATGCAGATGTTGCTCTTGTTGCCTACGTTTAATCCCACCCATCCGGTTACATCAGTAATGGGAAATTCGGATGAGATGGAAATAGGTGACCAGGTGTTTGTTATTGGCGCGCCTTTTGGCCCCCAATCGGGTGGATTTGAAGGATTGGGTTTCGCCGCGACCTCCAATGTGGCCAAATCCCTTCTTCTTGGGAGGAATAAGTTTTACCTGGGTATTGATGGTGTTGTAATCTCCGGGGAATTGGCACAGATCTTTAATTTACCTCAACCATCTGCATACCTGGTTGAAAAAGTCGTTTTCCTTTCTCCGGGAGGAATGATGGGACTGCAGGGTGGTACTTACAAAGTAAAAATTGATGACCTGGAGTTTATGCTCGGAGGTGATTTTTTATTGGCTCTAGATGGCATTGAATTTAGCGAACAAAACCTCAAGGCATTGAGTGACCGTTTTAATAACCAGCAAAAAGGAGATGAAATGTCAATAACCATTCTCCGAAAAGGGAAAGTAATGACATTAAGAGGAATAGTCGATTAATCCTGACTATTTACTAATGAACTTTCCTACTATAGCTGCTACCACAATAACCATGTAAAACTGACCGGTAACAGCTATCAAAATAGAAAGCGATTGGGCCTGCAGTGTAAGCGGTGTAACATCTCCATATCCCAACGTTGACATTGTCACAAATGTGAAGTAAATGAAATTATAAACGGATTGAAAACTGTCTGGTGCATTGAATGATTCAGGCACAAAGGTCCACAAAATAGCACATAAGAATGTGTATGCAAGACCTATCATGAGGTATCCCACGATTGAACCCACAATTACTTGTTTATCAACCTCATCAATGGAAAATAGCTGATGTGTTAACTTATAAGATGTGGCTGCAAACAGTACGAAATATGCGGTAAGAATAATTACATCAATAATTTCATTGTGCTCCAGGAGCCAGGGCGCTGCCATAAAAATGATTAGCAGAAAATGAACAGGTTTAAGCTTTTTACGCCCGGTGATGACTAAAATTGACGATCCTATCAATATAGTATTGAGAATCAATATCACAAGGTTCTTTACCGGTTCATTTCTCAAAAAAGGGGGAAGAAATATGTATAAACAGGCTGTTGCAGCTAAGTAGTAAACACCATTGTCAGATATATGTTTTTTGAATTTACTTGTTCCCATCTTCCTTAAATAAGATCGCAGCAATTTGCAACATGCATTCAAATAACGACATCAACCTGATTAGCACTTCGTTATTCCACCACGGTAATACTGATTGATTTACTCATTTTAGGGCCATAAGAGCGATGGAATCCATCGGCAAATTGTAGTGTAAGTTTATAACTACCAGGCGCCAGTTCTAACTTTGTTTCGGTTTGTCCTTTACCAAAATGAATATGAGTACTATCAGCAGCAACCACAGCACCCTTTGCACTCGGATCATGGTTAATCAATATGTGGTGATGGCCCTTATCTTTTGCCAGTTCACCCGCCGGCTCTACTTCCATTCCTTCAATTCCCATTTGTATTTTAACAGGAGATTTAACTTCTGACCCATCTTCCGGAGAAATAAAATATACACGCTGGTTATCCTTTATTTCCGCATCCGAGCCAAGCAATTCTTTGGATTCTTGCTCTTGATTTTCATCCTCCGTTTGCTTTTTTGTTTCACAGGAAGCCAACATCCCACCCAGAATTAAAATTGTTGCTATTTTTTTCATTGAATACATAATTTAGTTTTTAAGTTCTTTTTAAAAATCGAATTTAATTATAGAAAATCCGGTTCAATTTAAGTCCTCTAGAAAAACTTTGTCAAAAGAAGTAAAGGTCTTCTCAGGTACCTCCTCCAGAACCATGATATCTTCGAGTGATCGATCTCCCCTATTACCTGACAGCATGATATCACCGTACTTTTCCCACTCATCCCAGGGTCGTACAAAACCCGGATCCTTTAAGGTATCATTTTTGTAATAAGCCCATTGGCGTACGAGGTTTGACGACTTATCCACCCAGATTTCGTATTTGTTATCCGGGGTAACCCCTACTCCCTCAAACTGTAATTCAAGAACATCCGAACTAACCCCGGCCATCGTTGTATCTTCCCGCATCCAGGTAAGCGTAACACCCGAATCCTTCAGTTTGTAGGGCATTACCAACCAGTAAGAATCATTGATCCAGATTCTTTTCCCACGCTCGACATACTTCGCTAAGGAATCAGGATTCGACATTTCCTTACCTTTCCTTAATACTTTTCCTTCCATAGTCAGGATATTCAGAATATAAACTGTTGAATCCCTGTCTGAATCGATACGTACATCCCCTGTATGTTTATCCCATATCAGTGACCTGGAACCGAAAAAATTCCAGCAGATATAATGTGCCTTATCCCAGTTCTCCCTTCCTCCCATCGATGCCATCACTTTATCTGCTATTTCAATAGCTTTCACATCTGATTTTTCAGAATTAAATCCTTCTGCAGCTGGATTGGGTTCTTCATTAGCCTGATTCCCTTCCTGGTACTGACAACTAATGAAAAAAATGATCGCAAATAATGATATTAAAACTTTCATAATATTTATTTTCAGGCAATTTAAAGTTGATTTCCTTTGGCTATTTCTCTTTTATCAATGTTAATGCAGCAATTACCCTGTTTCCTGCACATGCATTGGTAAAAACTGTAATAAATACGATTATATGCAGGAGCCTTCTATTCACTGGTATCTTATTGAATTGTTAAAGTACATAAAAATGAAATTAAATCGAAACCATAATTTGCAAAGGTTAACTTATCCTGCTCCAGTTAACAGCACTTTTTTTCAAAGACTGAATATGCTCTTGTATAGGTTTATTTTCAGGTAGCTGGAGTTTTGGGTCTTTGCTTAACAATTCTGAAGCAGCCTGGCGTGCAGTTTGAAGAATCTGGGCATCTTTTGCCAGATCGGCTAGTAATAAGTCGAGGACTCCGCTCTGTTGGGTACCCGTTAAATCACCAGGCCCGCGGAGTTTCAGATCCACATCTGCAATTTCAAATCCATCTGTTGTACGAACCATCGTCTCAATTCTGGTTTTGGCATCTTTGGATAGTTTTACATCGGTCATAAGAATGCAGTAAGACTGTTCCGCACCACGGCCAACCCTGCCGCGAAGTTGATGAAGCTGGGCGAGGCCAAACCTCTCTGCATTTTCGATCACCATCACTGTTGCATTCGACACATCTACCCCCACTTCGATCACTGTGGTCGCCACCATGATATGTGTCTCACCTTTCACAAACCGCTGCATTTCAAAGTCCTTATCCCGGGATTTCATTTTGCCATGAACAATGCTGATGGCATAATCCGGAAATGCACGACAAATACTCTCATATCCATCCATCAGGTCCTTCAGGTCCGACTTGGAAGATTCCTCAATCAGTGGATATACAATATAAATCTGCCGTCCCAGGTCTATCTGTTTTTTTATGAATCCAAACACAGCCAGACGCTTCGAATCATAGCGATGAATGGTTTTGATCTGCTTTCTACCTGCCGGCATCTCATCAATTACCGACACATCCAGGTCGCCATATAACGTCATGGCAAGCGTACGTGGAATGGGTGTAGCGGTCATTACCAGCACATGGGGGTACGTATCCTTATTTTTTTGCCACAGTTTTGAACGCTGGGCTACGCCAAAACGATGTTGCTCATCTATTACTGCCAAACCAAGATTATCAAATCGCACCACTTCTTCGAGCAACGCATGGGTTCCAACGATGATGTTTAAATCACCATCACGAAGCATTTGGTGTATAATTTTACGCTCGCTGGTTTTTGTGGACCCGGTTAGCAGGGCCATGTGTAATCCCATTTTAGATGCAAACTTCCGCAGTCCGTTATAATGTTGTTGAGCAAGTATTTCAGTAGGTGCCATCATTGTGGCCTGGGCATTTCCGTTAATCACCAACAGCATGCATAAAAAAGCTACAATGGTTTTTCCACTTCCTACATCACCCTGCAAAAGCCGGTTCATCTGATTTCCTGACCTCATATCAGAGTAAATCTCCCGGATTACCCTTTTTTGGGCACCGGTCAGGTTAAAAGGTAAATGTTCATTGTAAAAAGTCGTGATCAGGTCAGTTTGATTAAAAATTGTCCCACGAAATTTCTCCACACGAGCTAATTTCATTTTCAGTAATCGTAATTGGATGTAGAACAATTCTTCAAATTTTAGCCGGAATTGCGCTTTTTTTAATGTATTGTGGTTATCAGGGAAATGTATTTGAAGCATGGCTTCAGGTTTGCTCATTAACCCCAGGGATTCGATCAAAGGATTCGAAAGGGTTTCGTGGATTTGATTTATCGCTTTCTCAAGCAGGGTCGCCATTAGTTTTCCAATTGCCCTGCCGTCCAGATATCTTACCTTCAGCATTTCTGTAGCAGGATATACGGGTTGCAGGTATCCTCCACTATCATGTCCGGATGTAGCTGGTTCAATCTCGGGATGGGCCATATTAAGTTTGTATTTCCCAAATAATGTTGGTTTCCCAAATACAACATATTCCACGCCATGATGGATTTTCTTCTCAATCCATGGTATTCCTTTAAACCAAATTATCTCCAGTTCTCCGGTTTCATCCTTCAGCCAGACAACCAACCTTTTTTTCCTACCGTATCCTGCCTGCTCGGACCGGGTAATAAAACCGCGGACCTGGACATGAGGCATCCCTTCTCTCAATTCGGAGATCTTGTAAAACCTGGTCCGGTCTTCATATCGAAATGGATAATGTTGAATAAGATCACCGTATGAAAAAATTGAAAGTTCCTTATTGAGAAGCGTTGCTTTAGAGGGCCCAACGCCTTTCAGGAATTCAATACGTGTCTCGAAATAACCATTCATCAACCTTACTGGAAATAACTCTTATTATATCCTGCACTTTTCCATTGCAATGTATTAAGCATATGGATAATATCCACTTTTACAAATTCGATAGAAGGGGCCAACGAATCATTCTTTGTAGCAATATTAAAATATAAGGCCCCCCTCAAAAAATGTTGTACAGAATCGGTTACATAAAACTGAAATTTGCTGGGGATCTCCCCTTTCAATTCGGCTATTACAGCGGTATGACCTTTGGGTGTTTGCAGGACTGTTTCCACTATGGAAGATGCCTTTATCTGGTGTTTTGCTGTTAGTCTATAGGCATCATTTAGTAAACCATTCAGGGTATCGGTGTTGTTGTAAACAGGTTTATATGATATGGTTATGCTTGCTTTGATATGGGGATAATATATATCTATCCAATATGGTTCTGCTAACCAGGAAGAATCCGGAAGAACTTCGGCATATCTTGAATATTCGAAACTATATGGAAAAGTATCCGGAAGGTTTATATAGGAATGAGCAGGCAAATCGAGCCTGTTATATCCCTTGGGTTTAGGAGAATATTCTTTTTTGCATGCGACTATCATGGGTAGGCTCAGCAAAATGAATATCCTCCAGAAACAAGGACTATTCAGGCAAATCCGCATCCTTGGTTGATTCATTGATTATCACTTTTACCTTTTTGATCCGCCGTTTATCCACAGCTATTGGGATAAACGTATAATTCCCGAATTTAACTTCTTCATCGGTATTAGGAAGTGTCTTATTTATTTCGAGAATTAGCCCGCCCAATGATTCACTCTCACCTTTAACCTCTTCAAAACTCGCCGGGTCTTCATCAATAATCTTACAAAAATCGTTCATGGAAGTTTTACCTTCAAATATAAATTCAGTGGCGCTTATTTCCCTATAAGAGGCTTCCCTTACATCGTATTCATCCTCAATTTCACCTACGATTTCCTCAATAACATCTTCCAGTGTAATCAGGCCCGAAGTACCTCCATACTCATCAACAACTATTGCCACGTGTACCCTTTTATCCTGAAAATCACGCAACAATGTATCAATCTTTTTGTTTTCAGGTACAAAATAACATGGCCGAAGAAGTTTTTGCCATTGAAAATGCGCATCTTTTTCCAGATGAGGCAGCAAATCTTTGATGTACAATATACCTTTTATATTATCAATGGTATTACTAAAAGCAGGTATCCTTGAATATCCCGACTTATTAATACTCTCCATGAGTTCATGAAAATCCATTTCAATATCAACACTTACGATGTCCATCCGTGAATGCATCACCTGCCGAACGGAAATGGTGCCAAACGTCATAATACCCTTAATTATTTCTTTCTCCTCTTCGGAAGTACCCTCACCCGTTGTCATTTTAAGTGCCTCGGTTAACTCCTCCATTGACATTTCGTAACCTTTATTTTCTATTCTTTTTTCCACAAAGTTGCTGATCGACATTAGGAAAGATGAAATAGGCCATAACAATGTATTAAACAATGCAAGGCCTCTGGCAGTAAACCTGGCAAACCTGAGGTTATTCTGGGTAGCAAATACTTTGGGGATCACTTCTCCGAAAAACACGATCAAAAAAGTTACGATAAGCGTTAGTGCCACCAATACAGACCCAGTTGGCGTTTGGGTGCCCACTGCCCTCCATGTAACAAATGTAGCCAGCGTTACCATGGCTACATTGATTGTATTGTTCAGGATTAAAATGTTTGCCAGCAAACGTTTTGGATGTTCCAAAAGCCTGATAATTGTCTTATCAACTTTATTACTATCATCTGAATCATTGATATCATCCTGAGTTAACGAAAAAAAAGCAACCTCAGATCCTGAAACGATGGCTGATAGTAAAAGTAAAATTAATAATATAACTCCGCTTGCGGCAAAGTAAGTTATTGATGATGCCAGAATGAGTGAAAGAAGATAACTCGGAGGTTCGTCTATGTTAGTTTCCAATAGGCGTTTTAAACGTTTTTTAGTTCAATACTTATAATAAAAATACCGTGTTTTAACATAAAATAAAAGTTAGAAGGGTAAATCGTCGTCCTCTTCTGCTTTAATATTTGCAGGAACTTCTGTCAACTCGGAGGGTTTAGAGACTTCGGGCTGTGCCTGAGGTTGTGTATCCTGAGGTCTGTCAGGACTATCGGAACCTCTACGTCCACCAAGCATTGTCATATTATCACCAATAATCTCAGTGGTGTACCGGGTACCACTTTCTCCTTCCCAAGAGCGGGTACGTAGTCGTCCTTCAATATATACCTGATCACCTTTGTGTAAATATTTTTCAGCAACTTCAGCCAGTCCGCGCCACAGCACAATGTTATGCCATTCCGTGATGGTTTTACGTTCGCCTGAGTTTCGGTCCTTATAGGTCTCTGAAGTCGCCAGCGAAAAGGATGCAACGGCCACTCCGCTTTCCAGATGTCTTACTTCAGGGTCCTTTCCAAGATTTCCTACTAAAATTACTTTGTTGACTCCACTCATCGGATAATTGGATTTAAATATGTTTAATTAAATATATCAATTTGTTAGTTGGAATTGAAGTGCTCTTCCAAAAAATTATTGATCAGCGTTGGTTTAGGCAAAGCTACAATTTCCTCAAACGAATAGAAATGAATGCCAGGTGAAATTCGATCTGTCTTAATTTTATGCATCCGGGTAATAAAAAAACGAGCGTGGATTACCTGGTGACTAAGTACATGTTTGTAATCTCCTGCTATTTCCATTTCCCTTAAATTTTCCTGTATTTTTTCAACCACAGGAAAGTCCATTTCATTCCTGCCATACAATTTTGAACTTTCAACTAATGGAAACTCGTACAATCCTTCCCATATATCGCCGCCATTTCTTCGCTGCATCGCAATGGATTGATTGTATACTACTACCTGGTAATTGAAATATCGGTGGCGAGGCTTTGCAGGCTTCGACTTGAAAGGTATTTTCATTTGGAGATCTGCTTTATAGGCGATGCAAAAATCCATAAACGGGCATTGATGGCACAACGGATTGTCAGAAAGACATACCATAGATCCCAAATCCATGATTGCATGATTATAAAGGTCAGGATGTTTTAAATCAATATTTTTCTGTGCAAGTGATGTAACCTGTTTTATTACTTTCCCTTTTCTTATATCACCGGTAATCCCAAACACACGGGTAAATACACGCAATGCATTACCATCAACAGCTGCAACCGGCTTGCTGAAAGCAAATGATGCAATGGCTGAGGCCGTATAGGGGCCGATTCCGGGCAATTTAATAAGTTCGGTAACATCCTCGGGAAATTTTGCTTCATAGACACTGTCGATAATTTGTGCGCACTTCAATAAATTTCTTGCTCTCGTATAGTAGCCAAGTCCTTGCCATAACCGAAGAACAGTGGTTTCATCCGCTAATGCAAGCTCTTTCAGTGTAGGGAAATTCTTTAAAAAGTTCAAATAATAGGGTATTCCCTGCTGAACCCTTGTTTGCTGCAAAATGATTTCAGATAACCAAATTTCATAAGGATCAGTAGTATCACGCCATGGTAAATCCCTTTTATTTTTTTGATACCAATTGTATAAAACATGGCTAAACTTGAAGTTATGGCGTTCTTTCAAAAAATATAAAATAATTATATTGACTGTCTCAACATTTTTTTTGGAGAAATATTTTAAAATGTAAAGATTCTGATTAATTTTGGGTAAAATTAACTGAAATAGAGTTAATTAGAAATTGTTAAATATAAATTTTTTAAGTCGTGACTAAAGCAGATGTAATTGCACAAATCTCCGATCAGACCTGCATCGACAAGGCAGATGTATCGGCAACCGTTGAGGCATTTTTTAGTGTGATCAAAAATTCAATGGCAGACGGAAACAACGTTTACGTACGTGGTTTTGGTAGTTTTGTAAACAAGAAAAGGGCAAGAAAGGTAGCACGGAATATTTCAAAAAACACAGCTATCATTATTGACGAACATTTCATCCCAAGTTTCAAACCTTCCAAAGTCTTTGTTGAAAAGATCAAAAACAGCAATGCGGTAGCAGCGTAGAGCTGTTATTTCATTCAACGTGTTTTGGATACTCGAAAACGTACGAGGGTTATAATGCTATTTTCTTTTATAGCCTTATTGATCCTTATTATTATTCTACCAAATAGGAATCCAGATCAATCCATTGTTGCAGGTTCAATTACCGGAAATGGGGAGTGGAATGATAAATCCTTTGAAAAAGCCTCCCTTTGGAAAGCTCAATTAAATAGTAAGGGTTTTCATGAAAATTCTGCTATCTTTGCAGACTCTTTGGCGGAGCTGTACTTCGAAAGCAGAAAATATGACAGCGCCGCAAAGTACTTTGAAATTGCTGAAAACCTGGAATCAACTATTATGCGGATCGAAAATGCCGGAAATGCATTCTTTCATTCGTTTATGGAAGCAGGCGATGCTGATCAGGCTAAAAATGCCGGAACGGAGGCTCTGAAATATTTCAACAAACAGTTGGAACTGGATCCCGATAAATCTGAATTGAAGCTAAAATCAGCACTGATCCTTATCTCTGGAACCAATACTTCAAAAGGTGAACGATTGCTTAAAGAGGTAATCCTTGAAGAACCTCAGAATGTTGAGGCTTTGTACCACCTGGGATTAATGGCTTACCAGTCTGGCCGGTATAAAGAGGCAGAAAATTGGTTTCAAAATGTAATTGAGGTAGAAAATGAAAATATTTTGGCCCATTATTACCTGGGGGTAGTTTATAAACAACTCGGGAAAAAAGACGATGCCAGGGAACAGCTATTGGTTGTAAGGGAGCTTGATCCGGGGGAAGAAACAGAAGCAAATGTTTCCTTACTCCTTGAAGAGCTTAACGCCAATTAGTGAGGGAACAAAATATTTTATAAAGCACTAATAAATTTAATTATGCCTTGCGGTAAAAAAAGGAAAAGACATAAGATCGCTACACACAAAAGAAAAAAGCGTCTTAGAAAAAACAGACATAAAAAGAAATAATCAGGATTGTATATCCAATTCTGATTTCTTTTTAAGGAATTATTTAAACATATTTCAATTTTGAGTAACGAATTAATCATTAATTCAACTCAATTTGGAAGTCGAATAGCACTTTTAGAAGATAAGAAACTTGTAGAATATCATCAGGAACAAGTTGATAAAAAGTTCAACGTTGGTGATATCTACCTTGGAACCGTTAGAAAAGTAGTTCCGGGCCTAAACGCAGCATTTGTTGATCTTGGATATGAGAAAGATGCATTTCTGCACTACCTGGACATGGGGCCAAACGTGCGCTCCCTGATTAATTTTACAAAACGGATCCAATCAAACAAAAAGTCAACAAGTGATCTTGGGAAGTACAAACTTGAACCTGAAATTGACAAACTTGGAAAGATAAACCAGGTTCTTTCAAGAAACCAAAAGATACTTGTTCAGATAGTAAAAGAACCTATATCTACTAAAGGACCTCGATTATCCTGTGAGTTGTCAATTGCCGGCAGGTACCTTATCCTGGTACCCTTTGCAAGGTCTGTCAATGTTTCAAAAAAAGTTAGTAACTCCGATGAACGTAAGCGTCTAATCCGCCTGGTTTCATCAATCAAACCTGAAGGCTTCGGGATTATTATACGTACTGTAGCCGAGGGAAAAGAAGTTGCCGAACTGGACAATGACTTGCGGAACCTGGTTGATACCTGGAAAAATGGTGTAAGAAACCTTAGGAAAGCAACACCCCCTGAAGTAGTTATTGGTGAAGTTGGTAAAACCTCCTCGTTTCTTCGTGATGTTCTGAATGAGTCGTTTGACAGCATTGTCGTAGATGACAAAACCATGTATGAAGATCTTAGATCCTTTGTACAAAAGATTGCCCCCGAGAAGGATAAAATTGTTAAAATTTATACCGGCAAACCAAAGATCTACGAATCTTATGGTATTGAAAAACAAATCAAATCTTTGTTTGGTGTATCTGTAAGTCTCAAAGGAGGGGGATACCTGATTATAGAACATACGGAGGCACTTCATGTAATAGATGTAAACAGTGGAAATAAAGCGACCCGCGAAGAAAACCAGGAAACAACTGCTCTTTCTGTAAACCTGGAAGCAGCAAAAGAAATTGCCCGACAGCTCAGGGTTCGGGATATGGGGGGAATTATTGTTGTGGATTTTATCGACATGAGGAATCCGGAAAACAAAAAACTTCTCTTTAATAAAATGAAAGATGAAATGGCTTCGGACCGGTCGAAGTTTACTTTACTTCCTCTTTCCAAATTTGGGTTGATGCAAATTACCCGTCAGAGGGTACGACCCGAAATGAATATTACAACCCAGGAAACATGTCCTACATGCGGAGGATCTGGAAAAATAACCGCTTCTATCCTCGTATCAGATACCATTGAAGAAAATCTCGATTACCTTCTGACAAAGCAAAACGAACAAAAATTATCCATTGTATTACACCCTTATCTCTTCGCCTATTTTACAAAAGGATGGAAGAATAAACGGATGCTATGGTTTTTTAAATACAACAAATGGGTAAACCTGATCGAAGACTCGTCATTACCACTAACTGAATTCAAGTTTCTCAACAAAGAAATGGAAGAAATAGCGCTGAAGTAAGGCACCCATTCTCAGGCCACAACTTCTTGTATCATTCTCCCAATGTCAGTTTTTGTAAACATTTTCAACTCGAAAGGTGAAGCATGCATTCTTTTCAGGTTTAACCCTGACAAAAGACTGGTTTTCAGTCTTTTGTCAGTAAGAAGCACAAAATGATTTTTTCTAATGACAATTTTGGGTTTAATCTTTGAATAAAAATTGAATGGACGTTTCACCTGCCTATATTAGAGTAGTGAACTATCTAAAATCAATTTTTTGCATTTTCCTGATCTTCATTTCCCTGGAAGGATACAGTGAAACTGACTCTACATATAATGCTACCAGTTTGTCTGGTCGCTGGAAATCTTTCGATATCAAAACGAAAAAAGAGAGAAAGATCCTGCCCAACGAAAAAGTGAAATCATTGCAGATGACCCTGCTTGGTAAAGAATTTGCAGAAGCAAAATTACTGATAATTGTTGCTGACAACCCAATGCTTATAATAAATAACAAGGTTGCAGGTTTCGTACAGGATTCTGTTTGGATGGATATGGACAGTTTGTTCAGGAAATATGCTTCTGATCGCCTGGACATTGCTTTATATAAAGAAGGAGGAATCCATACTCACTCTATGAAAAGTTATTTGTATAAGAAAGGTCCATCTCCTGAAATTTCTACTATACGATCGAGAATTATTAACCCCTTTACAAACAATTTTTTAGTAGGTGTATTGTTGATTGTGGCTTTTATGGCTTTTACTGTTAATAAATTCCCAAAAGACAGTGCTGATTATGGCAACATGGCAAGGTCACTGGCGGTTACTAACAGAGATGAGGCATTGATCAGTTCAAGACCACTTAGCAGAAGCAACATTGTTTTTTCAAGCCTTAACTCATTGTTGCTTGGTTTTCTGATCGTTTCATTAAGTTTCTTTAATCCTGAAGTATTTAATTTTCCTATACTTACCTCTTATCCATTTATCCTCAGATGGCTAATTGTTTCTATTATAATCTTCGTATCAATCATTCTCAAGTATGCTCTAATAAGTGTTTTTAGCTCTATTTTCTCTCTGGGCGAATTCAGGTATATCCAGTTTTTTAATTCAATAAGGTTTTCTATTGGCGTTTCCCTGATTTCTTTTTCAATACTTTCCATCACCTATCTTACCACCAGAATGGATCATCTAACGGTTTATCCATTAATCATTTACGGTTTCGTATTCATGATTGTTATTAGAACTATTATCCTATTTTTTAAGCTTATGAATTATTCTTCTTATAAAATATCCCATTTATTTTTTTATCTTTGCGGCACAGAATTAATACCCTTCTTAATATTATTTAAAATAGCACTGGGATAGTGAATAAGTGTAGAAGTATCCTGAGAAAGAGAAAATGGAGACCGAAGTAATGGAAAGGTTAAATGAGATTAAAAGTATTCTGGTTTCACAACCAGAACCTAAAGACGACAAATCACCTTATTATTCCCTTGCAAAAAAGTATGGGTTGAAAGTGGATTTTCGTCCATTTATTCAGGTTGAACCTGTACCTTCAAAAGAGTTCAGGAAACAGAAAATCAACATTCTTGATCATTCAGGCGTAATTTTTACAAGCCGAAATGCTGTAGATCATTATTTTAAAGTCTGCAAGGAATTGAAAATTGAAGTTCCCTCAGATATGAAATATTTCTGTATATCAGAGCAAACAGCCAATTATTTGCAAAAGTATATTGTGATCCGGAAAAGAAAGATCTTTACGGGACACAGGACTGCAACAGAACTCCTGGAAGTATTAAAAAAACACAGGAATGAGAAGTTTCTTTTCCCATGCTCCAATATCCGGAAAGATGATATTCCAAAGTTCCTGAGAGAGAATGATTATGATTTTTCTGAAGCAATCCTTTATCGTACTGTAGCTAGTGATCTTTCAGATTTAGCAGACATAAAATACGATATTATTGCCTTTTTCAGCCCTTCCGGGATCAATTCTCTTTTTGTAAATTTCCCTGATTTTAAACAGAATAAAACGAGGATTGCTGCATTTGGGCCTACAACAGCCCAAGCCGTTAAAGATCATAATCTGATCCTCGACATAGAAGCGCCGCTACCCAATGCACCATCGATGACCGGTGCTATTGAAGTCTACGTGAAAAAAGTAAATAAGTAGGTATCCCTGCTATTTTTCCAAAATTGATTTCAGATCTGCTGGTGAATACCGGATAGATTTTATGGTTTTGTGGTCTTCGGTGCGATAAACAAGGTAATGACCATCTGAAGATTCATAATGGCAATCCGTATCATGATTTTTTTTATAAAAATTTACAGTATCGATGGCTTCCCTTTCTGTTTTACATGATTTACTCATATTGGAGCGCTGAACCTCATCAAAGAGAGCTTTAAATTTATTACCCAGGCCAAATTCCAGGACCGCACCAGACAATACATACTGAATATCACAAAGTGAATCCGCAATCTCAACGACATCCTTGTCTTGAATGGCCTCCTCAAGTTCGCTTAATTCTTCTGCCAATAGTGATACCCGAAGCTTACACCGTTTTTCGGATGGTATCTGAGCATTTTCCAAAATGGGATGTTTAAAGGTCTGATGAAAGTCAGCAACATA